>Ga0209467_1000244_pt1 | contig 93836 bp, 97 predicted proteins | sample Higcelwee11metaG_FD_187175 | JGI IMG/M metagenome (GOLD analysis project Ga0209467, IMG submission 187175) | Freshwater pond sediment microbial communities from the University of Edinburgh, under environmental carbon perturbations - High... | ecosystem: Environmental > Aquatic > Freshwater >...
TTGCTATACGGCTGGTTTATCCCTTCAAAAGAGATGCCTCGATCTGGTCGATGGATTTGAAGGGACAGCGATCAGAGATTGTTGAAGCTGTCAACAAGATGAAGCCTCTCATTGACTTTTTTGTTCGATAAGACAAGCGGTAATGTAGAGGGATCATTCATGCAACTGGTAAGAATTCCTTACAGGTTCATCAGGATACCATGACCGACTACAATGTATCCCGTCTGCTGCAGGAGCTGCAGATTATGAATCCGGAGCGGTACGAACTGGTTCAGGCCGTTCGTCAGGCGATTTACAGCGTTGTGCCGGATGCGGAGGAGCGGGTGATGTATGGCGGGTTCATGTTTTCGGGCGAGGCTCAGTTCTGCGGGGTGTTCGCATACAGGGAGCATGTCAGCGTGGAGTTCGGACGCGGGTGCGATCTTGACGATCCGCACGGCGTGCTGGAGGGCAGCGGAAAGCTGCGGCGGCACATCAAGCTTGTTTCGGCAGCCGATATCACCTCGAAGTTTCTTGAGCAGTATGTCGATGCCGCATACAGGAACAGTCAAGGCAGGTGATATGTCCAGGTTTTCAGCTGTGTGAAAGCGTGGTTGTCCGGAAATTCCGGCCAGACGAGTGAGTACGTTACCTTTCAGGTCGGGGATGGTTCCCGCATTATGTTTTTTGCTGTTAATCATGTAAATTGAAAATAATAATTTCAATTTACATGGTCGAATCATCAGAATACCTTGGGCGTCGTATCGCTGCCGATGTCGGGGAGGGGTTGAAACACTATCCGGTCACGGCAATTCTCGGACCGCGACAGTGCGGCAAGTCCACCCTTGTGCGGCATCTCATAAAGCCCGATCGCCCGTTACTCTATCTCGATCTTGAACGCCCATCCGATCTGCGCAAACTGGATGAGCCCGAATGGTTTCTCATGCAGCAGCGGGAGAAGCTGGTCTGCATCGACGAGGTACAGCGCAAGCCGGAGCTGTTTCCATTGATCCGCAGTCTTGTGGACGAATGGGAGGATAACGGTCATTTTCTTGTTCTCGGCTCGGCTTCCCGCGATCTCCTGCAGCAGAGTTCGGAGTCGCTGGCCGGGCGTATCACCTATAACAATCTTACGCCGTTTCTCTGGGAAGAGGTCAGGGATCGGGTGAAGGTGGAGCGCTATCTCTCCTCGGGCGGATTTCCGAGAAGCCTGCTGCAGGATGACCCGGCGGTCTCGCTGTTGTGGCGTGAGGATTTCATCGCGACGTTTCTGGAGCGTGATCTCATGCAGTGGGACGGGTTTTCGCCGGTGACCATGCGCCGGTTGTGGCAGATGCTTGCCCACAGCAACGCCCGGATGGTCAATTTATCCGCTCTCGGAGGTTCTCTCGGTGTCAGCCATACCAGCGTCCGTAACTATCTGGATCTCCTGCAGGAAACCTTTATGGTTACGATTGTACCGCCTTATCTCACCAATACAGGCAAGCGTCTGGTAAAAACTCCGAAGGTGTATATTTCCGATACCGGCATCGTTACGGCCCTGCTTGGATTGGGGGAGTTCAACGAGATTGCCGGTCACCCGGTGTTCGGGTCTTTGTGGGAAACGCTCGTGCTTGCCAATCTCCGCGGAATGTATCCCCGTTCGGAACTGTTTTACTACCGGACATCAAACGGTGCTGAAATCGATTTCGTGATGCTGCAATCCGGCAAGCGCATCGCCATCGAGTGCAAGGCTTCAGTTGCGCCGGTTCTGTCGCGGGGCACCCATACAGCCATCGATGATGTCGATCCGGCCCATACATTTGTTGTCGCACCGGTTGCGGAAAGTTACCGGATAAAGCCGGGGATAACGGTTGTTTCGCTTTCAGGCCTGTTTGCTGAAATCGGAAACATCCTTTGACTTCCATTCATTTCCGGAGACCGCAGCAAGGTTCCATGAACTCCGGGAAGCGCCTGAAGGGGGATTCCTGCTTGTGAACGACTATGCCATCACACAGCTTCCGGTTACCGTATCTCCCGGAAAGAGCAACGGCTGGAACGACATCTGGCGCATGGAGTCGGGCGGAGGTACGGAAGCCTCCTACGTCAGACACTCGTTCGACGGCAGACCGTACGTCAAAAAGGTGCGCATCGGGGCCGAAAAAGCGCCTGAAGGCAGGCCGCCTTGCCGGAGAGGTTGCCTGCGAGAAGGGCAGGGTGCTCGAACCGCGCAACTGAACGGTTTCCGGTTTCAGGATGAAGCCGGGCCCTGTTTTCTTGCGTGACGTTTTGCGATAAGGAACCCCGAGAGGTAGATCAGGATGAAGCCGGGTATGACCACGCTGAAGAACAGTATTTCCTGTTGCGGCGTTCTCAGCTGTCCTGACGTCCATACCATCCAGACAAACAGCGCCCACAGGGGTCCTACCACCAGAAAGGTGATGTTCCAGAGTTTTGCGAAGCTTTGGTTCATGATGCCGTAGAGTGTTAGAGTGATTTGATCAAACCTGACCGGCTCAGGCTTCGGCCTGCAGTTTCATTTTCCGCTCGTGACTTTTCTCGAGCCAGATTCTTACCAGATACTGTACGGCGTTGATGATGTAACTCGAATAGGCCACGGTGGCCCAGACCACCAGGGTGCTGTCGGCATAGCCCTTCCAGGCGAGTACGAAGTAGAGGAAATGAAAGAAGGTTGCAACCGAGCTGCCTACATCCTCCCAGAAAAACTCTTTCGAAAAGACCCATTTGCCGAAAAGATCCTTCTCGAAGAACATGCCGGTGATGAAGAGTATGACAAAAAAGAGCGTCTTGAAGAGAATGGCCACGCTGATCCAGAAGAAATCGATGGAGGCGGGATTGCTGGCATACAGGGCGTTCAGACCGATACCGGTCAGAAAGATGACGAACTGCACCGGCGCCAGCAGGATCTGGATTTCGGTCCATACGGATGCGTTGCGCTTGGCAAGCTGTTCAGGCGTGTAACGTGGCATGATAAGTCTTGTTTTACAACTTGAGTGAATAAGGAATCGGAAATCCGCCGGCAATTATCCCGCTTCTCTTTCTGAACTTTCATGAATATCGTCATCCGCTTCAGCCAATACCATCGTCACGCATAATCCCCTCCGGAGGGAATAAACCATCTTCCACCATATGTCGGTCAATGCCGAAAAAAAAACTGCAGTGGGCTCTCATTTGAAACCACTCATGGGGTCTTGCCGTGACAACGGTTGCGGTTCGGCAGGATCCCGAAAGAAAAAGACAATGAAAAATAAAGCAAAGGAATGGATTTTCCTGCCGATAGATCCGGATTTTATGTTTCAGCCGCCGCCTGTTTGCCGGTTTCCGCATCCGTTTTTGCCGGGCATGCGTGTCTGAACGGTGCAGACCGGGCTGCCGGATGGGTCTGGCGAGAGAGGCGTTCTCCCTTCGTGCCTGCCCGTAAAGATGAGTCTGCATCAATTCCCCCACAGCCACAGTCATAACCCCGCCGACCTGAACTCGAGGTGCGGCGGCAAGGTCTCTTTCTCCGATGCTCCGGGCAGGGAACGGCCATTCCGGCCTGTGTTCCTGCCGGAAAAGCCGAATGTCCCGGTCTTTCCATGCGGGTGTTCGTCTTCCCGGTTGTTCCGGTTGATTTATCTTTTATTTGGTTAAAATTATTTTAAGCCTAAAAAAATTATCTATTTTATGCATATTGCCTAATATGAACAGGATTTTTCGGGCAAGCATTAATAAAAAAAACGCAGGAGGTATCCGGCGGGGAGTCTGCCGAGTAACCGTATTTTTTTAAAGGAATTACAACAGTTTTTCCGATGTAACGAACAGCAATCTAAAAAGCCATGAAAAAAATTGAAGCCATCATCAGGACAAACAAGTATGAGGATGTCAAAAAAGCTCTTCATGAAATCGATATCGATTTCTTCACCTGGTGGGACGTTACCGGTCAGGGTAACGACACAAAACACAAGACGGAGATCTACCGGGGGACGGTGAGGGATACCTCGTATATCTCCCGTCGCAGTCTGTCGATCGTCGTTCGCGACATCAATCTTCAGAAAACCATCGATTGTCTTCTGAATGCGGCCAGAACGGGCGAAGTGGGAGACGGCAAGATATTCGTTACCGATGTCGAGCTGTCCTACAGGATACGTACCGGCGAAAGTGGCGACGAATCACTCTACAACAGGGATTAGGATTTTCAAAAAAAGCGGTTTCAACAAATCAGCAAGAAACAATTAAACATGTCAAAAAAACTGATATTTATCCTGGCAGGGATTTTTCTGGTTATGGGCTTTGCCCTTGGCGGAGATCTTTTTGCCTATACTACCCCTGACCCGGCAGGCCTTCATGCCGGAACGACTGCTGACATCACGGCGGCAACCGCCGGCTCTCCCACCGCAACGGAGATAACCGACCAGATAGGCAAGAACAAGGTGGCAATCAACATGGTATGGGTGCTGCTCACCGGCTTTCTGGTCATGTTCATGCAGGCAGGGTTTGCCATGGTCGAATCCGGACTCACACGGGCGAAGAATGCCGCCCACACGATGTCCATGAACATGATGATCTACCCTATCGGCATGCTCGGGTTTTTCATCAGCGGTTTCGCTCTCATGTTCGGCGGTGTCGGTACCCTTGGGCTTCTTGGGGGTTACGAGGGGCTGAACCAGGAGTTCGCACTGAGTCTTTTCGGCCACACCTTCGGGCTGTTCGGTACAAAAGGCTTTTTTCTGAACAACGTCTATGACGTCGGCGTCTTTACGCTCTTTCTCTTTCAGATGGTATTTATGGATACGACGGCAACCATTCCGACCGGATCGATGGCCGAGCGCTGGAAATTCTCGGCTTTCGTGGTTTATGGCCTGGTCCTCGGCACCATCATCTATCCTCTCTACGGCAACTGGGTATGGGGAGGCGGCTGGCTTGCGACCCTCGGCAAGGAGTTCGGCCTTGGTCACGGCCATGTCGATTTTGCCGGATCTTCGGTTGTACACATGACCGGCGGCGTTCTTGCCCTTGTCGGAGCTATCATCATCGGACCCAGAATCGGCAAGTACAACAAGGACGGTTCACCGAACGCCATCCCGGGCCATAACATCCCAATGGCCATTATCGGCGCCTTCATCCTCGCATTCGGATGGTTCGGCTTCAACCCCGGCTCGACGCTTGCCGGAACGGACCTGCGCATCAGCGTGGTTGCAGTCAATACCATGATCGCTTCCGCTACAGGCGCGGTATCCTCGATGCTCTATATGTGGCTTTTCAAGACGAAAAAGCCTGATCCCACCATGATGATCAACGGTCTGCTTGCCGGTCTGGTTGCCATAACGGCCCCTTCGGCTTTTGTGAACGTGCAGGCGGCGGCCCTTATCGGCCTGATTTCAGGCGTTCTGGTGATTGAAGCCGCATTTTTCATTGAAAAGGTTCTGAGGATTGACGATCCGGTCGGCGCCGTTGCGGTTCACGGCGTCAATGGAGCATGGGGGTGCATCGCTCTCGGGCTGTTTGCCGACGGTACTTACGGCGACGGCTGGAACGGCGTGCCCGGAACGGTTGCCGGTTTGTTCTATGGCAACCCCGGCCAGTTTGTCGCGGAACTCATAGGTGTTGCGACCAACATTGTTTATGTGGGTATTATCGGGTTTGTGGTCTTCAAGCTGATCGATCTCACCATCGGCAACAGGGTCAAGCCCGAAGACGAGCTCGATGGCCTGGATGTTCCTGAAATGGGTGTCGAGGGATACTGTGGCATCAAACTCGACAAGAACTCTGAAACGCCCCTGACCAAATAAGGGAGTTCCGTCAATTCCTGAAAAAGCCGCCTCTGCAAAGGGCGGCTTTTTTTTTGCCCCCGCAGGGAAACCGGAGAACCTTGCCGGTTTGTGCAGCGAGCCTTTTTCTCGAGTGCCGCGCTTGGCCGAGGCGGACATACGCATTGCCGACTGAAACCGGACACCGTTTTGGCTGCCGGACGGGGTTCTTTCCGTGTCGCCCGCATCGGGCTCTAATTCGACTGTCTATAAAGAAATGAACGCGATGCGATTTTTCGGATAATTGGATTATTTTCTTCCTTTGCTTGCGTTTTTCCATCAGGGCCTCTTCGCATTGACTCTCTTTTGAAAAGGCAAAATCATCATGCCGGCATCCCTGTTTTCCCTTGATGCAGGATCGTTTTTTTTACGTTTAAACAGTGCAGGACAATGAGGGAGTTTCTTAAAAATGCAGCAAATGGTAACGGGCTGGAACGCATACGGGAGTGGGAAGCGAAGAGCTGGATAAATGTGGAGTGTCCGGACCGGGAGGATAAGGAGTATATCACGGATACGTTACAGGTGCCTTTCTCCTTTTACGGGGACATCGAAGATGTGGACGAGCGGCCGCGTATTGAGGTCGAAGACGGCTGGTTCTTCGTGCTTCTGAGAATTCCCTATAAAACCGGAGATCCCGACCAGCCGTTCACGACGGTTCCTTTGGGCGTGATTTTCAACGATGAGGTCATGCTGTCGGTCTGCTTTTTTAAAACGGATCTCATACAGGATTTCATCGAATACTCAAGGCGGAAAAGCATCATCATCGAGAACAATTTCGATTTACTCCTGAAATTGCTTCTCTCTTCGAGCATCTGGTTCCTGAAGTATCTGAAACAGATAAACCTGCAGATAAAAAACGCGGAAAGCAAGCTCGAGAAATCCATTAAAAACGAAGACCTGCAGACGCTTCTGAAAATCGAAAAGTGTCTCGTTTATTTCATGACCTCTCTCAAGGCGAACGATATCCTGCTGCACAAGCTGAAGAACCTTAAGCACAAAAAAGTGGATTTCGACCTGGATCTGATCGACGATGTCGAGGTCGAGCTGAAGCAGGCACAGGAGATAAGCCACATTTACAGCGATATTCTCAGCGGCATGATGGACGCCTACGCTTCCGTGATATCGAACAACCTCAATGTCGTCATGAAACGTCTGACCTCCATTTCCATCATTCTGATGATCCCGACGCTCATTGCGAGCCTTTACGGAATGAACGTTCCCAATTCGTTTGAAAGTTCGCCACTCGGGTTCTGGTTCATTCTCCTGTTTTCCTTTCTGCTTTCGACCTCAGGCGTCCTGTTGTTCAAGAGCAGGCACTGGCTGTAACTCCACCGGCCTCATCCTTCGCCGGGCGCTGGTACTTGAAAATGCAGACCGGACTGCCGAAGGCCTGCCGGCAAAGGATTTCACCTTTCATTTCGGGGAAGGCCCTGTGGGAAGCCTCCATATCCATTTCGCAGATCACATGGCAGGGCGTTTCGAAGCCGTACTCCCTGCAGACATCCAGATACGGGCAGAAGCGCTGGATCTCCAGTACGGCGTCCACGCCGCGGTTCGAAATGTCCACCACATCCATCTCCATGCCCACCGCTGCGAAAAAAGGGATGGCAGCCCTGAACCCTTCCGCAAGCGTTGGCAAGGCCAATGACGGGCCCATCCGCTGCCTCTGCAGTTCGGGGAACCCTTCGAGCATGCTTTCCCATGCAGCATCTTCGCCATGTTCAGCGCAGAGCGCCCTGAATTGTGCGAACTTTTTTCTGGCGGTTTCGATCAATTCCGGACTTTTGTTCTGCATGGTTTTGTCTCCCTTCTTTCCCTGTTGCGGTTTATTGCAAAGAACTTCATATTTCAAGATACGCCGAAAGGAGAGGATGTTCAAATATCCATGCCGCCCTGTGGTGAACATGCTGAAGAAGGGAAGATTTTGATGAACTTAAGGAAATTGGTTGCCGGCAAAAAAAACAGAAGGAGAGAGGTGATATTATGAACGAACAGGGGAAGCCAGAGGTTCCGGAAATTTTCACCAGGCGCGTGGTTCGATCGCTTCCGCCGCAGGAGCTGGAGGCTCGCATCCTTGCTTTTCTTGCTTCGCGCCGGCTGTGCGTGCTCTCCACCTGCCGCAACAGAATACCGAGAGCCACGCCCATCCTTTTTCGCTCGAAAGGCTTTATCCTCTACATGGCCGGAGAGCCTGGCCAGAAACTCGGCAACATCAAGCAGAACCCCAATGTCAGCGTGGCCGTGTTCGATCCGAAATCCGAGTTTTCCGACGATATCCACGATATCACCGGTCTGCAGATCAGGGGGCGAGGCAGGCTGCTCGGCAAGCAGGACCAAGGGTTCATGGAGGCGTTCGGGCTTTTCGGGCGTCCCGAGGCGTGGGCCGAACACTGGTTCGGCATGATGATCGAGGTCGTACCCGACAGGATCGAGCTGCTCTCCATGGCTCTCAAGAGCGGGAATTACGCGGCCCGACAGATATGGACGCGGTCTGGCCTCTGAACGATTTCCAGACATCGGATTCCAGAACAATTTACCGATGACGATGCGACTATCGACATGTTTTCCGGTTCTTGCCTGCATGGCACTGTTCGTTCTTTTCCGTTCAACGGATGTGTCGGCAGGAGACTATCCGGTTTTATACCCTTCCATGCAGGACCTGCCCCGTGAGGTGAGGGTGTTCGTGGAAAAAGGTACGCGACCGCTCACGCTCTCGGAAGCGGATCTCGACGGGGACGGCCTTAAGGACTTCATTTTCGTGCTGGAACGGCAGAAAGCCCGGAGCACCGATCCTGAAATCGAGGTCGGCCAGCGACCGCTGCTGATCCTTATCCGGCAGCAGGGAGGAGCGCTCCTGCTTGTAAAACGCAACGACGATATCGTCTACTGCTCTACCTGCGGAGGCGTGATGGGTGACCCGTTCATGGATGTCGGCGCCGGTCTGAAAACCTTTACCGTCTGTCACTACGGTGGCAGCGCATGGCGCTGGAGCGTGAATTATACCTTCAACTATTCTCGCAGGGACAGGACGTGGCAGCTCGTCAGGGTCGAGGAGGAGCGTTTTCACGTCTCGGAACCCGAGAAGGTTGAAAAAGATGTCTTTACCCCTCCAAAGCACTACGGCAAGATCGATATTGCGGATTTTCATCCCGGACGGTGGAAGGGCGCGGGCTACGGCGGGCTAAAGCCCCTTTCCCCGGAGCGCTGAACGAACAGTTAGCTGCGATGGCAGCATCTGGCACTCGATGGTTCCGGATTGATTTCGATGCAGTATGCTCCCGAATCCTCCTTTTCCCTGTATGCCGGCACGCCGCTTTCGGCAGACATTCCCGTTCCGGTCAAGAATACCGGCTTCCTGCATTTCGAAAGATCTGCCGCTTCCATGAGCAATCCTGTCTGTATGGCTCCTCTCGCTTCCTGCCGTACGTTTCCCGAACTGTTTTCCCCGGATTTACGGCGCACCCGGGGCAGAGTGCCTCATCTGTTTCATAGTGGATCGGTTGTCCGCACAAAGAGGGCAACGGCAAGCGAGGCGCATGCGACAAAAACAGAGCCAACTCACTGATTTAGAACCGTTTGCGTTGTTACAGGGAAACTGCGGCACAGTTATTGCAGCCATACAGGCAGCATCGGCGTCGCAACCCTGAACGACCATCCCCATGTTCAAATATTTTCTCATTCTGGCTCTGGGTCTCTTTCTTGCGGGATTATCCGCTATCGGAAACTTCTCTTTCGGAGCTACCTACGATCCCTGGTGGAGCAGGGTGTTGACGGCTTCATTCGAACAGACCCGGATATATCTGGTCTCCCTGTTCGTGGCCTACGCTTCAATTTACGGCTTGTCGGGATTTGCCGAAAAGTTCAGGCTGCTCGATATGCCCGATAACAACCGCAAAGTGCACTCCGAGGCGAAACCCCTCGTCGGAGGGCTCGGCATCGTTGCGGGCGTTCTGGTTGCGCTGCTGCTTTTCTTTCCGGTAATCAAGTACATGAGCCTCATCATTTCCATTCTGCTGATACTTGGCGTCGGCGTTCTCGACGACCGTTTCGACATAAGTTTCAAGTGGCGTTTCATCGTTCAGATTACGGCGACGGTGATCGTCATGCACTACTTTCCGGGTATGCATCTTCGCTCTTTCGGCAATATTCTGGGATTGGGCGTCATCGAGACGGGCCTGCTGGTCGTTCCGGTCACGATTTTCTGTACGCTCGGCGTTATCAATGCCGTGAACATGATCGACGGGCTCGATGGACTTGCCGGCACGACGTCGCTTCTCGCCTTTATTTCATTTGCCGTGCTTGCCTGGCTGAACGGCATGCCCTCCTTCATGTTTCTCGGTATCGCCTTTGCCGGAGCGCTGGCGGCTTTCCTTCGTTTCAACTGGCATCCTTCCCGTCTGTTCATGGGTGACGCCGGCAGCATGACCATCGGCTTCGTGCTCGCGTTCCTGGCCGTGGAGCTGAGCCAGAAGCCGGGGAGCGTCGTCTTTCCCGTTACCGTGCTGCTTGTCCTGGCTGTTCCGGTTACCGATACGCTTGTTGTCATGACAAAACGGATCATGAACGGCAAAAGCCCGTTCATGCCCGACAAGACCCATTTCCATCACCTGCTCAGGGATATGGGTTTCGGCCATTCGGGTTCGGTTCTGATCATCATGGCCATCTCCCTGCTGTTTTCGCTTCTGGCAATCGGAGCGACCGTTCTGCATGTTCACGAGAGCTATCTTTTCGGCCTGTTTGCCTGCTGGTTTGTTTTCTACTTCAGATCTTCACAAACCATGGGAGGGCTGTTCTTTTGCATCGGATGGCTCCGGCGGCACGCCGCGGGCAAACCGGCTCCTTTCATCCACGTATAGCAAACCGTTACGGTTTTCTGCCGACGGGGGCGAGGTAGATGGTGAACTCCTCCTTTCCGTCCACCCCGAGCAGACTGTCCATTGCGGCCTGGTCGTAGGCTGCGATGGCGCAGGTGCCGGCGCCAAAGGCTTCACAGGCGAGATAGAGGTTCTGGCACACGTGGCCGGCGTCGAGGGCGATGACCTTGTGTCCGGCAAGCCCGTAGCGCCACTCCATGCGGTAGGGAATAACGGTCCAGATGAAGGTGACGGCGGCCTCTCCGGCGAAGGACTGGCCGAGTGCGGCTCTCTTGATCCTCTGTTCCATGTTTTCCTCGCTGAACTCGAACAGGAGCTGGTGTTCGAGCGGGAGGTAGCGGTACATCCCTTTTTCGAGACCGGAGACGCGCATTACCGCGAGGTAGGTTTCGAATGCATGCCGGCATCCGGCCGAAGGGACCGTCCTCAGGGCGTGCCCGGCATCGAGTTTCAGCTTTACCCCCTGGGTTGCCCAGAGCAGGAAGGAGAGCTCTTCGAGGGAGAGCGGAGCGTCGCTGTAGGTGCGGCAGCTTTTCCGCCGGGCGATGGCCGTTCTGAGGTCGACAGGGCCGATCTCCCGCAGGGTTTCCACACGGGGCAGATCGATGCGTTTGGCATCAGGCGCATAAGGCTTTTGCACCGGCGGCGGGGGGATGTGGCGGTTCTGGTCGGTTTCGGAGAAGTTGACTGCCTGGCGTATGGTGTCCTTGAGGAATGAACGGCAGGTTTCGATGGTTTTGCGGTTCATGGCGGCGTGCGTTTATGGTTTCGGATTCGTTGGGGTCTGTCCTGGGGTGCGCCACTGCTTTCCGGTCAGGACAACGTTTCCCGGAGGGTCGGAAACATGCTTCCGGAACGGCCTCGTCCTTACCCGGCGTTCTGGCGCAGAGCGGTGAAAAAGTCCTGCAGCACCAGGTCGAAACCGTATGCGAGCGGAAGCCGGTCCAGTTCGTGAGCCGTGAACCACCTGAGGCGCTGGCCCTCGTGCAGGGTAATGGCCTCGGCCGGCAGCTCCAGCTCCATCAGGAAAATGTGCTCGATCCGGTCGGGGAAGTCGTAGACCGCGTGAGGACGGCACCCCGAGACGTCGGTTTCGATCTCCTCCAGCATCTCCCGCACGATGCACGATTCGGGAGTCTCGAGCTCTTCGACGTGGCCGCCGGGCAGGTCCCACATGTCCGGATAGGGGATGTCGGGCCGGTTATCCCTGAGGAGCAGCAGCACCTCGCTGCGGCTGTTGAGGAAAATGATGCTTGCGCCGGAGCGTTTCATAAAAGAATGTTTCGGTACGGGTTCCTTCATTATAGGGTTTTCCGGGCTATTTTCCAGTTTCAGCGCTGCGCCGGGGAAAACGTTCATGCCGGAATCTCTTTCGTGATGCCTATCTTGCCGGAACCGGTCAGCCGGTGCTTCGTAACATATTTTATCAAGCCATCAGCCAGCCTTATGGAAACCACCGCATCCAGAGAGCTTCTTGCCGATCTTTTCGAGGAATACTCCCAGTGGTATTCGAGTCTTGCCGGAGAGTACGGCATCCTGCCCCGCTCGATTTCAGGCGTCGGGGGAGACGGACGCCAGTTCATCTACCTGCTCGACGATCTGGAGATGCACCACATGGTGCGCAACAAGTATATCCGCTTCGTGCTCGACTCGATGAACTCCCTGGCTTACGCCTACGGATCGCTCGACCTGCGCGGCGACAGCGAAGAGGCGGAGCTTCTGGAGGTGCTCGATCTGGTGGCCGCCAATGCCGATCACTACATTTCAGGGAGCTGGCGGGTTGTTCGAGGCGGGGACGGCAGGGTGAGCGAGCTTCTGCACCTGGGCACCCGTGAGGGCGACGATACCCGGAAACATCCGGGGTCATGGTTCCTTGCCGGTTCCATCCGCTTTTCGGATACCGAAAAAGCAAGGTACGGAGCCATCTGGGAGGAGGCCATGGCGGGCGTGATCTTCAAGGAGCGGGCATCGGAGGAGTGACGGGTGTGCAGAAGAAGAGGGCTGTCGCGTACAGCCGCCCTTCGCCGGACGGCTGCGGGGCGGCTGCTTGCATGCGTGCGGCTACGGTTTCGGTGTGGTGGCCGAACTGATGCCTTTTGCGACGTCCTGAACGATCCGGGAGGCTGTGTTGACCGAGCTGGTGAGGAGTGTCGCACAGAGATTGGTGCAGGACTCGACCAGGGTGACCGCTGAAGAGACGCCGCTGCCGAGCGCATCGGCTGCGTTCTGGACAGGGCTGCCGACCGCATTGAAGAGGTCTGAAAAAACGCCGTTGCTGTTTGCCATAGATGTCTGTGTTTTTATGGGAAAAGAAAGGTTCTGCCTGCGGGATTTTTCGTGCGTGTCTCCCAGGCGGAACGCGTGCGGCAACCATGCCGTTATGAAGGTAAATATAACACAATAACACCCGCAGGAATACTTTCGGGATCAATAAACCTTCACCTTCGCTCAGGAAAATCGTCGCCGTTCGGGGGCTCACGCATTTTTGTTCATGGCTTTCCTTACCGTTTCGATGAGCTGTTCCAGGGTTTCGATGCCATCGATCTCCTCCTTTTTCATCAGCACCCTCATGTCGCCGTTTTTTATGAGGATTACCGGATAGGGGTGGCTGAGGCCGTATTTTTCTTCGAACTCGTCGCGGTGGAGAAATTCCATAGGCATGCCGACGCTTTTCCGGAACGCCCGCCACCCCTCCTTTTCGGAAAAGGCGTCGTGCGTGAGGCTGCAGAGGCTGCACTGGTAGGTGCCGGGGCTGAGAATCTTGTGCCCTATGTCGAGCAGTCCGCTGATGGGGCCGCTGTCTGAGTTGTAGACGAAAACAAGTGTCATCGCAGGAGGTTGTCTGGATGTTTCCGGTTGACCGTCGGCAACGGAGGCTTGCCGTATACCGATAAAAACGCGCAAGCCTTCTAAAACGCTCCCTGGCGGCCGGGGCTCTTCCTGGCGCAGAGGGAGAAAGGGCGTCTCTCCTCTCTTCCGGAATTTCAGGGTTCCGGCCCGGTTTGTAATGAGCGCCGCGGGCGTATATTGCAATAAACATGGAGGCATCAGGAACCACTGTATTCAGGGGAGGTCAAGCATCATGAGCAACGATATCAGGGAGCTGAACCCGCGGGAGGTGTGGCGTCATTTCAGCAGTCTTGCCGGGATTCCGCACGCTTCGGGGCATGAGGAGAAAATCAGGGAGTTCATCGCGGATTTCGCACAGCGTCTCGGTCTGGATACAACCATCGACGACGCGGGGAACCTCATCATCCGCAAACCAGCTACACCGGGCATGGAAGATCGCAGGGGAGTGATCCTTCAGGCCCATCTCGACATGGTGCCGCAGAAGAACTCCGGTTCGCAGCATGATTTCCTCCGCGATCCCATAGAGCCCGTCATCGACGGCGGGTGGGTGCGTGCCCGCGGCACGACGCTCGGCGCCGACAACGGCATGGGGGTGGCTGCAGCGATGGCCGTACTGGAGTCGGACTCGCTGCGGCACGGGCCGCTTGAGGCGCTTTTTACCGTCGAAGAGGAGAGTGGCATGAGCGGGGCCATGGGACTGAAGCCGGGCCTGCTTCGCGGGGAGATTCTCATGAACCTCGATTCGGAAGACGAGGGGGAACTCTTCATCGGCTGTGCAGGGGGTCTCGATGCGACGATGACCTTCACGTACGGCGAACAGGCGGTTCCGGACGGTTACACGGGTTTCATGATTGCGGTCAGGGGGTTGCGGGGTGGTCACAGCGGCATGGATATCAGCCTTGGCCGCGGCAACGCCAACAAGATCATGAACCGGGTGCTGCAGGATGGTTATCTCCGTCACGGGCTGCTTCTCGGCTCGATCGAGGGCGGCAGCCTCCGCAACGCCATTCCTCGTGAATCGATGGCCACGGCAGCCGTTCCTGCTTCGCAGGCGGACAGTTTTCTCGAAGAGTTTGCCGTGCTCGCGGCGGCAATAAAAACCGAGCTTTCGATCGCCGATCCCGGGCTGCAGATCGAGGCGGTTCCTGCGGCACTTCCCGGCCGGGTTGTCGAGGAGGAGGTTTTCGGCCGTTTGCTGGATGCTCTCCGGGCATGTCCGGACGGCGTGATGCGCATGAGTTCCCTGATGGCCGGGCTGGTAGAGACCTCGAGCAATCTGGCCATCGTGAAATCCGGCAATGGATCGATTCAGGTAGAGTGTCTGCTGAGAAGTTCGGTCGATTCCGCCATGGAAGATCTTGCGGCCATGATGAGGAGCCTTTTCGGCCTGGCCGGTGCGGCAGTTGTGTTCGACGGGGGGTATCCCGGCTGGAAGCCCGAGCCCGCCTCGCCGATCCTGAAGCGCATGCGGGATACCTATATCGGAAAATTCGGGACAACTCCGGAAGTCAGGGCGGTGCACGCCGGTCTGGAGTGCGGGATCATCGGCGCCGCCTATCCTCTGCTCGACATGATCTCCTTCGGCCCCACCATCCGTTATCCCCACTCCCCGGATGAAAAGGTCGACATGCTTTCAGTCGGAAAATTCTGGGATTTTCTTGTGGAGACGCTCGCACAGGTGCCCGGGGAGTAAGGGAAAGGGATATCATTCCGGAAGGGAGAATCCTTCGGTAAGGGTGTCGAAATCCACCGGGAACGATGGCTCTGCGCGATTGAACCGGTCGCGTCCTTCCGGCATGGCGTGAATCCCTCCGGGGAGACCTTTGTGCTCGACGACATAGTCGAGCAGCCAGCTGGTGAGGCGGTAGTAGCCGTTCGCCCTGCCGGATTCGGGGTTGAGGGGTTTTCCTTCAGCCCAGCGATCGACCATTTCGGTGACGATCGGGAGGTAGCGTGTTTTCAGTGCTTCGCGCTCTGGTTCTCTGTTCATGGTTTGCTTCCGTTGCGTTTTTTTTCGCTCTTCAGGCATCCGGATTCTGGAGGCGGCTGGTGTAGAAATCGTAATCAGGAACCTGCCGGTTGTAGTCGCGGTCCATCAGGGGAGAGGAGATCATGAAATCGGCGGTCGCCCGGTTGCAGGCTGTCGGAATGTTCCAGACCACTGCCATGCGCAGGAGCGCCTTCACATCCGGGTCGTGTGGCTGTGGCTCCAGTGGATCCCAGAAAAAGATCAGAAAATCAATTTCACTGCCGGCGATCCGTGCGCCTATCTGCTGGTCGCCTCCGAGAGGCCCGCTCATGAGTTTGTGCACCGTGAGGCCAAGCTCACGCTCGAAAACGCTGCCTGTCGTTCCCGTGGCATAGAGCGTGTGCTGTTCCAGCAGGTCGCGGTTGAATTTCGCCCAGGCAAGCAGATCCGCTTTTTTGTTGTCGTGTGCCACGAGAGCGATCCGTTTTGCCGCCTCCATGTTTACCTCTTTATATTGCATCGGTTCTTGTGTTTAATTTCCCGCCTTTTCGAATGCACCGCGGTCGGGAAAAAACTCCGGTTACATTCGTATTTTAACAAATGATAACAAGATAATCTTCAACAGGGTTCCTGGAACCCCCGCAACAGCCATGCAGGAGGGCGTTATGCCGGTCTACTCGTCGCTCAGGATCAGGAAAAACGACGCCGGGCACATCAGGGCCTGGAAAAAAAGAACCGCAGAGAAACTGCTTGTCCTGCGTGCAGCACTGGACGGGCATATAGCCGACGCTTCAGGCGAGGCCCCCTCCCGCCGGTCCGGAGAGAGGGACAAGCGGCAATGGCTGAGGCTTGCCACATGGAACATCCGCGAGTTCGATACTCCAAAATATGGAGGACGGCTCAAGGAGTCGCTCTATTTCATTGCGGAAATCATCTCCCGCTTCGACATTGTCGCCCTGCAGGAGGTTCGCGAGGACCTTGGATCCCTGAAGGTGCTGATGGAGTTTCTCGGTCAGGATGAGTGGGGCTTTATCGCAACCGACGTCACCGAGGGCTCTTCGGGAAACCGTGAGCGCATGGTGTTCGTCTACCAGAAAAAACGGGTGTGTTTCACCAGCATCGCCGGCGAAGTGGTGCTCGACAAAAGTGATGTCGTCACCGATTCCCCTTCCATCTGTTTCAGGGATGCCTCCGGTCTGAAGGTGGAGTTTCCCGAAGGCTTTTCGTTTTCTCAGCCCGGCGGGGTTTCCGTTGTGAAGTCCAGGGGGAGAACACTTCTTGAACACGATCTGGAGATTCCTCTGCCTGAAGGTACGAGGGTCGTGCTGCCAAAAGGCAGTTCACTTGTGCTGCCCAGGGCTGCCGAAGTTCCGGTTTCGAGCGAAAACGGCCGCGTCGAGCTTGACTTTTCGTCCCATGAAACGTGGTCGAAACAGGCGCTGGTGCGCCCGCCTGCCGATGCCCTTTCGGGTGTCGGCCTGCAGTTCGCGCGTTCACCCTTTCTGGTGACCTTCCAGGCCGGGTGGCTGAAATTCATACTCTGTACCGTCCATATATACTACGGAAAGGGCAGGGAGGGGCTGGAGCGGCGGAACGAGGAGATCAGGAAACTTACCCGTTTTCTTTCCCGGCGCGCCCAGAGCGAACATGATTCCGATGCCGAAAACTTCTTTTTCGTGCTCGGCGATTTCAACATTGTCGGCAGGCAGCACGTAACCTGGCAATCGCTGCACTCGAACGGATTCAGGGTTCCCGAACAGCTGCAGAGGATCCCCGCGGGAAGCAACGCCGCCCGCGACAAGGCGTACGACCAGATCGCCTTCTGGCAGCCTCCCGTTGCGCCGGATCCGGGGGCCACCTTCATCGATGTGGGCAATGCCGGCATTTTCGATTATTTCAGGTATGTGTTCCGCTGTGGAGCCGACGATCCCGACGGAGAGGACGAACGGCACTATGCCGAGAAAACAGCTGAGCACCGGCTCTCCTACAAGGAGTGGAGGACCTATCAGATGTCCGATCATCTGCCCATGTGGATAGAACTGAGAACCGATTTCGGAACCGACTACCTTTCGGCGGTTTCCGCTTCGGGTTGAATGCTTGGCGGCCGCGGGAGCGCCGGTTTCGCTCAGCCGAGCTCGAAGGTGGTGATGCCGAACGTTTTCCGGAGGGGGAGTTCAGGTGGTTCTCCCCGGTACATGCGGGAGGTTTCGAAAACAGGGCGCATCCGGTGCTGCCCGGCCATTTCCAGCGCGGACGAATTGGGCTCCGGAATGTCGAGAAAAAACGGCGTTCCCGCAGGCAGCGGGGCCTTCAGGGCGGAGAAGAGCGCTTCGCCGAGATCTGCCCTGTCGGCGAAGAGCGGGCCGATCCTGAAGCCGTTGCGGCAGGGCCGGATGACTCCATATCCGGAAATCCGCGTGTTTTCCACGATGCCGAGCGCCCTGGAACCCTGCCGGTTGACCCAGCATTCGAGGAATGTCCTGCGTTCCTCCGGGAAGCAGTGGCGGTCGTATTCCAGCAGCTTTTCGAAAGGCAATTCCGAAATCGGCACGATGCTTCCACCCTTTATACCCTGTTTTTTTCCCTCGTTTCCACCTGTTCCCTCGTAGCGGATGTTTCGCCATGCCGGGGTGAAGCCGGACTTCCGGTAATTCTCCTGCTGGGCCACCACGCCGTCGAGTCCTGCCGTACGGCCTTCGAGCCGGGCCAGACCGGCATGCCATATCCGGAGACCCAGACCCATGCCGCGATACTCCGGGCGGACAAGGTAAAAACCCAGAAATCCTGACGAAGAGCCGTATCTGACCACAGAGATGGCCGCAACCGGTTCGTTGCCGAGCAGCCCGACGAGAAATCCTTCCGGATCGGTACGGTAAAAGCATCCGGCATCGCCGGTTCCGGGGTTCCAGCCCTCTTTTGCGGCCCATTCGACCACGGTATCGAGTTCGGGGCGGGTCATGGTTCTGATGGTGTAGCCTGACAGTTCGCTCATCGGAAAAGGGGATGGGGTTGAGGGTTGCCTATCAGAAAGATATGTTAACAGGAGAGCGGCATATTTTCAAATACTCCTTCGGAAGACGCCCGGCTCCCCGCCTGAAGTTTGTCGGAAAAAAGTCTGAAGTCGCTTGCCTGGCGATTTTTTTTGCTGTATGTTATTGGCATATGCTAATAACCGAAGGGAAGAAGGGGCAGGCGGAATTATTGAAACAGGTATGACAAGACCGGTAAAGTGCAGGAAGGTGAGCGGCGAGCCGCCCTACAGGGTTTTCAGCCCGGCAGGCTGCCCGAAAGAGAAGCTCGAAGGGGTTGAGATGTCGCTTGATGAACTTGAGGCCATCCGGCTCGCCGACCTGGAAGGGTTCTATCAGGAAGCGGCGGCCCGCGAGATGCATGTGTCGCGTCAGACCTTCGGCAATATTCTCGCTTCGGCGCGGCACAAGGTTGCAGAGATGCTGGTTTATGGCAGAGTGTTAAGCGTAACAGGAGGAACTATCATGGTTGTCAGTGAAGAAAGAGTGTTCGGATGTGCCGCCTGCGGGCATGAGTGGAGTGTGGCTCACGGCTTGCCGGGGGCCGAAGTCTGCCCGTCGTGCGCAAACGGAAACATCCATCGCCGGTCTGCGGGCGGAGGGTTCGGAGGAGGTCGTCGGGGCGGCGGCCGGTGCCGCGGTTTGAAAACGGATCAGCAAGGTCAGGAAGGCCATCGGGATTGCTGTGGCAGGGGAGGCCACGCCGGCAATCACGAAGACGGATTTGAAGGACAAAACATGCAAAACAGCAAAGGAGAAAACCTGTGAGAGTAGTTATTCCACTGGATGAGAGTGCCGGTCGGGCTTCAAAAGTGTGCGACCATTTCGGAAGCGCTCCTTTTTTTGCCGTTTCGGATACCGAAACCGGCGCTTTCGAGATTACCGCTAATGGCGACAGCCGGCACGATCACGGTCAGTGCACTCCTGCGGATGTATTTACAGGAATGGGTGTTGCCGCCGTTATCTGCAACGGCATCGGGGCGCGTGCGGCTTCGCGGCTGCAGATGTCGGGCATCGGGGTTTACATGGCAGGGCTTGCCCCTACGGCTGAAGAGGCGCTGAAACGCTTCAGCAGCGGCACCCTGACAAAAGTGACCGGACAGCAGACCTGCCAGGGGCACGACTGCCACTGAAAGGAGGATGCGTCAGCAGCCGGGAGCCGCACTCTCCCGGCTGCCGAATCCGGACTTCCGGCTTCTCATGCCAGCAGGAGCAGGCTTACGGCCATGACTCCCATGCCGAGAATGAGGCCTGAAATGGCGATGTGGTGTTCGCCGTACTCTTCGGCTGCGGGAAGCAGTTCGTCGAGCGCTATGTAAACCATGATGCCTGCCACTCCGGCAAGGACGCTGCCGAATACCAGCGGGCTGAGAAAAGGCTTGAGCAGCGTGTAGCCGATAATGGCTCCGAGCGGTTCGGCCAGACCGGAGAGGAACGAGTAGCTGAAGGCTCTCGTCCGGCTTTTTGTGGCGAAGTAGATCGGTACGGCAACCGCCATACCCTCCGGGATGTTGTGCAGGGCGATGGTGGCTGCGATAACGATGCCGAGATCGGGATTGGAGAGAGCGCTGAAAAATACGGCAAGGCCTTCAGGGAAATTGTGGATGGCGATGGCTACGGCCGTGAAGATACCCATGCGGTGCAGTCGCGCCTCTTCGGAAGGTTCGGCGTTGAGGGTGCCGATCATCGACATCTCGTGCGGGTTCTCGAAATCCGGCACCAGCTGGTCGATCAGCCAGATGAAAAGCATGCCGCCGAAAAATGCCGTGGTGGTGATCCATCCGGCTGTGTTTTTGGCGATCTCCTGCGCCACGGTAACGCCGGCCTGGGGCATGATTTCCACAAAGGAGACGTAGAGCATGATGCCGGCCGAAAAGCCGAGGGCGAAGGTGAGAAACTTCTTGTTGGTATGGTTCACCATAAGGGCGAGCAGGCTGCCGATTCCTGTGGAAAGTCCGGCAAGCAGGGTAAGGCCGAGAGCGGGGTAGTAGTTGCTGCTCATAAAGGGGGCGGTTGCTTCAGGGCTTTGGTAACGGTTTCGTAAAACGCAGGAGTTTCTTTGGCGGAGTCTGCCGAAAGTATCTATGGTAACATGCCTTGCGCCTTCGCGGTTCCTTCACTCCGGCAGGCGCGACGGCGGCCGACGGTTGCGGCATTCAGGGTTCATGGTTCGTCTTCCCCCAGCGCGCTGAACACCTCTTCGGGAGTGCTGCATACCGTGTAGTACCTGTCCTGGTTTTTCCCGACCATGCCCTCTTCGGCGATACGTCCGAAAAACGAGAGCAGCGGCTCCCAGAATCCGTTGCAGTTGAGCAGCAGAATGGGTTTGCGGTGGTGGCCGAGGTGTTTCCAGGTGATGATTTCCATCAGTTCGTCAAGGGTGCCGAACCCTCCCGGCAGAATCACGAAGGCGTCGCCCCACTCGGTGAGCTTCATTTTTCTCTCGTGCATGGTTTCAACCACGCACAGTTCAGAGATGCCGTAATGCGCCACCTCTTTCTCTTCGAGAAAACGGGGGATGATGCCCCGAACCGTGCCGCCGCTCTGCATGACGGTATCGGCCACGCATCCCATGAGTCCTACATTTCCGCCTCCGAAAACCAGTCCGATACCTCGTTCGGCCATGCCCTTGCCGAGCCTGGCCGCGCATTCGAAATAGGCCTCGGGCGCCTGGTTGCTCGAGCTGCAGTAAACCGTGATGTTTCTGATCATGTCCTCTGGTTCAGGGGGTGAAGTTTTTCGTGATGCTGTCGTCGGCGCGGGTGTAGATATAGGTTTTCGGTTCTTCGATTTTCCGCAGCCTGAACATGCTCTCCGCCCTCGACCAGAGTTCGGTTTCACCGGCATAGGGGAGGGGTTTGAACCCGTCGAGTGCGAGAAAAACCTCCCGTTTCCCGAAGAGCGTCGGCCCGACAATGCACTCCCGGATGTCGATCATCTGTTCGGGATTGTAACAGTCCCTGACAAAAAGTTCTTCGTCGGTGTGGAATCCTCCGACAATCAGGTCGGTTTCCGGATTTTCCCTCATGAAATCCATCCGGCTTTCCAGATGCAGGGGCAGATAGCTGTCGTCGCTGTCCAGAAAGGTGATCCATCTGCCGAAGGCCGCCTGGATACCGGCGTTGCGCGTCATGTTGAGTTTCCGGTTGCTGTGCTTCAGGTAGCGGATGGCGCTGAAGCGTTCGAGATAGCGGTTCACCACTCCGTAGGTGGCATCGGAGCTGCCGTCGTCCACCACGAGCAGTTCCCAGTCCCGGAAGGACTGGCACAGAACGCTCTCTATGGCCTTTTCGAGCAGTCCCGCCCGGTTGAAGGTTGGCAGGATGACGGATATTTCCGGTCGGGAGGTGAAGCGCATCATGGCCGGGTGGCTTTTATGGCCAGAGCGCAGACCAGCATGCCCGCTACAAGAAAGTTCTGGGCGATGGCGTTGTAGCGCACGTCCATGGTTCGGGGAGAGCGCACAAGGCTGAACTGCAGGAGAAACTGAGGCACGATCAGGGCGGCGGCTAACCAGGCGTAGAGTGTCTGTCCGGAGATGAGGAGCCAGGCCGAGGCCAGGATCTGGCCGAGATTGATGAGTACTGCGGCAATGATGGCCGCATTGGTTTCGCCGAACACGGCGGGCAGGGTCCTGATGCCTGCCATGCGGTCGCCGTCGATGGATTTGAAGTCGTTGATGGTCATGGTGCCGGTGCTGGCTATGGTGTACATGGCCGCAATGATCAGCGACGGCTGGAGGTTATCGAGGTTCAGTCCCGGGTTATAGGCGATTTCGCCGGCCACCCAGGGGATGATCAGGTAGGAGAGGGCGACGATGATGTTGCCGGCCCAGAGCCGTTTCTTGAGCTTGATGGGGTTCGCGCTGTAGAGGTGCGCGTTGATGATGCCGATGATCACGTAGAAGCCGATCAGCGGATGGATCAGATAGCCGACAATGATCGACAGCACCGACCAGACGGCGATCAGGATGGTTGCGTTTCTCAGGGAGATGGCTCCGCCGGGGATCGGGCGGCCGGGTTCGTTGATTTCATCGAGATCGCGGTCGAAATAGTCGTTGAGCATCTGGCAGGTGCCTGTGGCCAGCGGCCCGGTCAGCAGCATGGCGAGCAGGAATTTGCTCTCGGCCAGATGCTCCCATCCGAATCTGCCGCTCGAGACGGCTCCGCACAGAAAGCTCCACATGACCGGAATCCAGGTGACCGGCTTGAGGAAGCGTATGAAGAGCGCCAGTTTTGAAAGGGTTTCGGTTGAGCGGTTCAGGGGTGCAACGGCTTTGCGGGCATTGAGGGGGCCGAACGCTCCGCATTCCGTTTTTTCTTTTCTCTCCGAAGGCTTTGTAGAGTCGAGTTCCGTCACCGTACCGATTTAAGAAAATGTGAAAAAAACTGCAGGGCTGAAAAATAACACGTTAACACTAAAGAAGAGAACAGCCTGCGGAAAAAAACGATTTCTGGCGCACAATGCCTCTTTCCGGTTGCTGCCGGAGGGGTGCGACAGTACTCTTTTTGCTTCTCAGCAAAAAGATCAATACCTTGATTGCTTGCTGCGTATCTGTTCCACCGTTCCGGCAATCCCCCGTCGTACGGTTCCGGATGAGAGAGCGGACAGGTGGAACAAGTAAAAGAACAGGAAGAACCAACCATAAAAAGGAGCGACTGCTTATGGCGAAGCCGAGTTTGTGGGCCGATATGAAAAAAACATTTCTGCTGCACGCCATTGCCGCGCATTTCAGCAACGGGCTCATTCCTGTGGCTGTGCTTTATCTGCTGCTTGCCCTGCCGACAGGCAGCGCCTATTTCGAGCATACCGTGCAGCACATTCTCTGGATCACCTTTCTGGCAATCCCGGTTTCGTTTTTTTCCGGTCTTCACGACTGGCGAACGAAGTATCGTGCGGCCAAAGCTCCGGTGTTCATAAAAAAAATCCGGCTTTCAATTCTGCTCTTCATCCTCTGCACGATTGCCGTGCTCCTGAGGCTCTCGTTTCCCGACGTGATGGCCCGCCAGGATCTCCTGCACTGGTGCTATGTCGTTGTGCTGCTCGCCATGCTTCCGGTTGTGACGCTGCTCGGCCACTACGGCGGCAAGCTTTCCATGCAGGGCCGCCAGCAGCCCCAGAAGCCCTCATAACGGCGATTACCGGAGCGATCATGCATATCGTGCTTGAGCCATTGACGGAGGGTGACGGCCCTGAAATTCTCGATATTTTCAACTACTACGCCGAACACAGTTTCGCCGCCTATTCACTCAGTCCGCTTCCCGTCGAGATGGCGGGACTGTTTCTTGACGTTTCGAACGGCTATCCTTCGGTTGTCGCGCGCAACGAGGAGGGCCTTGCCGTTGGATTCGGCATGCTCAGGCCGTACAGTCCGATGTCCGCATTCAGCGCAACCTGCGAGATAACGATCTTTTTGAAAAACGGGTTTACCGGTCAAGGCACAGGCAAGGCCATACTCGAACATCTGGTCGAAGAGGCCACGGAGATGGGGCTCTCCTCGATTCTCGCCAGCATTTCCTCCCTGAACGAAGGAAGCGTCCGTTTTCATCTGATGAACGGTTTCCATGAGTGCGGCCGCTTCAGGGATGTCGGGGAGAAATTCGGCAGAAAGTTCGACGTGGTGTACTGCCAGAGAATGCTTTAAAACAGGATTCAGGATTCAGTAGTCGGGAGTCGAAGGAATGTGGTTGACAGGGAAGAGTGCGGGCGGCAAGAGAGAAGGCTGAAGACAGTGAGTTGTGGGCGGCAAGCCGGCTGAATTATTTGTCCCGTGAGTTCTTGCCCTCTCTCGGGTCCCGCTGGAAGGGGATGGGAGCATGGAGTCGGTCCACTTGATAATTCTGCGATACTTATGCCTGAGCTGAACCAGCTGTTTGTTTTTTTTGCCGCATCGGCCCTTCTTGCCCTTTCCCCCGGTCCCGATAACCTTTTCGTGATGGCCCAGTCGGTACAGAACGGAAGGATCGCCGGACTGCTGGTAACCCTTGGCCTCTCCACAGGGCTTGTCGTGCATACGCTTGCCGTCGCCTTTGGACTGGCCGCTCTTGTGGCGGCCTCATCGCTTGCCTTTACACTGCTTAAGTTTGCCGGAGCCGCTTATCTGCTCTATCTGGCATGGAAGGCTTTCCGTTCCGGCGCTTCGGTCTGCAGCGCCGTCGGGGAAGGCCCTGCCGACCGCTGGAGGCTCTACCGGAGGGGGATTGTCATGAACATCTCCAATCCGAAGGTGTCGATTTTCTTTCTTGCCTTTCTTCCCCAGTTCGCCGATCCGTCGAGGGGTCCGGTTGTGCCCCAGCTGCTCGTGCTCGGCCTCCTTTTTATGGTTGCCACCATGCTGGTATTCGGCACACTCAGCATGCTTGCCGGAGGCGCAGGTGCTCGCCTGAGGCAGTCGGAGCCTGCCCGGAAAATCATCGACCGGATTGCCGGAGCGATTTTTGGAGCACTGGCCCTGAAGCTCCTCCTGGCTGAACGATAAAGCCGGCTGACGCATTGATAGTCTTTGATACGCAGGATTTCTCATGCAGGGTTTGGCGCTCCGTTCCAGCGGGAGGCTGTTTCGCCTTTGCGGAGCCTGAGTGGTGAGGCCGGCATCATGTCAACGACTGTTTCCGCAATGGCCCATGAAATTCATTGCCGTACTTCCTCTTTCGGATCTGCCTCCCGGCAGCCACAGGACGGTAAAAGCCGACCGAAGTTCGGTTGCACTTTTCAATTATGGCGGCGCCATTACCGCACTCGAACACGCCTGCCTGCACAAGGGCGGTGATCTTGGTGAGGGGTTCATACAGCGGCTCGACGACGGAGCGCTCTACGTTACCTGCCCGTGGCACGGCTGGCAATACAGCATTGCCGACGGCCGTGCTCCCGAGGGCTACCAGGACCGTCAGGCGGTTTTCGAAGTCAGGGTCGAGGATGGTATGATATTCGTGTCTGAAAAACCTGTCGTCAGGGCTTTCCGGTCCGTACATGAGGACCTTCGCCTCGCCGACCTGATAAACCTCGACTATCAAACAACTCCGGATTCGCTCCATGTGCTCGGCATTTCGGCAACCAACATGAACCGGTCTCTGCCGCGCCCGTCCACATCGGAAACCGCCCTTCAGGCCGCGCTCGATTTCGCTGCTTCAGGATACGGGGCCGAAACCCGGATGCTCAGGCTCCGTGAGCTGCAGTTCAGGCATTGCGAGGGGTATTACAGCCGACATGAAGAGGCCTGTACCTGGCCCTGTTCGATTACCTGCATGAATCCTGACGACGGCATGACCGAACTCTACCGGACTCTGGTGCTCTGGGCCGATGTGGTGTTTCTGGCTACGCCGATCCGGTGGGGGAATGCGTCGTCGCTCTACTACAAGATGGCCGAAAGGCTCAACACCGTTCAGAACCAGATAACCCTGCACGACCGGGTGCTGATTCGCAACAAGGTGGTTTCGTTCATCATTACCGGAGGGCAGGACAACGTTCAGGGGGTGGCCGGGCAGCTCAACGCTTTTTTTTCCGATCTCGGATTCGTGTTTCCTCCGTTCAACTATCTCGGCTGGAGCCGGGGATGGATTGCCGAGGACATGCAGCATAATGTGAGCCGTTTCATGAAAAGCCGGTATGTGAAGCGTTCGGTCAGGGAGCTTGTCACCAACGCGGTTCAGCTTCTCCGGCAGGTGAAGCAGATCGACAGCAGCCGGATGCAGACGCCCAAACCGAAAATTTCCGAAGCCGGAGGGCTGACCGAACAGGATGCAGGCGGGTTTTAACGGTGGCGTCGTAAAAAATACGCAAAAATAATGCAGTCGGTTTTGAAAAACTGTATTATTTTTCTTAATAATAAGTTACATATGTTTTTACATCTGACGGGCCAGGCTGATTCCCCCAAAACGCGTCTGCCGGCTTCCGACACCCAAGAAGAGGAGATGGTTCGATGATAAAACAATGGACTGCGTTTCTGTTTTTCCTTGTCATGCTCTCATACTGCCGGCTAACGGCTTTTGCCGGGTCGCCTCCCGATGCGGGGGCCTTCTACCCCGGCATAGCATCCTATATCGTCAAGGATGCTCGCGGTTCAAGGGTCTATATGGCAAAGGATACAGGCCGGATCATACAGCCGGCGAGCCTTACGAAAATCCTGACCGCCCTTATCGCCATCGAGAGCGGCAAGCTCGATCAGGAGGTGCTTATAACCAAAGAGTCCACGAGTGTCGAGCCTTCCAAGGCGGGTTTCAAGCCAGGGGACCGGGTAAGGCTGCATGACCTGGTCAAGGCTGCGATGGTCAGTTCAAGCAACGATGCGGCTTTCGCCATCGCCATACATCTGAGCGGCAGCGTTGAGAAGTTCGTGACGGCAATGAATTTCCGTGCAAAGAAAATGGGCATGAGCAACTCGAACTTCACCAATCCCGCCGGTTTCGACAAGGGGGTCTATGCCGGCAATATCTCGACGGCCGAAGATCTGCTGACCCTTACCGAATACGCCATCAGAAACAGCACCTTCAACGATATCGCCCAGCTCGAATCGGCCCTGGTGACGGAGTTGAACACCAGGCGGTTCATACTCCTGAAAACCCACAACAAGCTGCTGGTCAAATATCCCTATGCGGTGGGCATCAAGACCGGTTTTACCAGAAGTGCCGGCAAATGTCTCATAGCGCGTGCGCGCAAGGAGAATCACGATATGCTGCTGGTGATGCTCAACGCGCAGGGCGACCGCTGGCTTCTGGCCGAAGAGATGTTCGAAAGAGCCTTTGCCCAGAAGTCGGGAAAGAAGAGCGATTATGCCGTTAACGGAGCGGCGAGCGGCTCGTCATGGAACCGGTGACGGCAGCGGCACAGTCCCGGTATAGTAACAGGAAACAACAGGTATCAGGTTTATGATCAAACATCTGGTGATGTGGCGTCTGAAGGATCATGCGCATGGCAACGACAGGGTGGCTAACGCCAGGCTTTTCAAGGAGAAGCTGGAGGCTCTTGCAGGACGGATCCCGGGCCTGCTCAGGATTGAGGCCGGCATTGACTTCAGCTGCTCGGCGGTGTCGTTTGATGTGGCTCTGTATTCGGAGTTTGCCGACAGAAAGGCGCTGGACGGCTATCAGGTTCATCCTCTTCATGAGGCGGTCAAGGCGTTCATTGTCGAGGCTTCGGCGGACAGGGTTGTGGTGGATTACGAGGATTGACAGGAGGTTCCGGAAAGGCAATAAAAAAAGCGGCATGATGTTGGTCATACCGCTTTTTTTATTCGTAAAGCCTTGAGATCAGATCATCCCTGTACGATGCACTCTGCAGGGCAGACGGCGGAACATGCAGGTGAATCTGCATAGCCGACACACTCGGTGCATGAACCGGCATCGATGACATAGATGTCGTCACCGGCGGAAATTGCGTTGACCGGGCATTCCGGCTCGCAAGCGCCGCAGTAGGTGCATTCTTCAGTAATGTACAGTGCCATATCGAATTCCTTGCTTAAGGTTGGTGGTGAACTTGAATGAAAGAACAATTCAAAAGAATTCCGAAAATATAAACTTTTTTTTCAGCTGACAAAAGAATGCCCGCCGCCTTCTGCGGTTATTTCGGCATGAAGGGCAGCGGCAGGGGAAAGGGAAAAGTTTTTTCCACCATTTTTTTCAGATATTCGAGGCGGACTGCCACCGATGTGACGATGTAGGGGATCACCTCTATGCTGAAGGAGGCCTCCCCCATGAGATGAGCGGGTATGCCGGTGATGGGATAGAGTTTGATGAAGTTGTCGTGCATGGCTTTCTGGAACTTTTCGGCGGAGATGCCGCTGGCGGGTTTCAGCAGAATGTTGAAGGTGTTGTAGCGGCTCCAGTCGTAGGAGAGGATGTTTCCTTTCTGCTGCTGTTCCTTGAAAAACTTCGTGCCCGGAAGCGGTACGGCGAAATTCAGCGAGGAGAGAACGGCTCCGCTGCGCTTGGAGAATTCGACGATCCTTTCCATATCCTCGATGCTGTTGCGCACCGGGTTGATGAGCCAGAAGAGCATGAAGGGGAGCTTGGCTTCCTGGCATTTTCCGATCGCCGCCATGTAGGTGGCCTCGATGTTCCTGTCGTTGAGTTCCATGCCCTCCCGGACGCTCGGTTCTCCCTTGCCGAAATCTTCTTCGAGTACTTCGGTATTGAGCGATTCGAGGCCGATGCTGGCGACAACGCATCCGCTGTCGGCAAGCTCCCTTGCCAGATCGCCCTCACAGAGGAGGTTCGGAGTGACCTGTACTCCGTACTTGACTCCGGCATTCCTGAATTTTTCGAGACATGCCGAGGTGTGCCGGGGGTCATGCCCGAAATATTCGTCGATGAACATGTACATGAACGGCTTGAACAGCTTTTCGGCTTCGGCAAGCTGTTCCTCGAGCAGCAGGGGATCGATGGCGAAATACTTTTTATGGTAGATTTCCGGTGTGACGCACATTTTGCAGGTGTGCGGACATCCCCGGCTGGTAAGAATGGGGAATGGGCGCATGTTGCGCGACAGGCCGTTGATCGGATCGATGGACGCGCTGGTGTTGTCGAGGGCTCTTTTGATTTTCCGGTAATCGAACCATGCGCATCCGACGACATCGGGAAAGTCGGCGGCATTGTAGATCGGGCGCAGGCTGCGGCGCTCGGCATCGTCGAGTATCTGCAGCCACATGTTCTCCGCCATGCCGGAAGCGACGCTTCCGTAGCGCGAGGCTTCCTCGATGCAGAGCGATGCATGGTTTCCTCCGATGATGCAGGGGACGCCGTGTTTTGCAAATCCGTCGGCGATCTGGTAGGCCCGTTGGGCCTGAATGGTCCATGTTGTGGTAATGGCCACCAGATCGTACCGTTTCCTGAAATCGATCTGCTCGCCGATGATCTCGTCGATATACTCTGCGATATGGTGTTCGGGTGTCATGGAAATCAGCATGCCGAGAGCGGGGGAGAAGTACGGTCGTATATAGCCCCCCATGGCATAGTCGGAATACTCGATATGCCTGATTTCATTCGGATTGACAAAAAGAATACGCATACGGCAGGATTGAGTGATTATGGCAAAAAAGGGAGCCATCTGAATCCTGCAGCGTTTTCCGGACGGCGGTTCCGCCGACTCCGCGTTTCTCCCTGTATCCGCTGCGGTTTCTTCCAGGCTTGCCCGGTGAGATCATAACCCTCCAATATAAGCAACCGGGGGCACAAGTTTAAACCTTGCGAAAGGAGATGCGAATGCCGGCGGGGGCTGTTGGGCCGCGGTATCCCGGGCTCTTCAGACCTTGATGATGCAGTCAACCGGACAGACTGCCACACATGCTGCCTCTTCATGGTAGCCTACGCAGTCGCAGCAGACGCTTTCGTCTATAACATAGAGGTCGTCACCCGGAGTGATAGCCGTAACCGGACATTCCGGTTCACAGGCTCCGCAGTAGGTGCATTCATCGGTAATACGGTGTGCCATGATGTATCCTGTGGTTTGAGGAGTTCAGATAGAGAATGCGTCGTGTACGGAAAAATCCGTCAGTGATTAAAAACCAGGCGGCAGGAGACAAAGTTCCTTTTGCCGCGGAACGGGCCCCCGTGCGCTCATTTGCTTTCGTGAATCTCGTAAGCGTTGATGATGTCCCTGACCAGCTTGTGACGGACCACGTCCGACTTGTCGAGATAGACGAAACTGATGCCTTTGATGTTTTTGAGGATCTGCTCCGCATTCGGCAGGCCCGACTCCATGACGCTGGGCAGATCGATCTGTGTGACGTCGCCGGTAATGATTGCTTTCGAGTTGATGCCGAGTCTGGTGAGACACATTTTCATCTGTTTGCTCGATGCGTTCTGAGCTTCGTCGAGAATGATGAATGCGTTGTTCAGCGTTCTTCCCCGCATGTAGGCGAGAGGAACGATTTCGATAATCCGACGCTCGGTGAGCAGTTTGAGCTTTTCGGAGGTCAGCATATCCTGCAGGGCATCGTAGAGCGGTCTGAGGTAAGGGTCGATTTTCTGCGCAAGGTCCCCCGGCAGAAATCCGAGGCTTTCTCCGGCTTCGACCGCCGGGCGGGCAAGCACGATCCGCTTGACGGTTTTTGCTTTCCATGCGGCAACGGCGATAGCAACGGCAGTATAGGTTTTTCCCGTTCCTGCCGGTCCGATGGCGAAAAGAATGTCGTTGGTTTTCGCTTCCGAGACCATGCGCCGCTGTCCGTTGGTTTTGGCCTTTACGGCGAAATCAGGGGTCGATACGATAATGTCCTCGTCATCGGGTGCGGGAGGTTTCGAACGGGGAACAGGGGCGAGCGCCAGATTGATCAGCGCGTTGAGGTCGTTTTCGAGCACCTCTCCATGCTTGTCGGCCAGAAAGATCATCTCCCTGAAAATCTGTTCGAGTACGGCAACCTCGTCGTCGTCGCCGTTCAGGGTTACGGCGGAACCTCTCGCGGTTATCTGGACATCGGGGAATGCGGTCCTGATGGTTTTCAGGTAGGAGTCAAAAGGGCCGAACAGGATGACCGGTTCGATGCCCTGGATTTCGATTTTTTTTTCTGTGGTCAAAAGGCCTTGGGGTTAAGCACGTTTTGTATGGTTCAGCACGTCGTAATAAGGTGTTTCGGAGTCGAGATAGTCTCGAACATACTCCCTGACACCCTCCTCGAGGGTGGTCATGGGTTTACGGTAGCCCGCCCGGCGGAGCTTTTCCATCGACGCGCAGGTGTGGTACTGGTAACGTCCCTGCAGGTTTTCCGGCATCGGGATATAGGTGATTTCCGGTTCCAGGTCGAGAGCGGCGAATGTGGCCCTTACAAGATCGTTGAAGGTTCTTGCCTCGCCGCTGCCGGCGTTGAAAAGCCCGGAAGCTTCCGGGTGATCGAGCAGCCAGGCCATGATGGCGGTGCAGTCGCGGATAGAGACGAAATCGCGCAGCTGCTGACCGTCGAGGTAGTCGGGCCGGTGGGATTTGAACAGATTCACGCTTCCTTTTTCCCTGATCTGGCGGAACGCCTTGTAGACAACGCTCGTCATCTCTCCCTTGTGGTATTCGTTGGGCCCGTACACGTTGAAGAATTTCAGGCCCGCGGCTCTCTCCAGCACGCCGTTTTTCAGCGCCCACCTGTCGAAGAGCTGTTTCGAGTAGCCGTACATGTTGAGCGGACGCAGGGCGTCGATTTTCGCTTCATCGTCCTCGTAGCCGGCGCTGCCGTCGCCGTAGGTGGCGGCGCTTGAGGCATAGATAAGGCGGACGCGTTTCCTCATGCAGTAAGCTGCCACGCTTTTGGAGAAAGCGAAATTGCGTTCGATGAGCAGGTCGGCATCAGTTTCGGTGGTGGCGCTTATGGCTCCCATGTGGATGATCGCCGTCGGATCGGAGAGTGCTCCGGCTTCAAGCAGGGGGAGAAAGGTGTCTCTTGGAATGAAATCCGCAAATCTTAGTCCGGAAAGATTCTGCCATTGCCCTGTAGCTGTCGAGCCGAGTGCATCGACGACGATGATGTCGTCCCGCCCCTGCATGTTGAGCTCCCAGAGCATGGCGCTGCCGATAAATCCGGCGCCTCCGGTAATGATGATCATGCTGTGCTGGTATAGTTGAGCCTACAGGGTGCAAAATAGGAAGCGCGGTGCAGAAAAACAAAAGGCCGGTTCCCTGTAAAAAAGGGAGACGGCCTTATGCATGGGGAACATTCGGGTTCAGGCTGAGGCTTTCTGAATGTCGTCGTATACAAGCAGTTTTCTGCCCCAGTAGAGCCACATTCTTATGGTTTCAACCGGCTTTTCAAGTATTTCGGAAATGTCGCGGTGGCGGAGCCCTGAAATTTCGCTCAGCAAAACCGAAAGCTTTATATCGGCGGCACGGTTTTTTATCGCGCCGGCAAGTCTTCCGGCTGTTTTGCACGGCTTTTCGTTCAGGCAGAAATCCGTCTCTTGTCCGAACCGGTCGATATAGCACTCCCTGAAGGTTTTCAGAAGTTCCGGTTCCGGCGTGTCTATTCCTGCGTTGAGGTAGGTGTGGTCAACGAGCTCCCGTGACTCCGTTTCACTGCCGGTCATCCAGTAAGCTATGCTGTATATATCATCCAGCAGATCGAGCGGTGTTTTCGTTATCGGTATCATGGCATCTCCTTCTGAAGTATATAGGATAAAATTGGTCTTGATTTAAAGTATAAAAAAAATGAGCAATGTCCAGTTTTTTTTATAAAAAATCTTAAAAAGATGCTTTTTTTAGTGAAGCCGGAACAGGGCCATCATACCGGTCAGCCGCCTTTCATTGGCCGGTAACAGTAAATAATCGAGATGAAGCGAGATATACGGGATCTTCTTAATCCTGCATTGCACAATATTGGGGTTTACAAGGTGGAGGGGGGCCAGGAGGCCGAAATCAAGCTCAACCAGAACGAGAGCCCGTTCGATCTGCCGCTGTGGCTGAAAAAGACGGTGCTCGACGAGTTTTGCAAGGAGCCCTGGAACCGTTATCCCGACATTCTGCCGTTCAGGGGCATGGATGCCTATGCGGATTTTCTCGGAGTGCCTCGGGATTCCGTTATCATGAGCAACGGTTCCAACGAGATGCTCTACACGATTTTTCTTGCATGTCTCGGACCGGGAAAAAAGATTCTCATCCCCGAGCCGTCGTTTTCGCTCTATGAAAAAATAGCCCTGCTCCTGCAGGCTGAAGTTGTCAGTGTTCCCATGCTTTCCGGCCTCGATTTCGACCCGGATGCCATCATCAGGAAGGCTGCACAGGAACAGGTTGACTTTATCGTGCTTTCGACGCCGAACAATCCGACCGGCAAATCGCTCGCTTATGGCGATCTGTGCCGCATTGTCAGGGAGTGCGATGCCATTGTTCTGGTCGATGAAGCCTATATCGAGTTTTCCCGTGAACCATCCATTATCGGCCTTGTCGGCGAGCTGGACAATCTCATTGTGCTTCGCACCATGTCGAAAGCGCTTGCCCTTGCCGGCATGCGCATCGGTTTTGCCATTGCCAATCCGGTGCTGCTCGGCGAGATAGCCAAGCCTAAAATCCCGTTTTCTTCGAGTCGCCTGGCTGAAATTACCCTGCAGCATGTGCTGAAGCATTACTATCTTGTTACCGATGCGGTTGCATACATTCTCGGCGAACGGGAAAGACTCTACGGTGCACTTGACGGGATTCGGGGAATAGAGGTGATGGCGAGCGACACGAACTTTCTCATCATCAGGGTCGGCGATGCCCGCGAAGTGTTTCAGAGTCTGAGCAGTTCGGGTATTCTTGTTCGTAATGTGTCGGGTTATCCGCTTATGGAAAACTGCCTGCGTTTCAATGTCGGGCTGCGTCTCGAGAACGACCGGCTGCTCGAAAAACTCGGAAACCTGTAGGATGAGCTTCAGGAAGCTGACCGGCGAGGAGATGAACCGCTTGAGACCTGAGCTGTCAGACAATTCGCCGAAGCATCCGGTTTACCTGATGCTGCACAATATCCGGAGCATGTGGAACGTAGGTTCCATGTTCCGAACGGCTGATGCCGTTGGTGTCGAGAAAATGATTATTACCGGCTACACGGCAACGCCGCCGCGCAGGGAGATCGAAAAAACGGCACTGGGGGCACAGGAGTGCGTGAAGTGGGAATACTGTGCCGATCCGCTCGATGCGGTCGGGCGCCTGAAGGCCGAGGGGGTGAGAATATGCGGTCTGGAGATCGCCGAGAGGAGCAGGCCTTACACCATGGCGGTCAGGGATGATTTTCCTCTCTGTCTGATTGTCGGCAATGAGGTTCAGGGTATCGATGACGAACTGCTGGCGCATTGCGATGAGGTGTTCGAGATCCCGCAGTACGGCACCAAACACTCACTGAATGTGGCCGTTGCTGCAGGAGTTGCGCTGTTCGAGCTTGTCAGGGTTGTGCGAGGCGGCATGTAACTTTTTAGTCTCTCGTCTTGTTTTTTTCTGTTGTCTGGTTTAATGGTTTTTAAACGTGTTCTTCAATGCTTCACTACAAGACATATGAACTCCCCGATACCGATGCTCCCTGGGTTGTTTTCGTTCATGGCGCCGGCGGCAGTTCGTCGATCTGGTTTCTGCAGATCAAGGAGTTCATAAAGCATTTCAATGTGCTGCTTGTCGATCTCAGAGGACATGGCAAGTCGAAGCATATGGTCAGTCTCAAGGAGGACCGCCACTACAATTTCGAGGATATCACGCGCGACATCATCGAGGTGCTCGATACGCTGAATATCCGGAAGGCTCACTTTATCGGTATTTCCCTCGGCACCATCCTGATCCGCAACATGAGCGAGATCGCTCCCGAACGGGTCAGTTCGATGATCATGGGGGGGGCTATCATCCGTCTGAACGTCAGGGCAAAGGTTCTGGTGGCTCTCGGAAACATGTTCAAGCGTTTTGTGCCCTACATGTGGCTCTACAGCTTTTTCGCCTGGATCATCATGCCCCGCGAGCGGCACAAGAAGTCGCGCCTGCTTTTTGTGAACGAGGCGAAAAAAATTGCGCAGAAGGAGTTCATGCGCTGGTTCCGGCTTACCTATGAACTGACTCCGCTCCTGAAGTACTTCGAGGAGAAGGATACCGGTATTCCAACGCTCTACCTCATGGGAGAAGAGGATCACATGTTTCTTCCGGCAGTTCGTCTCATCATTACCCGGCACACCAACTCGTGGCTCGAGGTGATCGCAAATTCGGGCCATGTATGCAATGTCGATCAGCCTCGGGAGTTCAACGATCGCGCCATTACGTTCGTGAAGAAGATGCACCGCCCTTCACGCCGCGAATGCGGTGCCTCGATTCCCGAGCTTGTCGCTTGCTAGCCTGACGCCCTGTTGTAATGGTTCATGGCATGTTCAATGCCGTTGACGGCAAAGTCCATGGCGGCATCGGCGCACACCCCCAGCATGCTTTCCATGGTTTTCCTTTCCTCCTCACTGAATTTTCCCAACACGAACGATGAGAACGAGGCGAGAGGCTGATTTTCCGGCCTTATGCCGATCCTCATGCGGGCAAATTCATCGCTTCCCAGACATTCGATGATATGTTTCAGGCCGTTCTGTCCTCCGGCCGAGCCTTTTGCCCTGAGCCTCAGGGCGCCGGAGGGGAGGTTGAGGTCGTCGCAGATAACCAGGATGTCCTGCCGCTGAATCTTGTAAAAGTTCATGGCGGCAACCACGGCATGACCGGAAAGGTTCATGTAGGTCATCGGCTTGACGAGCACGATCGCCCTGCTGCGCCAGCTGATTTTCGCGAAATGGTATTTGCCTTTTCCGGGGGCGAACCGGACACCGGAAGACTCCGCGATTTTGTCAACGGTATCAAAGCCGATATTGTGGCGCGTTCCGGCATAGCGGGGTTCAGGATTTCCGAGACCAACAACAAGTTTCATGGCATATAAAACATAAACCCGGATAATGATCCCGGTTATTCTGAATTGAAAAGGGGCGGAGCGACAACGGAAGGAATATAGCAGAGCGTCGGCGAAATCGGTAACAACCATTCGTTTTCCGCCATCGGGAACAGAGAAAAAAGGTGTGTTGAAATAGAGTGAAACCTCTAAGAAGTTCTACAAAAAGGTATTGAGATTCATGAAAAAAGTTGCAATTTAAAGCTCCTTGTTGTTTTCAGGGTCGTTTCCTGTAATGATTTCTGCGGACAACACGCTTTTCTTGGGTCAAGAAAAAAAAACAGTGAAAACAAAGCGCAATGAAAAAACCGTTTAACGTATCATGGTTGGCCAGAGCCGGATCGGTTCTGGGAGGCCTTGGAGTATTGCTTCAGTCGCCAAAAGCGATGGCAAGCGAGGCCGATCTGGTATTGCCGGATTTACACTCGGTGCCTTTTCTGGGTGGTATTCCCGGTGACACGCTCCTTATGTGGGGGCTTGCAATCTGCCTGTTCGGCATGCTTTTCGGTGTCGTCCAGTACATGGGCATCCGCAATCTCCCTGTTCACAATGCCATGAAGGAGATAAGCGAACTGATCTATGCCACCTGCAAAACCTACCTGATTACGCAGGGCAAGTTCATCCTTGTTCTCTGGGTTCTTATCGGTGCCATTATCGTCGCCTACTTCGGCTGGCTGCGTCATTTGGAAACCATAAAGGTTGTTTCCATTCTTGCCGCGAGTCTGATCGGTATTCTCGGAAGCTATACGGTTGCCTGGTTCGGCATGAGGATCAACACCTTTGCCAACTCCAGGACGGCATTCGCCAGCCTTGGCGGCAAACCGTTTCCAACCTATGCCATTCCGCTCCGGGCGGGTATGAGCATCGGCATGCTGCTTATCAGCATTGAGCTTTTCGTCATGCTCTGCATTCTGCTTTTTGTTCCCAGTGATTTTGCCGGACCCTGCTTTATCGGCTTCGCCATCGGTGAGTCTCTCGGCGCTTCGGTGCTTCGTATCGCCGGCGGTATCTTCACCAAGATTGCCGACATCGGTTCCGATCTCATGAAGATCGTCTTCAAGATCAAGGAGGATGACGCCCGTAATCCCGGTGTTATCGCTGACTGTGCCGGTGACAATGCCGGTGACTCGGTCGGACCTACGGCTGACGGTTTTGAAACCTACGGCGTTACCGGTGTTGCCTTGATCTCCTTTATTCTGTTGGCCATAAAGGCTCCCGAAGTGCAGATCATGCTGCTTGTCTGGATTTTTGCCATGCGCCTTGTCATGATTCTTGCAAGTGCGGTCTCCTACTGGGTCAATGCCGCTCTGGCCAAGATGAAGTACAGCAATGCTGATGAGATGAACTTCGAAAAACCGCTCATTACGCTGGTCTGGCTGACCTCCATCGTTTCGATCATCCTTACCTATGTCGCATCGTATTACCTGATCAGCACGCTTGGCGACGGCACCATGTGGTGGAAGCTTGCTTCGATTATTACCTGCGGTACCATTGCCGGTGCGCTTATTCCGGAACTGGTCAACCGCTTTACCTCCACCGAGTGCGCCCATGTCCGCAACGTCGTGCAGTGCACCAAAGAGGGTGGAGCCGCGCTGAACATTCTGGCGGGTCTTGTTGCCGGCAACTTCAGTGCCTACTGGATGGGACTTGCCATTGTCGGTCTTATGGGTGCAGCCTATGGACTCAGTACTCTTGGCATCACCACTCTCGGTCTGACTCCCGAGCTGATTGCGTCACAGGGACTTCTGACCGTCGGACTTGACAAGGTGATCATGCTTGCCCCTTCAGTGTTTGCTTTCGGTCTTGTGGCTTTCGGCTTCCTGAGCATGGGTCCTGTCACCATAGCGGTCGACTCCTATGGTCCGGTTACTGATAACGCACAGTCGGTTTATGAGCTTTCGCTGATCGAAAACGTTTCGCCGAAAGAGATTGAGAGCGAGTTTGGTTTCAAGCCTGACTTCACCAATGCAAAACGCTATCTTGAAGCCAACGACGGCGCCGGCAATACCTTCAAGGCAACGGCCAAGCCGGTACTGATCGGTACTGCGGTGGTCGGTTCGACGACCATGATTTTCTCAATCATCATGATTCTGACCAACGGTCTTGCTGATGTCAGCTCGATTGCAAAGCTCTCCATTCTTTCTCCACCGTTCCTGCTTGGCCTCATGATGGGCGGCGCGGTGATCTACTGGTTTACCGGCGCATCCATCAATGCGGTGACGACCGGCGCCTACTATGCCGTTGAGTTCATCAAGAAGAACATCAAGCTGGACAGCGGTGCTGAAAAAGCATCGATCGAGGACAGCAAGAAGGTTGTCGAAATCTGCACGAAGTTTGCGCAGAAAGGTATGCTCAACATCTTCCTGACCGTGTTTTTTACGACACTTGCGTTTGCCTGTCTTGATTCCTTCTTCTTTATCGGCTATCTGATCTCCATCGCGCTTTTCGGTCTCTACCAGGCCATCTTCATGGCCAATGCCGGCGGTGCGTGGGACAACGCGAAGAAACTTGTTGAAACCGAACTCAATGCCAAAGGCACCGAGCTGCATGATGCCTCAATTGTCGGTGATACGGTCGGCGATCCATTCAAGGACACCTCTTCGGTTGCCCTGAACCCGATCATCAAGTTCACCACCCTGTTCGGTCTGCTTGCCATTGAGCTCGCCATTGAACTTCCGCCTCAGGTGGCGCTGACCCTCGCAGCGGTATTCTTTGTTCTGTCGCTGGTTTATGTGCATCGTTCCTTCTTCTCGATGAGGATCAAGGTGGACGAACACTGAAGCACAGTTCTTTCCGGTTGTGTCTGAGCCGGAAAGTCGTTTTTACGCGCAAGGGAGCCGCCATAGTGCGGCTCCTTTTTTTTAACCGGAAACCGTTAATCCCGTGAATCCGTCAAAAGTCATTCGTAACCGGGTCTGCAGGCTCACCGATCTGCCGAACATCGGAAAAGCCGTCGCCAGGGATCTCGTCATGATCGGTATTTCTGAACCGGAGCAGCTTTCCGGTCGTTGTCCTCTGGAGATGTACCGTGATCTCTGCGAGGCGACGGACACTCTCCAGGACCCCTGCGTGATCGATGTATTCATGTCGGTGACGAGCTTTATGGCCGGTAACGAGGCGCTGCCGTGGTGGCACTTTACCGCCGAGCGCAAGCGCCTGCTTGCCCGGTCGCCCGGGCTTCAAAGCGCCCGAAAGGTCGGCGAATGATCGTCAGCGCAAGCCGGAGAACCGATATCCCGGCCTTTTACGGCGAGTGGCTGCTGAACCGCCTGAAAGCCGGTGAAGTGCTGGTGCGCAATCCCATGCAGCCGAAACAGGTTAGCCGGATCGCACTCGGGGCGGATTGTGTCGATGCTCTGGTGTTCTGGACGAAAAATCCCGAGCCTTTTCTTCTCCACCTGCCGGAGATAGACGCCATGGGTTACTCCTCCTATTTTCTTTTTACCCTCACCCCTTACGACCTTGAGCTGGAACCTGGTGTCCCCCCGAGAGAGGATCGCGTCAGTGCTTTTCGAAAACTTTCGCGTCTTGCCGGCAGGGAACGGGTGGTTTGGCGGTACGATCCGGTGATCCTGACCGAAACCATGAACGCGGTGTGGCACGCATCCGCATTCGCCCTTCTGGCCGAGGCTCTTGCCGGTTATACGGAACGCTGCATCATCAGTTTTCTGGATGATTACCGCAAAATCAGGGGCCGAATGCGCGGCATCGGCTATGCCACTCCCGGCAGGGTGGAGATGGCCGATCTGGCAGGCAGGTTTGCCGGGACCGCCCGAATGCTCGACATCGCACTCTGCACCTGCGCTCAGGATATCGATCTTTCGCATTGCGGCATCATGCACAGCCGCTGTATCGACGCTGAGCTGATCGGGCGAATAAGCGGAAGACAGGTGACCGGAACCGGAAAAGACCGGAGTCAGCGAAAGGCGTGCGGCTGCATCGCAAGCCGTGATATCGGCAGCTATGACACCTGTACGCACGGGTGCCGTTACTGTTACGCGGTATCGAACCGCAAAAAGCTTCTTTCCGGAGCGGCATCGCTCTATGATCCCTCTTCCCCGATGCTTTGCGACAGGCTTCGCGGTGACGAATCCATCACCGGCCATCCGTAAGGCATGCTCGCGTTTTCTTCTTCCCCGGACTTTGGCATTCATTTTCCTGGCCGGTTCATTGCTCATGCATGCATGAGGCGCTTAAGGGTGCATTGCCCGCTTCCTGATGCGTCTCCGTTTTGAAATGAGAGAATTATTGCGTATATATGACGTATGAAAAGGGCTAATTTGTTTTGAAAAAAGTGCAGACAGATCAATGACCGATAGTGATAAAAAGCAGGACAGAACGGTATATTTTCGTGAAGATGGTTTGTGGGTGAATCAGTTGAACGGTCCTCCCTGGACATCGACCATACATCCTACCAGAGAGGATGCCCTTCACATGGCCAGAGAACGCCTCATGATGGAGGGTGGAGGGGATTTGACGCTGCTGGCCGTCGATGGGAGCGTTGAAAGTCAGGAGCAGCTTCTGCCCTGAAGGGTTTCGAAAACCCGGTAGCCGCCCGGCCACTTATCGGATGTATGAGCGAAGTACTGCAATAACCTGTTCCACATCCACCTTTCTCTGTTCCTCACTGAGTTCTCCCGAAACAAGGTGCTCCCTGATATGGCCTTCAAGCACCTCGGTCATCAATCCTGAAACAGCTCCTCTGATTGCGGCAATCTGCTGCAGAATGCCTGAGCACTCCGTACCGGTTTCCAGCGCCTTTTCCAGCGCTTCGGCCTGGCCCCTGATCCTTCGGATTCTGGCCAGCAGCTTTTTTTTATCCTTTTTGGTATGCGGCATTGCTTTCGTCGGGTCAATATTCTATACTGGAGTATAGTATAATAAAAAACCCTGTTTTGAAAGTTTTTTCCACTGGATATGCGCCATAACCATCTTTTTCATGAAGGAAACCCGGGGGGCGAGAGAAATACCCGTCTTGCCGTTGCCCTGACCCTTGCCGCAATGGTTGCCGAGATTGCCGCCGGCTGGATGTTCAATTCGATGGCCCTGCTTGCAGACGGCTGGCACATGAGTTCCCATGTGCTTGCTCTCGGCCTCTCGGCAGCGGCATACAGGGCGGCAAGGCACTTCGCTCCTGATGGGCGGTTTACATTCGGGACCTGGAAAATCGAGGTGCTCGCAGGTTACACCAGTGCCATTTTTCTCGTCCTTATCGCTGTGCTGATGTTTTACGAGTCGTCGAAAAGACTGCTCGCTCCTGTACCGGTGCAGTATGATCAGGCCATTTTCGTGGCGGTTGCCGGTCTTGCCGTCAACATGGCATGTGCATGGCTGCTCAGGGGCGGTCACGCGCACTCGCACTCCATAACGGATCACGACGGGAACGGGTCGCACCATCATGATCTGAATCTGCGTTCGGCCTACATTCATGTGCTGACCGATGCGGTTACTTCGGTGTTGGCCCTTGTCGCTCTTTTCGGCGGGAAATTCTGGCAGCTCGGCCAGCTCGACCCGCTGATGGGTATTGCGGGTTCTGGCGTGGTGGCAGTATGGGGGTGGGGCCTTATGCAGGACTGTGCAAAGGTGCTGCTCGATGCCGAGATGGATGCGCCGGTGGTGGAGGAGGTGCGGGAGGCTATTGCCGGCGACCGCACGGGGGCGGAAATAACCGATCTCCATGTCTGGCGTGTTGGCGGTGGCAAATACGCCTGCATTCTCTCTCTTTCCGTCAGCAGTGATGTCGGGCCGGAGTATTACAGGCGGATGCTCTCGGTTCATGAGGAACTGGTTCATATTACCGTGGAAGTAAACCGGAAGACGGAATGAACGGAGGAGAGAAACGGTTTCAGGGACGGGTTTTTCCCCTTCAGTCCGTTTCCGTGGCGACCTTCAGAAGCAGCGGCAGGTGGTCGGAGTACCCCCCCTTGAATTTGCCTTTGTAGAATGTTGAGTAAGGCTTTTTTCCCGTTCTGTCGAGCATGTCCGGAAAATAAAAGCAGCGGAACGGCCGATCCGGTACCGAGAGTCCTTTCCTGTCGAGCATGCCGCATGAGAGCAGTATCTGATCGATATGCTCCCAGCGGTTCCGGTAAGAGTAGCTGCCTATGCCGTCGTAACCGCTCCAGCAGTTGTAGAGCAGCGTGGTGCAGCCGGAACGGACTTTTGCGGCATCGCTGGACGAACCGAGTACCTGCCTCAGGGAGCGGTTTTCCGGTTCGTCGTTGAAATCACCCATAATGATGATGTCGGCTTTTGTATCGGCCATGCGCAGACTGTCGGCGATATGGCGCGTCACCCTTGCCGCCACCATGCGTTTCTGTTCGCTCCACTCCCTGTCGAAAGAGCGTGAAGGCCAGTGGTTGAGCACGACATGGAACGGATGCCGGCCGGCACTGAAGCCGGCAACGATGACAGGTCGGGTTGGTTTGTCGTTTTCGATGGGTACCCGGTAAGCTTTCGAGGAGGTCAGCCGTACGCTTCGGGGGTTATAGGCCAGACCGATGTCGATGCCCCGCGGGTCGGGAGATTCGTAGTAGAGGATTTTATAGGCGGACGTGCCGGTTTTTCCGAGTGAACCGGCAAAAACACCGCGGTTTTCCGTTTCGGCAAAGGCCAGAATATCAGGATAACGGCGGTAATCCGGCGAGGCGTGAATGGCATCGAGTACAAGGCGTATGCGGAGCTGTTTGAGCTCGAGTTTTTTTTGCGTCCACCTTTTGCTTCCGTCCGGGGTGAATTCGTCATCGCCGGCAGAAGGGTCGTTACGGGTATCGAAAAGGTTCTCTGCATTCCACCACATCAGGAGGAGTGATCCGCGGTTTTCCGCTCCGCCATGAGCCTGCTCCGGGCAGGGAGTCAGCAGGGCGGAAAAGAGGGAAATACAGAAGATGGTTTTCTTCATAATCGCTTATCTTTGCAAGATTTTTTCTTTACTATTGTAGAATGTAGGGCTATTGCGGATTTTTTTGGCGTTTCATTAAGGAATTCTCTATCCATTGATCCAGATAACAGTATGACTTACAAGCCGGATGTCAAGAAGCAGGCAAAGGATATCCTGGAAGAGGCTCTTGACAGGGAAGCCGTTATTGTGCTCGCCAGAATTTCTGAAGAAATGCAGCTGCTTTTTCAGGCTCATCCCGAGCCGGCGCAGAGCGATGTCGAGCGGATCGTGACCGGCTACTTCCTGGAAAAAGGCAAGTCCGAAGAGTTTATCGAGGACTGGATCATGACGTCAAGGGAGTACGGCCGAACAAGGGGGCTCGGCGGAAGTGATCTTCCGAGGGCAATGCTTTCGGATCTCGGCGTGTTCAGGTTCATGAGTTTTCTCAAGGACAAGGGCCTGACCGATGAGCAGATCACCATCGTGCTTACCGGAGCGCTCCAGCAGGCAGCATCCGGCATTGACGATCCGCAGAGTGAAAACGGAACGATGGCCTGACGGGAGGGTTTTACAGTTTTCAGCAAGGGAAGCGCTTTTGGGCGTTTCCGGTAATTATTTTTCTATTCAACCAAAGAGGTATGCAAAAGACAACACTGCTGCATGAGGGCAAGGCGAAAAAGGTTTTTCTGACCGAAGAGAGCGATCTTGTCATACAGGAATTCAAGGACGATGCCACGGCGTTCAACAACAAGAAAAAAGGCACCATTGCCGACAAGGGAGTCGTCAATAACGCGATTTCCTGCAAACTCTTCACCTTGCTTGAAGCGCACGGTGTGAAGACCCATCTTGTCGAAAAGCTTTCGGAACGCGACATGCTGTGCCGCAGGCTCGATATTATCAAGGTTGAGGTTGTCGTGCGCAACATCGCCGCCGGTTCGCTGGTCAGACGGTACGGATTTGCCGAAGGTACGGTGCTCGCCACTCCCATTGTCGAATTTTATCTGAAGAACGACGATCTCGATGATCCGCTCATGAACGAATCGCATGCCGTTGCGCTCGGCGTGGCGACCTATGACGAGCTTGCCGTGCTCAGGACGCGGGCTGAGGCCGTCAATCTGGTTCTCAGGGAGTTCTTCGCCCAGAGAAAGCTCAAACTGGTCGATTTCAAGCTGGAATTCGGGCGCTATCACGACGAAATTCTTCTCGGTGATGAAATAAGCCCCGACACCTGCAGATTCTGGGACCTCGAAACCAACGAGAAAATGGACAAGGACCGGTTCCGGTTCGACCTTGGTGGCGTTGAAGATGCATACAGCGAAGTGCAGAGAAGAGTACTTGAGATCGACTGACTGAATTCATAAAGAGAGCCCCGGATAATTCATGCTTGATTCTGCAATTGTCTATCTGCAGCATGCGGACCCCTTTGCAGTCTATCTTTTTCTGTTTTTCATCGCTTTTTTTGAAAACGTCATACCTCCGATACCCGGTGATGTTCCGGTGGCCTTCATCGGGTATCTGATCCATTACACCACCATCTCTTTTTCCGCAGCGCTTTTTTCTGCCTCACTTGGCTCGACGGCCGGATTCATGCTGGTTTTTCTTCTGAGCCGTCATTTCGGCATGAAAATCTATGCAGGGGAGGGAGGCGCCGTACAGCACCGGTTCTCGAAGAGCGTACACCGTTTTTTTCCCCCTTCCGATATGGAGCTTCTTCGCAGCAGGTTTTCCGCCCACGGTTATCTGGCCGTACTGGCGAACCGTTTTCTTTTCGGATCGAGGGCGGTCATTTCCGTCATGGCCGGTCTGATGCACCTGAGAATTCCCCTCGTGCTGCTTGCCGTAGCCACAAGCGCCACCCTGTGGAATGTTCTTCTGCTTTACGGAGGTCTTCTCCTGGGCAGGAACTGGCAGGAGATCGGACGTTATGCCGCAATGTACAGCATCCCTGTTTCCGTTCTTTTTTTCGGTTTTCTTTTTTTCTCGCTCTGGAAGTTTCTGCGGGAAAGAAAACGGGGGGGTGAGTGAATTTTTTTTATTATTTATGCCCCGGGCCCCTTAACTTCAGGTTCAGGCTCATTAATTCCCAAGAATGTTGCTCTCGATAACAATGGCAAAAGATTTAGCGCTGTATCCGGCTGACAAAAAAGGCGAGCTTCTCGAGCTTGCTTCCATCGACGATCTTAAAACCATGGCCACGCAGGTCCGCAGGGACATCATCAGGATGCTTGCCCTGGCCAATTCCGGTCATACGGGCGGCTCGCTCGGCATGGCCGATATTTTTACCGCACTCTATTTCAGGCTGCTTCGCCAGAATCCGCATGCTTTCCGGGAGCACGGCGAAGAGGATATGGTTTTTCTTTCCAACGGGCATATAGCCCCGGTCTGGTACAGTGTGCTTGCCCGTTCCGGGTATTTCCCCATTGCTGAACTCGCCTCGCTTCGGCAGCTCAACTCCTATCTTCAGGGACATCCGACCTCAGAGTCCGGACTGCCGGGAATCAGGATCGCATCGGGTTCGCTCGGGCAGGGGCTTTCAGCCGCAGTTGGCGCTGCGCTGGGCAATCGCATCGACGGCCGCCTGAACAGGGTGTTCTGTCTGATGGGTGACGGGGAGTGCCAGGAGGGACAGATATGGGAAGCCGCAATGAGTGCGGCCCATTACGGACTCGGAAATCTGATCGGAATCGTCGACTACAACAATGCGCAGATCGACGGCGAGGTGCGGAATATCATGAATATCGAACCGTTCGCCGATAAATGGAGAGCGTTCGGCTGGGAGGTGTTCAGTTGTGACGGTAATGATATCGAAGACGTTATTGCGGTCGTCGGAAGGATTCTTTCGATACCCGACCGCAAAAAGCCCTCGATTGTGCTTGCCAAAACCCTGATGGGAAAGGGTGTGCCGTTTTTCGAAGGTACGATGGCTGACGGGTCGAACTGGCATGGCAAGCCCCCCTCGAAGGATGACGCCCTGAAAGCCCTTGAACTGCTCGGTGAAACCCGGTTCGGCGATTTTCCGGCCTGAGAGGGGCTGTCGTGCAGATACTTGCCGGGACCTACCGGGGTCATAAAATAAAAAGCGCGGCGTCGCGCGATATCCGTCCCTGCAGCAGCAGGGTTAAAAAGTCGCTGTTCGATACGCTTTCGGCCCGGATCGATTTTGACGGGATTGCAGTGCTCGATCTCTTTGCCGGATTCGGCAATATGGGCTTCGAGGCTCTGAGCCGTGGGGCCGGGTTCGTCTGTTTTGTGGATCGTCACCCGGAAGCCCTTAAATCCATGCAGTATACGGCAGACCGGCTTGACGTGTCCGAGGAGGTTTCCGTTATCCGCTCCGAGGTGACGGCGTTTCTCGACCGGACGGAACAGCGTTTTTCTCTCGTGTTCTGTGATCCTCCCTACAGCTGGCCGGATTACGACCGCCTCATCGAGCGGATTGCCGGAAGCCGGATTCTTGCCGATGACGGCATGCTTCTGGTGGAGCACCAGGCCGATCTGGATTTTCAAGGTTCGCCGTATTACCTGATGCATAAGGATTACGGCATGACAAGGGTTACTTTTTTTCAGCATCACGAGGTATCTTCATGACACAGAAAGCTATTTATCCCGGAACGTTCGATCCCTTTACAAACGGGCATCTCGATGTACTTGAACGGGCTCTGAATATTTTTCAGGAGGTTGTGGTGGTCATTGCCGAAAACAGCCAGAAAACAACCCTTTTCAGTGTCGATGAGCGGTTGGCTATGATCCGGGAAATTATCTCGGATTATCCGGCGGTTAGCGTCGAGGTGCTGCATGACGGTCTGCTTGCCGATTATGCCCGCCAGAAGGGAGCCCGGGCTATTATCCGGGGGGTGAGGCAGGTCAAGGATTTCGAGTACGAATTCCAGATTTCACTCCTGAACCGCCATCTCTACCCTGAAGTGACCACGGTGTTTCTGATGCCTAACGTCAAGTACACCTATGTGGCATCCTCGATTATCAGGGAGGTAGCCATGCTCGGAGGCGATGTCAGCAAATTCGTACATCCCTTCGTGCTTGAAAGCCTCCACCGAAAACTTGATGAATCAAAAAAACATAAACCCAAGAGTTAACACTTATGTCCAACACCAGTATTCCCGGTGAACAGTATCTCACCCGCCGGGTGCTCAGCATGCAGGAATCGCAGACCATGCGCATTAGCGCTCTGGCAAATAAAATGAAGGCGGAAGGAAAGGATATCGTAAGTCTTTCGGCAGGCGAGCCGGATTTTCCGACCCCCGATCATGTCAATCAGGCCGGCATAGAGGCCATCCGCTCGGGATTTACCCGTTATACCGCCAATTCAGGCATTTCCGAGCTTAAAAAAGCCATTCAGGAGAAATTCCGCCGCGACAACGGTCTCGAGTTCCAGGAAAACGAGATCATCGTCAGCAACGGAGGCAAGCAGACCCTTGCCAATACCTTTCTTTCGCTCTGTCAGGAGGGTGACGAGGTTATCGTACCGGCTCCCTTCTGGGTGAGTTTTCCCGAAATGGTGCGTCTGGCCGGTGCCGACCCGGTCATCGTAAACACCACGCTGGAGAACGATTACAAGATGACGCCGGCCCAGCTCGAAGCGGCCATTACGCCGAAAACGAAAATACTGGTGCTCAATTCGCCCTCCAATCCCACCGGAGCCGTCTACAGCGAAGCCGAGGTGCGGGCGCTCATGAAGGTTCTTGAAGGCCGGAATATTTTTGTCGTCTCCGACGAAATGTACGACATGATCGTTTACGGCGATATCCGCCCGTTCTCCCCTGCACGTATTCCGGAAATGAGGGAGTGGGTTATCGTGAGTAACGGTGTATCGAAAACCTACGCCATGACCGGCTGGAGAATCGGTTACCTTGCCGGACCGAAATGGCTGATCGACGCATGCGACAAGATTCAGTCACAGACTACCTCGAATCCCAATGCCATTGCCCAGAAAGCCGCCGTCGCAGCGCTCACGGGTGATCAGGGTATCGTCGAGGAGCGGCGCCGCGAATTCGAAAAAAGGCGCGACTACATGTTTGCTGCCCTCAACAGCATTCCGGGCTTCAGAACCTCCATGCCCCAGGGCGCGTTTTATATTTTTCCCTCGATTGCGGGAGTGCTCGGCAAAACCTTCAACGGCATGCTCATGAAGGATTCTGCAGACGTTGCCGAATATCTGCTCAGGGATCACCATGTCGCAACGGTTCCCGGAGATGCGTTCGGAGCTCCGGAAAACCTGCGTCTTTCCTATGCGGCCTCGATTACGGCGCTTGAAAAAGCGGTCAACCGTATCAGAAAAGCCTTTCAGTAAGCGCGGCGGATGCTGAAGGTCCGTCGGAGCCGCCTCTATACCCTCTGGTTCGGGTGGTATTCCCGCAGGCAGTTCAGACGATATTTCAACACGCTCCGTGTTTTCATGGACCCCGGAGTGCCGGAAATGAATCCCGGCATTCCGGTCGTGTTTTACGGCAACCACGCATACTGGTGGGACGGCTTCTGGTCGCAGCTCTGTACCGAAGAATTTTTCCGGCAGAACCTCCATATCATTATCGAGTACCCGCAGCTGAACCGGCATCGTTTTTTCACCCGTCTCGGAGCATTTTCCATTGACCGCACCAATGCAAGAAGTGCGTTGAGGAGCCTCGATTACGCTGCCGATCTTCTCGTGGCCCCTTCAGAACGCCAGAATGCGCTCTGGCTCTTTCCGCAGGGCCGTATCGAACATGTCGACCGGCGTCCGCTTTTTTTCTTTAAAGGAACGGAGGGTATCGTTTCCCGTGTTCTTCAAAGAAAGAGTGGGGTCTACCTTGTTTCAGTTGTCAGCAGGATTGAATATCTTGAAGAACAGAAACCTGAACTGCTCCTTTCCTTCAGCCCGCCGCTTCTGGTTACTGCCGCCGATTGCCCTCCGTCCGGGGAACTCACCTCGATGATGCGGCAGCGTACGGAAGATCATCTGGACGGACTGAAAACCCTGGTCATGAACCGTACTCTCGATGAGGGCCGGGTTGTGATTCATGGGGGCGAATCGGTCAACAGAAAAGTGGAGCGGTACAGAAAACTGTTCGGTATCGGGAGATGATGATTCCGGCAGGGGAGCCGGCTCGAGGGCGGGGTAACCGCCTTGACTTGCGAATTAAATTTCATCTGTTGTTATGAGTAATGTTATCTGCAGTTGCCTGCTCGGTGACAACGCAAAGGTAAGGCTCCGGTTGTCGCAGTTGCTGCACAGCGAAATCGAGGAAATTTACGGACAGGACCCGGATGAAGCCGGGAACAGCTATATCTGTGAAATCGAGCTTCAGGGTTGCCGCAGGGAGTTTTTCAATAACCCGGAGGATCTGTCGCTCTCTGTGGGCCAGCAGGTTATTGTCGCTACCGATGGCGGCTACGATTACGGCATCGTGTATTCCACCGGCCTGATCGCCATGAAAAAACTCAAGCTGAAAGGGCTTGACAAACCGGGAACGGAACGTCTGGAAATACTTCGCCTGGCAGATGAGCAGGATTCGCTGGTCATCGCCGAACTGCAGCGGCGCAAGGAGGAGATTCGCGAAACCTGCACCGCCAAGGTTAAAAAACACGATCTCGACCTGAAACTTGTCGATGTCGAGCTCCGCATGGATCAGCAGAAACTTTCCGTCTATTACACCTCGGCCCACCGGGTCGATTTCCGCTCACTGGTGCGCGACCTGGCCGGCGAGTTCAAGGCGAGAATCCAGATGGTGCAGATTACCACGCGCGAGGAGGCCCGGCGGGCGAATTCATTGGGACCGTGCGGCTGCCTGCTCTGCTGTTCGAGCTGGCTTCCGAAAATACATGCCAATCCGTTTGCCGACAAGTCGCAGTATCCCGACAACAGCTGCAGCGATACGCATGCCTTTAACATTACCGGTATCTGCAATCGTCCGAAATGCTGTCTGGGTTATTCGAAGCACGACCGGGGGCATGGCCAGGCATGCGGGCTTCCGCCTTCGGTGCCGCCCCCCGGCAGCAAGGTTTCAACACCATCGGGCGAAGCCGTGATCGAAGACGTTGATATGCAGAAAAAGCTGGTTCTGCTTCGCTATATCAGGAACGACCAGAGGCGGAAGATTCCGTTCGACAAGTGCAGGACGCTTTTCGTTAAAAAATAACTGTAACCCCTTTTAAGCGGCAGTATCCGGGTTTTCATCACGAACGGAATTCCACCGGCTGCCGTTTTCTGTATTTTTTTCTATCCATGATGCATCCCGTTAAAAGAACCCTTGTCACCACGGCGCTTCCCTATGCCAATGGTCCGGTACACCTCGGCCATCTGGCCGGCGTTTATCTTCCGGCTGACATTTATGTCCGCTATAAACGGCTCAAGGGTGAAGATATCATTCATATAGGCGGCTCCGACGAGCATGGCGTGCCTATTACCATTACAGCGGAAAAAGAGGGGATTTCGCCCCAGGATGTGGTTGACCGGTACCACCGGATGAATCTCGACGCGTTCGGCAAATGCGGCATTTCGTTCGATTACTATGGCAGAACCTCTTCGCCAGGGCACCACGAAACCGCGAAAGAGTTTTTTCTCGAGATCGAGAAAAAGGGGATTTTCCTCAGAAAAACCGAAAAGCAGTTTTTCGACGTCGAGGCCGGCCGTTTTCTCTCCGACCGCTACGTTACCGGAACCTGCCCCATCTGTGGCAATACCGAAGCCAACGGCGACCAGTGCGAACAGTGCGGGACGCATCTGAGCCCTACGGAGCTCCTGAACCCGAAAAGCAAGCTCTCCAATGCTACGCCGGAGCTTCGCGAAACCATGCACTGGTATTTTCCGCTGGGGAAGTTTCAGGAGGCGCTTGAAGCCTATGTCGCGTCCCACGAGCACGACTGGCGGCCGAACGTTGTGAACTACACCCGCACCTGGCTGAAACAGGGCCTGAACGACCGGGCTATAACCCGTGATCTGAGCTGGGGCATCCAGGTGCCGCTCGATGATCCCGAAGCGCTCGGCAAGGTGCTTTATGTCTGGTTCGATGCCGTCCTCGGCTATATCTCGTTCACCCGCCAGTGGGCGGAGGCGGCGGGAAATGCATCGCTCTGGAAAGCATACTGGCAGGACCCCTCATCGAGGATCGTGCATTTTATCGGGAAGGACAACGTCGTGTTTCATACCCTGATGTTTCCGGCTATCCTTATGGCATGGAACGAGGGACGGCAGTCCGGCGTCTACAATCTGGCCGATAACGTTCCCGCATCGGAATTCATGAATTTCGAAGGGAGAAAATTCTCGAAATCGAGAAACTATGCGGTCTATCTCGGAGAGTTCCTTGAAAAATTCCCCGCCGACACCCTCCGCTACAGTATTGCCATGAACTATCCTGAAAACAAGGATACCGATTTCAGCTGGCAGGATTTCCAGAACCGGACGAACGGCGAGCTGGCCGATACGCTCGGCAATTTCATCAAGCGTTCCGTTGATTTCACCAACTCACGCTTCGAGGGCAAGGTGCCTCATGCCTGCAGCGATGAAGAGTGGAATACGCTCGGGATCGACTGGCATGAAACCCTGGAAAAGCTTGACCGTGCTTTCGAAGAGTTTCATTTCAGGGAAGCCGCATCGCTCGGCATGGATATAGCAAGGGCTGCAAACCGTTTTCTTACCGAGTCAGAACCCTGGAAAGTTATAAAAACCGACCGGGCGGCGGCGGCAAAAACCATGGCGCTTTCGCTCAATCTCTGTCATGCGCTTGCCCTTGCGCTTTATCCGGTAATTCCGGAAACCGCCGGACGAATCCGTTCCATGCTTGGGCTGGGCGGTTCAATCGAAGAGCGCGTTGCAGGCGGGGTGTCGCTATTCTCCGGGCTGCTTTCTCCCCAGCTCGAACTGGGGCACCGGCTCAGGGAACAGTCCGAAATTCTCTTTACCAAGATCGAGGATGCCGATATCGAGCCCGAACTGAAAAAAATCGAGCACCTGCTTGCCGAGACGGAAAGGCGCGAGGCAGGGGCTGCCGCCGAACGCCTGACCATCAAGCCGGAAATCAGTTTTGATGATTTTCAGAAGGTAGACCTGCGTGCCGCTACGGTACTTTCTGCCGAAAAGGTGAAGAAGGCCGGAAAACTCCTGAAACTGCAGCTCAAGGTCGGTCCGGAGACCCGTCAGGTACTTGCCGGAGTGGCCGAGCACTACACCCCGGAGGAGATGGTGGGCAAACAGGTGGTGCTGGTTGCCAATCTTGCCGAACGTACCATCAGGGGCGAGATTTCACAGGGCATGATTCTCGCCATGGAGGGCCAGGAGGGGCGGCTTTTTCTGCTTGAACCGTCGGGAAGTGAGATAAACGGCAAACAGATACAATAATAGTTTGCAAATGAAGTTTATTTGCTTACATTAAGAGTACAAACACCGTGGGGTGGAGCAATTGGTAGCTCGTCGGGCTCATAACCCGAAGGTTGCAGGTTCAAGTCCTGTCCCCACCACCAGAAAAAGCCGCACAGCCCTGTGCGGCTTTTTTATTTGCCGGTTCGTACTCCTTTCCTGCCCGGCTCACCGGCCGTCCGCTGAACCGGATTTCATCATGTTCCGTCCTCATGACCCGCCAGACAATGACAAAGCCCCGGATCTCTGCCGGGGCTTTATGAAAAGGTTTCTCGTTGAAAGGCGGTTCACTCTGCCGGCTGGAGGGGAAGGCCGACGTTCTCCTTTATCATATCCTCGACGTTGTTGGCCGGGATGAAAAAACGGTTGAGCGGTGTGTCTTGCGTGGCATTGTGCAGAATTCCGCGAGCCGTGCTGGCGGTCAGGGTGGCCAGATGTCCGGCAAACTGTCTGGGGAGTATGAAGAGTTCCTTGTCGTTATCGGTGAAGAAACTCCATGAATCAGGATCGAAAGCGAAAATGCAGCCGGTTTCAATAGTGATGAACGGCATATCCTCCTGGAGGAAAACGTTTTTGAAGAGCACCTTGAGCAGCTTCTGGTTGTTGTCTATGCCGAAGTTCAGGCCGGCATTGATCTTGACCGGTTTGCTTTCTTCTATGTTTTCCGAAGAGAGATCGAGCTGTTCGGTCGTGATTTTCACAAGGGCAAAATTCACCCTGTTCTGGTTTGTGTCTGGCATGGATGTTTCGCGCAAGGGTTAAGAGGACAAATAGCGACAGCTTCAGGATTTTTTCGAAAGAGCGTCACCAAGATAGAGAATTTTCCGGAAAAAAGCACCGTGTCGTCCCGTTCGCCGTTGCCCTTATGAACCGCTTCGGGCGGTTTTTCTTGCAGCATCGCATTCAAGCTGCGGAATCTGGCTGTACCTTCCGGATTTCAGTGCCTTCCGGATGTTTTTCAGCACCTCTGCCCTTGTCAGGGTATTGGCGCATGCCCGGATCTCACGGCAGAGGAAATAGGTGAAGGCGCCATGCCAGTTTCCCCCGATCTGGGCATCCGCACTGGTCTGATCGGCCTGGCATCCTGTCCAGAGAATGTGACGGATGGCTTCATTTTCAGCCAGAAGGTCCCGAAGACCCCGAGGTTTCAACGCCTCTGCCTGAAAGAAAGCGCGGATCGAAGGCGGTGAAAGGTAGCGGGGTTTGCGTTTGGCCGCGAAATCGACGGCCCGCAGCCCGGTTCCGCTGTGACAGGTATCGAAGAACGCTTCGAGGGTGACCTGTTCCGGAAGAGCGGCAAACAGAAGGTTCAGTTCATCATCGGTGATGATATGCCCGGCATGCCATCCTCCGCCCTCCTCAGCAAGATCGTAGGGGCAGAATGCCTCATCGGCAAGGTCCGGTTCATCGTTGCCGCTATCGGGCACCTGGGTGCCATGGCTGGAAAAACTGAAAACAAGATAATCGTACTTTCCGGCAACGGCTCCATCGACCATCTCCTGAAGCCTGGCCATGATGTTCCGCTTGGTTGCCTTCGAGTCGGTCAGGGTCGCCACGTTGCCCGGACTGAAACCGAAGTGGTCGGTAAGAAGTTTTTTCATCTCCCGTGCATCGTTCACGCAGCCGTTGAGTGTAGCCGAGGGGTAGTTGCGGAAGCGGTTTATCCCTACGCATAAAGCTTTTTTTGCCATTGTTGCAGATGGGTGTGGGCATTGTGTTGCCAGGGGCGCGCCGTTCTCTGGCGATCCTTTTTATTCGGGTCTGAAGGAAAATCTACGCATTTCAGGCTGAAATAAAAAAACGGAGGGCTCTCTATGGCCATCCCGGGCTCCATACCTTTTCCCGGAGAGCCGGAGGTTGGGAAACATGGTCCGGATGGTTATGTTAAGGGCTGATAGCCTCAGAAAAACCAAAGAGTCCGGAGCCAGATGCAGGAGTCACCCTTTCCCTGTCCTTTTGAGGCGGATGCGCCGCTCAGCGAAAAAAGCTATTACCGCATCGGCGGCCCTGCGAGGTTCTTCGCCCTGCCGGAGACGATCCGCCATATCGGCGACCTTTTGCTCTGGAACCGCGAACAGCGGCTGCCTCTTGCGGTTATGGGAAGCGGCAGCAACATGCTCTTTTCCGATGAGCCTTTTCCCGGGATTGTACTTTCCATGGAACGGATGAACCGCATGTTCTGGATTTCCCGTGATGAGCTGTTCTGCGAGGCGGGAGCGGAAAATACGGCAATTGCCGCCGAACTTCTCGACAGAGGCCGGTCGGGAGGGGAGTGGCTGCACATGCTTCCCGGACGCATCGGCAGTACGGTGCGCATGAATGCGCGCTGTTTCGGAGGTGAAATATCCGGGGTGACCTCGGCAGTTGTAACCGTTGACCGGCTCGGCCGGGTGCAGTGGCGTCCGGCAGAAGGGGTGTTTCTCGGTTACAAGGAGACCTCCCTGATGCAGAACCGCCAGATCGTCGTCGCCGCCGTGCTTCGTTTTGCCGGCACGAAACCCGCCGGGGAGATTCGGGCCGAAATGGACCGATACGAGGCAGAGCGCCGCACCCGCCATCATTTCGATTTCCCGAGCTGCGGCTCCACGTTCAGGAACAACTACGATGCCGGTCGGCCGAGCGGTCGGATATTCGAAGAACTCGGCTTCAAGGGGGCGCGGAAAGGGGGGGCCGCGGTCAGCGACCACCATGCCAACTTCATTTTCAACACCGGAGGAGCCTCTTCATCCGATGTGCTTGCTCTTGCGGCGAAAATGAGAAAGGATGCCCGGGAAAAAGCCGGCGTGCCGCTCGAACTGGAAGTCGAATGCTCAGGGCTTTTCCGGAGAACGGAGCTTGAGGCGTGCGGCGTGCATTCACGGCCTGCCGCAGGGATGGACGGCAAGGCATGGGCGGGTCTGCTCTGGCAGCCGGGCGAGGATCCCGCAGAGGGAGGAGTGGTGGAGTGCTTTCCCGAAACGCTCCTGCAGGGCTGCCTGACCGGCTATTCCGGCACAGACCTGGCCTTTCCACCGGGGATCGGCATTCATGTCGAGCAGCTCGTTTGCCTCCGGGATGCCCGTCTGAATCCGTCGCAGCCGTTTCTGAAATGGACGACAGGGGCGGAGTCGGGAGCACTCTGGCAGGGCATCCCGGACGGCGGCATTTCAGTACCGGGAAGCTTTGCCGACGAGCTGTGGAAAAATCCGGTATCGGAACTCTTTATCGGGCAGGGGGAGTCCGGGCGCGGATACCTTGAATTCGAGATGCAGCCTTCGGGAAACTGGCTGGCACTGCGTTTCAGCGACCGGAGAGTAAGGGCTGCAGTATCCGGCAGGCTTTCCGGGGAGCCATGGACGGGGGATGTGGAGCGTTTCGTGCTTCCGGGAGCCTTCGGCATGACTTTTTCGTTCCGGCTTGTGGAGCCTTTTTTACAGCGCGACACCCTTTCGCTTCAGTGCTGTGCAGCGCCGGGAGAAGCTCGTTACGGATTGTTTCCATGGTGGAATGCCGCCGGAGAAAAACCCGATTTCCATCAGCCTGACCGGTTTTACCGGATCAGGCTCCGATAGCAGAATAAAGGCGGATGTTTTGTACATTACCGTAAAGACTCCGGGGTTTAAACCGGTTACCTAATTTCCTCCTACAGCATCCTGTTCCATGCCGAAGTATTTCAGTGCGATCTTTTCGTTCGTATTCCTGCTCATCCTGCTTCAGGGGTGTGATCTGTTTTTCGGAAAAACCGTTGAGGGCCGTCTCGATATGGAGGTCGCTCTCCGCGGGTTTTCGCTGGAACACGGGGTCGATATCGACAACAGGAATTTCATCGTGCAGGACGGTATAGCCTACGAGCTTGTCTTTCTTGCCGATACAAGGCTGAAGAACTTTTCGGCTTCATCCGAAGGCGTCGCCGTTCCGGTGCCCGCAGGACTTGGCGCCGTAAGACTTGAACCAGGAGCCCTGTACCGGGTAAAAGGCAAGCCGGGAACTACCGGTGAACGGTACCGGAATTTTCCCGTCATGCTTCTGCAGCTCCGCTCGATCGAATACCTCGGTTCAGGTAAAGCCGGCGACGGGCTGCATATCCGTTTTTAGCCTTACAGGTCTCCCGCAGGCATCCTTGCAACCTCGGCAGCGGTGAAAACCGGTCCCTCCTTGCAGATGTACACCGAACCGACATTGCATCTTCCGCATTTGCCGACGCCGCATTTCATGCGGTTTTCAAGCGTGGTATAGACATGCTCCTCATTGAAGCCGAGCTTTCCCAGAGAGATCAGGGTGAACTTGATCATTACCGGAGGCCCGCACAGCACGGCGACGCAGTTGTCCGGTGAAGGAGCGGCCTCTTCAAGCACCGAAGGTACGAATCCGACCCGGTGCTGCCAGTCAGGAGACTCTCCACCCGGATCGACCGTAAGAACCAGTTCGATATCGCTGCGATTCTGCCACTCTTCAAGCTCGTGCTTGTAGACCAGATCGGCGACGGTTCTTGCACCGTAGACGATGGTCACCCTGCCGAATTTGTCGCGCTGGTCGAGGCACGACCAGATAACGCTGCGAGTCGGCGGCAGGGCGATGCCGCCGGCGATGAAAAGAAGGTTTTTGCCGTAGAACTCCTCGATGGGAAACCGGTTGCCGTAGGGACCCCGGTAGGTTACCAGATCGCCTACCTCGGCACTGGCAAGCGAGGAGGTTACCCTTCCCGACTGGCGGAAGGTGCACTCGATATACTCTTTGCGGGTTTCCGGACTGGCTACGCAGAAGGTGCTTTCACCTTCGCCGAAGATGCCGTAAAGCCCGAACATGCCGGTGCGGTAGGTCTGTCTGAAGCGTTCGTGCTCGACCGGGTCCTGAAACTCCAGCCGCAACGTCTTGACGCCGGGAGCCTCGTCGCGCTTCCCGACGACGTTCATGATTGCCGGCCTGTAGATGTTCTCCTGTCCGTTCTGTGTATTGTCTGTCACTTCGATAATTTTGTTATCTCTTGCAAGGTTTCTGTTATGCCCATGTCAACGGGACACTCGCGGGTACATCGTCCGCATCCGCTGCAGCTGTTGAGGCTGAATTTTCCGGGAAAATAGTTGAATTTATGCATGATGCGCTGCCTCCACCTGGCTGATTGCGTCGAACGGGGATTGTGCCCCGAGGTGTGCATGGTAAAGAGCGCAAAGGAACAGCTGTCCCAGTTTTTTCTCCGTATTCCCGTATAGGTGTCGCCTTCATCCTGAAAATCGAAACAGTGGCAGGTCGGGCAGAGGAAGGTGCAGGTGCCGCAGCCGATGCAGCGCATCGATATCTCTTTCCAGAAATGGCTTTCAAAATTCTCCGGGTTCTGCAGCCACTCACGACAGGCTTCGAGATCGAATTTTACCGGCACGTCGGCCGGCGGCAGCGGCTTTGCGGCTTCCTTTTCCAGCAGCGCCTCTATGCGGCTCAGGGCTTCGCTTCCCCGCTGACTCAATTCCTCGACCAGCCATCCCCGGTTCCCCTCGAGCGGGCGGAGCAGGATATCCGATCCCAGGGTGCTGTCCGGAGCGAGCTTCAGTGAGGTACACATGCAGAATTCGTCAGCGGCCGTACAGGCGATCGTGACAATGACGGTTTCATTTCTCCGCCTGAACCAGTAGGAGTCCTTGTAATCCCATCCGAAAAGGGGATCGTCGATGGCCATCGCCGAAGCGTCGCAGGGCCGGGCTCCGAAAACGATTCTCTGGCGTTCGGGGGGAAGATACTCTTCGGTATCGATCTGCTGCTTGCCGATCCGGTAGCGGAACATCGGCTCAGTCTGGGGAAAAAAGAGGTCCTTGAGGGTTCTGCCCGGCAGGATTGCGCCCAGATCAAGCTCATCGGCTTTTTCAATTGCAGCGAACTGTGATATGTTGTTTTTGCTTACAGGACCGATGACCTCGAAACCCGCAGCATGCCATCTGGTGATGCAGTCGTCGAGCCTGTCGCGTAAAAGGATTTTTGTCATACAGATTACTTAGAGGATAAAGGTCTCGGGATCGTCCTTTTTGAAACTTGCCAGCACCGGTTCCTGGGTGTGGCTCATGCCCGAGAAATAATCGAAAGCTTCAAGCACCTCCTGGGCCATTCTCCGGTTGATGAGCCGGAGCGGGATGTTGACGGGACAGGCCCGGTCGCATCCTCCGCATTCGACGCACCTGCCGGAAAGATGGAAAGCCCTCACCAGATTCCACTCGAAATTTCCCAGGGTGTGCGACGAGGTCTGCACCCATTGCGGCTGATTGTTGTCGACGATGCATCGCTTGCAGTAGCACATCGGGCAGACCTGACGGCAGGCGTAGCATTTGATGCATTTTGCGAATTCCGCCTGCCAGAACGCAAACCGTTCCTCAGGGGTCATCCCTTCGATTTTCTCGACCAGCTCCTGCTCTTCGGGAGTAGAACGACGCTCTTTCAGGGTGGAGATCAGGGCGGAGAAATCACTGACACTGCTGCCCTGGAGAGGGGTGAGCGAACCGTTTTCGTCACTGAAGCCGAGAATGACGATCTGAAGGGGGTCGAGCTGTGATTCGGCGGCAAGGATATTGACGCTTCGGATGCCCTCCGGCCGCAGAAAGATGCCGACTTTCTTTCTGTCGCTCAAAAGGCCTTCGCTGACAAGATATCCCGAAAGGTTCGCGTCGCAGGCCTGGTCAACCTGCAGCAGTCCGGCGTCTTCGGCCGAGCGGATAAACAGGGCCCGGCGCCGGTCGGGGGTCGAGCCGGCTCCGTAACCGATAATGATTTTCACTTCGCCCGATGCGAGCAGCTCCGCGGCTCTTTTTCTGTACTGTTCCTGTATACTCATTGCAGATGGTAAGAATTTAAAGCGAAACCGGAGCTTCGGTTTCATGGATCATGGCCTTGTACTGGTCGAACGGGCCGAGTTTGCGGATATCTTCGGTCAGGCTGCTGATGAGTTCGGCGAATTTTACCCCTTCGGCGGCGCTGATCCAGGAAAATCTGATCCGCTCGAGCGGAATGCCGGTGAAGTTCAGCAGGGCGCGGAACACCGTCCACCGCCGCCGCGCATGATAGTTGCCCTGGGTGAAATGGCAGTCGCCCGGATGGCAGCCGCTCACCAGCACGCCGTCTGCCCCTTTCTGCAGCGCCTTGAGAATGAACATCGGGCTGATCCTTCCCGTACAGGGAAGCCGCACCATGCGGATGTTAGGGGGGTATTTCAGGCGACTGGTGCCAGCGAGATCCGCTCCGGCATAAGTGCAGTAGGTACAGACAAAGGCAACGATTTTCGGTTCGAATGGTTCGCTCATACGTTCGGTTTGTTTGTTCGTTTTTTCCGCCCGGCTAAAGTCCCATGACTTCGGCGAATATCTGTTTTTCGGTGAACCCAGCCAGATCGATGCTGTTCGACCTGCAGAAGGTCACGCAGGTGCCGCATCCCTGGCAGAGACCCGGATTGATGAAGGCCACCCGCCTGATGATCTCCCCGGAACGGCTGAGAATATCCTTTTTTTCAATGGCATTGTACGGACAGGCCAGGGTGCATCCCCAGCAGCCCGAACAGGTCGATTCGTTGTTGACGGCGATTACCGGTTCGCGTTCGAGCTGGTTGTGGCTGAAGAGGCCGATCACCTTGCTTGCGCAGGCCGATGCCTGGGAAACCGAGTCCGGAATGTCCTTGGGCGACTGGCACGCACCGGCCAGAAAAATACCGGCAGTTGCGGTTTCGACAGGGCGGAGCTTGAGGTGGGCCTCGTTGTAGAAACCGTATTCGTCGCAGCCGATGCCGACAACTTTCGCGAACTCCCTTGCGTCGGGCTGCGGCGTTATGGCCGTAGCGAGCACCACCATGTCGGCGGCGATTTCAACGGGTTTTCCGAGCAGGGTATCGACACCGCGCACCATGAGCTTGCCGTTCTCCTTCCAGACCTTGCTGACGCGGCCCCTGAGGTAGGAGGCTTCATCCTCCTCGATGGCCCGGCGGGTGAATTCGTCGTACCCTTTGCCGGCTGCCCTGATATCCATGTAAAAAACATGGGCTTTGCCGCCGTCTACCTTGTGCGCATAGAGCATGGCGTGCTTGGCGGTGTACATGCAGCATATTTTTGAGCAGTACTTCACGCCTTTCGACGGATCCCTCGACCCGGCGCACTGGATAAAGACGATATTCCGGGGTTCCTGACCGTCGGAGGGGCGCAGGATTTTTCCCGCGGTCGGTCCGCTGGCCGAGGCGAGGCGTTCAAACTGCAGGCCGGTGATCACATCGGCATATTTTCCGTATCCGTACTCGCCGTACATGGCGGTGTTCTGAATCTGGAAACCTGTAGCCACGACAATGGCTCCTATTTCCAGGTCGAGAAACTCGTCCTGCATTTCGAAGTTGATGGCGTTCGTCTGGCAGAATTTCTGGCACACCTTGCACTTGCCGTTTTTGAAGAAGGTGCAGTGTTCCCTGTCGATAACCGGTATGTTCGGCACCGCCTGGGCAAAAGGGGTATAGATCGCCGGCCTTTTGCCGAGATTGCAGTCGAATTCATCGCTGATTTTTTTCAGCGGACACCTCTGGATGCAGTCGCCGCAGCCGGTGCAGGCTTTCATGTCGACGAAGCGGGATTTCTGCCGGATCCTGACCTTGAAGTTACCGATGAACCCTTCGACCTGTTCCACTTCGGAGTAGGTCAGGAGACGGATTTTCGGGTGCTGGGCGGCTTCCACCATTCTCGGGGTCATGATGCACTGCGAACAGTCGAGCGTGGGGAATGTTTCGGAAAGCTGCGCCATGTGGCCTCCAAGCGATGGCTCCCGTTCGACAAGCACCACCTCCTGACCGGCATCTGCGATATCGAGCGCGGCCTGAATGCCGGCTATGCCGCCTCCGATAACCAGTGCTCTCTTGGTTACGGGGACTTCGATAGGCTGCAGCTCGTTGTTCAGCTTGACCTTTTCGATAAGCGAGCGGGTGATTTCGATAGCCTTTTCGGTGGCCATATCCTGATCGGTGTGTACCCAGGAACACTGCTCCCGGATGTTGGCAATCTCGCACAGATAAGGGTTCAGTCCGGCCTCCGCACAGGCTTTCCGGAAGGTGGCCTCATGCATTCTCGGAGAGCATGCCGCCACGACGATCCCGGTCAGGTTGTGCTCCCTGATGGCTTTTTTCACGCTCTCCTGACCGGGATCGGAGCAGAAATACTTGTATTCGACTGAAACCGATACGCCAGGGTGGTCGTTCATGGCCGAAACGAGTCTGGTACAGTCTATTTTAGCGCCGATGTTTTCGCCGCAGTGACAGATGAAAACGCCTATTTTTGCCATTCTTTCGCTGATTATATAGATCGCCGTGCTGTGAGGCCGCACCGCTTGATTGTTTTCGACAAGGCAAAGCCGGACAGAAACTCACAACAGTTTTTTCCGGTTTGCGGTTTCAGTGACAAAACCCCTTGCCATCCGTCAATGCGGACCGGAACCCAAGGGGAAAAACAGGTTTTTTCCGTACGTATGGCATTGATCACAGTGGCGGGCAAGAAGACTTTATCTACCCTTGTCCAGGCTGGACGGCCATACCGAACCAGCCCGTTATTGCAGAATTATCCGGCATCGCATTTTCCGGTTACCGCCTGCCGAGCAGGTCGAGCGCAGGAACGAAGTGCTTTCCGACGGCAACCTCTTCGGGATCGGCACCGCATGCAACGGCTACAAGTTCCGAAATATAGTAAACCGGCATGGATTCAATATCCTCATACCGCTTTCTCATGCCCTCCTGCCGCATATCCAGATTGGCGTGGCAGAGCGGACAGGCCACTACGAAGGCCTTCGCGCCGTTTACCGCGGCATTTCGTGCGATGGAGTGCGTCAGGTCTTCGACCATTTCCTGCTGGGCAAGGGTCAGTCCCGCGCCGCAGCATTCTATCTTGAAGTCCCAGTCGACAGGAGTGCCTCCAAGTGTCGTGATGATCTGCTCCATCTTGAGCGGATTTTCCGGGTCGTCAAAACTCATCGCTTCCATCGGGCGGACCAGAAGGCATCCGTAGTAACAGGCCAGGCTCAGATCCTTGAGCGGACGCTTGACCCGTCTGGCCAGTTCTTCCTGGCTGTAACCTTCAAGCAGCTGGGTTACCCCGATGAATGCGGCTCTTCCGGTTGGTTCGATACCGGTTGCGCTTTTTACCTCGAGGCGCAGTTCCTCGGAATCGATGAGGGACCTGCGGGTGGTTACCTGACGGTTCTGGCATGCGGCGCATGGCGCAAGCACGTAATCCATGCCTGCGGCATCGGCAAGGGCCTGATTTCGCGCCGGAAGCAGAAGGCCGAGCCGGTGGCTGGTCGCATGGGCGGATGTTGCTCCGCAGCAGTTCCAGTCGGGAATTTCCTCAAGGCGGATATCGAGCAGTTCGCACATTTTCCTTACGGAAATGTCATACTCCCTGGCCGTGCCGCCGAGCGAACAGCCGGGGTAGTACCCTATGCTCATTCCGGGCCTGATGACGGGTGGCGGCTGAGGCGAAAACGTATTCTTTTTGGGCTTTCTTGCGGGAGCGGCGCCATGTTCCCCCTTTTCGGCAAGTTCGAAGATTTTTTCGATCTGCTCTTTGCCGCTGATTCCCTCCTTGCCGCTGAAGGCGGCAAGCGGATTGATTTTTCCCTCACGGATCATCTTGATGCCGGAGGAAGCGTCCTGCAGAAACGTACGGGTTCTCAGCTTGTAGCTGTTGACCAGCGAAAGCTCCTGGAGGCGACCGTGCTTGCGGATATTGTTCAGAAAAGAGGTGTGGAAAGCCGTAACAAGTTTTTTGGAGCGATCCTCTGAAACGATGCCGGTCTTGATGGCAATTTCCCTGAGCGCGTCCATGGTTGCGGCGATGTCCATGTTCTGCGGACATCTGGCCGTACAGGTCTGGCACCCAACGCAGTACCAGAGCGCGTTGCTCCGCATGGCTTCTTCGATATAGCCAGCCTGGACAAGCCGCATGATTTTCGTGGGAGGATTGTCCATGAACCCGCCCGCCGGGCATCCGGCAGTACATTTACCGCACTGATAGCAGCAGTTGTAGTCATTGCCGGTTGACTCTTCCAGCTGCTTTTTATAGGTATCGGTCGAGGAATGGTTGTGTTTTGACACCGGGTTACTTATTAGCGTGTTGAGGAGCGGATTTCAAAACGACACAAACGTAACATTGTAAGGAAAAAAAAAACAAAGTCCAATTAAGAGAGCGGATATGATCTCTTCAATAGCGATATTTCCCCTTGAATGATAGTTGTAGCCGTGTCTTTCGTGTACTATATTTCGAAAAAGACAAGCCGGAACAGCGTTCAAAATATCCAATTTTGCATCATTATTATACAAATAATCCCGATCATGCTTAAAGAGTTCAGAGAGTTTGTCCTTCGGGGCAATGTAGCCGATATGGCAGTTGGCATCATCATCGGCGGAGCTTTCGGAGCCATCGTCAATACACTGGTCTCCGATGTGCTCATGCCCCCGCTCGGCCTTCTGATAGGCGGTATCGATTTTTCCAATTTCTACCTCGTGCTCAAGGAAGGCACCACGGCAGGTCCTTATGCGGCCCTTGCCGATGCCAAAGCCGCCGGGGCGGTCACCGTCAACTACGGCATCTTCCTGAACGCCCTCATCAGCTTTCTGATCATGGCCTTCGCGGTTTTCATGCTCATCAGGTCCCTGAACTCGATGCGGCCGAAGCCCGAAACGTCGGTGCCGCCTCCGGCCATGAAAGATTGTCCCTTCTGCTGCAGCTCCATCCCCGCTCAAGCCTCCCGCTGTCCGGGCTGTACCTCGCAGCTTGAAAAATAAAACCCGAACGGTATGGATATAAGCCTCTTTTTGCTTATGATATTTGCTTTACAAGCGGTTTCTGCGCCTTTGAATCTATTCGGTACGTAACCATGTTTGATGAAATCCAGTTTGAGAAAATAAAGAGGCTTCCCAAGTACGTTTTTGCCGCGGTCAATGAACTGAAAATGGCTGAACGGCGGGCGGGAGAGGATGTGATAGACTTTTCGATGGGCAACCCTGACGGGCCTACTCCACAGCATATCGTCGACAAGCTGGTGGAAAGCATCAACAAGCCCAGAACCCACGGCTACTCGGTTTCCAAGGGTATCTACAAACTTCGGGGCGCCGTTGGCGGCTGGTACCGCCGGAAATACAATGTCGATCTCGATCTTGACCGCGAGGTGCTCGTCACCATGGGTTCCAAGGAGGGGTATGTCCACCTGGTGCAGGCGATCACCAATCCCGGCGATCTGGCCATGGTGCCCGATCCCTGCTACCCGATCCATTCCCAGGCGTTCATTCTCGCCGGCGGCAATGTTCACCGCCTGAAGCTGGAGATGCTCGACGATTACCGTCTCGATGAGGATGCGTTTTTCGGCAACATCGAAAAGGCCCTCAGGGAATCCTCTCCGAAGCCGAAATACCTCGTGGTGAACTTTCCCAACAATCCCACCACGGCTACCGTCGAACTCGCTTTTTACGAGCGCCTGGTCGAACTGGCGCGGAAGGAGCGATTCTACATCATCAGCGATATCGCCTATGCCGAAATAACCTTCGACGGTTATGTCACCCCATCCATTCTTCAGGTTCCCGGCGCGAAGGATGTCGCCGTGGAGAGCTACACCCTCTCGAAAACCTACAACATGGCCGGCTGGAGAGTAGGCTTCATGGTCGGCAACGCCAAGCTCATCGGCGCCCTTGAAAAGATCAAGAGCTGGCTCGATTACGGTACCTTCACGCCCATCCAGGTGGCTTCAACCATTGCGCTTACCGAAGACCAGAGCTGTGTTGCCGATATCTGTGACGTTTACCGCCGCCGCCGCGACGTGATGATCAAAAGCTTCGAGAATGCCGGATGGCCCATACTGCCCCCCAGGGCAAGCATGTTCGTGTGGGCTCGCATTCCGGAACATCTCCGGAGCATGGGCAGTCTCGAGTTCAGCAAGAAACTGCTTACCGAAGGGAAGGTTGCCGTCAGCCCCGGCATCGGCTTCGGTGCTTACGGAGACGAATATGTCCGCGTTGCCATGATCGAAAACGAGGAGCGTATCCGGCAGGCGGCGCGCAATATCCGCAAGTTCCTGAAAACCAGCGAATCCTGATACGGTTCATCGCTTCCGCGTATTCCTACTCTTCGATATCGAAAATCTCATGGATCGCCGCCGGGATGGCATCGAGTATGCCTCCGGCGGACACCAGGCTCGACACCTCGTCGGCCAGGTCTCCGGCCCTGCCGTGAAACCACGCCGCCGCCGCCGCCGCATGGAGAATATCCGCGCCTTTTGCGGCGATGGCCGTAATCATGCCGGCCAGTACGTCCCCCGATCCGGCCGTTGAGAGCGCCTCCGTTCCCGAATCGTTGAGCATCAGATCTCCTTCAGGGCCGGCAAGCACCGTCGGACGGCCTTTCAGAAGCAGGTTTACCCCGTTTCGCCGGGCAAATGCCGCTGCGAGCCCCAGCGGATCGGAGGCTATCCGCTCCGTTGTAATGCCACAGAGGCGGCTGAACTCTCCGTGGTGCGGTGTAAGCAGGGCATTGGCAAGGTGGTCGATACCGCCTTTGCCGAGATCGGCTTCCTGAAGCGCGAACAGGGCATCGGCATCGAGCACGAGTTTTTTTTCGGAAAATTCCGGTTTCCGGAGCAGTTCCCTTATGAATGCGACGGTTTCCGGTTTCCGGCCAAGTCCGCATCCGATGAGCACCGCATCCGCCCAGAGGGCTTTTTCAAGAATGGCGTCCATCTCCTGGTGGATGATGACCGCTTCAGGAGCAAATGCGTGCAGGACGCCTGCTCCGCCAGGGGGCAGTGCGGCGCAGACGTAGCCCGCTCCGGTTTTCAGGGCGGCTTTCACCGAAAGCAGGGCTGCGCCGAGCATGGAGGCCTCAGGGGAGTGCGAACCGGCGATAATGAGCACTTTGCCGTTCTGGTGCTTGGCCCCGGTGGGTTCTCTGAGCATGAACCGGGAGGCCGCATACTCGCGGTCGGTCAGGCGGCAGGTTCCGCGTTCGAGCAGAAATTCGGGAATCGATATGTCCGCCCTCCGTACTTCGCCGGAGAGCAGGGGGCCTTCGTTGAAAAAAAAACCTGTTTTCAGGAAAGCCATGGTGACGGTCATGTCTGCAAGCACGGCCGGGTCGGCAGCGAAGCCGGAGGTGGCGTCCAGGCCGGAGGGAATATCGATGGCGATAAGCGGTGAGTCGCTGCGCTGCCGGATACTGTTGAGCAGATCGATCCCTTCGGCAGCAGGGGAGAGCAGCGGCTGGAGGGGCTCGTCGATTTTCAGTCCGGTACCCAGCACCGCATCGACGAGGCCGTCGTACTCCCGCTCCATGACGTAAGGGAGCGCTTCGGCATGGTCCCTGAAGATGCGCAGCGGCCTTCCGCAGCGCTCCCGCAGTGCATAAAGCGTCTCCAGAGCGTTGCGATTCACGGGCGAGAGCGCCTCCTCCGGGTAGAGCAGCAGCAGGTCGACTTCGGCGCCGTGATTGAGCAGGTGGCGGGCGACGACCAGCGCGTCGCCGCCGTTGTTTCCCTTGCCGGCCACCACAAGAAAGAGTGCCCCCTGAAGATCGTCCCTGTCGAGCAGTTCCCTGATGCGGTCGGCCGTGCGTAAACCGGCAAGCTCCATGAGGCGGGTTTCCCCTATATGGAGCTCCTCGATAGCGGCCCGGTCGGCAGCGGCCATTCCGGCCGCGGTGACAACTGGAAGCATGAGCTGTTTCTCCCGTTACAGGGCAATCCCCTCTTTATATCGGAGCGGTTCCCCTACAGTTCGTCGAGATGCAGGGCTTTTTCGAGCGCATGATAGTAAGCTCCGGCCAGCTCTGCGGTTGTGAAGGATACGACGGTTTTTCCGTTGATGGCGATCGCCGCGTTCTTTTCCTGAACCTTGCCGATAACCCGGACCGGCACATTGAAGCGCACAGCCTCCTCGATCACCTCTTTTGCAGATTCCGGAGCGATACTCGCCAGCACCCTTCCCTGCGCTTCGGAGAAGAGATTCAGCTGTATGCGGAACGGATCCCTTGCGGCATCTTCAAGATCGACGTCAAAACCAAGATGGAGGGCTTCGTTCATGACGGCTTTTTCGGCCAGCGCGGTTACGAGTCCTCCGTCGGAGATGTCGTGAGCCGAGCGAAGCAGCTTTTTCGAGGCGAGAGAGACCAGGAGATCCTGCAGCTGTTTTTCATGCTGCAGATCGATATCCGGGGCATCCTGGCCGGGCGTGCCGTACTGCATGGTCAGGTATTCGGAGCCCTCAAGGCTCAGTTCGGGATCGCCGAAGAGCAGTATCGCATCGCCGGGGCTGACGAAGGTCGAACCCACAAGAAGGTCGATATCGTCGAGCAGGCCGATCATGCCGATGGTCGGGGTAGGGTAGATGGCGGTCCGTTCGCCGCCGATTGATGTCTCGTTGTAAAAACTAACATTACCGCCGGTTACCGGCGTATTGAATGTTCTGCAGGCCAGACCCATGCCTTCGACGGAAGTTTTGAACTGGAAGTATACTTCAGGTTTGTAGGGATTTCCGAAGTTCAGGCAGTTGGTTATGGCCAGAGGTCTGGCTCCCGAGCAGGCAATGTTGCGGGCACATTCGGCGACGGCTATTTTGCCCCCTTTCAGCGGGTTCAGGTAGACGTAACGGGCGTTGCAGTCGGTTTTCATGGCCAGGCCTTTTTTCGACCCCTTGATGCGGATAACGGCGGCATCGGAGGTTCCTGCGGCGGTGACGGTATTGGTCTGGACCATGGAATCGTACTGCCGGTAAACCCACTGCTTGCTGGCTATGCTCGGCCGCGAGAGCAGCGCAAGGCTGAGCGACCGAATGTCGAGGCGTTCGTCGGCAATCAGACCGGCTTTCGGGGTAGCCGGCTTTTTTTCCACCGCTTCCCGGATATAGACAGGCGCACCTCCTCCGAGAACCAGCGATTCGGCAGGTATTTCGGCCACAACCCGGCCGTGCTGCTTCACCCTGATCCGGTTGTCTGCCGTGACGCTTCCGATCACGACCGCCTGGACATCCCATTTCCGGTAGACGTCGATGATCCGCTCTTCGAATCCTTTTTCGGCCACCACCAGCATGCGCTCCTGCGATTCGGAAAGCATGATTTCGTACGCGCTCATGCCTTCTTCCCGGGCGGGCACCAGATCGAGATCGATCTCGATGCCGCCGGAACCTGTTTTTTCTATGCCGCGGGCGCTCATTTCGGAGGTCGAGCTGGTCAGACCGGCGGCGCCCATGTCCTGAAGGCCGACTACATAACCGGTGGCAATGGCTTCGAGGGTGGCTTCGAGCAGAAGCTTTTCGGCAAAAGGATCGCCCACCTGTACGCTCGGGCGTTTGTCTTCCGATGCTTCGCTGAGGTCTTCCGAGGCGAAGGTCGCTCCGTGAATGCCGTCCCTTCCGGTCGACGATCCCACGATCAGCACCGGATTGCCTTCTCCCTTGGCCGTGGCGCTGACGGTCTTGTGATGTTCGACAATGCCTACCGACATGGCGTTGACCAGGGGATTGCCGGTATAACACTCTTCAAAGTAGATCTCTCCGCCGACCGTCGGTACGCCGAAAGAGTTTCCGTAGTCGCCGATGCCCCTTACCACTCCGTCAACCAGGTAACGCACCCTGGGGTCCCTGGGGGAGCCGAACCGCAGGGAGTTCAGCGAAGCGACAGGACGGGCGCCCATGGTGAAAATGTCGCGGTGGATGCCTCCCACGCCGGTTGCCGCGCCCTGATAGGGCTCAACGGCGGAAGGGTGGTTGTGCGATTCGATTTTGAAGGCGACGGCAAGGTTGTCGCCGATATCCACCAGCCCGGCGTTCTCCTCACCGGCTCCGGTCAGGAGAGCGGCGCCCTCCCTGGGCAGGGTTTTCAGTACGGCAATGGAGTTCTTGTAGCTGCAGTGCTCTGACCACATCACCGAAAAAATGCCGAGTTCGGTAAAGGTGGGGGTTCTTTTGAGAATATCGAGGATTTTCTGATACTCCTCGGCATTGAGACCATGTTCCAGGGCAAGCTGAAGGGTGACTTCGGGTTCAGTAGGTTTCATAGTGAACGGTGAGCGTTACAGGGCATCACAGCTGCTGGCCGTGACAGTTTTTATATTTTTTCCCGCTGCCGCAGGGGCAGAGGTCGTTACGTCCGGGTTTTTTCTCGGCTATGACCGGCTGCTGGGGACTCTCGGCGTCCATCGGCTCCGCCGCCCCCTCTTCGATCTGCTGATAGACGCTCTCGGCTGCCTGATGCTGGGCAACCAGTTTTTCGAGGCGCATGGCCTCTTTTTTCTGACGGGCCTCTATTTCCCTTGCTTCATCGGGATTGACAGGGAAGAGCTTGAAGGCCAGTGAAAGGGTTTCCTGCTCGATATCCTGCAAAAGACTCACGAAGAGGCGGAAAGCCTCCTGCTTGTACTCCAGCAGCGGGTCTTTCTGGCCATAGGCCCTCAGGTTGATGCCCTCCCGGAGGGAGTCGATCTCCCGGAGATGTTCACGCCACCGCTTGTCGATCACGCTGAGCACGGCATATTTTTCGATCTGTCCCATGATCTCCTGCGGAATCTCCGCCTCCTTGCGTTTATAGAAGGCGATAGCGGTATCGTAGAGCCTGTCGGCGATTCCCCTGACGCCTTCGCGGTCATAGATGCCGTCTTCAGGACGGAACTCGACCGACAGTTCACGGAGTACCCGTTCCTCGAGTTCCGGGGCGTCGAATTCCTTGTCGTATTTTTTAACCACCAGATCGCAGTAGTCCCGAAGCAGGTCGAAAATATCTCCGGTCAGGCGGTCTTTCTGGAGCCCGTTTCGGCGGCGGGTGTAAATGACGTCGCGCTGCTGGTTCAGCACATCGTCGTATTCGAGCAGGCGCTTGCGGATGGCGAAGTTCTGCTCCTCCACCTTTTTCTGCGCCCGCTCGATCGATTTGGTGATCATGGAGTGCTCGATCACGTCACCCTCTTCATGGCCGAGCCGGTCCATGACGGAAATAACCCGGTCGGAACCGAACAGTCGCATGAGCTCGTCCTCAAGCGATACGAAAAACATCGTTTCGCCGGGATCTCCCTGGCGTCCCGCACGTCCGCGGAGCTGACGGTCGATACGCCGGGACTCGTGCCTTTCCGAGCCGAGAATGAACAGTCCTCCAAGTTCACGCACACCATCTCCCAGCTTGATATCGGTGCCTCGTCCGGCCATGTTCGTCGCAATGGTGACGGCGCCCTTCTGGCCTGCGCCGGCAACGATTTCGGCTTCCCGCTCGTGCTGTTTGGCGTTCAGCACACTGTGCACGATCCGTTTTGCGCGCAGCATTCTCGACAGGGTTTCCGAGACCTCGACACTGGCGGTGCCAACCAGTACGGGCTGACCTTTCTTCTGCAGCGCTTCGACCTTCGAGACAATCGCATTGTATTTTTCCCTGCGGGTCTTGTAGACCAGGTCATCCACATCCCTGCGGACAATAGGCCTGTTGGTGGGAATGACCACAACATCGAGTTTATAGATCTCGTAGAATTCCGAAGCTTCGGTTTCGGCCGTACCGGTCATGCCGGCCAGCTTTTTGTAAAGGCGGAAGAAATTCTGGATGGTAATGGTCGCCATGGTCTGCGTCTCGCCTTCGACCCTGACGTTTTCCTTGGCCTCGATGGCCTGGTGCAGCCCGTCACTGTAACGGCGGCCCGGCAGAATGCGCCCGGTAAACTCATCGACAATCATCACCTTGCCATCCTGCACCACATATTCGTCGTCACGCTCGAAAAGCGAATAGGCCTTGAGCAGCTGGCTTATGTTGTGCAGGCGCTCGGAACGGTCGGCAAAAAGACGGTAGACGGCGTCCTTCTGCTTGACCTTGTCGGCAGCGGTGAGTGCCGTGTTGCTTTCGATGACGGCAATTTCCGAACCGACATCGGGCAGCAGAAAGAGATCGCTGTCCTGATGGCTCAGGCGACTGAGAAACTCCCGTCCCTTGTCGGTAAGGTCGATGGTGCCGGCTTTTTCGTCAACGGCGAAAAAGAGCTCGTCGTCAACCTCGTGCATTCGGCTGGCATTGTCCTTGAGGTACTCGTTTTCCGTGCCCTGAACAAGTTTTGCCATACCCTGCTGCGAGAGCATCTTGATGAAGCGGCTGTTTTTCGGCTGACCGCGCTTGACCCGAAGAAGGGCAAGTCCGGCATCGAAGTCGCCCGGCTTCGCTTTTCCGGCGGAATCTTTCAGAGAGGCTTCCGCTTTGGACAGATAGCCCGCTACAAGCTGCTGCTGGTTTCGCACGATCTGCTCGATCCATGGCTTGATCTCCATGAACTTGCTGTCGTTGTCGGCATTGGGAACCGGTCCCGAAATGATAAGCGGGGTTCTTGCCTCGTCGATGAGCACGCTGTCGACCTCATCGACAATGGCAAAATAGAAATTGCGCTGCACCATCTCGTCAACGGTGCCTGCCATGTTGTCGCGCAGGTAGTCGAAGCCGAACTCGTTGTTCGTGCCGTAGGTTATATCGCAGTGGTACTGCTCACGGCGCTCGACAGGGTGCATGGTGTTGAGAATCACGCCCACCTTCAGCCCGTGAAACTCGAATACGGGAGTCATCCACTCCTTGTCGCGCTGGGCCAGATAGTCGTTGACCGTCACCACATGCACGCCGCGTCCGGTAAGAGCGTTCAGAAAGATCGGCAGGGTGGAGACAAGGGTTTTGCCCTCGCCGGTTGCCATTTCCGATATCCGTCCGGAGTGCAGCACCAGGCCGCCGACGAGCTGTACGTCATAGGGCACCATATCCCAGATCATCTCGCGTCCCATGACCTGATAGGAGTGGTTTTTCAGGCGCCGGCAGGTATCCTTGACGAGGGCGAAGGTTTCGGGAAGAATTTCGTCGAGCACTGAAACGGTGGCCTTTTCATAATCCCGGGTAAGGGTGTCGAGTTCGTCGTTGATGGCATCCGCCCTGTCAAGATCGATATCCGGATTGCCGAGTGCGGTTTCGAGTTCACGTCGTTTATCCTCGATGGGCTGAAGTTCGCTGCGTACCTTCCTGCGCAGTTCGGCGCCTTTCTTTTTCAGTTCATCGTCGGAAAGCGACTGAAATGAGGCCTGCAGTTCGTTGATGCGCTGGATGACAGGCTGTATTTTCTTAATGTCCTTATCGTGTTTCGATCCGAATATTTTCTCAAAAATTTTCAGCATTCTTTTTTCTTCGTTCTCGCTTGTGTTTCAGACTGGTTATGAAACGGGATAGATAATTGTTTTGTAAGGTATTGAATTACCGTCTGAGAAAAAAGACGTCCCCGAGAAAAAAAGCGGGGGAGAAGTGCAGTTCAGGCCTGTTTCACCTCCCCGGATCCCCGGTTCCGCCGCCGCGCCGCCGTATTCCGGAGCTTTAAGCGTCAAAATCATCCCGGCTCCGCAAAGTCCCGGCGTTATGGCAGGGTATTATGCCGTCCGCAGATGTCTGATTTTTCTGCGCCAGCAGTGGAAAAGCAGATGCCCGGCATACCCGGACAGTTCCGGTTTCAGGATGGTGCGGATATCCTCCTGAAGGCGGAGATAGTTTTTTTCCGTCAGCGCATTCGAAGCCGTCCTGATGCCGAACCACTCGGCAAGATACTGCCGGACATGGGTGTCGATCGGAAATGCGTCGAAACGGCCGAGACCGAACAGGGCGATGCAGTCCGCGATTTTCGGACCTATGCCTTCAAAACCGCAGAGAGTCTCCCGTAACCGCTCGAGCGGGAGTTCTCCTGAACCCAGTTTCCCGAAATCCAGTCGGCCCGAAGCCGCAGCCCCGGCAACACGCTTTATGTTGACGGCCCTCCGGTAATTGTTGTTGGTACAGCTCTGCAGCAGCGGCGCCGGGGCTGCTGCAAGGGATGCGGGATCGGGGAAGCGGTAAAGGCGGTGTTTTTGTCCTCTGAACTCCATGGTACAGGGTGTGCCGAACCTCTCGCACAGGAGGGCAATCTGTCGCCGTATCAGCGTCATGCCGATACCCTGGGCACACATGAACGTTATGGTTGTTTCAAACGGATCCTGCCGAAGCAGTTTCAATCCCGAATACTCTTTCACCAGCGCTGCAACCACGGGGTACCGTTTTATGAATCGATCGTCGAACAGGTTCCGGTTGTCGATATCCATGGTTAAATAGGTTCGTAACCTTTCCGGAAGGGAGGCCCCTCCGATCTCGTCATCCGGAGAGTAAATTCTTATGACCTCATCGTCGAGCTGGCTGATAACTATGGGAGTGCCTTGAATTATTGATGAAAAGCAGTGCTCATGACCGTTGATTCTGTTCCATAAAAAAGACTGACCACTATACAGGGTGTCCTCAATGTTGATTGCATATTTCGAACGCAATATCGAGTATTTATCAAGAATCATTTTGAATTTATATGATGCCGTAAATCATGAGAGCCTGTTATAAAAAACTTTTCTTTAAAAATACTTATTTAGTTGTAATAAAATTACTTGTATTTTGTTACATGAAAAATTTCTATGCTCTATAGCTTCGATTATGACGCATTTTTACTGTCCTCATTGCTGTTTTATCATTTTGATTTTACTGGTTTGTTTTTGCTTGTAAATACAATGATTAATCCTGATGCGGTAATGAATTTAACGCTCGCACTATTCAGCATCCAGGTTGCGCAACCGAGATCATTACGGTGCTTTTCCTGGTTGATTAGCCGGTTAAGACTGGCTCGAATGATAATTGTTCATCGGAATATTTGGTTCCCCTGATTTCCGTACCGGGGCGGAAATAACAGGACCTCTCTTTGGGATATGCGCAGTTGTTTCAGGAGAAACCGCAGCCGTTCAGTGTGTCCTGAACCGGTCGTGTCGTGCTGTTGCGGCGCTTTCCGGAAAGGGAAGGGCAGTATCGGATCTGCAATCCCCTTTCATCCGTGCAGGGTGGACGGTGAGTGCTGAATGAGGCAAGCCGCAGAATCAGGTGGTTTCTGATTTCGTGCCGCATTCAGGACAGAATTTCGTGCCGGGCTCAAGCGCGACTCCGCATTCGGTGCAATGCTTTTTTTCATTGATTCTTGCGCCACATTCAGGGCAGAATTTAGCGTTGGACTGCAGCGGTGCGCTGCATTGCGGGCACGTTGCGCGTATACCCTCCCGCCAGCTCTTCTCCTCGAGCATGGTGCGGTCCCCCTCGGCCATCTTCGAGTGAGCCCAGATCTCTTCCACGGTCCGGCTGGACTGGGCTGCCGCCATTTCGACGCCCAGATCGGGAGAGCACTGCTTGCAGAGACCTTTCGGCTCATTCCAGCAGCTTTTCCTGCAGACCCAGGAAGAGCATCGGGGACACTGCACGAAATCCTGACGAAGTTCCTGCATGGCTTTTTCAAACGCTTCGTCATGAGCTTTTTCCCATGTGGCCGAGCGGGCTTTTTCGCCGAGATCGGCTACCTGCCCCAAAAAGCCGCCGAAAAAACTGCTTGCCGCATCAAGCGCGCTGGTTACGGTTCCGAGGGCCGATGCCTGAAACCTTGTCCGGTATCCTGTGCCGCACCGGTCGCAGTAAAATTCGAACTGGAATCCCTGATTGGTGCTCTGATCGGTGTAATTGCGGGTGAATTGTATTTTTGTCACGGCTTATAGGGGTTTCGGTTAAAAAAAACTGCGCTTGCCGTTTCGCCCGGGCATCTTTTTCAGCCCAGCTGCCGGAAGCAGCCAAGCAGCGAATCCTGCGGTGCCTCTTCGGCTCTGATCAGTTCAAAGGTACGGTTCTGCGCTTCGGGAGCAACGAGCGACAGCACGGCGATCTCGGCCAGGTCGCTGCGATCTGTAGAGCCGGTTGTTATCCGGTCGCCGGTATCGAGCACCAGCCGGTGCTGCAGTGGCGGGCCGTCAAGCAGGCCTCCGGGGCGAATGACCGTAAAGGTGCGCCCCGAACCGGTGAACAGCCGCCGAACTCCGTTTTCGCCCTCGAGCTTCATGTCGAGCACCCGTCCATATTTGTTGAGCGGATGTTCAGGTCTGGTAACGGCAAGCGAACTGATGAGAATGAAGGTTGTAACCCCCGCAGCTTTGGCCAGCGTCGCAAGCCGTATGACCGCATCGCGATCGATCGCCGATGGAGGAGGCGCTTCAGGATCCATGACATTGCTGCCCAGGGCGCAGATGACGGCATCCATGTGCCAGCAAGCCGCAACGATCTCCTGCTCGTGCTCCACGCTGCCAATGGTGAGCCTGTCGGTCACTTCAGGACCGAATTTTTCCAGGGCTTTTTCTCCGGAGCGCACAAAAAGGCGGAAATCGAAGCCGTAGTGCTGCAGCCTTTTTACCACCCACTGGCCGGTTCTTCCGGTAGCCCCGGCGACGAGCACGGTTCCTGAATAGCGGAGCATGTGTTCTTATCCGAAGATTGAAAATTTCACGTTCAGGATCATGGTCAGGTCAACCAGACTGTGCAGCAGGAAAACCGTGGGCAGGTCCCGATACCAGAAAAAGCTCAATGCCCAGCTTCCGGCAATCAGGAGCTGCGTCGGCATGAAAAGCGGCTTGAACGGACTTGCCTGGTTGACGTGTTCGGGAAGCATGTCGAGCCAGAAGAGCGCATGAATGAACCCGCTGTACACCATGAAACAAAGCAGACCCGCCGCGAAAAGCAGCCAGGCGTTTTTTGTGACGAAGCCGGCAAGCTTTTCGCCCATCGAAAAAAAGGCATAGAACATGAAGGTTTCGGCAATGCCGTTGCCGAAGGTGAAGAGGATCACCGACGGCCAGTCGATCGTCCGGCCGCTGTCGTAGGTCGAGTTGGAATAGACGAAGGCGTTCAGGGCAACAATCACTACCGAGGCGGCAAGCAGCACCTTGCGGCGGAGATCGAAACAGGTGTTGTAGCTGAAGGTCTCCTTCCTGAAGAAGATCAGCCCGATTGCAATGGCTATGAACCAGTAGGTGAAAATTTTCATGGGAACTGACCATTCCATAATGACATATAATTTAAATGGTTACGGATTACTGAGCGATTCTGTTTTTTTTTCGGAACGCTCCGGAAGAGGTTTTGCTTCCACGAACGCTTCGGCACGGTAGGAGCTTCTTACGAACGGTCCGGACTGTACATGCCGGAAGCCGAGCGAATCTGCCCGGTGTTTGTACTCGTCAAACTCCTCGGGCGTGACATAGCGTTTTACCGGAAGATGCGCCGCCGTAGGCTGCAGATACTGGCCGATCGTTACGATGTCGCAGCCGGAATTCCTGAGGTCGCCGAGCGAGGCGGCGATCTCTTCGCCGGTTTCACCCATGCCGACCATAAGGCCTGATTTCGTGGAAAGCCCGAAAACGGCTTTGGCCCGTCCGATCAGCTCCAGCGATCTCCGGTAATCCGCCTGCGGGCGTACGGCAGGGTAGAGCGATGGAACGGTCTCGATATTATGGTTCAGCACTTCCGGCGCCTCCTGCATGACGAGGTCGGCGTTGGCCGCAGTGCCGTTAAAATCGGGCACAAGGCATTCGATACTTACTTCGGGGTTTACGCTGCGGATGCTTCTGATGGCGGAGACCCAGTGTCCGGCGCCTCCATCGGCAAGATCGTCCCGGTTGACGCTGGTCAGCACCACATGCTTCAGGTTCATGCTCTTCACCGCAAGAGCTATCTTTTCCGGTTCCCCCGGATCCGGAGGCTCCGGCAGGGCGGTTTTATCGACCGCGCAGAAGCGGCAGGTACGGGTGCAGACCGATCCGAGCAGCATGAATGTGGCCGTGCCTTTCGACCAGCACTCCTGCAGGTTGGGGCACATGGCCGATCGGCAGACCGTGTTCAGACGGAGTCCCGAAAGCAGTTGCCGGGTAGCTGCGAAATGTTCGCCGGTCGAGAGCTTCAGCTTCAGCCATTCAGGTTTTTTCGCAAGGCCGTGAGTCATAGGGTAAAACAGATTGACAGGTACACCTGAGCCTTCCTGATTAAAGCTGCAATATAAGAGAAAAGAGGGTTTTTGTTTTATTCTAACCATATAGTTAAACTTTACAGTAAAACAGATCGCCGAACATTTCCGGGCCGCACGTCCCATGAAAAAAAGCAGTACGACAGAGTCCCTCATTTTACATGCCGCCGAACGGATATTCTTTCTTCGGGGATTCGATGGCGCCCGTATGCAGGAAATTGCCGATGAAGCGTCCATCAACAAGGCGCTCCTGTACTACTATTTCAGAAGCAAGGAGCGGCTTTTTGACGCGGTTTTCGAAGCGGCGGTCTCGCGCCTTCTGCCTCCGGTGCTGTCCGTGCTGCATCTTGAGCTGCCTCTCCGGGAAAAAATCACCGCATTTGTCGAAGCCTACTTCACCACTGTTCTGGAGAACCCTTTTCTGCCGGGTTTTATTGTCCATGAACTGCAGAGGAATCCGGCGCACTTCAGGGCGGTGATTGCGGCAAGACGCATCGACGTGCTGGAGACGCTGAAGATGCAGCTGCATGAGGGGGCCGAGAGCGGAATATGGAGGAGGATTTCAGCCGAGCAGTTCATGCTCAACCTTTTTTCGCTCTGCGCATTTCCCTTTGTCGCCCGTCAGGGCATGCAGGCCCTTTCAGGGAAAAACGACCACGAATACCTCCTGCTGCTCGAAGAGCGCAGAACACTCATCTCCGGCTGGGTGCTCGACATGCTTCGTCCTGAAACCGTAAACGTGAAATGAAATTACACATGAAAGGATTGTCCAGGCCGGCGCGTCCGGCGCGTCTTTACCTCCTGAACGGATTCGTCGGAGCGCTCTGCATGCTCCAGCTGGCCGCCTGCACCGGAAACGATCGTTCGGACGGATACGGCAATTTCGAGTCGACGGAAATCGTCGTCTCATCGGAGGCCGACGGCAAGCTGGTGCATTTCGGCGTCAGGGAGGGTTCCCGCATAGCGAAAGGAGCGGTTGTGGCCCGGATCGATACGCTGCAGCTTCATCTGGCAAAAGTCCAGCTCGAAGCCGAGCGTCAGGGCCTCGTAAAGAAAAAGGCGGAAGTGGCTTTCGACGCGGGAGTATACCGTCAGCAGCAGCGGAACCTGCAGCGCGATCTCGACCGCTACCGCAGGCTGGTCAGGGAGGGGGCGGTCGCATCAAAACAGCTTGAAGATCTGGAGAACCAGGAGCGGGTGATCGAGCGGCAGACCGGGGCGGTTGTTGCCAGAAATCCGGAAATCAGCGATCAGATAGCCTCCATGGATGCGCGTATCGCCCAGATCGAGGACCGGATCGATAACGCAACGATCAGGAATCCGATAGCCGGCACCGTACTGACCACCTACGCCGAAGAGGGAGAGATCACCGCATACGGCAAGGCGCTTTACCGGGTTGCCGATCTCGAATCCATGTATCTTCGGGCCTATCTCAGCGGTTCGCAGCTTTCGCAGGTCGCCATCGACGACGAGGTGAACGTGCTGGTGGACGATGCAAAAGCTGCCGGCAGGGTGCTTCGCGGCCGGGTTACGTGGATATCCTCAAAAGCCGAGTTTACGCCGAAGATCATCCAGACCAGGGAGGACCGGGTAACGATGGTCTATGCCGTGAAGGTGCTGGTAAGGAACCCCGACGGTCTCCTCAAGATCGGCATGCCGGGTGAAATGCAATTCCGGAAAAACCGATGATTGCGCCTTCGGCAGTCCGGATTGCGGAGGTCGGCAAGAGTTTCGGAGCGGTGAAAGCGCTCGGGAGGGTCGATCTCGATATTCCGCAGGGGGAGCTTTTCGGCTGCATCGGGGCGGACGGGGCGGGCAAGACCACGCTTTTCAGGATCATCTGCACTCTTCTCCTGCCTGATCGCGGGCGTGCGGAGGTGCTCGGTTTCGACAGCGTTTCGGACTTCCGTGAGATCCGCCGCCGGCTCGGCTACATGCCGGGACGGTTTTCCCTCTACCAGGATTTGAGCGTCGAGGAGAATCTCCGGTTTTTCGCGGCCGTATTCGGCACGACCGTAGGGGAGAACTACGATCTGATAAAGGATATCTACTCGCAGCTCGAACCTTTCAGGGAGCGGCGGGCCGGCAAGCTTTCCGGCGGCATGAAGCAGAAGCTTGCGCTCTGTTGCGCACTGGTCCACCGTCCTGAACTGCTGGTGCTCGACGAGCCAACCACCGGCGTGGATGCGGTTTCTCGCCGGGAGTTCTGGCAGATGCTCAAACGGCTGAAAGCGGAGGGGATTACCATTCTGGTCTCCACGCCATATATGGACGAGGCCGTCCTGTGCGACCGTATAGCCTTTCTCCAGAAGGGATCGGTGCTTGGTGTCGATACGCCGTGCGGCATCACCGGGCTTTTCACCCGTCCGCTTTATGCCGTCCGGGCACGTCAGAAGTACCGTCTCATCACCGCCCTGCGCCGTTATCCTCATGCCGCATCGGCCTATGCTTTCGGCGGCAGCGTGCACTATAGCGACAAGCGCCCCGCAGCCGATCTCCGGGATCTTCTGGCCTGGCTCGATGCCTCCGGCCTCGAAGATGCCGGGATCACTCAGATAGAGCCGGGCATCGAGGACGCCTTCATGGCGCTGATGGAACTGCAGGGCGAAACGGGAACGGAGGGAGCCGATGGCTGAGGCGGTTATACATACCGAGAACCTTACCAGAAAGTTCGGCGCCTTTACGGCGGTGGATGCCATCTCCTTCAGCATTGGCCGGGGCGAGATTTTCGGGTTTCTGGGAGCCAACGGAGCAGGCAAGACCACGGCCATGAAGATGCTGACCGGCCTGCTCCGGCCAACTTCCGGCTCGGCCAGTGTCGCCGGATTCGACGTCCGCAGTGAACCGGAAAAGATCAAGCAGAACATCGGATACATGAGCCAGCGCTTCTCCCTGTACGAGGATCTTTCACCAAAGGAGAACATCCGTTTCTGGGGAGGCATCTACGGCCTCGACAGAAAGACGCTCCGGGAGAAAAGCGCAAGACTGCTCGAAGCGCTCGACCTGCAGGAGGCCGCCGATACGCGGCTTTCATCGCTGCCTCTGGGATGGAAGCAGAAGCTGGCCTTTTCGGTCGCCCAGCTCCACGAACCGAAAATCGTCTTTCTCGACGAGCCGACCGGAGGCGTTGACCCGGTTACCCGGCGCCGGTTCTGGGACATGATCTATGAAACCGCGGACAACGGCATAACCGTTTTTGTGACCACCCACTACATGGATGAGGCCGAGTACTGCGACCGGATCTCCATAATGGTCGATGGCCGTATGGCGGCCATCGGCACGCCCGATGCGCTGAAAGACGAGTTCGGCGTATCGAGCATCGACGACCTGTTTATCCGTCTTGTCCGGCCAACCCCAATCGAGTAAACGGCCATGAAAAGTTTCCGTGGATTTGTGCTCAAGGAGTTCCTCCACATCTTTCGCGACCGGCGCACCGCGGCGATTCTTTTCGGCATGCCGATGCTGCAGCTTCTGCTTTTCGGTTACGCAATCCGCAACGAAATCAGCGAGGTGAAGCTCGGCATCTGCGACCTCTCGCACGACCAGGCAACCCGTGCGATCACAAGCAAGCTTCTTTCCTCGGGCACGTTTTCCGCGAAGAGGAACCTTCGTTCACCGGAGGAGATCGGGCCGGCATTCGCTTCAGGAGAGATGAACGAAGCCGTGGTGTTCGAACCGGGTTTCGCCGCACGGCTGCAGCGCGATGGTTTCTGCGACCTGCAGGTTATCACCGACGGTTCCGACCCCAATGTTTCGCGCATCATTACCGGTTATACGGCCTCGGTCATACAGGACTATCTCGGTGAGCAGTATGCGCCCTTTTCCGCGCCGGGCGTGGTGCCGGTGCCGGTGATGCTCTTCAACCCGGCGCTCAGAAGCGTCTATCTCTTTGTGCCCGGCCTGATGGCCCTTATTCTCATGCTGGTTTCCGCCCTCATGACCTCGATCAGCATCACTCGCGAGAAGGAGATCGGCACCATGGAGGTGCTGCTGGTTTCATCCCTCAGGCCGACGGAGATCATTCTCGGCAAGGTTGCGCCTTACATGCTGCTCGCCTTCATCAACGTGCTGACCGTGCTTGCGCTGGCATTCATGGTGTTCGGGGTGCCCTGCCGCGGAAGCCTGCCGTTGCTGATCCTCGAATCGCTGCTCTTTATCCTGACGGCGCTCTCGCTCGGCATTTTCATTTCCACCATCACCGCTTCGCAGCAGGCGGCCATGATGATCTCGCTGGGAGGATTGCTTCTGCCAACCATTCTGCTTTCGGGGTTCATCTTTCCCGTGGCCAGCATGCCGCTGCCCCTGCAGGTGTTCAGCAACATCATTCCGGCGAAATGGTACCTCATCATTGTCCGGGCCATCATGCTCAAGGGGGCCGATTTCAGCTATCTCTGGCAGGAGACCCTGGTGCTCGTGCTCATGACCGTCCTGCTCATGGCGGCGAGCATACGAAAGTTCAGTGAACGACTTCAGTAATTACGAAAGCGGCGGCGACATGCGGCGTTCCATCACCATCATTCTCGTTATCCTGCGGAAGGAGTTTCTGCAGATATTCCGCAACCGGGGGATGCTGCCGATCATTTTCATCATGCCCTTCATCCAGCTTCTGATCCTCTCCAATGCGGCCACCTTCGATGTAAAGAACGTACCCTTCCACCTGCAGGATTTCGACCGCTCTTCCTTGTCGGCAAAGCTTGCCGAACAGTTCACCGGTTCGGGGTATTTCAGGCTGACAGGGGAGTCGTTCGGCAGCACTCAGGCGATCGGCGAACTGGTGGGTCGGCGTGCGGATCTCGTGCTGGTGATTCCAAAGGATTTCGAGCGGGATCTGGAGGTTTCCGGCAGCGCTCCGGTCCAGCTCGTCATCAATGCCGAGGACGGCTTTTCGGCCGGGGTCATTCAGGGGTACACCAGCCAGATCATCGCCGATTTCAACCGGGAGCACAGAGCCCTCTTTTCCGCTGCGGGCGCAGGGCGCGTTTTCCCGGAAATCCGCATAAAGTCCTCCGCATGGTACAATCCGGAACTTGAATACAGCCACTATATGGTGCCGGGTATTCTGGTGATTCTCGTCACCATGGTCGGTCTTTTTCTTTCGGGAATGAACGTGGTAAGGGAGAAGGAGGTCGGCACCATCGACCAGATCAACGTCACGCCGGTAAGAAGTACGGAGTTTATCGCCGGCAAGATCCTGCCCTTCTGGATCATCGGCCTCGGCGAACTCTCGCTCGGACTGTTTATCGCCCGGTTCGTTTTTCACGTGCCCATGCAGGGCAGCTACCTTCTGGTCTACCTCGTAGCCTCGATCTATCTTCTGGTCGTGCTCGGCATGGGCCTGTTGATCTCCACCGTCACCGAAACGCAGCAGCAGGCCATGTTCATCGCCTGGTTTTTCATGGTCATCTTTACCCTCCTGAGCGGCCTTTTCACCTCCATCGAAAGCATGCCGCACTGGGCCCGGAACATGACCATGTTCAACCCGGTCCGCCATTTCGTCGATATCATGCGACGAGTCATGCTCAAGGGGTCGGGTCTCGCGGAGATCTCCCGGCCGCTCCTGATTCTCTGCGCCTATGCAGTCGCGATGCTCTCGCTTGCGGTAAACCGTTACCGGAAAGTTTCGGCGTGAGGTGATCTTTCGGGGCAAAAACAGGTTGCTGTATACTGAAAGAAAAGCGAAACGCCAGGTAACGGCGCACCCCTTCACCGGAGAATGAATATGAACGAACTGAAAAACAAATCCTGCCGGCCATGCCGGAAAGGTTCCGCTCCTATGTCTGCGGGCGAGATCGAAGCGTTGCTGAAAACTGTTCCGGAATGGAGGGTCGTTGTCGAAGGCGGAGAAAACCGGCTGCAGCGCACCTTCACCTTTCCCGATTTCCTGCAGGCGCTGGCCTTCACCAACAGGATCGGCCAGCTTGCCGAATCCGAAGGGCACCATCCGAAACTGATTACCGAGTGGGGAAGGGTGACGGTGGTCTGGTGGACACACTCGGCAAACGGACTGCACCGCAACGATTTCATCATGGCCGCCCGGACCGGAGAGCTGGCCTCCGCCTAAAGGTCACATCGGCAATGCATCCCCGATGCGTTCGCCGTGCTGCGGCGTGTCTCGCTGTTAGCACGGCAAATACAGCCGACGGTCTTCAGCAGTTGCTGCAGGTCTTGATGCCCAGTATCCTGTAGAGCGGGCAGAAGCCGATTCCTGAGGTAATGAGCGGAATCAGGCCTGCAATGCCCAGCCAGTTCTGATACACGATGCCCAGAACGATGACGATAATGCCTATAACTGCCCGGATAATCCGGTCCACCGGTCCCATGTTCCTGTTCATTTCGTCCTCTTTTAAAATGGTTCTCTCAATTGTCTCCGCGGTGCCCCATGTCTGCCTCTGGAGCCCATATTACGCTTGTACTTCACAAGGCTTTTCCCTGGCATTCCGTTCCCTCCGTCCAGCCGGCGCAATGTTCCGCAACCATGACAAAATCATGAATGTTTTGAAAACAGTCAGGTAACCCTATTTTGTTCAGGAGATTGTCCGCACAGGGCAGATCGCGTACACGGCAGAGTCCGGAAATTTTAACACATACCATGTTTTCAGAACCTGAAACGCAACTCGCATTACAGACCGCTCTTGAAGCCGGAGAACTTATCCTCGAGTGCTACGGCATGGAGGATATGCAAACGGAATACAAGTCCGATAACTCACCCTTGACCGTTGCCGACCGGAAGAGCAATGATCACATTGTGACGAAGCTCGCCGGGACCGGTCTGCCGGTTCTGAGCGAAGAGGGTCAGCCGGTTCCCTACGAAGAACGGAAGGCCTGGCCTGCGTTCTGGATGGTCGATCCCCTTGACGGAACAAGGGAGTTTCTCGCACGGAACGGAGAGTTCACCCTCAACATCGCCCTCATCCGCGACGGACACCCGGTTCTCGGCGTTGTCTATGCCCCGGCGAAAGAGCAGCTCTATTTTGCCTCCGTCGAGGAGGGGGCTTTTCTGGTGGAGGGCGCCAGAGGCATGACCGGTTCGCCGGAGCTGCTTGCGGATGCCGCCCGGAGGCTTCCGTTCTCGAGCAATCCCGACAGCTTCAGGATCGTTGCAAGCCGTTCCCATATGGACGAAAAAACCCTTTCCTATCTTGAACGTCTCCGGCAGAACAATCCCGATCTCGATGTGCTGCGTTGCGGAAGCTCCCTGAAGTTCTGCATGGTGGCGTCAGGCGAGGTGCACAGTTATCCCCGTTTCTCGCCCACCATGGAGTGGGATACCGCTGCAGGGCATGCCATTCTCAATGCCGCGGGAAAAACGCTGATCGATACCGTCAGCCAGAGGGAACTGGTCTACAACAAGGAAGATCTTCACAATCCGGGCTTTATAGCCCAGTAGCGGAGGCTTTTTTCCGATACCGTGCGGGCGTCAGCCTGCATGGAGGTTGTCCGGTGGAAAGCCTCACGGAGCCGGGTGATCGGGAGTTGCCTGAATCAGGAGAATTGAGCTGAAAGACACTTCTTTGAGCGAGAAATAAGCTATATTGCAAATCACTGTAGGTTTTTTTTCGACAGGGAGGGCTATTCTCCTGAGCAGTTGTGCGCTTTCGCTTCAATATTCAGACCTCTGAAGAGTGCTTTACCGTTTGTACGTCGGTGGATCTGAGTTTTTGGCGTATTTATCAATAAAACCAATCTCAGGTTCATGCGTATTTTAACGTTTACTGGAAAAGGCGGCGTCGGCAAAACAAGCGTATCCGCCGCCACGGCCGTGCGGCTCTCGGAGCTCGGTTACCGAACCCTTGTGCTTTCAACCGATCCCGCGCACAGTCTGTCGGACTCTTTCAATCTGCCGCTCGGTTCCGAACCGACAAAAATCAAGGAAAATCTGCATGCCATCGAGGTCAATCCCTATGTTGACCTGAAACAGAACTGGCATGCCGTACAGAAATTCTATACCGGTATATTCAAGGCCCAGGGCGTTTCAGGCGTCGTGGCCGACGAAATGACCATCCTTCCCGGCATGGAGGAGCTTTTTTCGCTGCTGCGCATAAAACGTTATGATGCCTCCGGCCTTTACGATGTCCTTGTTCTCGATACAGCGCCGACAGGGGAGACCCTCCGGCTGCTCTCTCTTCCCGATACCCTTGCATGGGGCATGAAAGCCGTCAAGAATGTCACCAAGTACATTGTCCGGCCGCTCAGCAAGCCGCTCTCGAAGATGTCCGACAAAATCGCGAGTTACATACCCTCCGAAGACGCACTCGATTCCGTCGATCAGGTTTTCGACGAACTCGAGGACATCCGCGAAATTCTGACCAACAACCAGAAATCGACGGTACGCCTGGTGATGAATGCGGAAAAGATGTCCATCAAGGAGACCATGCGGGCGCTTACCTATCTGAACCTCTACGGGTTCAAGGTCGATATGGTGCTGGTCAACCGGCTGCTCGATACCGAGGAGGACAGCGGATATCTGGAAAAATGGAAGACGATCCAGCAGAAATATCTCGGCGAAATCGTGGACGGCTTTTCGCCGCTTCCGGTCAAGAAGCTCAGGATGTACGAGCAGGAGATCGTGGGGCTGAAGGCGCTCGAACAGTTTGCCCGCGACATGTACGGCGACAGCGACCCTTCGGCCATGATGTATGACGAACCGCCCATCAAGTTCGTCCGCACCGGCGACATCTACGAGGTGCAGCTGAAGCTCATGTTCGCCAATCCTGTGGATATCGACGTATGGGTAACCGGCGACGAACTGTATGTACATATCGAAAACCAGCGAAAGATCATCACGCTGCCCATCAGTCTTACCGGTCTCGAACCCGGAGACGCCTACTTCAACAACAAGTGGCTGCACATTCCCTTCGACCTGAACAATCACAAGCAGAACGGAAGCAGACGGCAGCATGCCTGATGGTTTCACCCATTTCCTGAAACGGCCGCACTCCCGGCCGTTTTTTTTTGTCCGGAACTATAGAGAGCTTCCCTCCCTTTGATGCGAGCGCAGCAAGTGTTAAATTGGTATAACGCAAGAACATCCGATGCGCAGGCTTCCCGGATGCCGGAGGCGCGGAAGGCCGGCCGCTGAAATCGCCTGAAATTTCACCTGGAAAACGGAGTCTGCGCAGGTTATGGACGCAAAGCGGCGTCTCACTTGAAACGCGGAGTTTTGCATCTCCCTGCGGCACCCCGTAACGCTAACAAGATCGCTATTTTCGAAAAAACCCTCTTTTAATACCATGCTCGGAAAAAGTCTGTTCTGCATCATGCTTGCCTTTGCGCTGGTCATACCGGCGGCCGCCCGGACCACGGCAAAATCCGCCTTTCCCCGATCCGTGGATGCGGCGCCACTCGCGCCAACGGCCGCACAGGAGGAGGCCGGCATGTATCTCAAGCAATTTCTTCTCGAGAGGCACTACAGGAAGGTTGTGCCGGGAGACTCCCTGTCCGTCGAGATTTTCAACCGCTATATCGACATTCTCGACGGCAGCCGCAGCTATTTCCTGGCCAGGGAGGTCGATAGCCTGAAGCAGCTCTACGGAAAGCAGCTTGACGATGAATTTCTATCCGGCAAGGCCAGTGCGGGATTCGCCATCTATAACTTTTTTTTAGGGCGGGCCAGGGAAAAAGTGCGGTATATGAAGGCGGCGGCCGGAACGGCGCCCTTCAGCTTTACGGTTCCCGATACCCTTGATTTCGATCGCAAGAACGATCCCTGGCCGGCAGACCGGAAGCAGTTGACCGGCTTGTGGACCAAAGAGCTGAAGTACCAGTGGCTCGACCTGAAATCGTCAGGAGAGCGCCCGAAAGGCATACGCGCCCAGCTCTCGAAAAACCTGACCGGCAGGCTCAATCTCCTGAACCGGCAGAAACCCGAAGACGCTTTTCATGCCTATATGAGCGCATTGACCACGTCGTTCGATCCGCATACCAGTTATTTCTCGCCGGACGAGTTCGAGAATTTTCAGATCGACCTGAGCCGTTCACTTGAGGGCATAGGCGCCCGGCTGCAGATTGAAAACGACTATATCGTCGTCAACGAGGTGATTGCCGGAGGGCCCGCGTTTAAAAGCAGGCTTCTGAAAAAAGGGGACAGGATCATCGGCGTCGGGCAGGGTGCCGCATCGAAAATCGTGGATATAACCGGCTGGAGAATCAACGATGCCGTAGGGCTCATCCGGGGAAAGAAGGGATCCGTCGTGCGTCTGAAGCTGCTTCCCGCAAGCCAGGGTGGCAGGGGACCGGCAAAAATCATCCAGCTCGTCCGCGACAGGATCAATCTTGAAGAGGAGGCCGCCGGAAAACAGGTTCTCCGGGTCAACGGACGGAAAATCGGCATCATCACCGTACCCTCCTTCTATCTCGATTTCGATGCCCGGAGACGCAACGACAACAATTACAACAGCACAAGCCGCGATGTCCAGAGAATTCTCGGAGAGCTCAATGCGGAAGGTGTCGATGGCGTCATTCTCGATCTTCGGGATAACGGAGGCGGTTCACTCGAAGAGGCCGTGAGCGTTACCGGACTGTTCATTCCCGAGGGGCCTGTGGTGCAGATCAGCAGTCAGTCGGGCAATACGTCGGTGCTGGCCGATAAGGACCCGGGAGTGCAGTACAGCGGTCCTCTTGCGGTGCTGGTAAACCGCTACAGCGCATCGGCATCCGAAATCGTGGCGGCGGCAATCCAGGATTACGGAAGGGGAGTGATCATCGGAGAGAGAACGTTCGGCAAAGGTACGGTTCAGAGCCTCATCAATCTTTCGGAACTCTTCTCTCCGGGAACAGGCGGGCCGGGCCTTGGACAGATAAAGATCACGATGGCGAAGTTTTACCGGATTTCCGGAGGGAGTACGCAGCACAAGGGGGTCGTGCCGGATATTTCCATGCCGTCGATGATCGACACCGCCATTATCGGAGAGGACACCTATTCAAGCAGTCTGCCGTGGACCACTATCCGGCCCTCACTCTATCAGGCAACCGGCCAGATAACGCCGGCAACGATAGAGCAGCTGAAGCAGAAAGAGCGTGTGCGTTCAGCGGCCAATCAGCAGTACCAGGCCTATCTGCGCGATCTTGCAACCCTCGACCGGATCCGGAAGAAGAAGGGGATCGTGCTTCAGGATGCGGCATTCAAATCCGAAGCGGAAGTCATAAAACAGATAGAGAAAAAATGGGGAACCGAGCGGGAGGCAACGAAGAACGTCATGAACGATGTGCTGCTCAACGAATCGGCTTCGGTTGTCGTCGATCTTGGAGGAGTGCAGGTTCATCCCTGATGCTCGGCCTGTAGCGGGGAAGTGGCGCAGCAGGAGAGCGCGGTTTGTTTCCTGCGGGTTCTGTTGCATGGCGGTTTCGGCTTTCGTATGTTGGTTTTAAAGCCCCGCCGCTTCCTTTCAAACCCATGAAAAAAGGAGGAGTTGCTCTTGGACACCATACTTTCCTCGATCATTCCGGTTCTCGATTCCGTCCGGGCAACCCTGATGAACCACAAAAACGTGGTGGCCACCGGAGTGGGGTACAAGGTAACGGAAGGCCGGAAAACCGGGCAGTTGAGCATCGTCTGTTCGGTCGAACGGAAGGTTCCGCTCTCGAGCCTCCTGAGCCACGAAATCCTGCCGGAATCCGTGGACGGCATTCCAACCGATGTCGTCCCGACCGGGCGGATTCGGGTGTTTGAGCCTCCTGCCGGCCGGTTCCGGCCTGCGCCCGGCGGCATAAGCGTCGGCCATTTCGAAATTACGGCCGGCACCCTTGGGTGTCTGGTCAGGAAGAACGGCGAGCTGTACATGCTCTCCAACAACCATGTGCTGGCAAACAGCAACGACGCGTCGGCCGGCGACGCGATCCTGCAGCCGGGGCCCTACGACGGCGGGAAAAACCCCGAGGACATGATCGCCGAACTGAGCGAATTCGTACCCATCAGCTATACCGACGCCGAAAGCCAGTGCCCGATTGCCAACGGGGTCGCAGAGGTGTGCAACCTGCTGGCCTCGCTCACCGGCAGCAACAGCCGTCTGCAGGCGGTTACGGTCCAGTCTGCCCCGAACCTCGTCGATGCGGCGATTGCGCGTATCCTGAAACCCGAGGACGTAAAAGACGAGATTCTCGGCATCGGCTCCGTTACCGGAACCGCAGAGGGAAAGCTCGGCATGGCGGTAAGGAAGAGCGGACGCACCACCGGGTTCACCACGGGAGAGATCCAGCAGATCGATGTTACCGTCAACGTCAGCTACGGAGGCGGAAGGGTGGCGCAGTTCCGCGACCAGCTTCTGGCCGGCCCCATGAGTCAGGGCGGCGACAGCGGTTCGGCCGTACTCGATAACGACCGGAAGATCGTCGGACTGCTCTTTGCCGGAAGCGACCAGACCACCATCATCAACAGGATTCAGAACGTCTTCAGCCTGCTGGGAGTCGCCCTGTGAGGGCTTGGGCGGTGTTGCTGGCGTGCTTGCTTTCGCTTTCCGGATTGCAATGCTGTGGAAACGAGACGCACATGAAATCGATTCAGGAGACAAAACGCACCCACGAAACCCGGCTGCTGGCGCTGCCGGATGTGGTGTCGGTCGGCATCGGCATGAGCGCCGACGGAGACGAGGCCATTATCGTCGGGCTTGCCGCTCCCAACCCGGAGACCCAGGCCCTTATTCCTCAAAAGCTCGGAGAGTACCCGGTTATCGTGCGGATATCGGGTTCCGTCCGTGCGCAATAGGCAGACAGCTTAGGGCATCCCTCCTGTTTCGATGCCGAATCTCCTTGGTATGATCGGACACAACCATCCCCGACGACACGGTTCGAGTTGCCGTATCTGAATGGAAAAGCGGCGGAAAAAGATTCCAAACTACTGGTTTTCATGGGAAACAGCTTGCCGGCAAAAAAAGTTAAAGTCGCGACCTGGAGCGAACTCGAAGAGAAAAAACCGGTTTACGCCCAGGTGCTGAACGTTGATCTCGTCGTCGTCCGTTACGGAGAAAGCGTCTCGGTACTTTACGGGCGGTGCCATCATCGCGGAGCCCTTATGGCCGACGGCCATATCGACGCAAGGAACCTGGTCTGCGGCGTACACGGCTGGGACTACCGGTTCGATACCGGCATAAGCGAATACAACAACGACGAACGGCTCGAACGCTTCCCGGCATGGATCGACAAGGCGGACAACGCCGTCTATGTGGACGAAAACGAAGTCGCCATCTGGGCCGACCGGAACCCGCAGCCCTGCAGCCGCCACGCCTACGCCGACACGAAAGAGACTCCGGAAGAGCCCTTCAACAGGTACATCCGCCAGCTTGCCGCTACGCCGCCGCTGGCGTTTCCGGCCCATGGCAATGTTTCGGCGATGGGAGTGCCGCTCGTCGATCTTCCGCAGTGGAACGATATCCAGATGCTCACGGCGCAACTCTCAAGAGCGCCTCTTTTCGAGAATGAACCGGTGGATACCTCGGTCGTTATCGGGCCGAACGCACGCATCCCCCTCAGGCTTTCCATGCCAATTTTCGTCACCGACATGAGTTTCGGTGCCTTGTCGCGCGAAGCGAAAATCGCGCTGGCAAAAGGCGCCGAGATGGCCGGAACCGGCATCGCTTCGGGTGAAGGCGGCATGCTTGAGGATGAGCGGCGAGAGAACTCCCGTTATTTCTATGAACTTGCGCCCGCAAAATTCGGCTGGAACATCGATAAGGTCAAACGCTGCCAGGCATTCCATTTCAAGGCCGGCCAGGCCGCAAAAACCGGAATCGGCGGTATTCTGCCCGGCGCGAAGGTGAGCCAGGAGATCGCCGAAACGCGCGGACTTCGCCCTTTCGAGGAAGCGGTTTCACCCTCCCGTTTTCCCGATCTCTCCACCCCGGATGATTTCAGGGATTTCTCCGAAGGGATACGCGAAGCGACCGGCGGCATTCCGATAGGGTTCAAAATGTCCGCCCAGCATATCGAACGCGATATCGACTTCGCGCTCGACGCCGGCGTGGACTACATCATTCTCGACGGACGGGGCGGCGGCACGGGAGCGTCGCCCGATCTCGTGAAATACCACACCGGCGTACCCACCATTCCAGCCCTTGCCCGAGCCCGCGCGCATCTCGACCGGTGCGGAGCCGTGGGTGTTTCGCTCGTCATCACCGGCGGCCTGCGCAAGGAAACGGACTACCTCAAGGCCCTCGCGCTCGGTGCGGACGCCGTCGCCATCGGCAATGCCGCGATTCAGGCAATCGGCTGCATCTCCATGCGAGCGTGCGGCAACAACCACTGCCCGGTAGGTATCGCCACGCAGGATCCTGTTCTCAGGGAGCGGGTGGTTATAGGGAGCGCTGCCGAAAGGCTTTGCAATTACCTGCTGAACACCACGGCCCTGATGCAGGTTATGGCCCGCGCGTGCGGCTACCGGAGGCTCGGCGATTTCAGCCGGGACGATCTGGTAACCTGCAGGGCGGATATGGCCTCGCTTGCCGGCATAGCCCATGCCGGCGGATTTCCTGACGCAGCGAAATCATGATCGGAGCATGAAACAGCACCCTGTTATTTGTAATAGCGTAGTATATTTGTATCAGGCACATAAAAAGAGTGACCGGGATATGTCGAAAATGAGACCCAGCGGCGGGTATCGCGAGACCTGCAGTTTTCAGACGGCAACGATCATTTATGATTCTACAGTCTGGTTCTGCGAGAAATTTGTTGATTCCCGCTCGCGTCTGACCGATCAGATGGTACAGGCTGCCAGATCCGGCAGACAGAATATCGCCGAAGGCAGCCGGGCTTCGGCAACCTCATCGCAAACGGAGCTCCGGCTGCTTAACGTCGCGCGCTCCAGCCTCGAAGAACTGCTGCTCGACTACGAGGACTTTCTGCGACACCGCCGCCTCAGGCAGTGGACGCCCGACTGCCCCGAAGCGCTTGCCGTCCGGCAGGTCCCCCGGAAATTCAAGGCGGATTCGCCCGATACGTCGGATACGTCGGATCTGACGGATCAGGAACGATGGATGCTCTATGCGCCCTGGCTCGAACACGCCGACCCCGCCGTGCGGGCCAACGCCCTGATCTGTTTGATCAACCAGGCCAATTTTCTGCTCGACCAGCAGATCGCCTCGCTCGAAACCCGCTTTATCGAAGAGGGCGGTTACAGCGAACAGCTCGCCACCGCACGGCTGGCCCATCGGGTCAAGCAGAAAACCGAGCCGTCAGCCAAGATTCCGCCCTGTCCGCAATGCGGAAAACCGACCGTCCTGCGCACGGCGCAATCCGGAAAAAACGCCGGAAAGCAGTTCTGGGGCTGCAGTGCCTATCCCGACTGCAAAGGCGTTATTGCTATTTGACGGATCATTCCATGTCCGTCACTGTTTGCCACATCCTTGCGTGAGAATTCCGGCAGGGGAGTCTCGCTGTTCTGTCAGGAAAATCGGAAAAGTGGTCCGAGCGTCAGGTTATTCGAAAAACTTTCGTTCCGGGTGTCTGGTAATACGGTGAAGTGTATTATGTTTGTACTGTATACAAAATTTGTTTTTGAAGTAATGGAGAAAGCCAAGAGCATGCTAGGTCAAAAGAAGCCGAAACCGTTATATGGCAGCAGGGAAAATGGATGAATCCGATTGTTCGAACTGACTGAAAAATAATGCCGTTATTCGCGTGGCACAGGAATAACCATCGCCTTTGCCATTAGTCTGTATACGTTACTGCTTTGTTTCATAGCAATCTTATTGATTGAAAGAATTATGGTATTAGGAGAAAACTGAATGAGCTTTCAATTGTTGCCACTTAACCCTAAAAACTTGATTAAGTTCAAGAAAGATATGCGGGAATCTTTTCAACAAGGCGCGGTTGACGAATTCAGTGAAATGGATATTGAGATACTCCCCGAACGGGATATAGACCGCTCTCTCTCTGCTAAAGGTTCTTTTGCTTACGAGGCATTACTTGATGGAGAGATAGTTGGCGGAGCGGTCGTTTTAATCGATAATGAAACACAACATAATCATCTTGATTTTCTGTATGTTAAAAAAGATACTCACGGTAAAGGTGTGGGGCAGTCGATTTGGAATGCGATTGAAAAGTTATATCCCGAAACTATAATATGGGAAACTCATACTCCATACTTTGAAAAACGGAATATACATTTCTATGTAAATAAATGCGGTTTTCATATTGTAGAGTTTTATAATAAGTATCATAAAGATACAGATGAAAATGAAGAAACAGAACCGTTGCCAGAAATTGAATACTTTGCGGATTTCTTTCGTTTCGAGAAAATAATGAAGTAGCTAAGTGAATGTTCTTTTTGCTACTGTACGGTCTATTGAAACCATTTTTTCGATGAAATGTCAATTTGTCAGTCCGACAGGCTGCCAGGTAGCTCTTGCCGTATCCTGTCGCTCCTCGATGAGCAGCTCGTTCTCGCCACGGTCGATGAAGCGGCAGTCGGCAAGGCTGAGGAGCTGCTGCTTTCACGTGGGATGATGTTGCAACCCTTATTCGCCCGATTACAAGACGGCGTTCGCTTTCCTTCATTCACGATGGTTTCGACGATTCACTTCTGTTAACCACCCCCCCCTTGCCCCTCTCCACCTGCTACTGGCAGATTCAGCTTTTCCTCATGGGTCGGCCTACGGTTTCCAGTGGGGACGTTTTCGATAGCTCCCAAAAGGGCGATTACTCATCCGGCAGGTGCCGGAGGGGGCAGTTGACAGCACAGCTGGTTCTGCAAAGAACAGTTCAAATACGCGACATTCCGTCGCAACTATCAAAAGGCAGCAACTCCACTTGAGGATTGTCAGGATATTGTTGCAGAAAAAAGTTGCATAAAAGAACGATCGTGTATAAATTATAAAAGAATGATCGTATATAAATCTTGAACCTGTCAACGACGCACAGCGGTATGGCCAGACCGAAAAAAGTTTCCACCGACGACATCCTGGACGCCATCGAGCGGGTGGTCGTCAAGCACGGCGCATCGAAGCTC
>Ga0209467_1000245_pt1 | contig 93761 bp, 80 predicted proteins | sample Higcelwee11metaG_FD_187175 | JGI IMG/M metagenome (GOLD analysis project Ga0209467, IMG submission 187175) | Freshwater pond sediment microbial communities from the University of Edinburgh, under environmental carbon perturbations - High... | ecosystem: Environmental > Aquatic > Freshwater >...
TATTGAATGGCAGATAGGCCAGCAATTCCCGGATGCGAATAATGGCGTCCGCGTCGGATTCACAGGCAAAATGGGCCACCCCGCTTTTTTCATTATGGGTCATGGCCCCGCCCAGTTCCTCGAAGGTAATCTCTTCGCCGGTCACGGATTTGATGACTTCCGGGCCGGTGATGAACATGTGGCTGGTGTTTTTCACCATGAAAATCCAGTCGGTCATGGCAGGCGAATACACGGCCCCACCGGCGGTGGGGCCCATGATGGCGGAAATCTGGGGGATCACGCCGGAACACAGGGAATTGCGGTAAAAGATCTCCCCGTATCCGCAAAGCGCGTCCACCCCTTCCTGAATCCGCGCACCCCCGGAATCGTTCATGCCCACAAGGGGCGCGCCCGCTTTATGGGCCATGTCCATGATTTTGCAAATTTTTTGGGAATGCATTTCCCCCAAAGACCCGGCCCTGGATGTGAAATCCTGGGCGTACGCGAACACCGGCCTGCCTTCCACCCGGCCGTAACCGGTGATGACCCCGTCCGCGGGTATTTCAATGGATTCCATGCCAAAATTGACGCACCGATGCGTAACAAAGATATCCACCTCCCGGAAGGTGCCGGGATCGAATAATGCGTCCAGCCGCTCACGGGCGGTCAGGCGGCCTTTTCCCTTATGTTTCGCCACTGCTTTTTCGCCGCCCATACTCATGAGCTTTTGTTTTAACGCATCGAGTTCGTTAATTTTTTCAGCGATACCCATTATCAAATCCTTTATAAACAAATCTTGTTATAGTAGGTAGGGATTCTCCCCCGGCAAATTTCTCAGGACTATAACGCATCCAGCATTTTTTTAACCGCTGCGGTGGGAGTGGTGGTCCCTTTTGCCACCGCATTTGTTAATTCCGGCATCAGGCGGCGCATTTCAGGGATATTGTAAAACCAGTCCTTAATTCCATCTTCCAGCAACTGGCCCATCCATTCCAATGCCTGCTGCTGCCTTTTATATTGGAACGCCCCGGTTGCGGTCATGGTGTCACGATATGTCTGCACCATGGTCCATATCGTATCAATACCGATGGCTGTCAGGGCGCTGCAGGTGAGAACCCTCGGCGTCCAGCCCGATTCCGATGGCGCAAACAGATGGATGGCGTTTTCATACATTTTTTTTGCGTTCAGGGCCTTGTCGATATTATCCCCATCCGCCTTGTTGACGGCAATGGCATCGGCCAGTTCCACGATACCGCGTTTGATGCCCTGAAGCTCATCCCCGGCGCCTGCCAATATAAGCAACAGGAAAAAATCCACCATGGAAGCGACGGATACCTCGGACTGGCCCACACCCACGGTTTCGACAATGATCACATCATATCCGGCGGCTTCGCAGACAAGCATGGACTCCCTAGTTTTGCGGGAAACGCCGCCCAACGTGCCGCCCGAGGGAGATGGCCGGATAAAGGCGTTCTCCTCCAGCGCAAGCTTTTCCATGCGGGTCTTATCCCCCATGATGCTGCCGCCGGAGCGCACGCTGGAGGGATCCACCGCAAGGATGGCCACCCGGTGGCCAAGGGAGATGAGATGCATCCCGAGGCTTTCAATGAATGTACTTTTGCCGACCCCGGGCACACCGGTGATGCCCAGCCGGATGGAATTGCCGGTATACGGCAGAAGCCGCTCCATGACCGTTGCCGTCAATGCCTGATGAGCCTCCAGGGCGCTTTCAATCAGGGTGATGGTTTTTGCGAGAACCTTCCGGCTGCCAGCTCGGACCCCCGTCACATAATAATCGGGATCCAGTTCCATCAGGATTTTTCCAGCGCGCTCAGCACCTGGTCGGCGGATTCGGTGATGACCGAACCCGGGCCGAAAACAAAAGAAACACCATGATCATAGAGGAACTGATAATCCGCCGGGGGGATAACCCCGCCCGCCACCACCAGAATATCCCCGGCTCCCTGATTTTTCAGGTTTTCAATTAGTTCCGGTATTAACACCTTATGACCGGCCGCAAGGCTTGAAACCCCGATTACATGCACATCGTTCTCAACCGCCATACGGCATGCCTCCGCCGGGGTCTGAAACATGGGGCTGATATCCACATCAAACCCGAAATCCGCGAATGCCGTGGCCACCACCTTGACGCCCCGGTCATGTCCGTCCTGTCCCATTTTGGTGAGCAGGATACGGGGCCGGCGGCCATGTTTTTCGACAAATTGCTCCGTGCGCCGGCGCAAGGCGGAGATGGTATCATTGTCCTGAAATTCCGAGGCATATACCCCGGATATGCACCGGGTGGTGGCCACATACCGGCCGAACACTTTTTCCATGGCGTCTGAAATCTCCCCCACCGAGGCACGGGCTCGAACCGCGTCAATGCATACTTCAAGCAGATTGCCACTTCCCGCGGCGCAATTTGTGACGGCTTCAATGGCCTTTGCAACCGCAGCCGCGTTTCTGTTTTTCTTGATCTCTTTAAGCCTTGCCACCTGCTGATTTCTGACCTCCGTGGATATCTCGCGGACATCAATGGGGGCTTCATCCGGCACCTTATATTTATTCACGCCCACAATCACGTCCTTGCCCTGGTCAATGCGGGCCTGACGCCGGGCCGCCGATTCCTCGATCCGCATTTTCGGCATACCGGACACGATGGCTTTGGCCATGCCGCCCAGATTATTCACTTCATCAATAATTTTCCGGGCTTTTGCGATGATTTCACGGGTCAGGGATTCCACATAATAGGAGCCTCCCAAGGGATCCACCACCCGCGTCACTAAAGATTCCTCCTGCACCACAATCTGGGTATTCCGGGCCACCCGGGCGGAAAGATCCGTGGGCAGGCTTACCGCTTCATCAAAGGCGTTGGTGTGCAGCGACTGAGTGCCGCCCAGAACCGCAGCCAGGCATTCCAGGGTAGTACGGATAATATTATTGTAAGGATCCTGCTGGGTCAGGCTCCATCCGGAAGTCTGGCAATGGGTGCGCAGCATCAGGCTCTGGGGATTTTTGGGGTTGAACTGCTTCATCAAATCCGCCCACAGGAACCGGGCGGCCCGCAGCATGGCGATTTCCATGAAAAAATTCATGCCGATGCCAAAGAAAAACGATAATCGCGGAGCAAAATCATCAATATCCAGGCCCGCGCTTAACGCGGCTTTGACATATTCAATACCGTCGGCGATGGTGAAGGCGGTCTGAAGCACGGAATCCGCGCCCGCCTCCATCATGTGATACCCGCTGATGCTGACGGTGTTGAATTTGGGCATATTCCGGGAACAATACCCGATAATGTCCGATACAATGCGCATGGAGGGTTCCGGCGGATAAATATAGGTATTGCGGGTCAGGTATTCCTTTAAAATATCATTCTGGATGGTGCCCGCGAGTTTCGTCTGGGGCACCCCCTGTTCTTCGCCAGCCACGATATATCCGGCCAGCACCGGCAGCACGGCCCCGTTCATGGTCATGGACACGGACATTTTATCAAGTGGAATGCCGTCAAAGAGAATTTTCATGTCTTCCACCGAATCCACCGGCACCCCGGCCTTTCCCACATCCCCCACGACGCGCGGATGATCGGAATCATAGCCCCGGTGGGTGGGGAGATCAAAGGCAACGGACAGGCCTTTTTGCCCGGCGGCTAAATTTTTCCGGTAAAAATCATTGGATTCCTTGGCGGTTGAAAAACCGGCGTACTGGCGAATTGTCCAGGGACGGTTGGTATACATGGTGGCCCGGACCCCGCGGACAAAGGGATCAATGCCCGGAAGGCCATTGACAAATTCGATGTTTTCAATGTCTTCCGCGGTATAAAGCGGTTTGATGTCAATGCCTTCCGGCGTGGATCGCGTGAGTGAGTCGATGGTCTCATTCCGCAATTCCTTGGCCGCAAGCTGCTTCCAGGTCTGGATGTCGGGATGTTCTGGCATAATTATTTTCCTCCCCGCTCGCACAATTCCACGAGTACCCCGCTGGTGGCTTTTGGGTGTAAAAACGCGATTTTTGCGCCCCCGGCGCCTTTTCGCGGCGTTTCATCAATCAGACGAACACCTTTTGCCTTCAATTCCGCCAAAGCAGATTCAATATTTTCGACTCGGAATGCAATATGTTGGATGCCTTCGCCTTTTTTTTCAATGTATTTGGCGATTGGCCCATCCGGGGACGTGGATTCCAGAAGCTCCACCTCGCTTTCCCCCACCGGGAAAAAAGCGGTTTTCACCTTCTGCTCGGCCACGGCTTCATCTCCTTCAAACGACAATCCCAGGATATCCGACCAGAAATTTTTGCCGTTATCCATGCTTGCCACGGCAATGCCGATATGATCGATTTTCAGTATTTTCATTCAGGCCTCCTTTAAAAATCATTATTTAATGCAGACTTTCCGCACTTCCTTCAGGTCCGTAAACCCGGCGAATACTTTCTCAATGCCGTCTTGTTTTAACGTGGTCATGCCTTCCATGATGGCCTGATCCCGGATTTCGCTCATGGTGCGCCGGGTCTGAATCATCTCTTTGATCTTGTCGGTTCCGATCAGCAGCTCATGAATACCCATCCGGCCACGATAACCGGTATTGTTGCAGGCGTCGCACCCTTCGGGTTTATAGAGGGTCAGATCGCTGGTATAGGGAATTTTGACATTTTTTTCAAACAGCTCCGGATCGTATTCCCGCACCAGTTCATCATATTCGGTCTTGCTGGGATTATACGGTTTCTTGCAATCCTTGCAAAGGGTCCGCACCAGGCGCTGGGCCAGTATGGCCAGGAGCGCATCCGCGAAATTGAACGGATCCATGCCCATGTCCAGCAAACGGGTGATGCTTTCCGGCGCGCTGTTGGTGTGCAGGGTGGAAAAAACCAGATGGCCCGTAAGGGATGCCTCGATGCCCATCTGGGTGGTCTCGTGATCCCGCATTTCACCCACCATAATCACATCCGGGTCGGCGCGCAAAAACGCCCGCATGGCTGTGGCAAAATCAAAACCGATCTTGGGATGCACCTGAACCTGGCGCAATCCCTTTTGGGTGATTTCAACGGGATCTTCCGCCGTCCAGATTTTGGTTTCCACCTTATTAATAAAGGACAGGGCGGAATGCAGGGTGGTGGTTTTACCTGAACCGGTGGGGCCGCAAACAAATATCAGGCCGTAAGGCTTGACAATGGTATTGGTGAACTGTTCATAATTGCGTTCGGAAAACCCCATTTTACTTAAGGGAAGAGGCTCGCCGGCCGCCAGAATACGCATGACCACATCTTCCATGCCGCCCTGTGTCGGCACTGTGGCCACACGGAGTTCAATGTCCTTGCCGCCGAATTTTTTAAAGGCGATTTTTCCGTCCTGGGGTTTTCGCCGCTCTGAAATATCCAACCCCGACATAATTTTAATACGGGACACCACGGCATTTTTATAGCTGAAGGGAATGGTCTGATAGAGATTGCAGGCCCCGTCCACCCGTATCCTCACCTGGGTGTTCTGCCTGCCCGGATAAGGTTCCAGATGAATATCCGAAGCGCCTCGGGCGCAGGCATCCAGAATGATTTTGTTCACAAGCTGCACCACCGCGCTGCTTTCCTCGTTAACACTTGCCGTTTCATCCTCAATTTCCGAATCTTCCGCCTGAAGCTTGGAAAGAATATCATCAATGGAGGACATCTCTTTGTGCTCGGATGTAAAGAGATTGATAATTTTAAGGATATCGGCCTTTAAAGCAAAAGCCAGCTTTATTTTCCGCCGGGAGAACAGTGTGCGGATCTCGTCCACCCGCTGCATATCCTCGGGATTGTCAATGGCGATGACAATCTCGTCTTTTTCCGTGCGGATGGGCACCCATACATTGTTTTTCATAAAACCGACCTTTAGACCGGCAAGGAGTTCACCGGGAATCGGGAGGCTTTCGTTGTACTGAATTAAAGGCAGATCATAATAGCGGCTAAGGGCTTCGGCCACATCTTTTTTGGAAATTTTGAGTTCATCAATCAGAATATCGATGATGGAAACATTTTTCTCCCTGGCCGTGGTAATGGCTTTGGCCAGTTCTTTCTGGGTCAAAATCTGGTTTTTCAGCAAATAATCGAATTTGCCTTTCCGGCTGCCTGCCATTTTTTTCTGTTTATACAGGGCAATGCCCATGATCTTGGCCAGCTCGGCCACATTGGCCTCATCATTTGAATTAAATGGCCCGCCGCCCTTGCGGTTGATGAGCTGAATGACGCCCAGCACAAAAGACTTGAAAATAACGGGAACAACCAGCACCTGCTGGGTCCGGAAACCGCTTTTTTTGTCCCAGCTCCGGTCAAATTTCAGCTCCGGGTCAATATCCGACAATTCCGAATCGTTATAGACATTTTTGATATTCAGGAGCTTCTGATGGGCGGCGGCATAACCCGACAGGCTGGCGCCGGAAATGGGCACGCGAATCTCCGATACCTCATTGCCGGTTTTGAATCGCGAAACCAGTTCCCGTTTCACGCCGTCCACATAATAAATGGTGATGCGCTCGGCATTGACCATATCAATCATGTCGTTCTTAAGATCAATCAGGATTTCATCCAGGTTGGACGCCGCGTAAATGGAATTGGATATTTCCTGGAGCTTGGTCCGGTACTGGACTTCCGACTTTAAATGCTGGATATCGGAACTGCCATCCTCAGTGGTTGACTGGACGGTTTTGATATGGGTGCTTGATTCCATTATCCCCCCAAAATTGAATTGATAGTGTCCCTGTCATCAGGATCAGGATACACGGGGCAAACATTTTTCCGGCGGCACGGTTTTTAACGTCTTGGTACGCGCCGGCGTTAATCCTTTTTACGATCATGACGATGAGATGCCGCAAACCAGTACTGATTTATTTTCCTGATTCCACCGCCAATGAGGATGACCGCGATAAGATAAAAACAGAAACGGAGAAAATACCAGCCGGAAGACACCTCCCCTGTGGCTGATATCCTTTCGATGACCGCCGACGCCCTGAAAATAACGCCGATGCCCATCAGGAACAATGCAATCCCCCAGACAAGTTGCAAGATATTCTTTCCGGAGGAATTTTCCGATGGTTTTTGGGGTGAGGTATTGGTTAATTTTGATGGCTTCATATTGTTAGGAATCTTTTCGCGAGCCGGTTTTCAGGAATGGCCGCTTTTTTTTAATCGTTGCAAAGGGATATAAAATTGCCGAATAAATATAGCCTTAAGCGGCCGAGGTGTCAACCAGACATCATGCAGGAGGGGCGCAGCCGCCATTAAAAATTTCAGGCCCGTTTTTTATTTTTTCTGGAAAGAACCGGCGTTGTCTTGACTGGTGTTGCCGGGATTTCTTCCTTTTCTTTTTTTGCCTGCCTTCTGTCATAAATAATATAAATCATGATAAGCGCAAGAATGGTGGTGCTCGTAAAAAATTCCCATAAATAATAATAGGTTTCCGTCATTTTAGAGCCTCTTTAAAAAAATTATTTGTCATTGGGGCAAATGCGTTGAACGCAAAACCCACTGGTCAGGCCGACTCCATCGCGTCCAGTTCCTGCAGACGCTGATCAAACGGCAGCCGCCGTGTTTCAAGGGTTTCGGATAATTTTTCAAATTCTTCAAAATCCCGGTCAATCCCCATCTGGCACTGATGAATCTCCCGGGACATGGCCGCGATTAATTTGCCGTTATTATTTTCGCTTGCGGTCTGCATTTGCCCATGCAGATCTTTCAACTGCTTTTCCTGAAGATCAATGCGGTTTTCAAGATCATGAATCCGCTTTTCAAGGGGATTCAATGTTTTCCCCCTTTCTGAAATAATGGCGGACCGGAGACGCCGGATCTCCTTTTTATTTATTTTCCCGGGTTTTTCTCCCGCATCGGCAATCCCTGTCCCTGCCTGGCTGCTGATATCTATGGCCAGAACCTTGTCACCCCACCCGTCCATATCCAGAAACCGCTGATAATCCCCTTCAAAAACAGAAACCGCATTGTTTTGAAAAACAATCAGCCGTTCGGCAATGGCATGAAGGAATAATTCATTATGGGTCACCATGATGACGGCCCCGTCAAAAGCATCAATGGCGGCCATGAGCGCATCGCTGGATTCCATATCGAAATGATTGGAGGGTTCATCCAGAATCAAAAGGTTAATGGGCCGGCAAAGGAGTTTTCCGAGCATCACCCGGCTTTTTTCACCCCCGGACAATACCCCGATTTTCTTTAATGCCGCATCTCCTTCAAACAGCATGGCCCCGCAGATATTGCGAGCGACCTGCCGGTCAATATCCGGGCTGGTATAAAGAATTTCTTCCTCAATGGTACGGGAATTATCCAGTGAAGACACATTGGTTTGCTCAAAATACCCCACGGACGCTTCCGGATGATAGGTGACGGACCCCGCATTCGGGGTCAGCATCCCGCCGAGCACTTTTAAAAAGGTTGTTTTGCCTGCGCCGTTTCGTCCGATGACGCAAATCCGGTCTTTGGGTGCAATGGTAAAATTGACGTTTGATATCAGGGGATTGCCGTCATCATAGCCATAAACGAGATCCGTAACGGTTCCCAGTATTTTCCCGGCAAAGGCTTTGTTTCGAAAAGAAAAATCAAGACTTTTTAATTTTTCCAGCTTGTCCCGTTTTTCCATTTTGTTTAAGGTTTTGATCCGGGACTGCACCATGCCGGCCAGGCGGGCCTTGGCCCGGAAGCGCGTGACGAACTCTTCGATGTCGCGTCGGCGTTTTTCATCATTGTTGCGGGTTTTTTCGTGAATTTCCTCTTCCAGGGCAATCTGCATATAATATTTTTCAGTATTGCCGGTAATTTTCCGCACCCTGCGGCGATGAATCCCCATCACATGGGTGACGATATCATCCATGAACCCCCGGTCATGGGTGATGATAAAAACTTCATGGGGCCAGGTGATGAGAAACTGCTTGATCCAGCGAATGGAGGTGATGTCAAGGTAATTGGTGGGCTCATCTAAAAGCAGCAGATCAGGCTCCGCGAGAAGCTCTTTGGTTAAATTTAATCTTACCTGAAATCCGCCGGACAATTCTACCGGATCACGGAGCACGTCATCGCTTGAAAATCCAAGGCCCGCAAGGATTTTATCCACTTTCCAGTACTGGGATTCATCATTTCGGGGCAGGCCTTTTCTGGCTTCCGCAAGCGCTGTTTTTTCCGTAAAAGCAATGGTCTGGCGCACATAGCCGATGCGATAATTTTTGGGAATGGAAATTTTTCCGGAATCCGGCGCATCCAGCCCGGCAATGATGCGAAAAAGCGTGGTTTTCCCATGACCGTTGCGGCCCACAAGGCCGATCCGCTCCCGGTGATTGAGCTTAAAAGAAGCGTTTTCAAATAAGACATTGACGCCGAAACTCTTGGTAAGATTATCCGCACTGATCATTAATGACACTATCTAAATATATAAAAGTGATGGTGGGATTGGGAAGATTTCACTCTTTAATCAGAGGATTTTTCAATGCCCAGCTTGCTGCACCGATAACGCAAAGAGCGCAGACTGATGCCGAGAAGGTCCGCTGCGTCATTTTTGTTGCCCCGGGTGAATTTCATGGCTTTTTCGATATACGCCCGCTCAATATCCTCGATGATGGCGTCTAATGACACGCCGCTTTCCACATCCGAAACATCGAAGCGCCGGTTGGGAATGCCTTCGATCCATCGCCGCTTGTGGATGGACAGGGAAAGACTGTCGGGAAGGATAATATTGGTGGTGGAAAGCGCCACGCTTCTTTCAATCAGATTTTCCAGTTCCCGGATATTGCCGGGAAAATTGTATTTTTGCAGAAGATCCACGGCATAAGCGGAAATTTTGGTGATTTCCTTTCCGGATGCACGGGAATATTTATCCAAAAAATGCTGGGCCAGGGTGCGCAGATCGCCTTTCCGGTCGCGCAAGGGCGGCACCTTTATTTCCACCACATTAATCCGGTAAAACAGATCCTCTCGGAATCTTCCGGCAATCACCTCTTCATCCAGTTTCTTGTTGGTGGCGGAGATAATACGGATATCAACAAAAACTTCTTCATTGCTGCCGACCGGTTTGAATGCGCGTTCCTGAACCACCCGCAAAAGCCTAACCTGCATGGGCAGGCTCAACTCACCAATTTCATCCAAAAAAATCGTGCCGGTATTGGCCGCTTCAAACAATCCTTTTTTATCCTGGTTGGCACCGGTGAAGGCGCCCTTCCTGTATCCGAACATCTCGCTTTCAATAAGGGTTTCCGGAATACTGCCGCAATTGATGACGATAAACGGCTTATCCTTGCGATCCGATTGCCGGTGAAGGGCCTGGGCAATAAGTTCCTTGCCGGTGCCGCTTTCCCCGGTGATGAGCACATTGGTGCGGGTTTTCGCGATTTGCCGGATGACTTCATAAATGTGCTGCATTTGTGGGCTGTTGCCCACGATCAGGCCAAAATGAAGATTTTTTTTCAGTTCATCATCCAGGCTCTTTTTCTCGTCGGAAAGGGTGCGTAAATCCAGGGCTTTGGCGATGGTGTGCTTGAGTTCCCGGTTGTCAAAAGGCTTGGGGAGAAAATCATAAGCCCCGTCATTCATGGCCTCGACCGCGTTTTCCGCTGTGGCGTAGGCGGAGATCATAATCACAATGGTATGAGGGCTGACCGCCCTGGATTTGCGAAGGATATCAAGGCCGCTGATATCACCCAGCCGGATGTCACAAAGAATGAGGTCAAAAAATTTGCTTTCAATTTGTTGAAAAGCCTGCCTGCCGGTTTCGGCGGTGGAAACCGTGTACCCTTCCCGGACCAGCATCATTTCCAGCAATTCCCGCATGCTGAGTTCGTCATCCACAATGAGTATATGCGCAGTCTTGTCGCTCATAGCGAAAGGGCCTCACATTTCATAAACAACACGGCCAAAAATGATGGTGTACACCGCCGCACCCTTCAATTCCCAGCCGTCAAAGGGCGTGTTTTTGCTTTTGGAACAACCGGTCGCCGCATGATAGGTGTATATGCGGGAAGGGTCGATAAGTGTGAGGTCAGCATCAGCGCCAATCGCGATATCGTTTGTAAGACCAAGTATCCGGGCCGGATTTTTGGACATTTTCCGGATGAGGCCCTCAAAAGACAAGAGGCCTTGGTCCACCAGCCTGAGACCCAATGGAAGGGACGTTTCCAGGCCGATGATGCCGTTGGCCGCGGCATCAAATTCCAGGTCTTTTTCAAGTACGGAATGGGGCGCATGGTCCGTTACGATGGCATCAATGGTCCCGTCCGCAAGGCCTTCGATGACGGCCTGCCGGTCTTTTTCGGACCGAAGGGGCGGGTTCATCTTGGCGTTGGTGTTATACGCCGCCACTGCTTCATCGGTCAGGGTGAAATAATGGGGCGCGGTTTCAGCGGTAACGGGAATGCCCCTCTTTTTGGCTTCCCGGATGGCGCGCACCGATTCTTTCGTGCTGACATGGGCGATATGAATAGAGCTGCCGGTCAATTCGGAAAGCGCAATATCCCGCATGACCATGATGCTTTCAGCGGCGTTGGGGATGCCGGCAAGCCCGAGACGGGTGGCGGTCAATCCTTCATTCATGGCCCCGTGTGACAGGGCGGTCTCTTCGCAATGGGAAATGACCCGAATTCCCACCCCTTTCGCATACTCCAGGGCCCGGCGCATCAACTGGGAATCCGACACCGGCTGTCCGTCATCGGACACCGCAATGGCCCCGGCGTCAAACAAGTCGCCGAACTCCGCCAGCTCCTGCCCTTTGGATTCCCGGCTGATGGCCGCAACCGGATATACCTTAACGGACTGCAAGCGTTTTGCGGTATTGATGATGTATTCGGTGATCTGGCGGTTATCATTCACCGGCCGTGTGTTGGGCATGCAGCAGACAGCCGTAAAGCCGCCGGCAGCCGCGGCACGGACCCCGGTTTCAATGGTTTCCTTGTATTCCTGGCCCGGATCGCGTAAATGCACGTGCATGTCAATGAGTCCCGGCGCCACATAAAGATTTTTGGCGTCAATAATCCGATCCGCGGATTTCAGAAAATCTTCGTCAAACGCCCCGATATCCGAAATCCGGCCGTTTTCAATAAAGATGTCGCAAACCGTATCCAACCGGCCCGGGTCAACAACATGCCCGCCTTTAATGATCATCCGCATGACGCATTCCTCCTGCCACCAAATATAAAAGGGCCATGCGCAGGGCGACCCCGTTTGTCACCTGATCCAGAATCGCGGAACCCATGCTGTCCGCGACATCCGGGGAAATTTCCACCCCCCGGTTCAGGGGGCCGGGGTGCATGATCATGACATCGGGTTTCGCCTTTTTCAGTCTTTCAATATTAAGCCCATAGCGCCTGGAATATTCCCGTTCCGTGGGAAACAAAAAACTCCGCTGCCGTTCTTTCTGTATTCTGAGCATCATAACCACATCCGCCCCGTCGATGGCCTCATCAAAATCATAGGTAACGCTGGCCCCGAGTGCGTCAATGCCCGCCGGCATCATGGTGGGCGGCCCCGCAAGACGGACCTCCGCGCCCATTTTGGTAAACCCGAGAATATCGTCCCTGGCCACCCGGGAGTGGGATATGTCCCCGACAATGGCCAGACGCAGCCCGGCCAAGCGGCCCTTGACTTCCCTGACCGTCATCATATCCAGCAATGCCTGGCTGGGATGGGCGTGCATGCCGTCTCCCGCGTTGATAATCGGCGTCGACACCTTCCGGGACAATAGAAATGGAGCGCCTGCCGATGCATGGCGGATCACAATCACATCCGGCTTCATGGCCTCAAGATTGCGGGCCGTGTCGATAAGCGTCTCCCCCTTCACGATACTGCTGGAAGACGCGGCGATGGAAATGGAATCCGCGGACAGACGTTTGGCGGCGATGTCAAAGGATACCCGGGTCCGGGTGCTGGGCTCATGGAAAAACAGCACCACGGTTTTGCCCCGCAAGGTCGGCACTTTTTTAATGGATCGTTCCGAAATCTCTTTCAGCCCGTCCGCAGTGTCTAAAATCGCGGAAATTTCTTCCACCGAAAGGGATTCCATGTCGAGAATATGTTTTCTGTTCCACATCATGATCAATAGCGCCCTGTTTTAGCCCCTATTTTAGCAATGACCCGATTCTTCCCCATCTGACCCCAAACGCTTCGCTGTTCCATGACCAGTATATGATAAACGCCTTGCCCTTGATGGCTTTTTCCTTCACAAAGCCCCAGAACCGGCTGTCATAGCTGTTGTCCCGGTTGTCTCCCATCACAAAATAGGAGCCTTCCGGCACGGTCACGGGTCCGAAATTATCCCTTGGATTCATGCGCCCGGAAATCACGTGGGAATCCGTATGCACTCCCATTTCCGGAGAAATGGGCATATTATTGACATAGACCTGTTTGTTTTTTACTTCCACGGTATCGCCGGGCTCGCCGATCAATCGCTTGATAAAATCCTTATCCGGGTCTTCAGGATATTTAAACACGATGATATCATTGTGTTTCGGCTCTTTCACAGGAATAAGGGTATGGCCGGTAAAAGGAATTTTGACCCCGTATATAAATTTGTTCACCAGGATATGATCGCCGATGGCCAGGGTCGGCTGCATGGACCCTGACGGAATTTTAAACGCCTGCACAATAAATGTCCGGATAAACAATGCCAGAATGATAGCGATGACGATGGCTTCAATGTTTTCCCGCAGCTTGCTCTTGGCCGGGATGTTTTTTTTGGTTTTCACTCTGCTGTAGTTCTTCGAACCTGATTTATTACAATCAACTGTGTCAGAAGATGAACTTTCGTCAGAATGGATCGTTTCATTTTTACTTTCTTTTTTAACATCCTTTATAATGATTTTTCCACTTGGTTGAGAGCCAAAACCAATTTTGTCATTAATAAAAATATTTCCTTTGTCGTCAATGTGCCCATCTTCACGCAGGCCAGAGAGAATGTCTCCTATGCCTCTGTCCTCGGTAATGATGCCCCGGTTATTAACAAAGTATGTTTTGCCATCTACATTAACTTTTTCGGGATATTTACTCATTTTCTTTCCTTGTTTGATAAACTTGAGACTATAAGAATGACGCGCAAAATACATCGCAATAATGAAGAATTCAGCACAATGCAGATATTAAACCTTTGCAATGCCATCACAATTAAAAAAACTTCTTCGCCAACAAATGACTATGATCTTGGTTGTCAAAATTGTACATCCTTCATAAATTTACCCCTATGCCTGTCTCTTCTTGCTACGCAGCCATCGTCAAAGAACCGGCAGCGTAAATTGCGGCTCCCCTAAAATAAATTCGCCATTTTGTATCCAGTCTTTTAAAATAGTTGCGATTTCCCTGGCTTTGGCCACGCTGGACAGCGGAACCGTGGGGATATCCTTGCCGTTAAACTGAATAACACCACTTTTGAGTTCTTCATAAGTAACAAACCCGTAATTTTTTTTGATGCCGTTGGGATAATCATTGCCGTAATCCACAATCTGGACCGGAATATCCCTGTCCGACACCGCCGTATATTGCGCCATTTCCTCGTTCAAAATGGGAATGGGAACCCCCAGGCCCACGGCAAGCGACACCCCATACCCCAGCATGCTCACGCCCACAATCCATTTGGCGGTCATCTGCTTGAGATCTCCCATGACCCAGAGGGTGCCCGCGGGGGTTTTGGGTATTCCTTTCTCCGTCCGCTCCGCTTTCGGGTTGTGCTGGGTGCCGTGCCAGGTCACATACCCTTCCCCGCCGCCCAGAAAAATCCGCGTGCCAAGCCCGATGGTTTTATAGTACGGATCATTAAACAAGGGGCTGAGCTGGCCGGAAGTGGAATAATTGGCGTTCCCCGCCTTGGGCTTCAGGGTGCCCATATAGGTGTATATGGTTTTATTTGTTAAATTCACCGCGCAGTTGTAATTCTGATACCCGTTTCTCGGATTGCACAACGTGGCCTGGGGAAGATCCGCCAGGGTAACGTCTTTTTCCATTTCCCGGTTGGGATAACAGGACGTGCCGTATCCCTTTGCCACGAGATGGACCTTTCGGCCGGCCACCAGATCATGAATCACATGGCCGCCGCCATAATTGAATTCCCCGGGCCAGACTTTATTCAAAGGGTCTTCGGCGCACGTTTCCGTGGCCCCGATAAAACAGTCCACCGCGGCCAGACCGCCATAGGCCGGCACATTGTTCAACCAGACCTGAGAGGCCCGAATAACGGGCGTTGTTTGTCCGAAATTAATAAACGCGCCCGAAGAACACATGGGCGCAAAGGTTCCGGTGGTCACCACATCCACCTGTTTCGCGGCGTCAACCGGCCCTTTATCTTTAACGATATCCACCATTTCATCCGCCGTCACCACCACCACTTTACCGGACCGGATTTTATCATTTATCTCTTTATAAGTCTTATTTACTTTGAATGTTCCCATGGACGTTTCCATTCCTCAAAATATAAAAATATCAGTTGTTGCCGGCGGCTTGCACCTCTTTTATCTTGCCGGTGATATTATTGGCGATCCAGCTTGCATCCCACCATTCGATGGGATTTACAAATATATGGTCAATAAACATACCAAAATGCAAATGATCCCCCCCCGCCATGCCGGTTGTGCCTGAATAACCGATGATATCATTTTTGGCCACCCTGTCACCAGGCTTGACCGTCATTTGATTCAGGTGGGCATAAATACTCATCAGCCCGAACCCATGATCAATGCAGACAAGATTGCCGTAAATGCCCACATAATCCGCGAACACAATTTTTCCGCTATTGGACGCGGGGATTTCCACATGCTGGGTGGACGCCAGATCCACGCCCATGTGAACCGCGTGGCTGATAATGGCACCATTATGCTCATAACTCCGGTAATCAGCAAAACCCGCTCTTGGAGCGGCATTCGGCATTCGGCCAAACGCCCCTTCCCAGTATAATTGCGGGTCGGTTTTTTTCCCGTTTCCCAGAATGATTTGGTTATTCCTTTTCCGAAGCTCGGTGTTAATAAATACAAACTGGTCCACGGGAGGCTTTACCGCCGGAAATCCTGGAGTATCCTGAAACTCCAGAAGCTTGGTATTTAAAAAAGCATCGGATAGTTTAAGAACGTCTTTGCGGAATGTTTTTTTCTTTAAATAGTAATAAAAACTGCTTCTTGCGGAATTTCCAGCAGCATCCGCAGCCGTTGCGTAAAACCCCTTCTCACTGGTATGGTCAATGGGAACGGCAAAAAATGCCAGATAAATATTTTTATCCGAATAATGTCCGGCATACCCTGGGAAAAAATCATCCCCCACCATTACCCCGCTTTTGACGCAAGGCTCGGATAACTGGTAAATAACCAGACCCGAACCGCCCTGGCTGACATTGTGCTGACTGGATAAGATGGTCAACCGGGGCGGTTTGGTATCAAATACAATTTCTTTTTCAATGAATGTTTTATTGCCGTTCCACCAGTCGCGCCAGGAATAATCCCGCGCCATAAAACTGAGTGTTGCTTTTCCATCCGGGAACTGGTTTTTGACGGCAGTGAGAGGAATTTTAAAAGCATCATCAATCACCCTGCCCTTTTCCAGCCATCCGGCAGGCGCATTATAAACCTTGTCCAGAAGGATTGTTTCCTTGCCGTTTCTGGATAAGGTGATCTGGATTTTTTTTAAACCGCTCCGGGCATCCCGCACCTTGCCGCTTATATCAAATTTTGCGGGAACAATAGCCGGCAATGGCGACAGGTCAATAACGGGTTTTTCACCCTCAAATTTGATAAAACACACCCAGACGAAAGGCACGATCACCATCAAACAGACGATTGTGATGAGCCATGTTTTTAATTTTCTCCCCTTTTCCTTCTGTTTAAACCTCATGTCCGCTCCCGGCGTTTTACCCTATCCAGCCATAACCTTATCAACTGGTCATTTTTTTGGATTCTTCAGACAGATAAACTTGCCATAATTAACAAGAACAGCCGCTGATGGCAAGGCCTTATTTTTCGATTCTTGACATTTCAGAAGACGCAGGATAACAGGTGCATAAACTTTTACAAAAAAACCATGAAATAGCCAACGGAAGGCTGACGTCATCCGTCGCCTGCGGGATTTTATCACCATAACGGCATATTTTTGCTGCATTTCGGGAGGCCGAATGACAAACACAGTCAGCATTAACCAGGAATTTTCCATCGGAGGGTCTTCCCCCTTTGTTCTGATAGCCGGTCCCTGCGTCATCGAAGATGATCAAACCACTTATGATATCGCCGCATCCCTTAAAAGCCTCACGGAGAGACTGGGCATTCCCTTCATCTTTAAGGCCTCGTATGATAAGGCCAACCGCACATCCATTGATTCCTACCGGGGGCCAGGCCTTGAAAAAGGGCTGGCGCTTTTATCCGCCATCCGCAAGGACTTGGGTGTCCCCATTCTTTCCGACGTGCATCAGGTCAGTGAAATGGAACTGGCCGGCCAGATTTTAGACGTGATTCAAATCCCCGCTTTTTTATGCCGCCAGACCGATCTTTTGGTGAGCGCCGCAAAAACAGGAAAGCCCATTAATGTAAAAAAAGGACAATTTCTGGCGCCCTGGGACATGCGGCACGTGGTAAAAAAAATCCAGTCCAGCGGAAACAATCTTATTATGCTGACAGACCGGGGTGTTTCGTTCGGGTATAATAATCTGGTGTCTGATTTCCGATGCATTAAAATCATGCAGGATATGGGATGCCCGGTGATATTTGACGCCACCCACAGCGTTCAACTTCCCGGCGGGGCTGGCGCTACTTCTTCCGGCCAGCGTGAATTCGCCCCCTTGCTGGCCAGAGCCGCCATTGCGGTCGGTGCGAACGGCATCTTTATTGAAACACACACCCATCCGGAAAAAGCGCTTTCAGACGGTCCGAATTCAATAAAGATAGATGATATGGAAGCCTTACTGATCCAGTTGAAAGCCATTCACACGGCTTTACAATAATTATAAGCCCATGATCCCATCAAAACTGAAACGAATCAAACTCCTGCTTCTGGACGTGGACGGGGTTTTAACCGACGGACGGATCACTTATGCATCTGGCAATATTGAAACCAAATCCTTTAACGTCAAAGACGGCTTGGGTATCCGGCTCTTGCAATCCGCAGGCATAGAGATCGGTATTGTGACCGGCAGGACATCGGAAGCCCTGCTGCACCGTTGCGCCGACCTTGGCATCACCATGATTTATGACGGGGTAAAAGACAAAGGCGAACTCTTGCCGGCAATTTTGTCCGCATCCGGATGTCAGGCCCAGGAAGTGGCGTTTGTGGGGGATGATCTGCCGGATATCCCGCTTTTAAAAAAAGTCGGGGTCGGCATTGCGGTGGCGGATGCCCATGACCTGGTCAAAAAAACCGCAGATATGGTGACCCTTCAAAAAGGCGGCCACGGCGCGGTCCGGGAAATATGCGAACAAATACTCCAATCAAAAAATTTATGGGCGAATATTGTAAAAACTTGGGCGTAACAACTTGGACATAAAGACATTAACCAAAGCCGACCGTATCAATATCCTTGTTGTCTCCCTGATCGCATTACTGATTATCAGCATTATTGTCATCTTTGTCCGGCATCGGGCGGTTCAAAATCATTCTTCCACCCCTGTCCGCCCGGAAACCAGCGAAGCCACCCTGACCATCAAAAATTTTCATCATGAGGCCACCGAAAACGGCGAAAAAAAATGGACCCTTGAAGCAAGCTCCGCTAGCTTGTTCGCCGCACAGAATAAAGCGCAGTTATCTGATATTTCAATTGTGTTTTTATTGAAAAAAAATGAAACCCTTTCCATTCACGCAAGTCAAGGAACTTTGAACACCAAAACCAATGATATAACCGTCACCGGCAATATCAGGGCTGAAATCCCGCCATATTCGCTGAAAACCGAAAGCTTGAATTATCAGCATGATTCGCGTATGATACATACTTATGCGCCTGTTGCGATTGCGGGTGCGGCCATGACCTTAAAAGCCGGCGCATTGACCTATGACATCAATACCGGTGTGCTGACCGGCAAGAATCATGTGGAAGGAATATTTGTTGAAAGTTTTAAATAACCCATTGGTAAAATATATTTTTCATTTCACCAGGGAAACACTCAACATTCCGGCGGCGTGCCTAATCGTGGTGTGTCTGATGCCATTCTTGACCGCAGGTGATAGCTTTGCACAGAATAAGGCTCCCGGCAATTCGCTGGCCGAGAATGATAAGATTCATATTACCGCCGACCGGCTGGTGGCCAGTCAAAACAATCAAATGGTGACCTTTACGGGGAAAGTAAAGGCAATCCGAGGAAAAATGGCCATCGATTCCGACAGCCTGAACGTATTTTACACGGACCCAAAACAGGCATCCGACAAAAAGGCCGGCAGGGACCGTATTGACCGGATTGTCGCATCCGGAAATGTGAAAATTGAGATGGAAGGGAAAACCGCCGTCTGCGATCAGGCCGTTTACCAGACCGCCACCCAGTCATTGACTCTCACCGGCGAGAACACCCGGATACAAAGCGGGATTAATTATATTACCGGCAATACCGTCACCATTTATCAGGAAACGGGGCAAATCATCGTGGACGGAAATGACACCAAAAGGGTCAATGCCGTCTTTCAACCGGATGACAAGACCATGACGACAGATTTCAAATGACAACCCTGTCTCTCAACAATCTGGTAAAAGTTTTTGGCTCCAGACGGGTGGTGGATTCCGTCAGCCTCACCATTCACAGCGGCGAAATTGTGGGTTTACTCGGCCCCAACGGCGCGGGAAAAACCACCACGTTTTATATGACGGTGGGACTTATCCGTCCTGACAGCGGCACGGTTTTGCTTGATGAAACCGATATCACCGATTATCCCATGTATCGCAGGGCAAGAAGCGGCGTGGGTTATCTGCCCCAGGAATCATCGATTTTTAAAAAACTGACCGTTAAAGACAATTTAATGGCGATTCTGGAAACGCTTCCCATGTCACGGGATGATCAGGAAAAGAAAGCGGATGCGCTTCTTGACGAACTTGGGATTAAGCGACTGTCCGGCCAGAAAGCGGTGGTGCTTTCCGGCGGCGAACGGCGAAGGCTCGAAATCACCCGGGCCCTTGCGACGGATCCGTCATTTATCTTGCTGGATGAACCCTTTGCCGGCGTCGATCCCCTGGCTGTGATTGATATTCAAAATATTATCAAACACCTTGCCAAGCGGAATATCGGCGTGGTGATATCGGATCATAATGTGCGTGAAACGCTGGGCGTTTGCGACAGGGGCTATATTCTGAGCAACGGGCAGATCGTGGAATCCGGCACACCGGCTGTCATTGCAAATAGCCCCACCGCCCGCCAAATCTATTTAGGTTCGGATTTTAAATTATAATCATGGCGATTGAACTTCAACAGCATCTTCGTCTTCAACAAAGCCTGGTCATGACCCCCCAGCTCCAGATGGCCATCAAGCTCTTGCAGCTTACGCGACTGGAACTGTCTGAAATGATCCAGCAGGAGATGGAAACCAATCCGACCCTGGAAGAATCGTCCGAATCGTATAATGAATATCCCATGGAAATGGCCCCCGAGGAAACCGCTGCCGATGCCGTCAATACGGATGACACGTTTAAAGAAGTTTCCATGGATGAAAAAGAAGTCTCCATGGACGAAAAGCTGGCCAGCTATCTGGAATGGAACGGCGACGGGGATGATTTCAGCAGCACCGGTAAATTGCATTTTGAAGGGGAGAAAAAAGAAAGCCTGGATCTTGAGGCGTTTACCACCAGCAAGACCTCCCTGGCGGACCATTTGCGCTGGCAGCTTCTGATGACGCGCCCCACGGCCCAGGAAGAAGCCATCGGCAGCCTGATTATCGGCAATCTCGACAAAGACGGTTACCTGGATATGTCGGTGGAAGAACTTGCCGTATCCCTTTCTGTACCCCATGAAAAAGTCAGCCGGGTGCTGGCGTTAATGAAAACCTTTGACCCGCCGGGGGTATGCGCGGCTGATCTGAAGGAATGTCTGCTCCTTCAGGCCGGGTATCTGGGCATTGACGACCCTCTGGTCACGGATATTATCAGGTATCATCTCAAAGATCTGGAAACAAAACGATATAAAGTAATTGCCAAGGCATTAAAAACAGATATTGACCATGTGATTGCAGCCGTCGGCATTATCCGGACCCTGGATCCCAAACCAGGCGATAAATATAATGATACCCAGCAGATATACATTGTGCCGGATGTTTATGTGTATAAGGAAGGGGATGATTATTTAATTCTGTTAAATGACGATGATGTCCCCAGACTGCATATCAACGCCTATTATAAAAAAGCCGTGCGGCGTGGTGAAAAAATCGCGGATGAAACCAAAACCTATCTGAAAGATCGTCTCCGATCAGCGGAATGGCTGATAAAAAGCATTCAACACCGGCGAAAAACCATCTATAATGTCATGGAAAGCATCGTGAAATTTCAGCGGGATTTTTTCGATCATGGCATTGCCCATTTAAAACCCATGGTGCTCCGGGACATTGCCGAAGATATTGAAATGCACGAATCCACCATTAGCCGGGTGACCAACAATAAATACGCCCATACCCCCCAGGGGATTTTTGAATTGAAGTTTTTTTTCAACAGCGCCATTAACCGGTCCAATGGCGACACCATTGCATCCGCCAGCGTTCAGGAAAAAATCCGGAAAATCATTGAAAAAGAACCCCCCCGAAAGCCTTTCAGCGATTTAGCAATCGTTGACATTCTAAAAGCGTCCAATATTCACATCGCCAGGCGCACGGTGGCCAAATACCGGGAAATGATGGGGATATTGCCTTCAAGCAAACGTAAACAATTTTAAGGAGGACATTTTATGCAGACATCGGTAACATTTAAAAATCTGGATCCCTCCGATCATCTAAAAACCTATGTGCAGAATAAACTCAACAAGCTTGATAAACTGCTCGACAATCCGGCTGAAGCCAATGTGGTGCTTTCGGTTGAAAAGATACGGCATATCGCGGAAATCAAAATCACCGGCGACCGGCTGAATATCAACTGCCGGGAAAAAACAAACGATATGTATTCATCCATCGATTTGGCCATGGATAAGCTGGAAGCGCAGATCAAAAAAAGCAAACAGAAAATAAAAAGCCATCGTCCAGGGTCACGGCCGGATTTCCGTGAAACCCCGACAGACATGGACGTATCCGCCGATCCTTCGGCTGAAGAGTCTCCGGAACCGCAAATCAGAATTCAGACCATTGATTTTAAACCCATGGATATTGAAGAAGCCAGCATGCAGATAAAACTGGTGCCTGATAATTTTATCGTTTTCACCAATTCCAGGACCGGCCAGGTCAATGTGCTCTATCGAAGAAAAGATGGAGACCTCGGACTCATAGAGCCGCTGGGATAGATAAAACGGCAGCGAATTCACCCCATCATTTTTTTAATTTTATGGCAACAAATTGAAATTATAATGAAACTAACTGATTTTATATTTAAAAATACGATTATTACAGACCTTAAATCCACGGACAAGAAAAGCGTCCTGGAAGAGCTGACCCTTCCGGTATCTGCGGTAACGCAAATCGAGCATAAAGACCTGGTCAGGGTATTGATGGAGCGGGAGAATCTCGGAAGCACCGGTATCGGCAACGGCATCGGCATTCCCCACGGCAAATTGAAAAAACTAAAAACACTTGCTCTGGGTATGGGCGTGAGCCGCAAAGGCGTTAATTTTGACGCCATGGATGGCAAACCGGTGTATCTTTTCTTTTTGCTTTTAACCCCGGACAATTCCACGGACCTCCATTTAAAACTTCTGGCCCGGATTTCAAAAATATTGAAAAATGAACTCTTTAAAGAAAAAATGATGCGGGCCTCAGAACCCGAAGAAATACTGAAACTTCTTGGCGAAATAGATGAAGAGTTTTAGTTTAGGCGTCAATGCCGCCCCTGCAACAGGCGAAACACCATGAAAAAATATAAAATCATCATCATTACCGGGCTTTCAGGTTCCGGCAAAAGCACGGCTGTGGCCGCGCTGGAAGATGCGGGTTTTTTTTGCGTCGACAATATGCCGGTGACGCTGCTGCCGAAGTTCCTTGAATTGTCGGTGCAAAAGAATACCGGTATCAAAGGGCTTGCGTTTGTGATGGATGTCCGGGAAAAAAGCTTTCTGGAATCCTGGCAACCGGTTTTTGATGACCTTCGACAAAAGGGATATCAGTTTGAAATCCTATTTTTAGAGGCCGATGAAACCGTTCTTTTAAAGCGATACAGCCAGACCCGAAGGCATCACCCCCTTGCCGGTGACAAGACCCTTCTGGACGGCATCCGGGATGAAAAAAAACTTCTAAGGCCTATAAAAGACATCGCAACACGCGTTCTTGACACGTCTGGTTACAATATTCATGATTTGAAATCCGTGATTTTCAATCTCAGCCGGGCCCATGAATCAAATGAATCTTCTTCCATGCGTTTAAGCGTCACTTCATTTGGCTTCAAACACGGCACGCCCCATGACGCCGACCTGATCATGGATGTCCGTTTTCTGGCGAACCCGTATTTTATTCCCGAGCTGAAAGACCATTCCGGGCAGGACAAGGGCGTAAAAACCTTTGTTTTAAAAAATGCCGTCACCCGCCTGTTCATGAAGAAATTCATGGATCTTATTGATTTTTTGCTTCCGTTGTATGAAAAGGAAGGAAAAGCATATTTGACCATTGCCGTCGGCTGCACCGGCGGTCGGCACAGATCAGTCGTCATCGCCGACGCGCTCGCAGACCACATAAAAACAACCGGGCGCCCGGTTGTTACCATTCATCGGGATATGGATATTATAAATTAAACAGGATATGTCATGCTTGGTATCGTCATTGTCACTCACGGAAAACTTGGGGAAATATTGATTGAAACATCTGAAATTATTCTAAACGCAAAGCCAGAAGCAGTGGTTTCCGTATCCATCGATCTGGCGGAAAATGTGGAAAAATTGCGTCAGAAAATCGAAACCGCCATTAAATCCGTCAATACGAACAAGGGCATATTAATGTTGACGGACATGTTTGGCGGCACACCATCTAATCTAAGCTATTCCTTTCTTGAAGAAGGACGCATCGAAGTAATCTCCGGTGTGAATCTGCCCGTGCTGCTCAAAGCCATCAATCTCCGGAAAAAAACCCTGGAAATTCATCAGATGGCCAAAACCATTGAAGAATACGGGAAAAAAAGCATTTCCCTGGCCTCTGATATCTTAAAAGGGAACAAGCGCGCCTGAACATGACAAGCGGATTACGGGTCGAAAGCATGACCGGGGATTCGGTTCTTTCTGTTTGCGCCATTGAGAACGCCTCTTTTAAAAATCCCTGGAGCAAATACTGTTTTTTAGATGAATTGTCTTTTACCGATTCCCATAATTTTGTTTTAAAACTTGAAAATGCATATAAAACCGATGCAATTATCGCGTATATCTGTTATCGCGCAGTTCTTGATGAACTGCATATCCTCAAACTCGCCGTCCATCCGGAACACCGGCAAAAGGGGATTGCGACTGATTTTTTAAACCATTGCCTGAACAACCATGGGCTAAACCATATCACGGCGGCGCTGCTCGATGTCCGGGCAGAAAATGCCGCTGCTATCGGTCTTTATAAAAAACTTGGTTTTCATATTATTGGACAACGTCCAAATTATTATTTCGATACAGGAGAAGATGCCCTTCTCATGCGAAAAATTTTTTAGAAGGAGGTAAGAGGTGAGTATTAAGCTGGGGATTAACGGACTTGGAAGAATCGGAAGAATGGTCTTCCGCGCCGCTGTAAAGCGTTCCGACATTGACATTGTTGCGGTGAACGACTTGATGGATACCGCGTCCATTGCGCATTTATTGATGTATGATTCCACTCACGGGAAAATGGATGCAACGATTACGCCCAAAGAAAAGGCCATCGAGATTAACGGAAAACCCATTGCGGTGTTCTCGGAAAAAGATCCCGCCAACATCCCCTGGAGCAAATTAGATGTTGACATTGTCGCGGAATGCACAGGTTTTTTTGTGAACAGGGAAGGCGCCGCCAAACATCTGGAAGGCGGCGCGAGAAAAGTCATCATTTCCGCGCCCGCCAAAAACCCGGATGTTACCGTTGTTATGGGCGTCAATGCCGCCAGTTATGATGCCGCCCGCCACCATATCATATCCAATGCCTCATGCACCACCAATTGCCTTGCGCCCATCGCCAAAATCCTGCACGACGAATTTAATATTGTATGCGGGTTAATGACCACCATTCATTCCTATACCGGCGACCAGCGCCTGCTGGACTCCCCGCACAAAGATCTTCGCCGGGCACGGTCGGCCTGCGTCTCCATGATTCCCACCACCACCGGCGCGGCCAAAGCCGTGGGGCTTGTGCTTCCGGAATTAAACGGCAAGTTAAACGGCATTTCCATTCGCGTTCCCACCCCCAATGTTTCGGTGGTGGATCTGGTGGCAACCATCGGAAAATCCGGCGTCAGCGCCGCAGACATTAATTCGGCCCTCAAACAGGCTTCGGAAGGGCCCCTTGCCGGCATTCTCGGATACAGCGAGCTGCCACTGGTGTCCAGCGACTTCAACGGGTGCCCCCTTTCTTCCATCGTGGACGCACCGACAACCTATGTTATGGGAAATATGGTAAAAGTATTGTCATGGTATGACAATGAAGCCGGCTATTCCGAAAGAATGCTCGATCTTGTGCAAATGATCGGCAAAACACTATAACTATTTGATTTAAAAAATAAATAATCACGGGGGTTTTCTATTATGAAGGAAAGCGCACCATTACGGATCCCGCTCATTGCCGGAAACTGGAAAATGTTTAAAACCGCCGCTGAGGCCAGAGAAACGGTGGGTCAGTTGATTCAACTGACGGCTGATATCAAAAATAAAAATATTGATATCATGATCGCCCCGCCGTTCACATCGCTGGCTGCGGTGGCGGAATTGATTCAAGATTCAGGGATTGATCTCGGCGCCCAGAATTTGCATTGGGCCAAGGAAGGGGCTTTTACAGGGGAAATTTCCGCGGCCATGCTGGTGGATGCCGGATGCAAATTCGTTATTGTGGGGCATTCCGAACGCCGGCAATATTTCGGCGAAACCGATGATACGGTGAACCGGAAACTTCAGGCCGCGAGCCTGGCCGGACTCATCCCTGTTCTGTGCGTCGGGGAAACCGAAACCCAGAGAGATGAGAAAAAAACATTTTCCGTACTTGACAAACAAATTGAGAATGGGTTAAAAGAGCTAAATTTTGATGCGCAACATCCCCTCGTGGTTGCCTATGAGCCGGTCTGGGCCATTGGAACCGGCAAAACCGCGACTCCGGATCAGGTTCAGGAGGTGCATTTTTACTTACGGCAGCGCATTGAAAAAATAATGGGAAATGTTCTTGCAAAGGCGACCCGCATTCTATATGGGGGTAGCGTTAAACCGGACAACGTTAAGGAATTGATGGTGCTGCCGGATGTTGACGGAGCCCTTGTCGGGGGAGCCAGTTTGCAAGCAGGCTCATTTTCTAAAATTATTCATTTTTAATTTATTATTTCATGGAAGGCCCATGACCGCATTCATTATAACAATACATGTGATTGTCTCCATCGCGTTGATTCTGATCGTGCTGCTGCAAACCGGCAAGGGCGCCAGTATGGGCGCTGTATTCGGGGGCGCAGGAAGCCAGGCCCTTTTTGGAAATACCGGCGCGGCCTCTTTTTTAGGAAAATTGACCACCTGGGCGGCGGTTATTTTCATGATCACTTCCCTGACGCTGGCATATATTTCAAAAAGCGGCGGCAAGTCGGTGGTGTCGGATATTAAGCCGGCCCAACAGACACAGGTGCCTGTAAAAGAAAAACCGCCGGTTTCAGTTCCTGAATCACCGGCCGCGAATAAGCCCCTGACGATTAAAGAAACGGCTCCGGCAGGCGCTGGCCAGCCTGTTGCCATTCCGGCGCCTGTTTCAACAAAACCGGCGGCCCAGATTCCGGATAAGCCCCAAACTAAACCGGCTGTTGCGGGCCAGGCTGTTGCGGTTCCGGTTGCTGAAAAAGCGGTTCCGCCGGAAACGCCTGCTGACACGACAAAATCGGTTGCGGCGCCTGCAAACGCTAAAAAAACGGCACCATAAAAAAAGAATATCTTTGCCGAAGTGGTGAAATTGGTAGACACGCTATCTTGAGGGGGTAGTGGGTTCCGCCCGTGCCGGTTCGAGTCCGGCCTTCGGCACCATACATAAATAAAGGGCAAGGAAATATGTTTTCCTTGCCCTTTATTTTACCATGCACAACCAGAAGGCGCCATGCATCCGGCAATCAAAAAATATTATCAAACCATTATTTTTACCGCCATCAAGCTGCCCCTGATTTATTTAACCCTGGCAATTGGTTTTGTTTTCCAGTTTTTTATTACTTTTCCGTATATGCTGATTTGCACTCTGGACGGACTATCATTTGAAAAAATGGCAGATCGGCATCTTTCTTCCCTTCCCTCTGTTTCTGACAAAAAGTCCGAAACTTAATTTCCTGACGCTGTTGAACTGGGTTCGCTTTCCAGTTTATTCATCTTGCCCACGATGCATTTCTGTAGTTTTGTCAGATCGATGGAGGTAAACCGGATGCCGATCCCCTCCGGGGTTGAATGAATTACCTGGCCGGATGTGTGGAGAATGAGTGCTGATTTTGTGGATGCTGGATCAAAATTAATAATGATATCCGCCGGGGAAGAAACAGGGACAATCTCGTTGGTCTGCAAAAACATGCCGTTTGACCCGAGATTCACCACTTTCCCCTTAATGATGACGTGCCTTCGTGAATCAGAGCCAAAGGCCTCCGCCACTTTAATGGTTGCTTCCGTATCCGGCCAGACCTGACTTCGGGTGTTTCTACGTTTGTTTTTCTGTATCATCCGCATTTCCTCATAGGATTAAAGGGGCTACTAATCCGCATTGCTGGATTCCAGCCCCAGCAATGCGTTCAATTTTCCACTTTTATCTAATGCTGCGAGATCATCATACCCGCCGACATGATCATTTTCAATGAAAATCTGCGGGACTGTCCGCATCCCATCACTTCGGCGGACGGCCTCGGCGGCCAATTCGGGATTGCCGTCAACCACGAACTCCCGGTATAAAATGCCTTTGCTTTTTAACAGGCTCTTTGCACGCGTACAATAAGGACAATCACTTGATGAATATATCTCAATATTTTTCATTTTCACCCCCTAAATTAATGCAATTAGATATGTTACAGCCTGGCCAGAGCCTCTTTCAGAAATAACCCGGTATACGATTTTTTGTTTTTTGCAATTTCCTCGGGCGTGCCGCAGGCCACCACCTGCCCGCCCTTGTCTCCGCCCTCAGGCCCCAGATCGATCACATAATCGGAAAATTTGATCACATCCAGGTTGTGTTCGATGACGATGACGGTATTGCCGCCGTCCACAAAGCGCTTTAAAACCTCCAGCAGGTTTTTAATATCATCCGTATGCAGTCCGGTGGTGGGTTCATCCAGAATATATACCGTTTTGCCGGTGTCCCGCTTGGCCAGCTCCCTGGCCAGTTTGATGCGTTGAGCTTCTCCGCCGGAAAGGGTGGTGGCTGGCTGGCCGATATGAATATATCCCAGACCAACATCCGCCAGGGTTTGCAACTTGGTCCGGATGCTTGAAATATTTTCAAAAAAGGCCAGCCCCTGATTCACCGTCATGTCGAGAACTTCACTGATATTCTTGCCCTTGTACTTGATTTCTAAAGATTCTCGGTTGTAGCGGCGGCCGTGGCAGACGTCGCAGGTGACGAACACATCCGGTAAAAAATGCATTTCGATTTTGATGATGCCGTCACCCTCGCAGGCTTCACACCGCCCGCCCTTGACGTTAAAGGAAAATCGGCCCGGCTTGTATCCCATTTTCCTTGCATCGGCGGTTTTGGCGAACATCTCCCGGATAAACGTGAATACGCCGGTATAAGTGCCGGGATTGGAGCGAGGGGTCCGGCCGATAGGGGATTGATCAATATGAATCACCTTATCAATAAATTCCGTGCCGGAAATGGTATCGTGTTTACCAACTGGTATGCTGGTGCGGTATAGCCGGTGGGCCAGAAGCGGATAAAGGGTGTCAAACACCAGAGACGATTTTCCGGAACCCGACACGCCGGTCACACTGATAAAGCAGCCTAAGGGAAATTCCACGGTGATATTTTTCAAATTGTTTTCAGACGCGCCCATGAGGGTCAGCCGTTCCTTGCCGGGCGATCGCCGTTTTTTCGGCACCTCGATTTTTTTCCGGCCAGAAAGATACTGACCGGTCAGGGAATTTTTATCCCGTATCATTTGGCCGGGGGTTCCGGCAAACACCACTTCCCCGCCCTTCATACCCGCGGCCGGTCCCATGTCCACCACATAATCGGCTGCCCGAATGGTGTCTTCGTCGTGCTCCACCACCAGCACGGTATTGCCAAGATCCCGCATTTTCATAAGCGTTTCCAGAAGCCGGGCATTGTCCCGCTGATGCAGGCCGATGCTGGGCTCATCCAAAACATAGAGCACGCCCGTGAGCTTGGAGCCGATCTGAGTGGCGAGCCGGATGCGCTGGGACTCCCCGCCGGAAAGGGTAGCCGCCGACCGGTCCAGGGTAAGGTAGGAGAGACCTACATTGAGCAGAAAACTCAAACGGTCGGCCACTTCTTTTAAAATACGCCTGGCGATCAGGGTTTGTTTTTCCGTAAGCGCGACATTCGCAAAAAATTCATGGGCCTTTTCAATGGAAAGCACCCCGATTTCAGGGATGGTTCGCCCGCCTATCCGCACCGAGCGGCTGATTTTATTGAGCCGCGTGCCATTGCATTCCGGGCATGGCTGAAAATTCATGAAGCGGGTGATTTCTTCCCTCGCCTGGGATGAATCCGTGTCCATATAGCGACGCTGGAGATTGGGAATCACGCCCTCAAAGGATCGTGAAAAGTCAATGCGGCGGCTGCCTCGATGCATGTAAAAGGGGATGCGCTCCTCCCCAGACCCATGCAGCAGGACGTGTTTGAATTTTTCCGGCAAATCCTTGAACGGGGTATATATATCAGTGCCGTAATGATTGGTGAGGGCTTCCAGAAACTCCGCAAACTGCACGGAATTGCGGTTTTCCCACGGACGGATGACCCCCTCCCGCAGGGACAGATCCGGGGACGTGATGACGAGATCCGGAGAAAACTCGTTGATGGTGCCAAGGCCGTCGCATTTTGGACAGGCTCCCTGGGGCGAATTAAAGGAAAAACTGGCCGGGGTGAATTCCGGATAACTGATGCCGCATTGCGCACAAGCGGCGGTTTCGGAAAAAAGAATCGTGTCCAGGGTCTGCCCTGCCCCGTCCACCACTTCCACGGTCACCACGGAGCCGGAGAGCGAAATGGCCAGCTCCAAGGAATCGGACAAGCGGTTCCGGATTTTTTCCTTTACCACCAGCCTGTCCACCACCACTTCGATGGTGTGCTTTTTATTTTTGTCCAGTTTCCCGGCAGTGTCGATTTCCAGAACTTCCCCGTTAATCTTGACCCGTGCGAACCCGTCCTTTTTCAACCGCAAAAACAGCCGGTCATGGGTGCCTTTCTGGTCGGTGACAATGGGGGCCAGGATCATCAGCCGCGTGCCTTCGGCAAGGGACATGATCCGGTCGATCATCTGGTCGATGGCCTGAAAAGAGATGGGCCGCCCGCACTGGTAGCAGTGGGGGGTTCCCACACGGGCAAACAGAAGGCGCAGGTAATCATAAATTTCCGTGACCGTGCCCACAGTGGACCGGGGGTTGTGGCCCGCGCTTTTCTGTTCGATGGCGATGGCCGGAGACAGCCCTTCGATGAGGTCCACATCCGGCTTTTCCATACGCTCCAGAAACTGGCGGGCATAGGCGGACAGGGACTCCACATACCGGCGCTGACCTTCGGCATACAGGGTGTCAAAGGCCAGCGTCGATTTGCCGGAACCCGACAGGCCGGTGATCACGATGAGCCTGTTTTTGGGCAGGTCGACGTCAATATTTTTCAAATTGTGCTGACGTGCGCCCCGGACAATGATGTTGTCTGATTTCATAAGGTTTTATATTAAAATATCAATATTATCTGGGTGTCAGCACCATGGCCCGGTCAAAAATGATCTCATCCGGGTCAGGCCCCAGCAGGTCCGGGGAATCGGGATCAATATAATTCCGGAACGCCATGAATGCCTTATCCCCATTGTCAATGCCCTTTAAATCGCCCTTTGCATCCGTGGGCACCTCAAAAGTCAGGGCATCCTTCACCTTGCGGGCGAACTTCCAAACATACAAATTTTCCATGTCCGCCACATCTTTTAAGCCGGGAAATGTATCAGAAACATCGTTATCATACATATCATTGGTGATGCCGCCGAACCCGTTGAAATTATCCGCCCCGTAGCAACTGACATTGTTGTAGATGGACTTGCGGGCCCGGGTATGGTTGACCCCGTACACCACCACCACCGTATCTGCATCAAACACAAATTCATCTGTGTTCAGATACAGGGTGTCACGGGTCTCGCCCAGCACGTCCGTCAGGGTGTCAATGGCTTCCGCGCCGGTCATGCCCAGCCATATATGGGTATCCAGTTCGCGAATCCTGTAATCATCGCTGTATTCTTCAATAATGGCCTGCCGGAGCTGTTCCACGGCCGGGATCAGATGGTTTTCCGTAACCCCGGAACCCCTTTCCCTGGGGGTAAACGGTGTGAGAAAATCCGCATTTCTTTTGGTTGTCGGCGTCAGACGCAGAATTTCAAGGCTTGGCCGGTCCAGGTAAGCCTGGCCTGCGGATTTGTCATGGGGACTCGAAAAACGGTGCAAAAAACTTAAGGTATCCGCGAAATCGTCATTTCCCAGCCGCACCAGGTTCGGGTCCACAATATCCAGCACAATATGGCCCGGATCTATGCCCGCCTCCATGGCGGCATTGACCACATCCTCATGGACCTGACGATCCGGGGTGGACACCAGAATAAAAAACGATTCAAAGGGCGTCACCTTTCCGTCATAACCATAGGGATAAAGCAGGTCTTCCATGATATTGAGGGAATTGACCGGATCGCCGAGCTGGGTGTAAATTTTACGCCGGTCAAAAGGATTGGTGTCGGACACACAGCGGCTCAGAAAATAACTGCGAAAACTGTAATAATCACAGGCCGGAGGCGTCCGGCCGATGAGTACAAACCCCTCATCCTCCCGCATGGTGTAAACAAACTGGGCGGGCAGGATGGCATGTTCCGCCTCCGGCGGCAGCGGGGCCTGAATGGTGAAATACGGAAATCCAGCGTTATTGCCGTTGGCGTTGGGCGAATACCCGGCATAGCAGATATCGATGGCGTTGCTCAGGCAGATATCCCCCTGCTGGACCGTGTATCCTTTTTCGGCCAGGGCCGACGAAAGCACGGCGGCTTCCGGCACGATATCGCCGATGGCAAGGGGAGCGGCCACCCGTGCGCTGATGATGTTTTTGGTTTCATCAATATAAAGATCGCCGTCAATGACCTGCTCCAAAAACTTCACCGGAACCCACAGTTTGCCCTTTTCCTCTAAAACCGGCGGCTCCATTTTGCAAATCTGCACCTGAACCATACCCAGCGGCGCATCCGTAAAAGCAAAACCAATGCGCTTGCCATACTGGGCCACGATGCCTTTGTTCATGTTGACGGGCGCAAACCGGCCGCCGACGCCCTGCATGAAATTTTCGATATCAATGAGAATACCCCCGTCGGTTTGTTTCCACTCGACCCTTGTTTTGGTTTGGTTGTCATTGAGGACGAGTTTCGCGCCGGATTTGTCATCGCCACCACCGCATCCGCACAGAACCGTCAGGGTGAGAAGAAAACCGAACAACAGCTTGATCATTTTACCTTTCATCATCATTTTCCTTATATTTTTTTATCAGTTTCACAAAGACATTCGCCAAGATCAATCTTTACGCCGTTGCATCGTTTTTTCCCATGAGGCAGACCGCTTGATGGGCCGCCATGTGAATGGCCGCAATCAGGCTGCCGGGGGAGGCCACGCCTTTTCCGGCGATATCATAGGCCGTGCCATGATCAACGGATGTCCGGATAATGGGCAGGCCCAGGGTGGTGTTCACGCCGTCCTCGAAATGCACCATTTTAAAGGGAATGAGCCCCTGGTCGTGGTACATGCACACCACCGCGTCGTAAAGTCCGGTCAGTGCGTAGTGAAAAAGCGTATCCGGCGGATAGGGACCGCTGGCGTCCATGCCCTTTTCTCGGGCCAGCCGAACCGCCGGGGCAATGATGCGGATTTCTTCATCCCCGAACATCCCTTCTTCTCCAGCGTGCGGGTTCAGGCCCGCGACTGCAATTTTGGGGCGATCAATGCCGAACCGGTCTTTCAGGGACGCATCCGTAATGGCGATGGTCTTCATGATATTGTCTACCGTCAGCATGCGCGGCACATCCTCTAACGCCACATGGATGGTGACCAGCACCACCCGGAGCCGGGAGCCCGCCAGCATCATGGCATAATCCGGCGCGCTGGTCTGTTCCGCGATCATTTCCGTATGTCCATGATACCGGGAGCCCGCCAGCTTCATGGCGGTTTTGGTGATGGGGCAGGTCGCGATGGCTGCGATTTCACCATTTAACGCCATGTCCACGGCAGTAGTGATATATTGAATCATGGCGCTTCCGGTGGCCGCTGTCGGCCGCCCCCAAGTGAAGGCCTTCGGGTCAAGGGCCGACTTGTTCAGCACATCCATACAACCTGGTTTATAACATGCAGCCCCCGGCGCATTCACCACGGACAGGGAGAGCGGACTCCGGGTAAGGAGCCTCGCGGTCTCCAGCACCTGGACGTCCCCGATCACCAGGGGCCGGCACAGGTCATACACCTCCGGACGGCTTAAGGCCATGCAGATGATTTCCGGGCCGATCCCGGCTGGATCTCCCATGGTGATGCCCACAATGGGCCGCTGGTCATTCATTGAAAGTTCCTTTCGGTTGGACGGTCAATTATGATATGGGGTATTCAGTTCTGGAATGTAAAATATGAAACAAAATTTTTTCATATCAAAAACGCGATGCCAAAACAACAGATTGTCAGTCCAGAAATTTTATTTTTCCAGCCAGAAAACGGATGCAAAATGGAGCCATAAACAAGCTGACATTCTCCTTGGTTTGCTCTTGACATGATCCACGCCGACCGATTATAGGCGGTTGATATCCATTTATTTTTCCCATTTGTTGATGCCAAACCAGCCAGGAGGTAAACCATGGAATTATGCCCTTGCGGCAGCAGCCAGGCATATAGCGATTGTTGCGAACCCTTGATCCAAGGCCGAGAACCCGCCAAAACCGCCGAAGCCCTCATGCGCAGCCGATACACTGCCTTTGTGAAAGCAGAAATTGATTATATTCACAATACGATTGATCCCGCCAAACAGAAAGATTTTAACCGGGCCGAGACCGAGGCATGGTCCAAGGATTCCGAGTGGCAAGGGCTTGAAATTTTAAAAACCAATGATGGGGGACCATCGGATGAAATCGGCACCGTGGAATTCATGGCACGGTTTCTGGAAAAAGGCAGCCCCGTTGAGCACCATGAAATCGCGGAATTTAAAAAAATCAACGGAACCTGGTTTTTTATGGATGGTTACGCCCCCAAACCAGCGACATTTGTCCGGCAGGAACCCAAAATCGGGCGGAACGATCCCTGTCCCTGCGGCTCCGGCAAAAAATTCAAAAAATGCTGCGGCGCGTGATCAGTGGCGGGTAGCCCCGCCCTGGCCGCCCAGATGAAAAATCGCATCAATTTCCGCAAAAAACCGGGGGAATATGACTTTCTCGGCTTTTTCGAGTCGTGATACAAAAAACGTGTCCACCGCTCCTTCGGAGATCGCCAGATTTTGCAGGCTTTTGATCACCTGATGACCCCGTACAAGCTGACTGCATGTATTGGTGCAACGTTCGCACCCGAGGCACAGCCAGATAGAGGGCGATAAGAGCAGTTCTTCCACCAGCCCCAGGTTCACCATGCGGATGATGGCCTGGGGATCGAACAAATCCCGTTCACAGAAAACCGGGCACGCGCTGCTGCATTCATTGCAAGTGAAACAGGCGCTGGGGTTCAGTTTCCCGGCGGCCTCCCGAAGGGGCCGTGGAATCGCTATCCCGTTGTTTTTAATAACCTTCGACGCCACCCGGACGGGGGTGTTCAGCCATTCGTACCATTGTGCGTCCGAAAGCGTTGTCAAATCGCCCTTCATGCAGCAGTCCACCGCATGCCAACGCACCCGCTGGAACTTCGCGAACAGTGTTTGATACCGGTGAACGGCATCCATCGTCACAATGTCCCGGTGAATCATTTCATGGCGCACATAGGCAATAATATCAAATGGTTTTACGAGATTCGGACAGATCAGGCCGCACCGCCGGCATGTCATGCAGTACCATATTTCCGGAAGGTGCAGGAGTTCATCCAGCATCCCAATATAGGCCAGGCGGACAATTTTTTGCGGACGCAAGGTTCCCGCGACAATATTGACGGGACATCCGCCATCACAGGTTCCGCAGGTCCAGCATTTATAGAATCCTGCATGGGTCGAAGCCTCAATGGCGCTTCTTTCTTTAAAATTCGGTTTTAAAGGAGAATATGACATCATGTTTCCGCCCTCCTATGTTTCAACAGATCCAGACACCGCTTCCTGTTAATTTAAACGGCAAATACCGCGCCAACAAAGACCCAAACGCCTTAAAAATTTAATTTCAGACCGCTACAGAGAATCCGGCATCCCCCTTTTCACGTCAAACATCATGGAATCACCGCAGATATTTTCCAGCACGCGGATAATGCGCCGCACCGGTTCGCTGCGATCCAAGGATTCAACGGGTGTTTTTTCCGTCACATGGTCCGGCGGGCTTGTTTTGAGAATTTCAAATGTATCCTCCACCTCGTCCACAGCGAACTGGATGGTATGGGTGATATAATCATCTACCCGGCGGGACTGATGCCGGATTTCATCCATGAGACGGGGGCTGGCCATCATCGTTTTTTTGACGTTTTTACCGATGGTCATCATGAAATCCTTGACCTCGCCGGCGAAAAACCCTTCCATATATTCATGGGTGGCGATGATCTGGGCGAAATTCTGCACCATGGTCCGGTCCCGGGTTTTCACTGTGGCGGCAAGCATCTGAAAATGAAGATGAATATCCCATTTGAGCAGATCCGGCACCATTTGTCGGTAATGCGGAAAACGCGAAGCATTCCCCGCTGCCATTATTTCATTCAGAATTCGGTCCATGATGACATGTTTTTCTTCCATCATGATGTCATAAATCAGGGAACTTTTCCGGGTTGCAAAACGCCTGAGAAGCGTTTCATTACGGAAAGCCCAGTTATTGGGATGATTTTTCATGTTTTCCGTCAAAAACAGCATGCGCCTCTGAACATGATATCGGGGATTGGGCTTCCAATCGAGGGTTCGAAACGTCGCCGATGCGTCCACCCGGAGCTGTTTATCGATATATTCAGCCATCCAGGGCTGTTCCAGAGACACCCTGCCCGTCAACCGGTTCCAGAACTGCAAGAAAAACAGACCGGCGGCGGCAAAAAATTTCGGCACCAGCAAGGGTTCGATTTCCCGGCCATAATAATATTTCGTGGCTGCCTTGAACAGTTCCAGATGGGAAGTACACCCCTGGGGGCTGGCGATGAATGTGTTCAAACCCGAAAGCCCGGCGCTCTTTTCAATGACCTGGAGAAACATTTTATTTAAGTCTTTGATATGGATATAGGGCATGGCCGATGCGCCCTTGCCGGGCAGAATTCGGGAAATGAGCTTATTTCCGGTCAGCCATTTTTTTAAAATCATGTTAAAAGGCGGGTTTTCGCACCAGTCGCTGTAAACCGCAGCCAGACGGATGATGACGCAGGAAAGCGATCCGCGGTTTTCCCGGATAATCTGTTCACTTTTCCCCTTGCTTCGGGCATAGGGAAAATTCGCGTCCGTGTCGCTTTCTTCCGTCAGGGATTTCCCATTCGGCGGAAATTTGCATGCGGCCAGGGAGCTGGAGAAAATAAACTGTTTTGCCTCCAAAAGCTTTGAAATTTTTAGGACATTCAGGGTTCCGCCCACATTGGTGCGCTCGTAGGCCGGATTGTCGTCCATGGTGAAATCATAATACCCGGCCAGATGCAGCACATAATCAACGCCGCCGTTTTCCCTGATATACCTGACGGCTCTTAACAGGTTGTCCAGATTGGAAATATCGGCCTGTATCCAAAAAATACCGTCTTTCGCAGGGACACCGGCTTCTTTCTGAGACCGCCGTGCAATGCAAAACAAACGGAACTGGTCCGACACCGAGATAACAAAGTGCCGACCGATAAAGCCGGAAGCGCCGGTCACCAGGATGCCGGGTTTTTCATTGTTCATGATACCGCCGCTGTCCCTTTCGTCATTCATCATTCGTCATTTTTGCCATCAGCCCCCATATAGCCGCGCCCATCAACAAATCAAGAGCCCCGGATAACAAAACCGCCATAAACCGCTCCATGAAATAATAATAGGAAAACAGAAAGCCGGCGGCGGCCATTTTGACGATAATCGCATAAATAATCATATTTTTGTTTTTATGGACATCCATCGCGCCGAAAATATAGGCGATTGACATGGCCACATGAAACACGCCGCCCTGGCAGGGGAAAAAAGGTTGTTCAATGACGCCGAAACCCATCAATTTGATTAATGCAGCCGGCTGAATGACCAGAAGGATGCCGACGGCAAAGGAATGGGCGGCGACCAGCCATAAAAATGTCGACAGACGCCTTGCCGGCGGCATTAAAAGGAATCGGGATATAAGATTCAATAGATTTCTCTCTGTGTGCTCCGTGTTCTCTGTGGTAAAAAATTTCCTATTTAATGTACCGAGCAGGAGATGCAAGGATCATAGGACCTCACCAGCATGGAGCTTAAGATTTCCAGCTTTTCATCCGTCATGCCCTTGACCGCAAACTGGCGTGCAAGACTCTGCATATCAAGATGGATGTTCGCATTGTTCTGGGTGGTGGGCACCACGCAGTCGGCCGTTACAATCCGGCCTGTCTTGTCATAGGTATAATGATGAAACAGTATGCCTCGGGGCGCTTCCACGGCTCCGAAGCCTTCGCCGGCTTTGGGTTTTACTTCCGCCATCAGATCGTTCAGACTGGTATCGCCCAGCTCATCAATCAGGCGGACAATTTCATGGGCCGAATGAATACTCTCCACCACCTGGGCCACATTGTTCATGAACGGGTTATGACACACCGGGACCAGTTTTAAATCCGCAGCGGCTTTGGCTGCTTCCGGCCGCAGCAGGGAATAATTGTTGTTGAACCGCGCAAGCGCTCCCACCGCATAGGAATCCCGGGAAAGCCGGGTCCATTTGGAAGTGTTGTTCACGTCCACGTATTCATTGGTGATGGAAAGATAGTCCTTTGCTTTGCGCAAAACGCCATCGGTGGACGCCACATCCTGGCCGATAAAGGGGTATTCGGTTTTTCCTTTTAAAGAAACAAATTCCGTCTCCCGGACGAAATCAGGTATCTGAAGGGTAGCCATAAGTTCCGCAACGGCCGCCAAATCCGGGAGCACAACCTCCTCAACTTCTTTCTTAAAACCCATCAATACTGTTTTTGGGGGCGCAGTCAAGACGCCGCCCACCTGAAATGTGACTGGATGGGTGGTCCGCCCGGCCACGGCGTCGCAAAGCCGGTTGGAGAAACCCTTAAGCCGGGCCGCCACCGCCACGACGGCGGGTTTTTTGGCAATCAATGGAATGACGCTGGACTCCCCCAGGAAATCCGGGGCCGCCAGAAACAGCACATGCAGCACATGGCTTTGCATGTTTTCCGCATGTTTGGCAAGCAACCGAAGTTTTGCGGCCGCATCCGGAATCTTGACCCCAAATGCCTGCTCGCTGGACGTGATACTGCACAGACAGTGGCTGATGGAACATATTCCGCAAATACGGGCCGCCAGAATGCCCGCCGTCGTATAATGCTTGTTCTTAAGCATGGCCTCAAAAAATCGAGGGGTTTCCACGACATCCCAACGGGCCTCAAGGACATTCCCGTCTTGCACCTTAATTTTAATATTGCCGTGACCTTCCACCCGAGTCAAATGATGGACATCGACGTTTAAATTAATCTTCATTTTCCATGTACCTCCCCAAATGCGCTAAAAAAGCCCATGCGCTCATCAATTTCTGCCCTTGAAAACCCGCGTTCCTTGCAAATGGCGAAAAAGGATTCATAGTTCGGGTCCGTGGCCGGCCCCCGGCATCCCCAGCATCCCAGGCCGCCTGCCGGGCAAGGCGCGTTACACCCGCCCCGGGTGATGGGGCCCAGGCAAAGGTGCCCTTTTTCCATCAGGCAGGTGGTAAACCGCTGCTTGCATTCCACGCACACCGGGTAAACGGGAAATGTGAACGGCGTCCCCCAGATGAGGTGCCGGACAATGGTCTCCACTTCCGTCTTGGATATCGGGCATCCGGGAATTTCAAGGTCCACCTTGACGATTTCACCCACGGATTTCACCCACAGTGTCTCTTTCGGATCCTTGCCATAGATTTCCCGGTTGATGGTCTTCACATCAAATTCATTTTTCAGTTTGTTGACCCCGCCAAAACAGGCGCAGGAACCCAGGGCCACCAGCACTTTGGCCTTTTCCCGGATTTTGGTAAGCCGCTTCACCTCGTCATTGCGGGATATCGACCCTTCGATAAAGGCAATGTCGTAATCGTCCCCCCGGTATGATGATGCTTCCCGGAAATTGACGACCTCAACGGCGTTTAAAAAATCCGCAAGGGTGTCTTCCTTGTTGACAAGTTGAAGCTGGCATCCTTCGCAGGAAGTAAAATCAAAAACCGCGATTTTAGGCTTTTGGAGTTCAATGCCCAAATATTTCATGGCAGGTTCCTTTCATCAAATGGCTTCCTTTAAATTCATCACCGTCCAGAAATCGAAAACCGGACCGTCAATACAGGTATAGGATGAACCGATATTGCACCGGCAGCACTTGCCAATCCCGCAGTGCATCCGGCGCTCCAGCGACACGAACATCCGCTGCATGGGAATACCCATAGCATTTAAGCGGTTACAGACAAATTTGAACATGATGGGCGGGCCGCAGACAATGGCGTAGGTTTCATCCGCCGGAACGGTGATGTCATCCAAAAGCTTGGTGATCATCCCCACCGGTCCGATCCAGTTCTTGTCCGGTTCCTCAACAATCACCTCAAGCGTGATGTCATCAATGCGGTTCCACTGATCGTATTGATAATCAAAAAGCAATTGGGACGGATTCTTCGCGCCATACAGGATATAAACGTTCTGAAAATCGGCGCGGTTCTCAATCACGAAGCTGATGGGGGCGCGCAAAGGCGCGAGCCCGAGGCCGCCAGCGATGAGAAGAATATTGTTCCCCTTCATCTGCTCCATAGGAAAATAGGTTCCGAACGGGCCGCGCAGCCCCACAATGGCCCCTCGCTTTGCCTTGTGGAGCGCTTCGGTGACCTTTCCGGCCCGGCGTATGCACAATTCTATGGTGCTTTTAATGGAGGGGGAGGAGGAAAATGAAATGGGTATCTCCCCGTATCCCGGCAATTCCAGCATCACGAACTGGCCCGGCAGGAATGAAAACCGCTTCCAGTCGTCATCGTTAACCATGCGGATCTGAAACAGTTTTTCCATGTCCGTGAGCCGGATGATATTGGTGATTTCCGCCTTGAAGCTCCGGTCCACGTCCTTTAACCGGCTCCGCCGGTTGTAATCCAGGGGCTCCACCATGTCGGTTTCATGGGTAATGTCATAAGGGTGCATTATTTTTTTCATCGTCCATGCTCCATCTGTATGTCATGAATCACATCGGTTGGGTTAATACCGGCAAGACAGACCCGGCCGCAGCGGTTACAGCCCACGCACATGGGCTGGCCAAAGGTATCCACAAACCCCCGGTGCTGGTGATAATACCGGTACTTCAGCCGGGTGTCCCGTCCTGGCCGGAAATTATGGCCGCCGGCCACCTGGGCGAAATCATAAAGGTTGCAGGAATACAATTGTTTGGTTTTTTCACTTTTCGTAAAATCCATGGACATATTTTCGGTCACGCCATAACAATAACAGGTGGGGCAGACCATGGCGCAACTGCCGCAGCTTAGGCATTTGTCTCCCCATTTTTTCCAGACATCGGATTCAAATTCAATGTCCAGGAGATTGGGCAGGTTTTCAATATGCACGGCTTTCGTGAAGCTGGCTTCGAACTGATTTCGCTTGGCAAGGTAGAGTTTCCGGTCTTCTTCGGAAATATCCCGCACATTAACCTTGTTGATGGCGTTAAACGCCCGGTCCGTCCCGACCTTGACAAAATACCGGTCCCCGATATCCGTCAAAAAAAGGTCGAACCCGTGAGTGACCGTATCGCTGCCCACGGACGCGCAGAACCCGCCTTCGCACGGCTTCTGGCAATCGATGCCGATAATCAGGGTATTGCCGCGCCGGGAGAGGTAATAGGGGTTGGGGTGAAATTCCTTGGCGAACACCTTGTCCAGTTTTAAGAGTCCGTTGATATCGCAGGGATGAAGCCCGATAATGACCCTGGGATGTTTTTGGTAGTTGATTTCCTGGGTCCAGTCGTGATCGGTAAAGTGGAACGTGGACATTACCTCCCGATAGGGCAGGAAGTAGGTTTTTGCCGAATATTCAGTGGTGTCATAATGGAGCGTCATGTCATCAAAGGCGTTCAGCGGCAAAAACTGATAAACCGGCTTGCCTTTAGCGTTTGTCGCCACCTGCTGGGGTCCGATACACTCCACATCGCGAAGGTGGATGTCGATTAAATCTTTAAAATCCTGCTTGTCTATCGTTTTATAGAGCATGATAAGGCATCCCTCCTGAAATTTCTGTTCGATTGGGCCGGGCATCATTTTGCACGGCGGCATCGCCTCACGCCGAATACTTTCTAATTTTAAACTGCAAGGCATGTGCCAACTTTGCTGCATATGAACATTTATAACATTATGAAATTACACTAATTATATATGATGGGTGGTGAAAGAAAACAGGATTGGAGACGGCATGCAGGAATACTTTACATCGTGTAAAATATTACTGCGGAGATGATGAAATCATTCGCATGGCACATTATTGCATGAGTCTCCGAACTTTTGAACAAACGCGGTTTTTACAATTTCAGCGACCCCTGATGGATCTTTAAAAAAATCCCGGTTAATGATGATATCGTATTCATCCGAAGCGCCTTCAGTAACACCATAAATGTTTTGAAAAAACCGCTCCTGATCATCGTCAAGCTGCTTTAAGCGTGAAAACGCATCCGGTTCGGAAATATTGAGCATGTTTGCTATCCGGGCAGTCCGGAAATGGTCGCTGCACATGATTCTGACGGCCAGAATCCTCTCTCTTGGCAATATGAGGTGCGCCCCTCTGCCGACAAAAATCGCTGGGCCAAGGGCCGCAAAAGAAAAAATGGCGCGAAACAGCAGCCGGGAATACTCGCTTTTGGCATAGGTTTTCACACCATAAACAATTGAAAAAATATCCTCCATCTCACCCAAACTTTGTCTCTCAATAAACGCCGCCAATCTGGGGTCCGCATCCTTCCGGTTTGCCAGGTATTCCATAATTTCCCGGTCAATCACATGATAGCCGATTTGATTTGCAAGGATATCGGCAATTTCAAGGGCACCAACCCCGATTCTGCGGGAAAAACAGATGACCGGAAATTCTTTCTTTGTCTCTGATTCCCGTATTTTCCGCTCCTGTTGCCATTCTTTGAAAACCTTATCCACTATTTCTTCAGTGCTGGGCCTTTCCTTGTGATACATTCCTGGCACATAGACCGTGTTTTCATTACCGGTGCTGCCGGATGATTCGGAATTGGTCATATTTCCCCTTCCCTTACCCAATTGCTATAATTGTTACAATACATTGGCTCACAAGCTGCTTTTGGTGGATTACGCTTCGCTAATCCCTACGAACTGTCACCGGATTTCTTAATGCAAACTTTCTCCCGGCCGGCGGTTCAGCTCTCCTGATTGAAGGGGATGGCCATAACCGTTTTCCATCGCGATCATATCCAGATGAAGCGTGACGATATTTTCAACGTCAACGTCCACGGGACGGCGCATATTCCGCAAATCCACCGTTTTCAGATATTGCCGGCAGACGTCGCAGACCTCAATACGGTATTTGTCGTCATTCTCAATAAACAGATAGGAGAGTCGCTGCTGATCGGTATTTCCGCAAAAAGGGCAAATGGTTCTGGAAAAATGCCACTCGGTCGCGCATCCGCCACATACCAGGGACCGCTTGCCGTTGTCTGAGGCAATCTTCGCCATCACGGGCGGTTCGCCGCAGACCGGGCAATAGCCATTCTCCCATCCCCCTTTCAGCAACAATGGATGAAATGCTTCGGCGTAAATTTCCAAAACAGGGCTTAACGTTTCCTTGACCAGAAAATCGAGAATATCGCCAGTGGTTTTGGAAATTGCCGAAGCAGACGCCGAATGGTTTTCACTGCCCTGAGCCATGATATTATAATTGTTATTTTTCAAAATATCCCCCGCCAGATCGGCCGCCTGAGACGACCGGGGTTGAAGAATATTTAAAAGCGTCTTTAAATGCGCGGCCATCAGCTTTGGGTCAAACTGCATATTGCTTCTATCGATGAGAGGGACGCCGTTTTGAAGTTTAAGGTGAACCCCCGCATCATTTATTTTTGGCCGGCCGATGGTTTCTAAGAGCAGCGACTTATAATGCAGCCGCTCCTTCAAGACTGGTTCCAAAAAATCGAGCATCTCCCGGTAAAGCGGATTTTCGGCTTTCAGTTGACGGATCCGGCTAATTTTTTTCTCCACATCCGCATTCACCTGTATTTGCATGTCCATCATGTCTCCCCTCATCATCATGGTGTTTAGAGATATTCCAGTATTGTTTTGTCCGGCAGCACCCAAAACGTATTATATTCCCTGCCCGGATACAGGACCGCATCATTTTTCAATGCTTTCAAACGGGCGTCGGCAAGGGCCAGCATGGCTTCCCGCGTTCCGAAATTCAGTGCCCCGAAAGCGCAGGCCTTGACGCAGGCGGGGGGGAGACCGGCACGGATTCTCTCAATGCAAAAATTGCATTTGTAAAACATCCGGGTGGCCTCGTCAAAACGGGGTATATCATAAGGACAGGCGGAAATGATTTCTTCGGGATCGATCTCCTTGATCTTTTCCGTGAACAGGACCGCCCCGGTTTCGTCCTTGATTATGGCCCCTTCCACAAACGTGTCGGCGATATATTTGCAGTCCGGCGGATCGCAATGACGGCAGCGGTCAGAAAAAAAAGTCCAGGATATGCCGCCATTCTTACGGTTTTCAAAAAACCGGATGCGGTTCCAGGTACTTACGGAAAGGTCCGGGGGATTCTCATGAGATCCCTTGTTTCCCGTCTGCTCGGCTTTTAACTGGTTCCAGTTTTTGCATGCCACCTGGCAGGAACGACAAGCCGTGCATTTGGTGATATCGATAAAGATCGCCATATTATCCATGCGGCACCCCCTTTTCCAGCTTTTTAACATTCACCATGAAGCATTTGCTTTCCGGAATCATGGTATTGGCGTCACCAATATTGGGCGTCAGCAGGTTGGACGTATCGCCGAAAGTGAAGATTTCTGGCTTTTTGTCCCCAGCCGCATAGTTCCGGGCTGCGGTGGTGGCCCAACCATAATGCCAGGGCACCCCGACCTGGTGAACGGTTTTCCCCATGACCGTAAAGGGCTCCCACCGGAGAGTGACAATGGCCACCGCCTGCATGGAACCTCTGGCGGATTCCACAATGACCATCTCCCCGTTCTGGATACCCAGTTCCTTTGCCAGAACATCGCCGATTTCAATAAACATGGACGGCTCCAGTTCGGCCAGCCAAGGGGTCCAGCGGGTCATGACGCCGGTCTGCCAGTGCTCACCCAGTCGGTAAGTGGTGCAGACATAAGGATATTTCGAATTGAAACTGGCCCGGAGATTCGCCTGTCCGCCGCCCCTGTCGTAGCGTTTCAGGGCCGGATTGACAAACTGGGGCGACAGGGGATTTCTTTCCAGCGGACTTTCCAGGGGCTCGTAATGCTCGGGAAACGGCCCGTCCGCAAGGCCTGGCCCGAAGATATGGCCGACGCCTTCGGGCAGCATGATAAACGGATACCTGGATTTCTCGCCTTTTTCCAGAGGCGGCCAGGGTCCGTCCGGCACATCCCCCCGCCATACGCCCAGGTGCCAGTCAATAACCGGTTTTTCCGGTGCCCAGGGGCTTCCGTTTTTATCCACCGACGCACGGTTATAAATAATCCGGCGGTTCAAGGGCCAGCACCAGGCCCATCCGGCATACAGACCGATACCGGACGGGTCGCTTTTGTTCCTTCGGGCCGACATATTGCCTTCTTCGGTGTATGAAGCGCAGTACAGCCAGTTGCCGCTGGAAGTGGAGCCGTCCTCCTGAAGCATCAGAAAACTCGGCACCAGGCTGCCTTTGCTGTATTGCTTGCCACCGATCACCTTGTCTTCCAGAAAATACCCATTGATCTCTTTCGCCACCATGTGCGGGTCCACATGGCGCAGCCGGTCTTTGCCATCGGGCGACCCGTAATTCCATGCGAGCTTCAGGATGGGGTCTGGAAACTTTCCGCCTTTTTTCTTGTACAGTTTTTTGATGTGAAAATATAAATCCGAAATTATGTCCGCATCCGGCTTCGCCTCTCCCGGCGGTTCGGAGGCTTTATAGCGCCACTGCATCCACCGGCCGGAATTGGAAAGACTGCCCTCTTTCTCAAAAGACACCGCGCAGGGCAGCATAAACACTTCGGTCTTGATCTCCTCACTCTTCATGTCCGGCCCTTTCCAGAATGAGCCGGTTTCATTGTCAAACAAGTTCACATTCACCAGCCAGTCGAGGTTGGTCATGGCAGCCCTGGTTTTATTGGCGTTCGCGCCGGAGCATGCCGGGTTCTGGCCCCAGGCCAGAAGGCCGGATATTTCCTTGTGGTAAAGCTTGTCAAAAATCATGAGCCATGAATAATTGTCCGCATCCTCCATTTTGGGCAGATATCCATAGGCGTCCGCAAGCGGCACATCCGGGCCGTAAAATTCCCTTAACAAACTTGCCGCGTATTTGGGATAGTTCCGCCACCAGTTGGCGCTCATGGGGTCTGGATAGGACGGGGTGCAGGCCTTTAAATAGTCTTCATAGGTCTCTTGCGACGCTTTCGGGGTTTTGAGATAGCCGGGCAGAATATGATACAGAAGCCCGTGGTCCGTGGAGCCCTGAACATTGGATTCCCCCCGGAGCGCGTTTACGCCGCCGCCCGCCATGCCCATATTTCCCAAAAGCAGTTGAATGATGCACATGGCCCGGATGTTCTGCGTGCCCACCGTGTGCTGGGTCCACCCCATGGCATAGAGGATGGTTCCGGCTTTATCGGGCTTTCCAGTCTTGCAGTATGCCTCGTAAACCGGCATCAGCTTATCAATTGGCGTGCCCGTGATCTGGGAAACGGTTTCCGGCGTGTACCGGGAATAATGTTTTTTAAGTAACTGAAACACGCAATTCGGGTCGCTCAGGGTCAAATCCTTCAGCGGCATGCCCTCGGCGTCCTTCTGATAAGCCCAGGTGGCCTTGTCGTATTTACCGTCAACATAGCCTTCATCGGTTTTGGTGCCGGTAAACCCTGAAAAAATGCCTTCGTTTTCTCCCGGCATTTTAAAATCCGGATGGATCAAAAATGCTGCATTGGTGTATTCCCGGACGTACTGCTCAAAATAAAGCTTATTGTCGAGGATATATTTGATCATGCCGCCCAGGAAAGCGATATCCGAGCCCGACCGCAGCGGGGCATAGATATGGGCCTTGGCCGAAGTCCTTGTAAACCGTGGGTCCACGCTGATGACGGTGGCCCCGCGCTCCATGGCTTTCATGATCCATTTAAATGAAATGGGATGGTTTTTCACCGGATTGCTGCCCATGATCAGCAGGCAGTCGCTGTTCTGAAAATCAATCCAGTGATTGGTCATTGCGCCGCGTCCGAACGACTCTCCCAGAGCCGCAACAGTGGACGAATGTCAGATCCTGGCCTGGTGTTCAATGAACACAAGGCCCAGACCCCGTAATAATTTCTGATACATATAGCATTCTTCATTGTCCAGCGCAGCAGAACCAAGGGAAGCGATGCCAAGGGTCCGGTTGACGACCCGATTGTCCTTGTTGCGGATTTCAAAGGTCTTGTCTCTTGTTTCCAGTATCCGTTCCGCAATCCGGCCGAGGGCAAAATCCCATGATACTTCCCTCCATTCCTTTCCAAAAGGCTCACGGTATAAAGGTTTGGTGAGACGATTGAGATTATTATGGGAAAGCTGATACACGGACATTCCCTTGCTGCAAAGCGCCCCTTCGTTGATGGGATGGTCCGGATCGCCTTCGGTATTGATCACTTTCCCGCCGGAAGTGTGTACGATGATGCCGCAACTCACGGAGCAATAGGGGCAGATAGTGGTGGTCTGCCGGGCATGAAGGATGCGAAGACCCGACACCGAAGCCTGAACCGGCTTTATGTCGATCCCCAGTGCGCCGCTGAGTGCAAATCCTGCGACCGTGCCTCCCGAAATCCAAAGAAATTCCCGTCGTGTAATTTCCTTCATCCCGTCACCTCCTTCTTATTGACTGTTCATCACCACATTATTCCTGACGATATTCCTGTGCCGGTTTTTTTTACATGGTGTAAAATATTCATCACGATTTAATCCGTTTTTCTGAGTTCAGAAGGGATATTTTTCCCGAATTTACTCTCAAACGCCGATGCGATAATTTCCGCCGCAACATTCTGATTTTTCAAATAATCCATGTACAACACCATATCGAATTCCCGCATGGCTGCGGTTTTCAGGCCGTAAACATTCTTAAAGAAATTCTTCTGTTCAATATCAAGGTGCGCCAGGCGCAAGGATGCGGCGGTTTCAGAAATACCCAGCATTTTCGCCAACCGACGGTTGCGGTAATCGTTGCTGCATGTCAGGCGGACGGCCAGAATACGTTCCCTCGGCAGGATAAGGTGCGCTCCCCTGCCCACAAATATCGATGGCCCTAAATTCGCGATGGTAAATATGGCCTTGAACAGAAGTTTGGCGTATTCGCTTTTAAACACCATATCCCGCAAAATTTTCGCCAAAAACGTTTCAAACCCACTGGGACTCCGTTCATCCAGAAAATCCGTGATGCTTCGATCCAGTTTTTTGGTATTGATCAAATATTCCAGAATTTCACGATCATACACCCGGTAATGGATTTTTTGCGCCACCAGTTCAGAAATCTCATAAGACCCGACCCCGATTTTTCGGGAAATGCAAATCACCGGCAAGTCTTTCGGCGCATCATTTTTCTCCGCTTTCCACTCCAGAAAGGCGCTTTCAATGATGTCATAAATTTTCGGCATGGTTTCGCTGTACATGCCAGGACGATAGGCTTCCGCCTTTTTGTCATCGTTTTTCCGTAAATCCGCCATACGACCTCCTGTATGAATAAAAACAATGTTGACGATGCAAACAAGGGTTATTGTTAAACGTTTTGCAAAAGGCAGGCCAAAGAATTTTTAGGTTTAAAATACAAAACAGTGTTGACAAAAATATAAAATTTTTCTATATAAAAAATAACAACCTTTATTTAATGAATATTTTATCTTATTTATTGCATGGCGTTGTAATCATTTAAAAAAAACAGGCGAAACCAATCATGTTCAGTTTATTGATAAAAACATGAAAAAACAATGAGGTCACCATGTCAAACCACTCGATCGGTACGTTTGCGGCGCTGTTGATTCTTGGATGCTTATTTGGCTTAGCCTCGATTACCCTCTCCCCCTCTCTGTCCCACGCACAAATGTCTGAACTTTCAGAAATCCAAAACGGTGTTTTTCATTTATCGCACAAAAATATCGGCATCAATGCGGAAACATTTGCAAACGACCAGTATATTGACGAGGACCAGGCAAGTTTCATTGCTGCTGCCTCCCGTCCAGAACCGTTCACCCCTGCCGACAACAACTATCCCTTCACCCTTGTTGACCATTATATTTTAGATTCAGATCTCGAAATCGTTTACAAAAGCAATAATAATCAATCAGTAACATGCCCGACCTATTCGCCCTATCCCCAAAAAGCATATTTGAGCCGTCACAATATCTCATATGCCGATTATACGGATCGCAAATCACCTCCGGACACATTTTTTAATGTCATTAAGGGCACTGACCCGTATTCAGGGGAAAAAGTCACGGCTGTTTACATGAAGGTCACCAACTACGAAGTCACTGTGCCTGAAATGCGGACCAAACACCCCCTGTCCTCATGGGAAGCAGCCCAAAGAGCGGCATGTATAAAAAGCAATGTTTGTTTATCCGGCCCCTGCAAATGTTTGCCCAAATCCGATATTAAACCAAAGGAACCTTGTATCCCAGGCGAAGATTGCTATTCAGGCTGGGTATATAATACCTATGTCCGTATTGACAGCGCCTCAGTATGGGTATGGACCCGAAAGGGAGATACGGATTTAATGAAACGGTGTGCGTCTCCCCCGCCCAAAGTAAATACCTGCCTGCCGCCTTCCGCCAGTCGTCGGGTTCCTCTCAAGCCAAAAGTCAACACCTGCCTCCCGCCTTCCGACATTCGGCCAAGAGCAATACCTGTATCTCCCTGCGCCAACCTCAGAGCAGGGCTGATTTCTCCATCAAAAACGCAAAACAGCCCAACACCGAAAATAATTTATACGGCTGTCACGCCGTGTCGGACGTGCCAATAAAAATGCTCCCGGCGGGGGTAATCTTGAAAAAATACCCCTTCCGGGGGATAAAATTGCTCTGCTTGGTGAGAAGGCTGTTGTTTCTCTTTACCCTGCCCAAGAAAACCTGACACAAGTTTAAAGCGCTGCGTCTTGCCTGTCCTTGATTCTTTCTCAGGAGAATAAAAAAAATTATTGACTATTGGTTTAAAAAATATTATATTTATCAGATTTATTTACAGACAAATATTTTATCCACACAATTAATCACCCTTAACCATTTGAACAAAACAAAGCTGAAAGAAGTCATTTATAATGGAAACGCCAATACAGAAAGTTCGCAACATCGGGATCAGCGCGCATATTGATTCCGGAAAGACCACCCTTACCGAAAGATTTCTCTATTTTACCAAAAGAATTCACCGTATTCATGAAGTAAAAGGGAAAGACGGCGTCGGCGCCACCATGGATTCCATGGAACTCGAAAAAGAACGGGGCATCACCATCGCTTCCGCAGCCACCTACTGCCAGTGGAAAAATCATGAAATTAATATCATTGACACACCCGGCCATGTGGATTTTACCATTGAGGTGGAACGTGCATTGCGGGTGCTTGACGGCGCCATTCTCGTGCTTTGTTCCGTCGGCGGCGTTCAGTCCCAGTCAATCACCGTGGATCAGCAGATGAAACGATACAATGTGCCCTGTCTTGCCTTTATTAATAAATGCGACAGGAGCGGCGCAAACCCTTTTCGCGTGATTGACCAGTTGAAAGAAAAATTGAATCACAATGCCGTGCCCGTTCAAATTCCCATCGGCCTGGAAGCCGACCTGGAAGGCGTTGTTGATTTGATCTCCATGAAAGCGGTTTATTTTGACGGGGATTTTGGAGAGAATATCCGGATTGAAGAAATCCCTGATGCGTTAATAGAAATGGCAGCCGCCAAACGGGAAGAACTGGTGGAAGCGGCTTCTGTTTTTTCGGATGAACTGACGGACGCTGTTCTTGAAGAACACGAAATATCTGAAAAGCTCCTGATATCGGCCATCCGGCAGGGAACGCTGCAACGCGGACTGACGCCTGTGGTGATGGGATCGGCTTACAAAAACAAAGGCATCCAACTGGTTCTGGATGCTGCAAATCTATACCTGCCTTCCCCGCTGGAAGTTAAAAACGAAGCGCTGGATATTGATAACAATGAAGCGCCGGTGACACTTTCCGGCAATAAAAACGACCCGTTGGTTGCCCTTGCATTCAAACTGGAAGACGGTCAGTTCGGACAATTAACCTATATCCGGGTGTATCAGGGTGTTATTCAAAAAGGGGAAACCTATATTAATGTCCGCACCGGAAAAAAGGTCAAGGTCGGCAGAATCGTTTTAATGCATGCCGATCAGATGGAAGATGTGGAAAAAATCGAGGCGGGTTATATCGGCGCTCTTTTCGGCGTGGATTGCGTGTCCGGGGATACGTTTACCTCGTCTGAATTTAAGGTATCCATGACTTCCATGTTTGTGCCGGATCCCGTTATTTCCTTGGCTGTCAAAGCCAAGGATATCAAATCGGAAAACAATATGGCCAAAGCCCTGAACCGGTTTTCAAAGGAAGATCCCACGTTTCAGACCTTTGTCAGCAAGGAAACCGGGGAAACCATTATATCCGGCATGGGTGAGCTTCACCTCGAAGTCTATATTGAGCGGATGCGGCGGGAATATAAAGTTGATCTCATCGCAGGAGAACCCAGCGTGGCGTATCGAGAAACCATTACCCAATCGACGCCCTTTGATTATACCCACAAAAAGCAGACGGGCGGCGCCGGACAATACGGCCGCATCGCCGGCATTATGGAACCGATTTCAGAAGACGAATTTGTTTTTGAAAACAAGGTGACCGGCGGAGCGATTCCCACCCAATACATTCCCGCATGTGAAAAGGGATTCCGGTCTTGTCTTGATAAAGGGCCCTGGATGAAATACCCTGTCACCGGCATGAAAATCACCATCAACGACGGTGCCTCCCATTCTGTCGACTCATCCGAGATGGCATTTCAGGCAACAGCCAGAGGCGCTTTCCAGCAAGCCTATTTTAAAGCCCAGCCCGTCCTTCAGGAACCGATTATGAAAGTAGTGATCGAAACCCCGGATGAATTTCAAGGGAACGTCATGGGGTCATTAAACCAGCGGCGCGGCATGATCATTGGCTCCCATGATGTGGGATATATGACATCCATTGAAGCCCAGGTGCCGCTGGCGGAAATGTTCGGATATTCCACCGTGTTACGATCCATGACCCAGGGAAAAGCGCAATTTACGATGGAGTTTTCCTCGTATAAACAAGTGCCTAAAAGCGTGCTGGAAGAAATTGAAAAAAAGAATGATAAAAAAACCAAAACCGCTTAATAAATATATTCTGCTTAAATGGTACCAGCGTTTAACAGCGGCCATTAACTGATACGAGGACTTATTACATGATAAAAGAACAATTGATTTTAAAAAATCCCTTGCACACTCTCGGATTTGAAATGGAAGAAACTGAAAGAAAAGGAAGCTTTGGCGCCGTCACCTCACGGGCCGGCGTCGGAAAGACGGCATTTTTGGTACAAATCGCCATCAGCAGTCTTCTCAAGGATAAAAATGTCCTCCATATCAGCATCAAGAACCCGGTTGAGAAAGTGAATTTGTGGTATAAAGAAATGTTTTTCAACCTTACCCAGCCTTTTGATGTCAAACAAAGCCGTGAGCTGTGGGAAGATCTGCTGACCCGTCGTTTCATCATGACATTTGAAACGGAAAATTTTGATTTCTCAAAATTGACCTCCCGCATCGACGGATTGAAAAGCCAGAATATCTTTTCGCCTCAATTCATTATTATTGACGGACTTTCTTCAGATGAGCCCATCGGCCCGGAACTTGCCAGGTTCAAGGATTATGCGGCGCACAACGGCTTCACCATCTGGTTTTCCGTTCGCACCCACAGGCATCAAACGGCTGATCCGTTGACCATCCTTCATCAAATGTGCGGCGGCGAAGACAACAATCTTTTTAATATGCTCATCCAGCTTCTTCCGGAAAAAGAAATGATTCAGGTAAAACGGCTCTCTGTTACACGGGAACCCCTGCCCGTTGCGCATACCCCGCTTTTTCTGGATCCATCAACCATGATGGTCATTAAACAAGACAGCCTCAATTAATTCAAGAAACAACAATCAATCCCGTGCGGAGTACTTGCGGAATTATTTCACCCGCCTCCGCCCGCCGGGATGTTTCTTTCTCCCACCAGATTTATCGCCATTCTTCCGCTAATAGAAATCCAGAATAATTAATTTTATTGAATTCAACCATGAACAATGTTATTATTACAATAATATTAGAATAAACTGGATTTCATAACCGTGGTAACCCCGCCCACCAGTCGGCCTACCAGCGATCAACGCATTGAACACATTTCAGCAAGGAGATTGATGCAATATGAAACGTAAGAATATGCCATTTATTTTAGTCATAACCGCCTTCCTACTGGCTTTTTCATCAGCAGGATACTGCAATGAAAAACCCACTTGCGCGGTGCTGATATTTTACCCGGACGCTGCATCTGCGGAAATGAACGAAGGCCAGTATTTATCTGAGCAATATGCCGATATATTAAGCCGACTGGGGCTATTTGAGGTAATCAACCACAAAGACATCACCCGGATGCTTGAAGAAAAAAATGCCGCCAATATCAATCAGGCCTGCGCCAACAAAGACTGCACCCTGGCTGTCGGCCAAATGCTGAATGTGGATTATGCCATTTATGGCGTCATTGGCCATATCGGCAACCTTTGTTCCCTGGAAACCGGCCTGGTCAATGTTAAAAATGAAAATGAGGCCCAGCACGCTGTCACGGATTTTGAAGGTTCTCAGCAGGAATTTGCCGACACCGCGCCTTCAGAAAACATCAAATCACTTTTTGGGGTGACGAATCTTCCTGAAAAACAGGCGGTCATGGACGAAGAAACCGACAGCCCCCAAGAACTCTTGGTTCAGGAAGATCAGCAATCTCAGACGCCTCAATATGAGCCGGTTGCCAAACCTGTTGAAAAAGAAAAAAACTTTCATATCGGACCGAGAATCGGCGTGGCGGCTACCAATGATGGCCTTGAAATCGGAGGCGGCCTCGAGGCGCAATTCAAGCATTTGTCCTGCCAGATTTTAATGAATCCAGAAGGCTTTGCCGCCGGCATTTCTTATTATCTGAATCAGGAAGGCAATTCGCCGTTCCTGTCTCTGGCGGGAACCTATTATGACACCGAAAATCACGGGGTCGACGAACTCGGGCGCATTTATGGGCTGCTTCTGGGGTATCGTCTGAACATCACCGATCAGTTAAACGCCCGGCTGGGACTCGGCGCCGGCTATGTCAACTGGGATCAGACCGAATTTAACGGTAAGGGAACAAAAGACAAAGACGAGGAAGTGATACCCATTTTTGAAGTTTCCCTTGGGTATATGTTTTAACATCTCTAACTCTCAATAGACGTCTTATCGCGCAACCATCCTGTTAAAAAAGGCGCAGGGGATTTTTACCCCCGCGCCTTTTTTGTGTTACGGGATAACCTCAAATCCATGCCACTGACCTCACGGCTTCAAAGGTTCAAATCAGTTGACATCCCGGAATCAATTTTATAAAAATTCGGATAACCAAAAGACATTTCAGATATCAAACACCCATTAGTACGCATCATTAAAAAAAGCAGGATGCACCAGGAGGCCGGTTTTGTACTCAAAACTTCTAATACTGCATTTTTCAGGCCGGGATCTCGAAAAACCGGTGGTTTGCAACCTTACCAAACTTTATGACCTGACGTTTAACATTCTCAAGGCGACCATTCTCCCCCGCAAAGAGGGAATCATGGTCATAGAGCTGACGGGGGATAAAAAAAATTTTAAGGACGGCGTCCAATACCTGAAAGATCAAGGGGTAATCGTCAAAAACGCATCCCAGGAAGTCACCCGTGATGAAGACAAATGCATTCACTGCGGCGCCTGCACGGCTGTTTGCCCCACTGCGGCACTAAGCATCAGCCACCCTGACATGCACGTGGTGTTTGACAAAAAAAAATGCAGCGTCTGTGAGCTCTGTATCCGTACATGCCTGACCCGGGCCATGAAAATACAACCGACCACTGAAATCTTTTTTGAATGATACCGGAAGTCGCCGTTGCCGTCAGCGGAGGCATTGATTCTTTGGTGGCTGCCGATCACGTGATAAAGCAATATGGAAGAAACACCATTATCGGGTTTCATTTTCTGACAGGCTATGAACAAACGCACAGCGATCATTTTTTGCCGCAGGTTATATCATCCGGTTTTTTAGACACACCCAAAGAAGCGCCGCCGCCTGTTTTTGATCCCCCCCACGATCATCCCATCCAGCGCATCGCAAGCCTTCTGGATATACCGATAAAAATGGTGGATTGCCGGGATGCGTTTCAAAAAAAAATCGTTGATTATTTTATCCAAAGCTATCAAACCGGCAAAACGCCCAACCCCTGTATGGTATGCAATAAATCAATCAAATTTGGGCTGCTGCTGGATGTGGTGCGAAAAATGGGAATTTCTGAGCTTGTCACCGGCCATTACGCACGAATCCTGGAAAAAGACGGCATCTCGTATATTCACAAAGGGATGGATGCCGTAAAGGACCAGTCCTATTTTCTTGCTTTTTTAAGGCCTGAAATTCTTTCCCGTATTCTGCTTCCCCTGGGCGATTTCACCAAACACCAGGTTAAAGAGTTTGCGGCCTCCAGGCGATTAACCCCGGTGTCCGTAAAAGAAAGCCAGGATATCTGTTTTATCCCGAATAACGATTATGCCGGATTTATAGCATCTCAACCAGGTTTTTTGGCGAAACCCGGCCAGATCATGGATATAAAGGGCAAGGTTCTTGGAACCCATGACGGACTCCATCATTTCACCATCGGCCAGCGTCGCGGGATTAACTGCCCGGCGGCTGCGCCCTATTATGTGACCAGAATAGACACGGCCCGCAACCTGCTGGTCGTCGGCTTTAAGGAAGATGTTTACAAAACCCGGTGCCGTATCAATAATATAAACTGGTTTATCCCCATTCCCCTCTCCCCCCTGAACGTCACCGCCCAGATCCGATACCGTCATCAACCGGTGGAGGCTGTACTTTTCCCGGCCGCGGGCGATAGCGCCGTGCTTCGCTTTAACGAACCCCAGGCAGCCGTCACACCCGGTCAGGCAGCCGTGTGTTATATGGATGACCGAGTTGTGGCCGGTGGATGGATCCATGAATAACACCCAACATCCAGATTATCAAACCGTTCATGTCACCACCCTGGGCTGCAAGGTCAACCAATATGAATCCGAGTCCCTCCGCGCCGAATTAATGGGCCTTGGCTGGGAGATGGCCAATGAAAGCAAACCGGCTGACCTCTGCATTGTCAACACCTGCACGGTGACCCAGAAAGCCTCCATGCAGTCAAGACAGGCCATCCGGCGCGCCATCCGGGAAAACCCCGGCGCCATCATTGTCGCCACCGGGTGTTACGCCCAGTCCGAGCCCATGGAACTGAAAAAAATTCAAGGCATTGATTATATTATCGCAAATTCCGACAAACACCGGATTGCACAGATTGTGACAGACGCAAAAAAAATGAGCCGGGCAGCCGCCGGGCCCATGATGCTGCATCACGATATTCGTCTTGAGCGATGTTTCCACACTATCGGCGCGCCCATCTTCGGCAGCCGCACCCGGCCGTTTATAAAAATTCAGGATGGGTGCGATAATTTCTGCACTTACTGTATCGTGCCCTATACTCGGGGGCCCAGCCGAAGTCTGCCTATGGATGCGGTAATGGACGAAATCCTGAACCTGCCGCCGGATAAAACCCATGAAATTGTCCTGACCGGCATTCATCTGGGCCGCTATGGCCTTGATTTTTCCCCGCCCGGCTCTCTTCTTTCGCTGCTGAAACAAATCCAAGGGACCGGCCGGGTTAGCCGAATCCGCCTTTCTTCCATTGAACCCATGGAATTTACGGATGAATTGCTGGAATTTGCGGCAATATCCGGGCAAATTTGTCATCATTTCCATATTCCGCTACAAAGCGGCGACCCGGACATCTTAAAAAAAATGAACCGGCCTTATAATCCTGAATTGTTTGCTGAATTGATCCGGAAAATTCATTCGGCCATCTTTGATGTTTCCATCGGCGTGGATGTGATGGTAGGGTTCCCCGGAGAAACGGATGAGGCGTTTAATAATACATTTCAATTACTTGAAAAGTTACCCATCACCTATATTCATGCGTTTCCGTTTTCTCCGCGCCCCGGCACCCCGGCCAGCCGTTTTCCCGGCCAGGTGGATCATGCCGTCATCAAGGCAAGGCGCAATAAATTACTCATCCTGGGAATGAAGAAAAAAACCGCCTTTTATCATCAAATCATCGGTAAAACCCTTGTGGTAATGGTGGAAAATAAACGGGATAACGCCACCGGCCTTTTAACCGGCGTGAGCGGAAACTATGTGCGGGTGCTTATTGACGGCGATGATCATTTAAAAAATAGGCTGATCCCCTGCCATATTCGAAAACTTTTTGACAAACAATCGGTTTTGGGCGAACCCGTTTCCGATGGATACCTATCGTGACGAGCGGAATTAACATCCATACCCCGGCAATAAAATTTGAAACAATAGACCAATGGAGAAATGGAGAAAAAAATTATGACAATTATTGAATGGGAAAAAGATGAATCAGTTGCAATCATTAAATTAAACAATGGCGAGAACCGGCAGAATCTGGTTTTTGCCCAGACCCTGAGCCGGGTGCTGGATGAAATACTGGATGATCCGACAATTTACGCCGCCGTCATTACCTCAACCGATCCGAAAAACTGGTCACAGGGTATTGATATCGACTGGCTGGGCAAACAGTTTCAGGACCAGGCGTTTGATAATATCAAACAATTCATGTATACTATGAATGACGTATTTAAAAAACTGCTGCTGCTGCCGATTCCCGTCATTGCGTCCATCAACGGGCATGCTTTCGGCAATGGGGCCATCCTGTCCTGCGCCTGTGATTTCCGGTTCATGAAATCAGACCGCGGGTATTTTTGTTTTCCGGAAGTGGATCTGGGCATACCTTTTCTGCCGGGTATGATCGCCTTTGTCCGAAAAGCCGTCCCGGAATATCAGTTCAACAATATGAAGCTGACCGGGAAAAGGGCCGGCGCAGAGGAACTGGCCGCCCATCATGTGATTGAAAAAGCCTGCCCGGACGCCGATGCCGTGCTTGCGGAATCCCTGGCCTTCGCCAAAACCTTTCACAAGAAACGCGGTATTTTCGGGGAACACAAAAAACGTCTGCACGGCCATATTATCACTGTGCTTGATACGGAAGACCCGAAACATATCGAACCGCTGGCATTGATGATTGCCGATTGATGATTGCCGATTGGCGATTGCTATGTGAATGCCGGTATATTGATGGCTTTCAGGGTTTCCTTGGCTTCCCGGATATAATCCGCCCGCGATAGATTCATCATGGGCCGGAAAAAATTTTCGCCGGACACAAAATTATGAATGGCGTTCATAATGGACAGCACCTTCATCTTCGCATCCAGCGGCACATTTTTCCGGTCCGTGGCAAGCCCCATGGAATAGGCAATATCTGAAATATATTCAGGCACTTTAAAATCAAGCAGGCTGGTGTGGCGCGTCTTGGTAAAATACCGGAAAAGGGTCAGGTTGGATATTTCCGGGTTTTCAAAAAGATAATCCGCCATCTCGTCAATGGCAATCTGAATCCGCTCCCCCAGCGGTTTTCCTTTGATGTTTTTTTCCACTTCAATGAGCCGCTGGCGCATGCCCTCGGTGACATCCATAATCACCGCTTCATACAAATCCCCTTTCTCCCCCCAGTGATAATAGAGCGTGGAAATATCAATACCCACAGCTTTAGCGATCATGCGGGTCGTTGTGCCATGAAACCCGTATTCGCCGAAAATTTTCCGGGCCGCCGTCAAAATTCTGGCTTTCATGGAATCCGGATTCTGCTTTGCTTTTTCAAGGGATGACACCATATTTTACAAACCTTTTAAATAATTTTTTCTCTGGCAAAATTCTCGATTTGATCGGATGAATAGCCGAATTCCTCAAGCAGACGGGCAGTGTTCTCGCCAAAAACCGGCGGCAGCGTGCGCACGGAACCGGGGGTATCGCTCAATTTTACCGGAACCCCCAGAAAGCGTTTCTTTCCGCCCTGGCCATCCTCCAGATCAACCACCATTTCCCTTGCCGCAAACAAAGGATCATTCAAGGCTTCTTCCAGAGACTTGACCGGACCCCAGCAGATATCCCCGCCGTCAAGGGCCACCTGCCACTGGGCAAGGGTCTTTTGTTTGAAAGCATGGCGCAAAAAATTGATAATTTCTTTACGTCTGCCATCATCATACTGCAAGGGAATATATTCCGGCTTTTCAAAAAAAGTGCATAAATTTTTCCAAAACCGATTTTCCACCGCGCCGATGGAAAGATACCGGCCGTCTTTTGTTTCATAGGTATTGTAGCAGGCGTATCTGTGGGACAGCAGGGAATCCGCCCGTTTTACCGGAACCCCGGTGAACTGCTGGATACTGAGAACTAGCGACAAGAGGCTGAAAGACCCGTCCGTCATGGAAATATCAATATACTGGCCTTTTCCGGATTGGTGCCTGGCGTTTAACGCCAGCAGAATGCCGATCACCGCGTTCATGCCGCCCCCGGCCAGATCCGCGATCTGAATGCCGGGAATGGCGGGGGGGCGGTCTTTTTCACCCATCAGATCCAGGACGCCGGCGACGCTCAGATAATTGACATCATGGCCGGCTTCGTTCCGAAAAGGACCGGTCTGGCCATAGCCTGAAATCGAGCAGTAAATGATTCCCGGGTTTCGGGCCGAAACCGCATCGTAATCCACCCCAAGGCGCGCGACAACGCCGGGCCGAAACCCTTCAAGAATGACATCCGCCTTCTCCGCCATTCTTAAAAATATTTCCCGGCCCTGCCCTGATTTGAGGTTTAAGGTCATGTGTTCTTTATTTCTCAGCACCGAGCTATTGATCCCGGCCTCCATGGCATAGCCCCTGTCTTCAACGGCAATCACACGGGCCCCGTGATCCGCCAGAATCATGGAACAAAAAGGTCCGGGCAAAAGCCGGGATAAGTCCAGAACCGTTAAACCGCTTAAAGCGCCTTTTCCGCTCATTTTTCCCCCAGAATCTTTCAAGTTTGAAAAATAGATAAACACGTATTCAAGCGATTGTTTCCATCAATTGCTTGAAACAAAAATATATTTTAACCTTGTTTAAAGTCAACACCATTTTTGAATGAGCGCTGCAAGCAACCCTTTTTCGAATCCAAAATTAACGATAAGCACTATATTTTAAGTATGTTAATAATCAGAATACAAATAATCAAAAAAATATTTTGACACGCTTTTAAAAACAGCTTAACCTTTTTCCATCATTTGTTGGAAATAACTGACTAGAAAACAACGTTCAATAAATAGCGAACCGTTCGATATGCGGCCAGTCATTAAAAATTTCATTTATCGTTTTTTCATTCTGTTTCAACTTGCAATTAATCACACAAGGAGGACAAAAAATGGCATTAAACCTGGATGCTGTCGGGAAAAAACTCGGCCCGGTTTCCAAGGACTACACCTGGAAGGATGTGGTTCTTTATGCGCTGGGAGTCGGGGCGGGATTTGACGATCTCGACTATTGTTATGAAAAGAACTTAAAAGTCATCCCAACATTTTCCATTGCCTCGATATTTGATTTTCTTTCCCATTATGCCACATCCGCCAATGTCAACCTGGCCGGAATTCTTCATGGCGAACAGGATTTGATTTTTCACGCGCCCCTTCCGGTGGACGGCACGTTTATCACTGAAGGCAAAATCGCCCATATTTATGATAAAGGTGATAAAAAAGGGGCGCTTGTGGTCGGCCAAAGCGAAACCCGTCATTCCAACGGCCAGAAACTCTTCACCAGCATCTTGACGCTTTTCAGCCGGTTTGACGGCGGGTTCGGTGGTGAAAACGCACCCTCTGAAACCTTTGTCTTTCCGGACCGGGCCCCGGATTTTGTTGTCAATGAAACCCCTTCCCTGGATCAACCCTTGCTGTACCGGCTTTCCGGCGATGTATTTCCTCTGCATGTGGATGTGGAATTCGCCAAAATGTCGGGGTTTGAAAAACCCATCATGCACGGACTTTGCACCTACGGATACTCCTGCCGGGCCTTGATGAAAAACATGACCCCGGGCGCTCCTGAAAAAGTCCGTCGGCTAAAATGCCGGTTCTCCAAAACCCTGATGCCGGGAGACCCCATCACCATTCAGATCTGGAAAACCGGTGACGGTAAAGCCCTCTGGAAGACCCTGAATGCCAAAACCGGGGAAGAGGTCATCACCAACGGCATTTTTGAATTCGGCGATATTACCAAGGATGAAATCCGTTTTGACGGCCAGGTGGCCATCATCACGGGTGCTGGCGGCGGGCTTGGGCGGGTTTATGCCTTGGAATTGGCGAAACGCGGCGCTAAAATCGTGGTCAATGATCTTGGCTCCGCCCGTGACGGTTCCGGCGGCGGTTCCGCCACTCCGGCCCAGAAAGTGGTGGATGAAATCATGGCTGCCGGCGGCATAGCTGTCGCCAATTACGACAGCGTGTCCACCCCCGAAGGCGGCGAAAATATCGTCAAGGCGGCCCTGGACGCATTCGGCAAAGTCGACATTCTGATTAATAACGCGGGTATTCTGAGGGACAAAAGCTTTACCAAAATGGATCCGGAAAACTGGAAGATCGTTCTGGATGTTCACTTAAATGGGGCCTATCACGTATCCAAACCCGCCTTTAAAGTCATGCGCGAAAACGGTTACGGCCGTATTGTCATGACCACATCCGCCGCCGGTCTCTACGGCAATTTCGGTCAAACCAATTATTCGTCCGCCAAAATGGGGCTGGTGGGCCTGATGAACGCAATGAAGCTTGAAGGCAAAAAATACAATATCCATGTCAATACCGTTGCGCCTCTGGCCGCATCCCGGTTGACCGAAGACATCCTGCCCCCGGAGTTGTTTGAAAAAATGAAGCCGGAATTCGTGTCTCCGCTCGTGGTATACCTCTGCTCAACCAAATGCGCGGTTACCGGCAATATCTACAACGCGGGCATGGGCTTCTTTAACAGGGCGGCTGTGGTCACCGGGCCGGGAACCACCATCGGCAGCGCGGAAAAGCCGCCGGCCATTGAGGATATTGTAGAGAAACACGACGACATTGCTTCCTTAAAAAACGGTAAATTTTATTTTGAACTCAACGAACAGGTGGGAGATGTCATCAACGCATCATGACCGGCGGCACCTTTCCGGCCATGAAAGCCTATACATCCTGCCAGCTTAAAATCGAAGGGGACATCATGAAATCCCAGCTTATTGAAAAACTGTTCCGGCGATAAACAAATAAAAAAATGAACCCGATATTTTAATTCACATAGAGGAGATAGGAAATGATTGGAATCACATCATACGGCGCATATATCCCCCGCCTCCGACTGGACCGCATGGCCATATTCCAGGGCATGGGATGGTTTGCGCCCGCCATCATCATGGTAGCCCAGGGCGAACGCTCCATGTGCAACTGGGATGAGGACGCCATCACCATGGCGGTGGCGGCCAGCCGGGATTGCCTGAAGGGGAAAGACAAGCAGACCCTCGACGGCCTCTATCTGGCTTCCACCACCCTGCCCTTTGCCGACCGGCAGAACGCGGGCATCGTATCCACGGCGCTGAATCTGCGATCTGATATCCTCACCTCGGATTTCACTTCCGCCCAAAAGGCCGGGACCAACGCGCTTCTGGCGGCCCTTGAATCCGTCAAGGGCGGAGACCGGCGCAACATACTGGTGACCGCTTCAGACAAGCGAGAAACCAAACCCGCTTATTTTTATGAAATGTGGTTCGGGGACGGAGCCGCTTCCCTCATGATCGGGGATACGGACGTTATCGCCGAATACAAGGGCTCTCATGCCGTGTCCTATGATTTTGTGGACCATTATCGCGGGGCCTTCAAAAAATATGACTACAACTGGGAAGAACGCTGGGTGCGGGACGAAGGGTATTCAAAAATCATCCCCGAAGCGGTCACCGGCCTGCTTAATAAACTGAACATCACCATCAAGGACGTGAACAAGCTTATCTACCCCTGTTTTTTCAAAGCGGAACACAGCAATATCGCCAAAAAACTCGGGGCTGGAAAAGATCAGGTGATGGACAACCTGCATGAGGTCTGCGGGGAAACAGGAACCGCCCATCCATTGCTCATGCTCACCGCGGCCCTGGACACCGCCAAACCCGGCGACAAAATCCTGGTGGCCGGATTCGGGCAAGGATGCAACGCCTTTTTGTTTGAAGTCACGGGAAATATCACCCGGATGTCTGACCGCAACCGGTTCAAACACGCCCTGGACGACAAGGAAACCACGGACAATTATCTGAAATTCCTTAAATTCAGGGGACTTATTCACCCGGAAATGGGCATTCGCGCCGAAGCCCCCACCCAGACAGCGGTCACGGTTCTGTGGCGGCGGCGAAAAATGCTTTTGGGGCTCGTGGGCGGCAAATGCCGGGAATGCGGCACGGCCCAGTTTCCCAAAACCGAGGTCTGCGTCAATCCCGAATGCGTGGCACGGCATTCCCAGGATGATTATGAATTTGCCGATATTCCTGCCAAAATCAAAACCTTCACCGGCGATCTTTTAGCCGTGTCCGTGGACCCGCCCCATAAATACGGCATGGTCCAGTTTGAGGGCGGGGGGCGTTTTATGGCGGATTTCACGGATTGCAAAATGGAAGACATGCGGGTCGGGCTTCCGGTGCGGATGGTATTCCGCAAACGAAATAATGATGACGAAGAACGCGGTTTTGTGAATTATTTCTGGAAAGCCGCGCCGGTTCCTGGCGCGCTGGCTGAAATGGACAAAATCAATTTTGAGGGCCGCGTGGCCATCATCACCGGCGCGGGCGGCGGCCTTGGCCGGGTTTACGCTCTGGAACTGGCCCGGCGGGGGGCCAGCATCGTGGTCAATGATCTTGGCGGAGCAAGGGACGGTTCAGGAGAAGGCTCCGCCACCCCGGCCCAAAAAGTGGTGGAAGAAATCGAAAAACTCGGCGGTAAGGCGGTGGCCAATTACGACAACGTCGCCACTCCGGAAGGCGGCGAAAATATTGTCAAAACCGCCATGCAAACTTTTGGCCGGGTGGATATTGTCATCAACAACGCGGGTATTCTTCGGGACAAAACCTTTCTTAAAATGGATCCGGAAAACTGGAACGCGGTCATGAACGTGCATCTAAACGGCGCGTACAATGTCACCAAACCCGCCTTTGCCGTCATGCGGGAAAACGGGTATGGCCGCATTGTCATGACCACTTCCGCCGCGGGGCTTTACGGCAACTTCGGCCAGACAAACTATTCGTCTGCAAAAATGGCGCTGGTGGGCCTCATGAACACCTTAAAAATCGAAGGTCAGAAATACAATATTAAAGTCAATACCGTCGCGCCCCTGGCCGGCTCCCGGCTTACGGAAGACATTATGCCGCCTGAAATTTTTGAAAAAATGAAGCCCGAATTTGTCTCGCCCATGGTTTTATACCTTTGCTCTGAAGAATGCGCGGATTCCGGCCAGATTTTTAACGCAGGCATGGGTTATTTCAACCGGGCTGCGGTTCTGACCGGTTCCGGGGTCCAACTCGGGGACGCCGAACATCCGCCCACCCCGGAACAGATTCTGGAAAATATCGATAAAATAAACGATATGACGGACGCCAAGGAATTTTCCGATCTTAATGCCGCCATGTTTGATCTTATGACCCCGAAAACCAAAGACGCCAAACCAGCCGACGCAGGCGCATCGGAATCAGCCACCGCCTCGGACGGTGGTTTGACGGTAAAAACCATCTTCGACAATATGGCGTCCGCCTTCCAGCAGGGTGCGGCCCAAGGTGTGAATGTGGTGTTCGGCTACAATATTTCCGGTCCCACCGGCGGAAACTGGTTTATCACCGTCAAGGACGGAACATGCGCCGTCTCCCCCGGAAAAGCGGATAAGGCCGCCTGCACCTTAAACATCAAGGATACGGATTTTATAGACATGATTTCCGGGAAACTGGACCCCATGAAAGCCTTCACATCCGGAAAACTGACCATTGACGGCGATGTCATGAAATCCCAGTTGATCGGAAAGCTCTTTAAAATGGCCCGTTAAACTATTCGGCAAATCATCGCCTTACAGCAACAGGAGGAAAACAAATGGCTACAGGAATAAAAGACAAAGTCGCGATTATCGGCATGGGCTGCACCAAATTCGGGGAACGATGGGACATGGGGGCGGAAGAACTCATGCTGGAAGCATACGAGGAATGCCTGAAAGACGCAGGCATCGAACAAAACGACATCGAAGCCGCCTGGTTCGGCACCTGCATGGACGAGGTGAATGTGGGAAAAACCGCCATGCCGCTCGCCACCACCCTGAGGCTGCCCATGATCCCGGTGACCCGGGTGGAAAATTACTGCGCCACCGGCACCGAGGCATTCCGTGGCGCGTGCTATGCGGTAGCTTCCGGGGCTTATGATATCTGCCTGGCCCTGGGCGTGGAAAAACTGAAAGACACGGGCTATGGAGGGCTTCCCGGCGGCGGCTCCAGCACCGGCACCCTGCTCTGGCAGTGGTGGCCCAATCTGACCGCGCCCGGCTCATTCGCGCAACTGGCATCCGCTTACTGCGCAAAATATAAGATCAAGGATCAGGATTTAAAGCGAGCCATCGCCCATATATCAGCCAAAAGCCACGCCAACGGCTCCTTGAACCCCAAGGCCCATTTGCAGAAAAAAGTGACCGAGGACCAGATTATGGCATCTCCCATCATCGCGCATCCGCTGGGATTATTCGACTGCTGCGGCGTAAGCGACGGGTCGGCCTGCGCCATCGTCACCACACCGGAAATCGCCAAAAAACTGGGCAAAAAGGATTTCGTCACGGTCAAGGCCCTGCAACTGGCCCTCTCCAGCGGTCAGGAAACCGCGTTTAATGAGTGGGACGGGGACCATTTCATGACCACGACCCTGTGCAGCAAAAAAGCCTATAAGGAAGCCGGGGTCACCGATCCCCGCAAAGAAATCAGCATGATGGAAGTCCATGACTGTTTTTCCATCACGGAATTTTCCACCTATGAGGATTTGCATATCTCCGAGCGGGGAAAGGCCATCAAAGACATCATGGACGGCTTTTACGATCTGGACGGCGGGGTTCCCTGCCAGGTGGACGGGGGTCTGAAATGTTTCGGGCATCCCATCGGCGCATCCGGCCTTCGCATGCTTTATGAAATGTATCTTCAGCTCCACGGCAGGGCCGACAAACGGCAACTGGAAAATCCCAAGCTGGGGCTCACCCACAACCTGGGAGGATTCCCGTTCCAGAATATATGCAGCATTTCCATTATTGGAAAACACGAATAGACAAAAACGCGCCGCCAGCAAAAAAATGCTGGCGGCGCGTGGTTAGGTGTTTAGGCTGAAGACTGAAGGTTCGCTTAAAATTTCAGGGCCGCGCCAGCCTCCACCACATGCCGGTCATATTCATATAAATCCACATTGGCATTGGAATGAATAAAGGAATAATTAGTGTAAAGCCCCATCACCGCATTGATCTGGTATAAAAGATCCAGGCCCGCCACCACTGCGTCGTCCTCCCGCTTGTCCATGGACACGGAAGCTGTATTGTAATCCACCACCCGGGCGTCATATTCCGTATGCTGATAATCAACGGACAACCTCACCCGGCTTTTGTTTTGAAAAAAATACAGATAAGCGCAACCGCCGCCAATGGATTCCCCGTCTTCATCCGTATCCACGTCATCCCGGTCATCAATCAGCGCGCCAATACCATAAACGGCCACCGCCTGACTGGTCTTCGGAATTAAATATGTCAGGGTAGGCGCGACCGAATATCGCTGATAATCCCTTTTTCCGTCTTCCATGGCATAATTAAAGGCGATCGGTAAACTGTAGACAAACGGTCCATTATTGTACTGGGGTTCCAATGAAATGCTCTGGTCAATCACATCATATTCATCGAAATCCTGGTGAAAATCCGCATACCCGCTGTAGTCAAACCGAAACCCGACAGCGCCATTCAGCGGCGCCTGCCACCCGGCATTCAGGGTTGTGGCCAGCGCATTATCGCTGTCTTCATCCCCGCCGCCGGATGCGGACCCCACACGGGAATCATAAAGTCCGCCAAGACGAAAGTCTGCATTAAATGGAGAGACATCAGCCTGGCGCTGTTTCACACGGTTTTCAATACCGCCCTTCCCCACCGGGGAAGCGCTCCGTGACGGAGCCGAACAACCTCAGCCGGCCGCCCAGGTGTTAATGGGAAAAGACATGATAAAAACAAAAACCATCATGGAATAAAAAGATTTCAAAATGAACTCCTTTCAAAAAAAGATAAATCCTCATTCATAAACGCGAATAGATTCCATTTAAATCAAAAGCCCCATGTTTTCAAGGATTATAAACAGACAAAACAAACAGAACTTAATTTCATGAACCCTGTTCGATATATTTGCGCAAAGAGATTTATTTATTTGTTATCATTATAAAAAATTATGATTTGCCTTGATTTAATATCTTGACCCGGCATAATTGCTGTGATAAAAAATTAAAGCTTTCCAGAGGTCTTCATTTCTAACCCCGAATCAAGGAGCGTATGATGTTGCCTGAATTTTTTGAATTTTACAATCCCACCAAGGTCGTCTATGAAATCGGAGTTGCCACGGATTTAAAACCGGAACTGGATATCATCGGCATCAAAAAATACTTTATCGTATCCGATCACGTCATCAATGATCTGGGTCTGGTGCGGAAAGTCGCGGATGGACTTGCGGAAGCCGGTTTTGAAGTAACCGGAAAATATCTGGAAGTGGCACAGGATGCTCGACTCAATGACGTTAAAAAATGCGCGGAAATTATAAAAGCATCCGGCGCCGAAGGAATCATCTCCATCGGCGGCGGCAGCGTCATAGACACGGCCAAGGCTGTGAATATTCTGTTCTCTGAGGGCGGCGATCTGGTGGATGACTATTCCGGGGCGCAAACCCTGACCCGGCCCCTGAAACCCCATGTTGTGATTCCCACCACTGCCGGAACCGGCAGCGAAGTCACCATGGCCGCAGTCATCTATGATGAAGAAAACAAGGAAAAACTGGTGTTTGTGGACAAATACCTGCTTCCCACCCTGGCGGTGCTGGACCCGGAAATGATCCTTTCCCTGCCTCCTAAAATGACCGCCGCCACCGGCATGGACGCCCTCACCCATGCCGTGGAGGCCTATGTGGGCACCCAGGCGTCCCCGGTATCCGATGTTTTTGCGGAGGGCGCCATCCGGCTCATCATGAAACATCTCGTCAACGCCACCAAAGACGGCAACGATGTGGAAGCCAGGGGCGGGCAATTAATCGCCGCCACCATGGCCGGCATTGCCTTCTCCCATTCCATGGTGGGCTGCATTCACGGGATGGCCCATGCAACCGGCGCTCTTTACCGCGTGCCTCACGGAGTTGCGAACGGAATCCTCCTGCCTTTTGGACTGGAATATAATTTTGATGAGATCGCGGAAAAGCTTGCCCGCCTGGCTCCGGTCATGGGGGAAGACTGTTCCGGGTTGTCTGATGAAGACTCGGCCCGGCTGGTTATCAAAGCTGTCCGGAAACTTTCCGATCAGCTCAATAAGCTGGGCGCCCTGCCCTTGCGTTTAAGAGACGTGGGTGTTCCCGAAGACGGGCTTACGGCCATCGCCGAAGGAGCAGCCAATGACGGCTCCTCTTTTTACAATCCACGGGAAGTGGATGCGGAAGAATTATTACCATACATTCAGAACGCCTATTAAACTTAATTAAAAAAGGAGAAGACACCATGGGTATGTTCAAGACAAGCGATGAATTTGAGAAGGTCATCGTGGGTTTTTTTCAACTGGTTGGAAACACGCCGCTGATTGCCGACAAGCTGCTGGAGTCGAAAATGGTGATCCGCTTCACCTATACCGACCCGGACCTAGTGGTGGTGGTGGATTGCTCCGGCGATAAGGCCGAAGTCAGGGCCAACGATACGGAAACCAAGGCCGTGGTGGAAATGTCCATGACATCCGACATCGCCCACCGGTTCTGGTTCGGCATGGTCAATTTGACCAAGGCCCTGACCCGCAAGGAAATGGTGGCCAAAGGCCCCATTCCCAAGGTTCTGAAACTCCTTCCGGCCATCAAGCCCTCCTACGCCATGTACCCTCAGTATCTGGACGCCAATGGGTTCGGGCAATACAATATCACCAAAGCCTATACACCGCCGGCCGCGTAAGAAAAGGAGGCCATTATGGGCGGCTATGCAGGACAAATTCTTTATATAAATCTGACTTCCGGCGCCATCGAAAAAAAACCGCTGGACATGGATTTCGCCAGAAAACACATCGGCGGTCTGGGATTTGGGGCCTGGATATATCTGGATCTCATTAAAAACACACCAGTTGATTTTGATCCTCTTTCCGAATCCAATCCTTTTGTACTCATGACCGGGTCGCTCACCGGCATGAAAATGAACGGGGTGGCCCGGTGGACGGTCTGCTCAAAATCGCCCCTCACCGGATTTTATGGAGACAGCAATACCGGTGGCTTTTTTGGCGCGTATCTCAAATTTGCGGGCTATGACGGCGTCGTCATCACCGGAAAGGCGGCTTCCCCATCGTATCTTTATATAAACGATGATATCGTTGAAATTCGAAGCGCCAAAAAATACTGGGGCCAGGATGTGTACACAGTAACCGATGCGCTGAAGGAAGACCTGAAGGAAGGCCAAAAAACCGGACAGGTGCTGGCCATCGGTCCGGCCGGCGAAAATAGGGTCAGGTTTGCATCGCTTATCAACAACAAGGGCCATGCGGCAGGCCGAACCGGCATGGGCGCGGTGTGGGGCTCCAAAAATCTCAAGGCCATTTACGTCAACGGCACCGGAAAAATAGAAATCGCGAATCCGGGAGCCCTAAACGAACTGCGGGCGGAACTCAAAGACGTTTACGCGGACAGCATCGGCATCATGGCCCTTCATTCCGCAGGCACCGCCGCCCACATGGATGTGGGCATTATCGGCGGCGATATCCCCATCAAAAACTGGCAGCAGACGGAATGGGACGAGATCGATGCCATCGGACCGACGGTGATCGAGGAAAAAATCTTCGCCGGTCATAAGACCTGCTTTGGCTGCGGCGTGGCGTGCAAAAAAAGCGCTGAGGTCAAGGATGGCCCGTTTCAGATGGAAAAAGGCCCTGGCCCGGAATACGAAACCATCGCCACCTTCGGCACCATGTGCCTCAATTCCAATATTGAGTCCATCGCCAAATCCAATGAAATCTGCAACCGGTACGGCATGGACACCATTACTTGCGGCTCCACCATCGCCTTTGCCATTGACTGCTTTGAAAACGGGCTGATTACGGAAAAAGACACGGATGGATTATCGCTTAACTGGGGGAATTCCGAGGCCATTGTTGCGCTTACGGAAAAAATCGGCAAACAGGAAGGTTTCGGCGCGATTTTAAGCCTGGGAAGCGCAAAGGCCGCGGAAAAAATCGGCGGCAATGCCCGGGATTTTTTGACAACGGTCAAGGGTCTGGAAGCGCCCATGCATGACCCCAGGGGCGCCCACGGCTATGGCCTAGCCTATGGCGTCTCTCCCAGGGGGGCCTGTCATGAGGCCAGCCTCACCTTTGAAGCGGAAGGCGGGCTGATCTTTATCCCCGAAATCCCGGAGCTCTCTTCAGACCTTCCCGAAGGCAGCGAGGACCGTGCGCAGCTCAACGTGGCGGCCCAGGATTACGGCATGTTTTTCTCAAACTGCGCCGTTTTTTGCAACTTGGGGGGCTCCCCCTTAAACGCCACCCAGGCCATTGACATGGTCAACCATGTCACGGGATTTGATTATACCTTAGATGAAATTCTTAGTATCGGCAGGCAGTTGTGGTATCTAAAACGCGGCCTTACCAACCTTTTTGGCGCAAGAAGCAAGGATGACCGGCTTCCTGCCCGGCTCATGACGGCCTTAGAAACCGGTCCCACGGAAGGCAGCGTTCCGGACATGGATCGAATGCTGACTGAATTTTATGAATTGCGAGGATTTAACGCCGACGGTGTTCCTGAAAAGCAGGTGCTTGAAAATATCGGTCTGCCGGATCTGGCAGCCTTGCTGCACCCGGAAAATGCTTAGGCCGGATTAGCGCGGCAAGCAAACGTGAAACCATTGAAAAATCTTGCACAGCGCGTAATCCGGCGTTTGCCTGAGAATTTTTCATATTTTTATCTTTTCATATTTTCATATAATTCCCGCATGGCCGCAAAGCCCGCAGCCATGCCATTCAGTCCCTGATAGCGGGCGCAATAATGGGTACGGCAGGCCAATGGCCGATGATCGTATATCCGGCACTGGCCTGTTTTACTCAAATGGGGGCACGCATTCCGTTTCTGGTCAGAACTGATTGGCAAGTCAGCGGCCTCGCCGGTTTCCGGATGTCTGCCGCAGCACTCATAAATTTTATCATCAATAGCGCAATGCTCACAGGGGTTCATTTATCCTTCTCCGAATGGATAATCATTTGATCTTCTCCGCATAATTTGCTAATTTTGCCAAAAACCCATGGATGGAGGAAATATTTATGCTAAAACACACGCTGGAAAAAATCGAGGAAAAGATCAAGCTGTCGCCAAATATTCCGGATGATAAAAAAACCGAATATTTTGCTCTGCTTCATGAATTAAACCATGAAATCAATGAATTAAGTAAAACCGAAGAGGAAAAGGCGCAAAGCATCAAGGGTTTTACCAAAATCACCGCCCACGAAGCCACCCGGGATGTCATTGATCCTCATCTCATGCAAATTTCACTGGACGGACTGTCAACGTCGGTGAGGGAAATGCATGCGTCCTACCCAAAACTGGTCAACACAGTAAACGCCATCTGTACATTTTTATCCAAAATCGGCATTTAATACCGCCAAATTGGAGAGGCCATGGCCCCCCTTCGCTTTTCAAAAATTGCTTTCCTGATCTTTCTATCTCTGACCATCTTGGCCGATTACCCGCCGGCAGCCATTGCCGCAGATTCTACAGCAGCCCAGAACGTCCCCGCGGAACCCAATCGGAACACCTTTGGCCTGTATCTTGAAAACGATTATTTCACCGGAACCGACAGCGGTTACAGCAGCGGCCTGAAACTTTCCTGGAGTTCCGGCATTCAGGATGAATACCCCAAAGACGCATGGCCGCATCACTGGCTGTATCCGCTCATTAAACACATCCCTTTTGAAAAAAAGCCCGACCGGCAGCGAAATATTACTTTTGCTTTGGGCCAGAATATTTTCACCCCTGAAGATATTGAAACCGAGGAGATAGTGAAGGATGACCGGCCTTATGCGGGCATCAGCTACCTGACCATGGGATTCCACACCCGCCTTCCCCGCCAGATGGATTCCATGGAAGTATTACTGGGACTTGTGGGGCCCAGCTCCGGTGCCGAGGAATGCCAGAAGGCTGTTCATCAGGTGTTTGACGATATTGAACCCCAGGGATGGGACAACCAACTGGAAAACGAGCCGGTCATCGGGTTGATGTATGAGCACAAAAAAAAAATAACAGCCCCTGACCCAAACGCTGGTTTGGGATATGATATTATCTTAAACACCGGCGGCGGTCTTGGCAATGCGCTGACCTATTATAATCTGGGGCTCTTGTTTCGCACCGGGTGGAATCTGCCCAATGATTTTGGCGTCATGCCCATCCGGCCCATCAGCTCCTTTAATGGCGCGGTGGAAAACAGGGACAACCGATTGTCCTCAAAAATCGGCATTCAGTTCTTCGCCTCGGTGGAAGGCCGTGCGGTTCTCCACAATATTTTTTTAGACGGCAATAGCTTTACCGACAGCCACAGCGTGGATAAAAAACCGGTGGTGGGCGATGTCGTAACCGGCGTCAACGTCAGCCTGGGAAGGGGCCAGCTCAGCTTTGCCTATGTTATTCGATCAAAGGAATTCGACACCCAGAAAGAAGGCCAGAAATTTGCCAGCATCAATCTTTCTTATGCGTATTGATGAAGCCATGATGATTCACGAAAAAAAATTCACCGTCCGGTATGCGGAAACCGGTGTCAACGGTCACCTCAAACCCGTCAATATCTTGAATTATTTTCAAAATATCGCCAGCGACCACAGCGCTGAAATGGGGGTTTCCGCCATGGATCTGCTGCCAAAAGGGCTTGCCTGGGTGATCTTTCAATACCAGATCGATATTTCCCGCTATCCCTCATGGAAAGACACTATACGGATGCGCACCTGGCGGTATCCGCACAGAAATTTATATGAGCTGAGACAGTACGAAATTTTTGATGACCAAGACAACCTGCTGATATCTTCCAAAAGTTCCTGGGTGCTGACCAGCATCAGTTCCAAGAAACCCGTTCGCTTAAACAAGCACCTTCCAGCGGAAATGTTGAATGGCTTGCAGCAGCCGATTGTTGATGATTTCGCCACCGTGCCGGAAATCAGCCATACGGACGCGACCCGCTCATTTAACGCCCGGATGCATGATCTGGATTTTAACCGCCATGTCAACAATTCGGTATATGTGGAATGGGGCATTGAAAGCGTCCCCCAGGACATTATCCGAACCTGCCGCCCCACAGCCATCACCGTGAATTATCTGGGAGAATCCCTTTACGGTGATCCCGTCACCGTAAACACCCAGCGCCTTCCAACCAACCCGTCCATGGACTTCCGGCACGCCATCATCAACGAAAACACGGGGAAAGAAATCACCCGCCTGCACACCCGGTGGGAAGCATTTGAATAATTACGAATTATGAATTGTGAATTGTGAGTTGAAGATTGACGCCGCATTAAAGGTTTAGACACCGTCCAGAACCTCGCGTACACGGGTAATAAAATCCGACAACTGATAGGGTTTTCCGATAAATCCGGAAGCGCCGTATTGCATGGCTTCTTTGGCGTTTCCCTTGGTGGCGTAACCGCTGCTGATGATGATTTTGGCATTGGGTTTCAATGCGAGCATCTCCCCCAGACACTGATATCCGCCCATGCCGGGCATGCTTAAATCCATGATGACCAGATCGATTTGATCGGCCTGGTTACGGAAGACTTCCAGTGCGGTTTCGCCGCTTTCAGCCCCCATGACCGCGTATCCAAAATACGTCAGCATTTCGGCGGCTGCCTCCCGGATGGGCGATTCGTCATCCACCACCAAAATGGTTTCGGATCCGCCAGGCAAGGCTGTCTTCAAAGGGACCGGCTTAAGAGTTTCCGCTGGCTGTGAAATGGCAGGCAGATAAATTTTAAAAACCGTGCCCTGTCCGGGCTCCGTATAGCAGGTGATATACCCGCCATGGCTCTTAACAATTCCGTAAACCGACGCCAGCCCCAGACCGGTGCCTTTGCCAATGCCTTTGGTGGTAAAAAAAGGATCAAAAATATGCGCAACAATTCCCGGCTCCATGCCGCAACCGGTGTCTGAAACCGTCAACAAAACATACTCACCGGGAGTTACGCCAAGATGCATCTTGCAGTAAACATCATCTAAAATCATATTGCCGGTTTCAATGGTCAACCTGCCGCCGTCGGCCATGGCGTCCGCCGCATTGCTCCCCAAGTTCAGCAGAATCTGCTCGATATGGATGGGGTCCGCATAAATCGGCCGCAAATCACTTTCCAGATTAAGCTCAATGGAAATCATTTTAGGGACTGTCTGCTTTAATATCTGCACCGCCTGAAAAATTTCCTGATTTAAGGAAAGGGCGCAGCGATGGCCTTCCATTTTCCGGCTAAAGGTTAAAAGCTGGTCAACCAAACGGGCCGCCCGGTCACCGGCCCGCTGAATCTGCGTCAGTTTCGGATAATCTGGATGATTTTCCGTTTTTTTCAAGAGCAGAAGCTGGGTATAGCCGTTGATGCCCTGGAGGATATTATTGAAATCATGGGCAATCCCGCCCGCCAACGTGCCGATGGCTTCCATTTTCTGGGCATGCTGCAATTGGATCTCCAGTTTTGCCCGCTGCTCCTCCGCCAGTTTACGGTCGTTGATATCCCGGATAATACCCTGGAAACCTTTGACCTGTCCGAGTGCGTCCTCTACCAGGGACACGGAAATTTCAAGATAATGATGGGAGCCGTCCTTCTGAAAAAATTTAAAATCGCAGGCACGGGCAGGCTGCCGGGTCTCAAACACCGCAGTAAATATCGATAAAATCCTCGCCGCGTTTTCTTCGTCCATATATTGCCGGTAATGCACCCCGGCAATCTCTTCCCGGGCATAGCCGGAAATGCGGCAAAGCATGTCATTAAAAAATGTGAGTCTTCCGGAAAGGTCCACCTCATAATAACCATCCTCGATGCTCTCAAGAATGGTCCGGTATTTTTCCTCGCTCTTCCGCAAATCCGCTTCTGTTTTTTTCCGCTCATTGATGTCTATCACTGTGATGAGACCCGAGGGCATTCCCTCGTATATCAACCCGCTGCCGGCAAGGGATACCCATCTCTCCTTGCCTGCCTTGTTGACAATTTTAAAATCATAGGCCATTGGCGCCGTTTCTCCAGCCTGGCGTTTCTGCCCCCGCTGCCGCACCATTGCCTGGAAATCCGGATGCACGACCGTCCAAAAATGCATTTGATAGAGTTCTTCTCTGGAATAGCCGGATATATACTCCGCCGCCGGGTTGGCATACACCCAGTAATCATTCTGGTAGATCATGATGGCGAAAGGAGATGCCTCCGCCAAAGCCCTGAATTTGACTTCGCTTTCCTGAAGCTGCGTCATGATATTTTTTCGGTCCGTAATGTCCCGATTGACGCCGATGATGCCGATGGGCTGATTTTTTTCATCTCTCAGAAAAGAAATTTTGGATTCAACCCATATTGTCGTGCCGTCTTTGCGATAGAGCTCCGCTTCCAGCATCCTGGAGCGTTCCGGGCTGGCCTGTTCAGATGCTGATTTTCGCACTTCTTCATGAAACAACGCAAGTATTCGGGTGAGGGAATCCGGCGTTATCATGCGATGAATGGGTACGCCCACCACCTCCCGGCAGTCATACCCCCGCTGGGTTTTTATGGAGGGGCTGACATAGGTGTAGTTTAGCTCCATGTCCAGTGTGAAAATCACGTCATTGACGTTATCCGCCAGCAAATGATAGCTGGTCTCCGCCTGCTCGCGGGCCTGCTCCGCCATTTTCAGCCGTCTTTCAAGATTGGCGATATGAAGGGCGGTTTCCACCATCCGCTGCACTTCTTTGCCGGGAACCGGCGTCTCCAGGTACCCGAACGGCATGCTCAGCCGGGTGGCAGGGATGCGGTCCGCTTCGCCCCGTCCACACAGAAAAAGCACGGGAATATCCAGCCTGGCCCGGATTTGGTCAAATATGTCAAAACCGGAGACGAGGCCGGTTAGATGGGTATCGATAAAAACAATATCCGGCGGATCCATTTGTATGAGGGGTATAACGGAATCGGTGCTTTCCGCAAGAGGGCCGACACAATAGGCGAGCTGTTCCAGACAACCGATAAAATCCAGGGTTCGGGAAGATTTCGGTCCAACCACCAGAATCCGGGGGGCGGCTTGAGGGGCCGGGTCATCACACGTTTTAACGTTGGTATGGTTCACAAATTCCGTCCGTTGCAAGAATCGTCATAATGGGAAAAAAGCAGGGATATATTTTTAAATGTTTTACATTGCCATTGCCGGGCAGGATTGTCAATTTCAATCAAACGGATAAAATCCTTCCAGCGCTGTTGGCGCAGTCAATTATAATTTGATTTTAGGCGGACCGTGGATTATAGACTATGAAAATATTTCAGAAACGATTCAGATAAAACCAATTATTTAAAAAACTATTCCGAATAAGTCAAAAAAATGCCGACAACCAATCCCTTAGAAGACCCGATGCCTCCAAAACCCACGTATCAAGATCTGGAAAAGCGGATTTGCGAACTGGAGTCTTTGGAAAAATTGCTTCAGGCCAGTGAAGCCCGATTCCGCGCCATTGTTGAAAATTCTCCCATGGGCATCGCCATTGTCAATGACCAGTTAAAATATACCTATGCCAATAAGGAAAGCGAAAAAAAATACCGGATTCTCATTGAAAACGCGGGGGAAGCGGTTTTTGTGGCCCAGGACGGCTGGCTGAAATTTATCAATCACAGAACGGAAACCCTCATCGGGCATCCGAAGGAAACGCTGACATCCAAACCTTTTACGGAATTCATCCATCCGGACGACCGGATGATGGTTCTGGATCGTCACTTCAAAAGAATTCAGGGGGAGGATATTCCTTATCGATATTCTTTCCGGATCGTTACCAAATCCGGAGAAACACGATGGGTGGAACTCAATTCAGTGCTTATCGAATGGGAAGGGCGGCCTGCCACACTTATCTTTTTAAGCGATATCAATGACCGGGTGCGGATGGAAGATGCATTGCGAAAAAGCGAGGAAAAATTCCGGTTTCTGGCTGAAAAAATGGGGGATATTATATGGACGATGGACCTGAATTTCAAGACGACCTATGTGAGTCCGTCAATTAAAAGTCTGCACGGCTTTACGCCCGAAGAAAGAAAATTGCAGAAGCTGGAGGACACCATTACCCCCAAGTCACTGATATTAGCCATGAATGTGTTCCAGGAGGAAATGGAACGGGAAAAAACCGGCGGATTTGACCCTGACCGGATCATCACGCTTGAAATGGAATATTATCACAAAGACGGCTCCACCTGCTGGATGGAAAATATCATGAAGGGGATGAGAAATGCCAATGGCGAGATCATCGGCATCTATGGTCTGTCCAGGGACATCACCGGAAAAAAACACGCGGAAGCTGAAAAAGAAAAGCTTCAAGGCCTGTTGAACCAGGCCCAGAAAATGGAATCCGTCGGCCGTCTTGCCGGCGGCGTGGCCCATGATTTCAACAATATGCTCGGGGTGATTCTCGGTCATACGGAACTGGTTTTGAAAAAAACGGACCTGAACCCGCCGGTTCACAACTCCATAAAGGAAATCCAGAGCGCGGCCCATCGGGCAGCGGATCTCACAAGCCAGCTCCTGTCTTTTGCCAGAAAACAGACCATATTTCCGAAACAACTTTTTTTAAATGAGACCGTGAGCGATATGATCACGATGCTCAGGCGGCTTATCGGCGAGGGCATTCACCTGATCTGGATGCCCGGCGCCAATTTGTGGCCGGTGAAGATGGATCCGGCCCAGGTGGACCAGATCCTGGCCAATCTGTGCGTCAACGCCCGAGACGCCATCCATGACAAATCCGGTGGGGTGGGCAATATCGTCATTAAAACGGAAAATGTATTTTTGGACCATGCGTTTTGCAAGGGTCATCCGGACATTTCTCCCGGCGATTACGTGCTGCTTGAAGTGCGGGATGACGGCTGCGGCATGAATGTGGAAACTACCGACAAATTATTTGAACCTTTTTTCACCACCAAGGCGGTAGGCAAAGGCACGGGCCTGGGTCTTGCCACCATTTACGGCATTGTCTGCCAGAATAAGGGAATCATCAAGGTCTTCAGCCAACCCGGACAGGGAACCACATTTGATATTTATATGCCCAGGGATACCGGCACAACGGTCAGGGGCCAAGAGAAACTCCCGCAGGACAAGCCGGCGGGCGGAACCGAGACCATATTGGTGGTTGAAGATGAGCCCTCGGTTCTGGATATGACCCGGCTGATGCTGGAAAATATGGGCTACCGGCTGCTGACGGCATGTTCTCCCTCCGACGCCATCCATATTGCCGAGTCCCATGCAGGATCCATTGATCTGCTAATCACGGACGTAATCATGCCGGAAATGAATGGCCGGGATCTGGCCGGGAGGCTTTCAGAAAAGTATCCGCGCCTCAACGTCCTGTTCATGTCCGGCTATACAGCCGATGTGATCAATCATCAAAGGGCTTTGGATGACAATGTACATTTTATCCAGAAACCCTTTACCATGAATGAACTGGCCGACGGGGTCCGGGAGGCGCTGAAAAAAGGCGAAGGGTGAATATCGGCTTTGCTGCCTCAGTTTGCCAAAAAATCCCGGATATAAGCCCGGATCTGACCGGCATCTTCCATTTCCAGGCATGTTTCTAAAGCGCTTCGGGCATCGCTCTGAAGAATGCCCCGGATAAACTGCTTGGCTGCGGGAATGGACGATGGGGTCATGCTGATATCATCGGCCCCCATGCCGATAAAGAGAAACAGGCATTCCCGGATTCCCGCCGCCTCGCCGCAAATGCACACCTCCCGGCCAAACCGCCGGCACACCGCGATAATATCCCGGATCACGGTCATCACTGCCGGGTGAAGCGCGTCAAAATGCGCGGCCACTTTTTTATTGTTGCGGTCCACGGCCAGGAGGTACTGGATCAGATCATTGGTGCCGATATTGACGAAATCCGCATACCGCAGCAGCCGGTCCAGAATCGGCACCGCCGCCGGCACTTCCACCATGACACCCAGGGAAATATTCGGGTCATGAGGGATATTATCCTTTGCCAGTCGCTGTTTTTCATCATTGACGATATCGGCCACTTTTCGGATTTCATCAATGCTCGTAATCATGGGAAACAGGATTCGGGCGCTCCCCGCTGCCGACGCCCTCAGAATAGCCCGGATCTGGGTCCGGAACACGTCTTCCAGATCCAGGCTCAGACGGATGGAGCGCCACCCCAGAAAGGGATTGTCCTCTTTGGGATAATCCAGATAGGAAAGAAATTTGTCGCCGCCCACGTCAAAGGTTCGAATGGTCACGGGCCGGCCGCCGGCCTTTTCCAGCACCCGGCGGTACAAGAGAAACTGCTCCTCCTCCGTGGGAAAAGTTTTTCGCAAAAGAAACGGAAATTCCGTCCGGTACAGGCCGATCCTCTCAGCCCCGTATTTTTTGGCCTGAAAAATATCCGACAGCAGCCCGATATTGGCCCCCAGCCGCACTGAAAACCCGTCCGTGGTGATGGTGGGCAGATCCCGGATAGCCTCAAGCTGCCTGGCGGCTAAAACGCTCTCTTCCTTTCGCCTGCTGTATGCCTCCCGGATGTCCGCGTCCGGATTGATATAAACAATCCCGGAAACGCCGTCGATGATAAGAAAATCATTTTCCCGCACCGTGTCCAGCAGCCCTTCCACCCCGAGGACGATGGGTATTTCCAAGGACCGGGCGATAATGGCCGTGTGGGAGGTTTTGCCCCCTTTGGACAACACGATGCCCTTCAGGTTCGGCTGCCGGATGGCCAGCAAATCCACGGGAGAGAGATCCGACGCAATAATAATGGTGTCTCTGGTAAGGGCCATGTCCGGACTCGCGTTCACCCCCATGAGGTTACCGAGGACGCGCCGGCCGATATCCATGATATCATTGCCGCGTTCGCTTAAATAGGGATCATTGATGGCCGCGAACCGCTCGACATAGTCGTTGATAACCGCTTTCAGGGCCGATTCAGCGCTGGTGTTTTCCCGGATCCGGGTGATGATTTTTTTGCGCAGGGATTTGTCCCCGATCAGCATGAGATGGGCGTCCATGATGGATTTTTCCTGCATGGACAGGCCCCGGGCCTCGACGGAAATCTCCCGGATCTGATCGGCGGCCTGGCCAAAGGCCCGGTTCAGACGATTTTCTTCCGCCTTCGGGTCATCCGCCGGGGCGAACTGCACCTGGTCCAGCTCGATGCCACCGAACAGATAATGCGCGTAACCGTCACCCGCCTGATCCGACGCCCCTTCTCCCCGCAGCAGGTTGTCCTTCAGCGTGATGGGCCTATCCGGTGTGTCCGGGCGGCGGGGAGCGGCGGGCTGACGGTCTTCCAGCAGCCGGGTATAGGCCACGGTGGCCGCAATCTGACCGGCAATATTTTTAAAAATCTCGATCTGCGACGCCGCAATGCCGTCCTCGGCCAGGGTCTGAACCACCAGCGCGCCAAGCACTTTCTGATGATAAATCAAGGGAAGGCCCAAAAAATTTTGATATGCCTCCTCACCGCTGCCCGCGTAATATTTATACCGGGGATGAGTGGCAGGGTTCTTGATAAACACCGGGGACATGGTCTCAATCACCAGCCCGGTAAGCCCTTCATGCACATCCATCTCAATGGTTCCCACGGACGCCCGGCTTAAGCCCTTCGTCGCCTTTAAAATCAGGTTGTTTCCGTAAGGTTCATACACATACACGGAGCAGACATCGACGTTGAACCGGTCCGCGATCAAATGGACGATGGCGTCCAGGGACTGGTTTGGATTTTCAGACCCGGTGACCGCCTGAAGCACTTCCGCCATGATATTGGCCGCATTTGTTTTCATATTATATAACCATTTGAATTTATATATAAATATCTTAAAGCGCGCAAATTTATAAGGCCGGAGATAATATATCGGCCATTTCAATAAATGATTATATCATTGAACCGGAATTGCAAAGCTGATAATTTATGTTCATGCAAAAGCATCAACCGGCGGGAACCATTTTGGTTTTATGACCAAGCAAAACACTATGCATTTGAATCACAGGAGGGGGGCCATGCAATATTCCGACATAAAAACAAAGATCAAGGGGTTAACCGTCCAGTCCCTTGACGGCAAAAACGTGCCCGTGGAATCCCTGTGGGCCAGCCATCGCATTGTTCTGGCGTTCCTTCGCCATTTCGGGTGAATGTTCGCACGTCAGCAGGCGTCTGACTTGATGAACATCAAAAAAAAACTGGATGCGGCGGCCGTAGGCCTGGTGGCCATCGGCAGCGGTTCCCCCCGAAGCGCCCAAAAATTCGTTGATGATTTTCATTTTACCGGTGATATGTATGTGAACCGGGATCTCAAGGCCTACAAAGCCTTTGGCCTGAAACGCGGGATCATCAAAACCCTTGGTCTGTCTTCCCTGACAAAAGGGGTCCAGACCATGAAAAAAGGATTCCGCCAGGGCAAAAGCGCGGGCGATCTCTGGCAGCAGGGCGGGCTTTTTGTCATAGGGCCGGGAGAAACGCTCGTTTTCGCCCATCAGGACCAGTTCGCCGGAGACCATGCGGACCTTCATCAGGTGCTGCCCAAAATATGGGTATAGGCCCAGGAAATGCAAATACAATAAACCGCTAAATGGCATTCTAAATGAAAAACCGATTATCCCTTATTCTTTTGAGCCTCCCCTGCCTTACACCCATGTTCTGGCGTCTGTTTCACCAGGGAGTTTCCCAGCCCATCGGTCTGATTTCTGACGGTGTTTGCGGGCTGGCGGTATTTTTGATCGCCCTGATCTTCCCCCATTGGCTCCGGATAATTTGGGTGCTGGCCTGGACCATGTTCCAGAGCGGGGCCTGGGAATTATTCGGGGCCATGCAGCGCTTTCCTTCCTGGGAAGATTTGCATTATTTGACTGACCCGTCTTTTGTAGAAAAAAGCGCGTCGGGCCTTCATCTCACCTATCCCTGGCTTGCGGGAATCATGTTCGCGTTTCTTGTTCTATCTGCTTTTTTCCCGGCAAAACGTCCCGGCAAAAAATTCTGGCTTGGGGGTGTGGTAATTGCCGTCTGTCTGCTATTGATGCATGGATGGCTAAACCGCCGCTATGACAATCAGAGCCTTGCGGCCCGCTACAACCCCCTTCACTGGTTTATCAGCGATGCGGCGTTGGCGGCTTTCCAGCCCCCGCCCATGGCCCTCACGGAAGCCGATCTTCCGGCCCAGCTCCGGACGGCCGACCTTTCGGGCGCTTTTCTGCTCGATAAAAAAGGCGCTGCGCAAAATGTCCTGATAATTGTCCTGGAAGGCATTCCAGGCCTCTATTACCCGGAAATTCACAAGGCCATGGGAGTTCCCTCCTCCGACGGGGTGGTGATGCATCACATGGCGAAAGCCACCCCGGACGCCATGCTGATTCCGGATTTTGTGGCCCACAGCCACCAGACCATCCGGGGGTTGTATGCCATTCTTTGCGGGGATGTGAGCAAACTGTCCAATGAAACCCCCAAGGCTTTTGAATTGCAACAAAATCCGGAACGGGCCGGGGATTGCCTGCCTGCCCAAATGGCCAAAAACGGATGGTCCACCCATTATCTTCAGGCCGCTAACCTCATGTTCATGGGAAAAGACCGGGTCATGCCCGCCATCGGGTTCCAGCATGTTCACGGCATCGAATGGTTTACCGAGAAAAACCCCTATGAATTCCCCTGGGGGGTTATTGATCCGGTGTTCTTCCGGGGAGCGCGGGAATATATCCGCGATTTGCAGACAGAGGGAAAACCCTGGATGCTGACCCTGCTCACCGTGGGCACCCATCAGCCCTATGCGGCCCCGGATGAAATCGCGGCGAAATACGCATCCAGAAAACTGGCCACCGTGGCCATTCTGGACGAAGCAGTGGGTGAATTCATGGAAGGATTGCGCCAGGACGGGATACTAAAAAACACTTTGGTCATTCTCACCTGCGACGAAAGCCACGGTTCGGACATGGCCGACTGGATGAGCAGTTGGGGGCTGGGCGCAGTGCTGGCCCCGGAACAGAGCAGGCTGCCGCGAATAAAACAGGGGACATTCGGTCTGGTGGATATCACGCCCTCCATTCTCGATTACCTGGGCTTGGAGATTCCAAAAAGCCTCATCGGCAGGAGTTTTTTCCGTGACTACAAGGAACCCCGCGAAATGATGGCCTATACCAGCGGCAAACTTCGCTGGCACACAAAGGGCGATATGCGGTACGAATGCGCAAAAGACGGTTCCTGCCGGGCTGGAAAGGCGGCAAGTATCCTGGGAGATCCTCCGGCAAAACTGGAGCCTGCCCCCGAAAAAGACGGCGACCGGCTCTGGGCACTGGCTGCGGCCCTGGACCATAAACTGACTTCGGAAAAAAATGTGCAGACATACAAATTCGCGGGCGGGGAAATCCGTAAACTGCCCGAAAAGCTGCTTCCTGAAAGTGAATGGTCCGAAAACCTGGCCGGCGCGCAATACTTAAATTTCCCGGCGGGCTCCAAGGTCCATGTGTCCATCCGGGTCAAGGCGGTCCAGGCCCCGGAGGACGGCATTCAATTGAAACTGTTCATCCGGCAGTATGAAATCCTGACCGGTGATATCCCGTTTCCTGAATTTCCGGTGCTGCATACCGGCGAGGAAGGCGGCATTGAATTTGATTTTGAAAACCCCAAGGAGAGAAAATCCTTTTCCTTTCACCTCGTGGGCGAAGGCAAAAACGCCAGCGTTCAGATGCTGGCATTCAACGTCACTGTTGATCGGGGGGGAAATAAGGGATGAAAAAATTGCCCTCTCTCCAAAGAGAGAGGGCAATAATAATTTACGCGTTCTGCATTTCACAGGCCATGATGGTATGCTTGCACAGCACGGAGGTGGTAATGGATCCGACGCCTGCCGGAACCGGGCTGATTTTGTTCACAATGGGTTCGGCTTCCGCAAAATCCACGTCGCCGCAATATTTTCCGGGATTGTCGGGGTCAGAATTGATGCCCACGTCAATCACCGTCTGCCCTGCTTTGAAAAAATTGCCTTTGAGCATTTTCGCCCTGCCCACTGCCGCGATCACGATTTCTCCGTCCTGACAAACGCCCGGCAGATTTTCCGTCCTGGAATGGCAGATGGTCACCGTGCCGTGTTCCCGCAGAAGCAGCATTGCCATGGGTTTGCCCACCACGAGAGACCGGCCCACCACCACGCATTTTTTGCCTTTGATGGGAATATTATAAAATTTCAGCATTTCCATGCACGCGCTGGGGGTGCATGGTGGAAATCCGGTGGCGTCATCCGTGAAGACTTTTGCCTGGCCGTTGGTAGTGAGGCAGTCCACGTCCTTTTCAACCGGAATCAGGGTTCTGATTTTACGTTCATTGAGATGCTTGGGGAGGGGAGAAAACATCAAAATGCCGTTCACGTCTTTTTTGGCGCCGATTTCCGTCACCGCTTTTTCAAAACCCGTCTGATCAATGGTTTCCGGATATTCAAACACTTCGCAGTCCATGCCCACGCCCGCACAGGTTTTCTTTGCGCCGCCTTCATAAAACAAATCATCAGGACGCGCGCCCACGCGGATAATGCCCAATTTCGGGGTCACGCCCCTTGCCTTCATCGCCTCAACCCGTTTCATCATGTCTTCCTTCATTGCATCGGCAACGGGTTTTCCTTTCAGAACTTCTGCCATTGTATATTTTCCCCTTATTTTGAAAGTTTAGAAATAACCAGATCCAACGTTTCATCCGCGATTTTGCAGCCGTCACTAACCAGACGCTCCATCTCTTCTCTTGCGGACTGAACAAATTTCTGATCCTTGATGGTATTAAGATTGATGACAACATTGAGTTTTCCGGAAATCAGCGCGGCCTTCATAAACGCCACGCCGCAGCCCACATCGGAAATCGCGATCATGGTTCCGATTTGTCCCATGCGCTCATGAATCTTGATGCCCTCATAGGCCTTGCGCATAATGTCCATGGGCACGGAACAGGCGGTCTGGGAACACTGTTCCATGGTTTCTTCCTTGAATTTGATTTCTTCCGGGGTATTTTTCGGAAGGCCGTAGGCCTTGGACAACGGCTCAAATACTTCCGCATCCTTGTCCACCAGGGCTTTCAGCTCGGCAATGACTTTATCGCCTTTTGCAATCAACTCCTTGATTTCAGTCTCCACATCCGCATATTTTTTCTTGCCCACCGTGAGGTTGCCCACCATATTGGAAAGGGCCATGCCGATTGCGCCGCCCATTGCCGCCGCGCCGCCGCCGCCCGGAACCGGAGCTTTGGTCGCCAGCACTTCAATAAAATCTTTGCAGGATTTGTCCATCATTGATGCCATGTTTCAGTATCCCTCCTTATGAATGATGATTATAATAAAAGAAAATATGTAGCACTTTATTTTTTAGAAAACCAATATTTTTTCACGAGATTTAACAGGACGGTTGCAAATATGCCCTCTGACAAAACAATTATGAAAAATACCCCACAGCGTTTTCAAAAATGCGTATACCGGTCACCGGTAAATCGTTCGGGGACAGTTCACCGCGTTTGATGCACTCTTTATGACGCTGCCAGTCCGGGTGATTGGCGGGATGGTTAAAGGCTTCCGGATGGGGCATGAGGCCGAACACCCGGCCGGTGGGATCACAGATGCCCGCGATGTCCATCATGGCGCCGTTGGGGTTAAAGGGGAATTTTTGGTTCGCAAGGGTTCCGTCCGGCAGGGCATACTGACACACGATCTGATGGTTTGCGACAAGCCTTTTTATCACCGCGTCATCCGCCACGAATTTGCCTTCCCCGTGGCGCACGGGCAGGTCGATGACGGTGAGGTTGCGGGTAAACACGCAAGGAGATTCGGAATTAACGGCCAGGGTCACCCAGTCGTCCCGGAAGTTGCCGCAGTCATTATATGTCAGGGCCACGGACCGGTCTTTATAATTATTGTCAAAACCGGGCAGCAGGCCCAGATTGACGATGGTCTGAAATCCGTTGCAGATACCGATGACCAGGTTGCCGTTTTCCACGAACCGGGTGATCTTCTCGCCCACCGTGTGTTTCATGCGCACCGCCTGCACCACGCCGGCCCCGTGATCATCGCCCCAACTGAAGCCGCCGCCGAACACCAGGATCTGGTAATCGTCAATTGCGGCGGACCCGTCAATGACTTCATTGATATGCACCCGGCGGGCATTAGCCCCGGCAAGCCGCAGGGCGTGGGCAGTTTCATTGTCGCAGTTGAGACCGTAACCGGCCAGAACCAGGGCGTTTATTTTTGGAATCGTCATTTTTTTCACCACTTAATATTTCACCACAGAAAGCGCAGAGAACCGGATTTAAATTAATCCCGCAAAAGGTTTTTTCCAAGCCGCTTTTAACTCCGCCACGGAAAGAGAGAGCAGCGCCCTTCCCGACCTGCCCCGGACATTTAAAACCGGGTTTTCGGTCACTGTCCCGATACAGGCAAAGGGAATATTTTCACAGAGTTTTTCAAATGCCGCCCGGTTTTCAGGGGCAATCGTGAGAATCAATCTGCCGGAAGACTCGGAAAACAGCAGCGCGTCATCCCGCGGCGCGCCGTTTGCCGGTACTTTGCCAAGATCAATATCCAGCCCCAGGTTTCCGCCCATGGCTGTCAGAGCCAGGTGAACCCCGAGGCCGCCGCGATAAACGCCGTGGGCGGACGCCACGATTTCTTTTTGAGTGGCCTGAAATACGGCAGCATACGCGGATTTACATTTTTCCGCATTCACCTGGGGCACATTTTTACCAAGATACCCGAACAGATCGTAATATTCCGAAGCGCCCAGCTCATTGCGGGTTTCACCCAGCACATAAACCAGGTCGCCCGCGCATTTCACATCCATGGAAACGCATTTTTCAATATCCTCCACCACCCCGACAGCGGAAAACTGCATGGTTTCCAAGGCGGAAACCTTGTGGGTCTCCCCAAACCGTCCGGGCAGATGGCCGTCCACATACATGCTGTCCTTGCCGGAAAGAAGCGGAATTCCCCAGGCCAGACACATGTCGGCCAGTGCCTTGCAGGACCGGACCAGTTGGGCTGCCTTGAATTTGCCGTCCGGATTGGTGACGGGGTCATATTGAATATTCGGCCAGCAGAAATTATCCACCCCGCCAATATGGGAGGGATCACCGCCCACGGCCACCATTCGCCTCACCGCCTCGTCAATAGTGCAGGCCGTCATGTGATAAGCGTCAATGGCCGAATACATGGGAAGCAAAGCCTGACTGAAAACAATTCCCCGGCTGGAGCCAAGCACCGGCCGAATCACCGCCGCATCCGAATTCACATCCCGGCCCCGGCCCACCAAGGGTTTGATGACGCTGCCGCCCTGGACTTCATGGTCATACTGCCGGGTGATCCATTCCTTGGAACAGATATTGGGACGCATCATCATCGCCAGCAGCACCGCCGCGTAATCAGATGGTTCCCCAAGCACCGGTTCCGTCAGTCCTCGCAGATCCGGGGAACGCCACACGGCGTCGAATTCCCATTTGGGAAAACCGGATTTGAGCAGATCCATGTCCACATAGGCGCAGGTCTGGCCGTTATAGGTGATATGAAGCTTGCCGGAATTCGCGTACTCGCCGATAACCGTGCTTTCCACCGCATGACGCAGGGAGAGCGTCATGAACCGGTCAATATGTTCTGGCTTGACGGCCACGGTCATGCGTTCCTGGGATTCGGATATCCAGATTTCCCACTGGTCCAGGCCGTCGTATTTGAGGGGTACTTTTTCAAGAAACACCCGGCAGCCGTTTGACATCATGGCGGATTCACCCACGGATGACGACAAGCCGCCGCCGCCGTTGTCCGTGATATAGGCGATCAAGCCCTCGTCCCTGGCTTCCAGGAGAAAATCGTGCATTTTTTTCTGGGTGTAAGGGTCGCCGATCTGCACATGGCCGGCCGGGGTATGCTCGGAAAATGTTTCCGAAGACGCGGTAACCCCGTGAATGCCATCCTTGCCCACCCTGCCCCCGCACATGACGATCAGTTCGCCGGGCGAAGTGGTTTTGGTTTCCGTGGGACGACCGGCAGCCATGGCGGGCATGAGCCCCAGGGCCGTCACAAATACCAGACATTTGCCCATATAGCCCGGATGGAACGTCACCTGGCCGAAACCCGTGGGAATCCCGCTTTTGTTGCCGCCGTCCCGGACCCCTTCAATCACGCCATCCAAGAGCCGCCGGGGATGGAGCCTGGGGTGCAGATCCCCGTTATAATCCCGGTGGCCCACGCAAAAGCCGTAACTTCCCATGACAAGTTTGGAGCCCAGGCCCGTGCCCATGGGGTCGCGGTAAACACCGACAATGCCGGTGATGGCGCCGCCATAAGCTTCCATATTGGACGGGGAATTGTGGGTCTCTCCGGTAATGGTGTAATAATGATCCGCGTCAAACCGGCCCACGCCCGCGTTGTCCCATAATACGGAGACGACCCAGTCTTTTTTTTCGGCAAGGGCCAGGGTGGGGGCCTGGATGCAGGTTTTAAACAGGCTTCGAATGATCTGGGTTTCGCCGGTCTCGGCGTCCGTATAGGTAAAAACGCCCTGAAATGTATTGTGGCTGCAATGATCGGACCGGGCCTGGGAAATATATTCCAGCTCCACATCCGTGGGGGCAAGAAGACCGACTTGTTTACGCTCGGCCTGGACATCGGGGCGCTGAAAATAAGCCCGGATCACCGGCACGTCATTGGGATTTAAGGCCAGATTGCGATCAAGAGAGACCCGTCTTAAAATCTCGTCGCTGTCCATGGGTATGCCCGACACCGTGGGCGCATGATTCAGGCTCACCTTGGGAATCATATATCCGATGCCGGTTTTGGGATCCCACTCGTTGCGGGGGAACACCCGCACCTGCTGGATGATGTCGTTTGCAAGCAGCTCGCCCGCGATGAGTTCAACCTGATGCCGGGTCAGATGCGGGGCTTTGAGGCAATACCGACGGGACGTATACACCGCCTCGCCCGGACCAAACTTCCGGTTCAACACATCTTCAATGGCTTCAACGGCCGTTGCGCCGGGATTGTCCTTGACGCCGGGACGGTACCCCACCCAGATGCACCAGTCAAAATCAATATTCAGCGGCTCAAAAGAGGACGTCTGGGTCACCGGATTGGTGAAGATTTCTGCCTGGACGGTGGCAAGCTGGTTCGGGGACAAATCCGCGTCAATGGTCACCACATGGATGGTGCGCACTGCGTCCACGTTGATGTCAAAATAAGACGCCGCCTTATCGCATATCCCCTGCCCCTCGGCATCGAACAAATCGGATTTTAATGTAATTTCAAGTCTGTATGGCATAATTGATTACTCAAAAAATCTCATGATATCATTATAAAACACAAACACCATCAAGGTAAGCAGCAGAAAAATACCCACCTGCTGGGCGATTTCCCGGGTCTTGATGCTCACCGGCCGGCGAATCACGGCCTCGATGGAAAAAAACAGCAAATGGCCGCCGTCTAACACGGGCACGGGCAGCAGGTTCAGAATCCCGAGATTCACGCTGATCAGCGCGATAAAGGCCAGCAAATTGATCACCCCGGCCTGTACCTGTTCTCCGGCCATCTGGGCGATCATGATGGGTCCGCCGATGGTTTTGGGGCTTATGCTTCCCTGAAACACCTTGACGACCCCTAATACCGTCAGCTCACAGATCAAATAGGTGCGGGAAAGACTCTCCTGAAACGCGGCCACCGGCCCCAGGGGACGGGTGATGGTTTCCCCGGTGGACTTGACCCCGATGATATACCGGTGCTGGTCTTCCCCGAAAATATTCTTCATCACATCATCCGCCGGGGTCACGTTAAGATTGAGGGTTTCCTGGCCTCGCCGCACCGTAAGGCGGATGGATTTTCCATCACTTGTCATAATGGTTTCCGAAAGATCGGTCCAGGTTTCAATGGGATTATCGTTGATGGCGGTAATAAAATCACCATTTAAAAGCCCGCCCCGTTCGGCGGGCGATCCTGGCGTCACTTCACCAATCACCGGTTGAAGCAGCATCAGCCCTGAAGACCAGAAAATGCCGAAAAAGATGACAATGGCCAGCAAAAAATTAAACACCGGGCCCGCAGCAACGATAATCATGCGCTGCCATACCGGCTTGTGGGTGAAGGAAAACGGGATATCTTCCGGGGCCAGCTCTTCATCCGGCTGCTCCCCCACCATTTTGACATATCCGCCCAAGGGAATGGCGGACAGGCGGTAGTCGGTGCGGCCGGATATTTTAGATAAAATCTTGGGTCCGAAGCCTAGAGAAAATTTTTCCACACCAACGCCGAAAGCTTTGGCGCAGAGAAAATGCCCCAGTTCATGCACAAAAATCAACACCCCGAGAACAACGATCAGGCCGATTACAAAACTCATACGCCCCCTTTAATAGCTGTCAGGCTATTCAGTTTTAAGTGCCTAAAGTGCGCTAAAGTGACTAAAGTTGCTGTGTCGCTTCGCTCCTTCAGCTTAAAAAAAGAGATAAAAAGTCATTAACTTTAGTCACTTAAAACTTCCAACCCATGACTTGCCTTATGCCGCATCACGCATGCGGTTTTAACCCTGATGGATAATCCAGTCACCGGCTGTTTGCCTGGCCCACTGGTCGGCTTTCATGATGGCAAAAATATCCGGATCTTTTATAACATCGTGATTATTTATCGTATATTCAATAACTTCTGGTATTTGCACAAAGGAGATGCGATTGTCTAAAAACGCATCCACCGCCGCCTCGTTGGCGCCGTTCAGCACACACGGCATGGTGCCGCCGGTTTCACAGGCACGGTACGCCAGTTTCAGACAGGGAAATTTTTCCATATCCGGCCTCTCAAAGGCCAGCGCCCCAATGGCCGCAAAATCCGGGACAGGCAGGTTCAGAGGCAGCCGTTCAGGCCAGGACAGGGCGCAGGCGATGGCTGTTCGCATATCCGGAACCCCTAACTGTGCCATGACGGAACCGTCACAAAAAGCCACCATGGAATGAACAATGCTCTGGGGATGAATCACCACTTCAATCCGGTGATGCGCCACGCCAAAGAGATGCATGGCCTCGATCACCTCAAGGCCCTTGTTCATCATGGTGGCGGAATCAATGCTGATTTTTTTGCCCATGGCCCAGGTGGGATGGGCCAACGCCTCTTCCGGCGTGATGGCGGAAAAATCCGAAAGCAACCGGTTCCGGAAAGGGCCGCCGGAAGCGGTCAGCAAAATTTTATGTAAATCCCTGGCGCGGTTTCCGGCCAGGCACTGAAAAATCGCGCTGTGCTCCGAATCCACCGGCAGAATGGAAACCCCCTGCGCTTTTGCTTTTGTCATCACCAGATCGCCGGCCATGACCAGGGTTTCCTTGTTGGCCAGGGCAATATGCTTTCCGGCATCAATAGCAGCCAAAGTGGGCGTGAGACCAGCCGCCCCCACCATGGCGGAGACCACCGTATCAGCAGAAGGATGAACGGCGGCGGCGTGATACCCGTCGGGTCCGTATACAATTTCGGTTTTAATGCCTGCGGGAAGGCGTTTTTTGAGATTTTCCGCCTCGATTTTTCCATACACCGCCGCAATATCCGGCTGAAACCCCACGATCTGCTCAGCCAGTTCGACGATATTGTTCTTGGCGGTCAGGGCTTTAACGGAAAACCGGTCCGAAAACTGCGCGGCCACCCGCAAGGTATTTTTTCCGATGGAGCCGGTGGCTCCTAAGATGGACAAACAACGCATGGCTCCATGCCGCATATTAACCGCCCGCCAGCAAAAAGGCTTTAAATATATAGGCAACCGGGGCGGCGAACAAGAGCGCGTCAATCCTGTCCAGCAGGCCGCCGTGCCCGGGAAGGATATTGCCGGAATCCTTGATATGCCCTGCCCGCTTTAGTTCGGATTCAAACAGATCCCCGGCCTGGGCCGACAGGTTAATCACAATAAAGAGCGGAAAAATCATCAGGGGATTTAAATGGGGCAAAAACAGGCGCATAAACAGATAGCCCACGGCTATGCAAAGCGTCATGCCGCCGATGGACCCTTCAATGGTTTTTCCGGGGCTGATGGCCGGGCTCAGCTTATGGCGTCCGAAAAATTTACCGGCATAAAATGCCCCCACATCTCCGGCAAATACGATAAACAGCAGGAAAAAAATCCAGGCCACCCCGTTTTCGCCGATTCTGAGCAGCACGATGGCGGATAAGGCCAAAGGGATATAAATAACGCCCTGGATTTGTTTTTCCACAACGGAGAGCACGCCGGGATTTTTTTTATACAATGTCATGGACAGCATGGCGGCCCCGATTAAATTCACCACAAGGCCGAGGGTCATCCAGTGGAAGGCGTTTTGAGAGGCTGCGGCAATGATGAACAGGCTGACTATGGCGCCCCAGAGGAAAATCGGGGAAAAAACAGACCGGGGCTGGTCATGAAAAACGATCCGGCCATATTCCCAAAGGGTAATCAGGGAGACGAGACCGATAAAAGCGGCAAACACCAAGGGAGAGGCTTTCAATATCAGAAGCGCCAGAAGCGGAAACGCGACGATACTGGTGAGGAATCGTTGTAAATGCATGTTCATTTTTCTGCCACCCGTGGTTTGATTGTAATCATCCTGCCGGGTTAAACGCGTCCGAAACGGCGGTCCCTGCCCTGGTATGCCTTAAGTATCTGGATCAGTTCTTCCCTGGTGAAATCCGGCCAAAGGGTGTCCGTGATATAAATTTCGGCGTATGCAATCTGCCACAGCAGAAAATTGCTGATGCGCATTTCTCCGCTGGTCCGAATCAGGAGTTCCGGGTCCGGCATGCCGGACGTATATAAATGACTGGCCACGGTTTCCGGCGTGATGGCGTCCAACTTCAATCCGCCGGCCTGGACCTCCCCGACGATGTCCCGGACCGCCCGCACCAGTTCCGCCCTGCCGCCATAGCTTAAGGCAAGGGAAAGGCACATGCCGGTATTGGTTTTTGTGGCATCCCGGGTTCGCTGAATTTCATCCTGAACCGCCTGGGGCAGTCGCTCTGTTTCGCCGATCACATTGAACCGGATATTGTTGACCACCATTTCCGTGCGTTCGGACACCAGAAATTTTTTGAGAAGCGCCATCAGGGCCGCCACTTCCGTCTTCGGGCGCTGCCAGTTTTCGGTGGAAAACGCATAAAGCGTCAGAAAAGGAATGCCGATCTCCCGGCAGGAACGGACCACCATGCGCACTGTATCCGCCCCTTTTTCATGGCCGTTGACCCGGTTCAAGAGCTTTTTCTGGGCCCAGCGGC
>Ga0209467_1000247_pt1 | contig 93336 bp, 77 predicted proteins | sample Higcelwee11metaG_FD_187175 | JGI IMG/M metagenome (GOLD analysis project Ga0209467, IMG submission 187175) | Freshwater pond sediment microbial communities from the University of Edinburgh, under environmental carbon perturbations - High... | ecosystem: Environmental > Aquatic > Freshwater >...
TACCGTGCTCTGTAGTATATTGCTGTTCCATAAGAAGATATTAAAGCAAAAAGAGGAGGGGCACAACAATTTTTTTATAACTTGTTTGTGCCTTGAGCGAAGCGAAAGGAATGAATATAATCATGAAAAAAGTTGCAAAAAGCATCACTGAACTTATCGGGAACACACCGCTTCTGGAAACTGTCAACTATAACAGCCAAAGCGGCATCAAGGGAAAAATTATAGCTAAGCTGGAGTACTTCAACCCGGGAGGAAGCGTCAAAGACAGAGTAGGCTATGCGATGATAAAGGATGCCGAAGATAAAGGGCTTATTAAAAAGGATACGGTAATAATCGAGCCTACAAGCGGAAATACCGGAATAGCTCTGGCATTTGTTGCAGCAGCAAAGGGTTATAGGCTTATACTTACAATGCCGGACACTATGAGTGTTGAAAGAAGAAGCCTGCTTGCGGCATTGGGCGCTGAGCTGGTTCTTACTCCCGGGGCCGAAGGGATGAGTGGTGCCATTAAAAAAGCGGAAGAGCTGAAAGCTAAAATCCCTGATGCTTTTATCCCGCAGCAGTTTAAGAATCCGGCAAATCCGGCAATTCATAAGGTAACAACGGCTGAAGAAATTTGGAGAGATATGGAAGGCCAAGTAGATATATTCGTTGCCGGAGTTGGTACAGGGGGAACAATTACAGGGGTTGGTGAGGCACTTAAAGCAAAGAATATTGATATTAAGATTGTGGCAGTAGAGCCTGAAGGCTCACCGGTGCTGTCGGGGGGGAATCCTGGTCCTCATATGCTGCAAGGGATCGGAGCAGGTTTTGTTCCGGATATATTGAACAAAGCGGTTATAGATGAGATTATAAGAGTGAAAAATGAAGCGGCTTTTGCAGCAGCCAGAAAGCTCGCAGGTACAGAGGGCATATTGGTTGGTATATCTTCTGGGGCAGCACTATATGCAGCAACAGAGATTGCCAAAAGACCCGAAAGCAAAGGTAAGAATATAGTTGTACTTCTGCCCGATACGGGAGAAAGATACCTGTCCACGACTCTATTCCAGAGGGTATAGTAATTAAGATAAAGCTTCTGCCAATATTGAACGTACTGAATCAATTGGGGCAGGAGCTTTATTTTTTATTGTATAATTCACAGAAAAGTTTTTACATTACATCCTACTATAGAGATTATATATATAATAAAATGTATTAAACTGACAGTAATTTATAAATAAAACGAAGAAATGTGAGTATTAATGAGATAATCTAAATTAATCTTGATTAAAAGTACGATTAACGGTAAAATAGTTATATTATCAGATTATAATTATAAATATTTGGGAGGTGTGTTATGGGGGATAATGTCAGCTATATTTCATCTGCACAGCAACTTAAAGATACCGTAGAAGCTTTGCTCGAAGTCAAACTCAAGCCGGATATTATGATTTCTGGAGTTTGGGGCAGATCCCTGCATGAGGATATACTTACCTTAATTATTGATAGACAATGCAGCAGTTCATGTAAAGTAATTATTCCTAAACTATTGTTTAAGGGTAACATATCCTTATCTCTTTTGAGAAAAGTATGTGAAGCAGAAGGACAGGTGCGAATCAATAATTCTGTAACAAACAACCTCCTGCTAATAGGCGGATGCGCTTTTATACTTTCATTTTCGAGCAGATTGAACGGTATGAATATGCTGAATACTACATTTGAATGCGCAGTGATGATTTCAGATGAAGAAATAGTTAATGAAATAAAAACACAGATCAACAATGCTTTTGAAAATAGCATTATTTTCAGAATGTAATTTTTATGGGGGATGAGATATGAAAATCATTATTATTGGCGCTGGGAAGGTCGGATATAACTTAGCTGAAAGCTTATCAAAGAGTAATCACGATGTGATTATCATTGATAAGAATCATATCGCCTTAAGTAAGGCAGAAGAGAATCTTGAGGTGCTATGTATAAGAGGAAGCGGCGTCAGTACGAGCATTCTTATGGAAGCAGGAGTGGAAACCGCCGATTTATTAATTGCTGTGACAAGCATTGATGAAGTTAACATGGTTTGCTGTCTTACTGCGAAAAAGCTTGGGGTCAAACATACTATAGCAAGGATTAGGGATCCTGAGTATGCAAAAGAAATTTCTCTATTAAAAGAGGAGCTTGACTTGGATCTTATTATAAATCCAGAGCAGACAGCTGCTGAGGAAATTGTAAATGTGCTTAACTTCCCAATTGCTATTAATGTAGAGAACTTTGCAAAGGGAAGAGTTAAAATGGTTGAAATAAAAGCGGCAGAGGGAATGGGTATTATTGGCGTGCAGTTAAAAAATATCGCAAGCAAGTTTATATCCACAATTCTTATTGGAGTTGTTGTAAGAAATAATGAGGTTATAATACCTAATGGGGAATTTGTTATTCAAAAGAATGATGACATGTATGTAATTGGAAGACCTTCCAGCCTTTATAACTTCTGCAAGCTGTCAGGCAAATGCCCTCAAAAAGTAAAAAATGTTATGATTGAAGGAGGAGGCCGAATATCTATTTATTTGGCAAATCTGCTGACAGAAATGGATATTAAAGTAAAGCTTATTGAGACGGACAGAGAAAAGTGTGTCCAGCTATCTGAACTGCTTCCAGAGGTGCTTGTAATAAATGGAGACGGAACTGATGAAGAATTGCTGAAATCAGAGAATATCAGCGATATGGATGGGTTCATTGCTATGACGGGTATGGATGAGGAGAACCTTATGTCAGCTCTTCTCGCAAAGCAGAATGGAGTAAAAAAAGTAATTGCAAAAGTCAGCAGGGTGAACTATGTCAACATAATAAAAAGCTTAGGGATTGATAGTGTGATAAGTCCAAAGCTTATTACTACTAATCGTATATTGAAATTTGTCCGTGGCAACAACATTGAATCCTTATACAGAATTATCGAGGGACAAGCAGAGATCACAGAGATAATTGCAGACAGTGGAAGCAAAATTCTAAATACTAAAATCAAAAAGCTTGGATTGCCTAAAGATGTTATAATTGCTACAATTGTCAGGAAGAATGAAGTTGTTATACCGCATGGAAATGATATCATAAAAGAGGGAGACCGGGTTATTGTCATTTCGAAAAATAAGAACATCTCTAGTTTGAATGAGGTAGCTGCTAACTCTGCAGGAGGAAAACAAATTGAACTTTAGAGTAGTTGCAAGAACCCTTGGTATGCTGCTGGTGTGTGAGGCTTTGTTAATGATTCCGTCACTGGCAGTAGCGGCATATTACAGAGGAACGGACATTCATGCATTTGTGCTAAGTATATTGATAACGGGATTAGCTGGCGGTTTATTAACTTTAATAAAAACATACAAGAAAAGAATGTATGCCCGCGATGGTTTTGCTATTGTCGCCTTGTGCTGGATTCTTTTGTCTCTTTTTGGTTCTCTTCCCTTTTATATAAGTGGTGCTATACCTTCATTTGTTGACTGTTTTTTTGAGACGAGTTCTGGGTTTACAACAACCGGTGCAAGCATTCTGACTCATATAGAGGATCTGCCGAAGGGAATACTTTTCTGGAGGAGCTTTACACACTGGGCGGGCGGCATGGGTGTTATCGTGCTTACCTTGGCTATTCTGCCTTCAATAGGTGCCGGCTCAGTTCAAATGATGAAAGCGGAAAGTCCCGGACCTAACCCGGGAAAAATTGTGCCCAAAGTGGGGGGAACGGCTAAAATCTTATATGGGATATATATTATAATCACAATTATTGAAATCATCCTGTTAATAATTGCCGGGTTGCCTCTTTTTGATGCAGCTATCCATACTTTCGGTACTGTCGGTACAGGGGGATTTTCCAACATGAATTTAAGTGTGGGAAGCTACAACAATTTAGCTGCAGAAATAATTATTACAATATTTATGTTTATATGCGGTGCGAATTTCTCACTGTATTATCAAATGCTGAGAGGCGATCTTAAAGCGCCGCTTAAGGATGAAGAATTCCGGTTTTATTTCGGTGTAGTGGTAATTTCTATTGCTTTAGTTACAATAAATCTTTATGGCAGTAATGTATTCAGTTCAGTATGGGAATCTCTGCGTCACTCTTCCTTTCAAGTAGTATCAATAATTAGTACAACGGGATATGCTTCAACAAATTTTGAAGAGTGGGGAATGTTCAGTAAGATTATCCTGCTCATGCTGATGTTTGTTGGAGGTTGTGCAGGCTCTACCGGCGGTGCTATAAAAAACATAAGGTTTCTGCTGCTTTTCAAGGTAATGAAAAGAGAACTGCTCCAGATTATCCATCCAAAGGCAGTTTATTCAATCAGGTTCGGCAAAAGTGCAGTGGATGAGAAAACAATATCTGAGGTGCTGGGATTCTTTTTTATGTACATGATAGTTTTTGTTGCAGCTATACTTATTGTTTCTCTTGATAATCTGGACTGGGCGACAACAGTAAGTTCAGTAGCTGCTACTCTTGGAAATGTAGGGCCCGGCTTTGGAATAGTCGGTGCTGTAGGCAACTACTCGACACTGTCGGTTTTAAGCAAGGTAGTACTGTCTATTTGTATGATAATTGGGCGTTTGGAGATATATCCGATTCTACTTCTTGGTGTACCTTCCTTCTGGAGGAGAATAAATATATAATAAAAAACGAAGATCTTATGATCTTCGTTCTTTATTATTTGTAAAACACATGATTACCAATTCTTTTAACAAACGTTTTATGTTGAATAATCCATGTACCTTCTGACTTGTCGGGATTAAAGAAATATGTTGCACTGCCAATATAGTTTGTCCCGCTAAATGCGGCTTTTGCCGCGCTGATACTATCCGCATTCGGAGTATTATAAATGGTGCCGTCTGCAACTGGGCTGAACTGGGGAATACCTTCATAATACTCAAATATTACGCCTTTAATTGTATTTGGGAACGAACCCGACTTGACTCTGTTCAATATAACATTACCTACAGCAACTTTGCCTGCATAAGGTTCAGCTTCTGCTTCGGCATGAATAATTCTTGCCAGCCAATAAAGGTCGGTAGCTGTATAGCTTGTCCCTCTTGCAGCTACTGTAGCAGCAGAGAAAAGCTTTGCCTGGGTTTCTCTGCCTGAAATACCATCAATTCTAAGGTTATTAGCCTGCTGAAATTTGATTATCGCATTTTCTGTCATTTTGCCATATATACCATCAGCAGATCCAGGCGAATATCCTTTTTGAATTAAAGCTTGCTGCAGTTTTACTACAGCAGTACCTCTGCTCCCGAATTGCAGCAGACCGTAATAAGTATCTGCAAAAACACCTATAGCTTGTCCAACTAGGAGCAAAGAAATAACAGCAACACAAATAATGATCTTAAGATTTTTTTTCATACACAATACACTCCTTCCATAAGATATGTGTCCTGGAATGCAATACAATAAGAAGCGGGACACATGAATCAATGATGCATTATTAAACTTTGAATTTAATGTAAGCTGATAGTTTAATAATGCTTGCCTCCGAAGTTAGCTGACGGGTTCGGGACAGAAGGCTCCCTACCATGATTGCCCATGGATTAACCCCAGAATTGGTTCCTCCGTACCCGGTAAAACCGGGATTCAGCAAATGTCTGTGTTTACATAATGCATATTATATAACATATCAAGTTCTATGTCAAATCAATGTAAAAATTGGAAAATATCAAGTAAACATAAAAGATGAAAAAGTTACCATGTTAATTATTTTGAAAATTGCAGAAAATGAACTTAAGATAACCTAAATGTTTTGAGCTAAACATCTTACATTGAATTCAGAATGTGCAAAACATTTTCTTAATATATATTTACTGGCTATTGTATCAATAAATATAATATACTATTGTTATACAGTTAAAATTATGAGGGAGAATTTCTATGGACATAAAGCATCATGAGTACGAGTATGAATATAGTCATCTTAATGAAGTTTGCAGAATGCTGGAAACAGAAATTGACAAGAAGGATAACGAAATAAAAAACTATAAAAGTGAGATAGTTTCAGTAAGAAAGAATATGTGGGAGAATGCAAGGCATGGATTCGGAAGTAATGAGACTGAAGCTATGATTGAGGCAACCCAATACATATCAGCAATAAAAAATGAAGAAAACAATTATATATTTACAAGAGTTCTACTTGATAAATACAGGAGACTTCTATATTCTCCATACTTTGCAAGGGTTGATTTCAGAGAAAATGGGGACACATCTGCCGAAAAAATATATATTGGTCTCTATTCATTTATAAATACTGATACTATGGAAGTAGTGATACATGATTGGAGGGCTCCGGTATCAAGTGTTTTTTATGAGCATGAGATTGGAGTGGCAGACTACAAAACCAGCGAAGGCTCAGTATATGGAGAAGTGTCTGCAAAAAGGCAGTTTAAGATAGAAGATTCAAAACTGCTGTACATGTTTGACAGTTCGGTAAAAATTGATGATGAAATGCTGCAGGAAATATTAAGTGGGAATGCCAGTGAAAAAATGAAAAGTATTGTGACTACAATACAAAAGGAACAGAACAGAGTAATAAGGTTTGACGAGGGGCGGGTGCTTATTGTACAAGGTGCGGCGGGAAGCGGCAAGACCTCCATAGCGCTGCACAGGATAGCATACCTGCTGTATAAGGATAGCAATCTTAGATCTGGTAATATTATTATATTTTCTCCAAGCCATATTTTTAATGATTATATCTCTAATGTGCTGCCTGAACTGGGAGAAAACAATGTAATACAAACGACCTTTGCGGAATATACAGCAAACCTCATAAAGGGAGAGTGCAGGATAGAAAGTTTTCATGACCATATGGAATATGTACTGTCAAATAAGGTTAGCAGGGTTTACAAAATAAGGGAAAACGGTTATAAGTATAAAAATTCAAGACAGTTTCTTGATGCAATGAGGCTGTATGCTTCTGAAGTTTCAAATAGGGCTGATTATCTAAGAGATATATACTATGAAGGGAAGGCAGTAATCAAAGGAAGTGAACTGAGGAAGGTTTATAATGCAAGTGACAGGAGGCTTCCAGCAAATAAGCGGCTGGCTGCAGTCAGAGAAAGAGCATTTTATCTATTGGCAAGAACCCAGGATATAAAAAAGGCAGAGCTGGAAAAGAAAACAGACAGCACCGATAAAAGTGCAAGAGAAGTAGCAGCGTTGGTAAGGATGGGGCTGCAGCAGGAATTCAGAGGAGTGAGGGACGAAATAGATAAAATGACCCATATTGGACTATATGAAATATACCGCAATTTTTTTAAGAGCAGTTACTACTTTGAGGCAGGAAAAGCTTTCGGACTAATGGAGGATGAACTTAAGGCTATAGGCAGACATGTAATAGAAAATATTGACAATAGGTTAATAAGTTTAGAGGATTCTGCAGTACTTATATACCTTAAATGTGTAATAGACGAGCTGCCTGATATAGCAGGCATAAAGCATGTGGTTATAGATGAAGCTCAGGATTATAGCCCTTTACAGTATGAAATTTATAAAATACTGTTCCCCAAAAGCAGCTTAACAATACTAGGGGATATGAACCAGCTTATCAATCCTTACATGAGTTCAGTAAGCTTTGATACCATCGCTGATATATTCGGAAAGGCTGATTCAACTGTATTAAGTTTAAGCAAATCCTATCGCTCCACCAGAGAAATCACTGAGTTCACAAAAGCAATGCTCCCATCTGATAAAAAAATAGATGGGTTGAACAGAGCGGGGAGGCTTCCTTCGGTGATAAAGCTCAGTGAAAATAGTGATGTTAAAAAGCTTATGACGGCTGACATCAAAAAACTGCTGGAGGACGGGATGAAGTCAATTGCGATACTGTGCAGAACCTCAGAGGAATGCAGCTTTTTATACAGGCTTCTTAAAGAAGAAATTGAAATCAGCATGGTTGCTAAAGATGATGATTACTACAAAAAGGGTATAGTTGTAATTCCTTCTTACTTATGTAAGGGCCTTGAGTTTGATGCTGTATTAGTATATGGAGTTGATAAAAAGAATTATCATACTGAAGGAGACAGAAGGCTTCTATATACTCTTTGCACGCGGGCGCTTCATATTCTAAAGGTTTACTATGAAGGAAGCCTTTCGCCTATTATATCCGAAGTTAATAAGAGCTTGTACAAGTATTTTGAATAATGTGAAAGGGGCTCTCACTCTTTCACATTATTGCGGAGTTTTACCTTTTGCGTTAGGGTTAAGCATACTTGCTTCTGCTTACAGCTTAGTGAATTTTTCGCCTTTTGTATTCTCAATATTAAAATTATCTGTTATTCCACGTGCTTTAACAATCACATATGGATAAGTAATGGCCATTGTAACCATATCTCCGGGGGCAGGAGACTTTTCCACAACTAATATTCTAGTTATGCCTTCGATGTCCTCGATGGACTTCACATCAATACTGAAGCCTCCTGTAGGCTTTTTACCCGAGGCTATGAATATTATGAAAGAGCCGTCTTCTTCCCATGTATAGTAGCCTCTTATACCTTTGACTTTTTCAATTACTGATTTTTTATCCGGAGAAAGCTCTTCAAGTTTTATTTTTTCAAATTCTATCTTATTTACTGTTATTCCATGGATTTGTTCTCCCCTGCCATTTTCACCCTCTGGTATTGTACAGCCGCTTATGGCAGGGGCAGCCAATAAAGCGGTCAATGCAAATATTATGAAATTTCTCATGATAGTCCTCCTTACAGGTAAATTTGAAACTATATTGAACGCACTTAAGGTAATAAATCGGGTATTGTGCTGTCCAGAATCTTTTCCATAATAAGTATGTCAATCCACTTTCCGTCTAATATACCTTGCTCTTTATACACTCCAACTTCGCGAAAGCCGAATTTCTTATATAGAGTTTTTCCTTTCTCGTTATTTGATAGTGCTGAAAGCACCAGTTTATGATAGCCAAGCTCGGAAGCTTTTTCTATCAGTGCCTCCATGAGTACGGAGCCTATGCCTATGCCCCTTAATGGCCTTTCTATATAAATAGAAAAGTCAGCAACTCCGTTATAAGCGCAGCGTGAGTTAAATACATTGAGTGATGCAAAACCAACTACAGTGCCTTTCATTTCAGCGATCAGAACCGGATGCGTGAGCCTATGGGATTCAAACCATGCAGTCCTGTCTTCTATTGTTTTCTCATCAGTTTCCAAGGTTGCAACCCTATCTGCTATGCCTTGGTTGTATATGCGCGTTATCAAAGGGATATCAGCCTTTTCTGCAAGCCTAACAGAAATACCCATATTTTCAACTCCTTTGTATTAATCATAGCATAAATACAAGCGGAAGGTTATATAAGCAGCTAAGAATTTTTTCTAAAAATAAATCATAATTTCTAAAGTAATAGAATAGATGCTTAAAAAAATATATAATGGGATTGGCTGAAATATTCACTAAACAGTTTAGCAGTATTACTCAGGAATTAATATTTAATTGATCGGGGAAAATAAAAGAAAAGTATGATATATCTCGAGCTTTGGAAGGAGTAGAGAAAATGGGTAGGATAGCAGGGACATTTATTTTTCCACATCCGCCTATTATGGTTGAGGAAGTGGGAAGGGATGAAGCCAAAAGAGTGACAGGCTCAATTGATGGCGCCATGGAAGCTTCGGAACGTATTGCAGGTATCAAACCGGATACAATAGTAATAATTACCCCTCATGGAACACTGTTTAGGGATGCCATGACCATTGCATCGGATGAAAAGCTTGCGGGGAGTCTTTCCAGGTTTGGAGCTCCCGGGGTAAAATTAACCTTTGACAATGACTTGGAATTGGTCGATAAAATAATGGAACAAGCTGATAAAAAGGGAACTTACTGCATTCCTATGAATGAAGATGTCAAGAAGACCTATAAGCTTGAGCCTGGACTTGATCATGGAACCATAGTTCCCCTTTATTTTGTGAATAAAAAGTACAATAACTTCAAGCTGGTACATATAACCTACAGTCTTCTCCCAAGAGATCAGCATTATAAGCTTGGTACCGCCATAAAAGATGCGGTGGAACAGCTTGAACGCAAGGTAGTTGTAATAGCAAGCGGAGACCTTTCCCACAGACTTACAAAGGATGCTCCGGCAGGCTTTAGTCCCCAGGGTAAAGAATTTGATAAAAAATATATAGAGCTGATAGCGGCAGGAGAAATCAGAAAACTGCTGTCTATGCCGGCTGAATTTCTGGAATCTGCAGGAGAGTGTGCCTACAACTCCACTGTTGTGCTTATGGGCTGTCTGGATGGCTGCAGTGTTAAGGGAGAAATACTATCCTATGAAGGCCCCTTTGGAGTAGGCTACTGCATAGCAGAGATCCATGCCGGAGCTTACGGGGATAATAAGACAGAAAAAAGCAGTGACCCTTATGTAAAATTGGCTATTGATACGCTTGAGACATATATAAAGACAGGCAAGCGGATAGTTGTGCCTTCCGATCTGCCTGATGGATTGCTTAAAGGCAGGGCTGGTGCCTTTGTTTCACTGAAGAAATACGGTGAGCTTAGGGGCTGCATCGGGACTATAGGACCTACCACTAAAAGTATTGCTATGGAAATAATCCAGAACGCCATCAGCGCAGGAACCAGGGACCCAAGGTTCTCTCCTGTAGAGGAAGAGGAACTTCCTGATTTGGTATACTCTGTAGATGTCCTCGGGGAGCCGGAGCCTATTAACTCAAAAGAGGAGCTGGATGTAAAAAAATATGGAGTCATTGTAAGAAGCGGGCGCAGATCAGGTTTGCTGCTTCCCAATCTGGAAGGGGTAGATACAGTGGACTATCAAATTGATATCGCATTGCAGAAAGCAGGAATTAGAAATGATGAGTCCTATGAGATGGAACGCTTTGAAGTTACTAGACATTATTAAGCATATGGGGTGATTCATTATGGATCAATTAAAGGAAGCAATGCATTATGAACGGCTTGAAGAACAAAAAGTAATCTGTAGGCTCTGTCCTCATGAATGCACCATTGCACCGGGTAAATATGGAATATGCAGGGTCAGAAACAATATTGAAGGCATCCTTTATACTCATAACTATGGGAAAATTGCTGCTGTAGCAATGGATCCTGTAGAGAAGAAACCTCTTTATCATTTCTATCCGGGAAAATATTTGCTATCTTTGGGGACTGTAGGGTGTAATTTCAGATGCAGGTTTTGCCAGAATCATCATATTGCACAGCATGGTATGGATGAGAAAACGTCGGCAGGAGACTTGTACGAAGCCTCAGAAGGGTATCTGCTCTGCCTGTGCAGACAGGAAGAGGATTGTGTCGGGATAGCATACACCTACAATGAGCCAAGTATTTGGTATGAGTATGTATTGGATACAGCCAGATATATTAAGGCGAAGGGTTACAAAAATGTGCTGGTGACCAATGGTTATATCAGTGAGAAGGCACTGGCTGAGCTTCTGCCTTATATTGATGCAATGAACATAGATGTAAAAGGGTTTAGCGGGAAATATTACAGGGATATCTGCGGAGGCAGCCTGGAGCATGTCAAACGTACTGTTGAGATAGCTGCTGCGGTATGCCATGTGGAGGTTACTACCCTTATTGTTCCAGGGTGCAACGATGATGAAAAGGAGATGGAAGAGCTTTCAAAATGGCTGGGAGCTATTAAACGCTCCATTCCACTGCATCTATCCCGTTACTTTCCGAATTACAAGATGAATGAAAAGCCTACACCCGTTGAAACATTGAAGATACTTAAAAAGATAGCAGACAGCAATCTGGAATATGTGTATATAGGTAATCTTCCAAGTGAGGATATAAGCACATATTGCCCAAATTGCGGCGCTCTTCTGGTAAGAAGAGCAGGAGGTATAATAATCGAGCATCTGGATGATGGAATATGCTCCAAATGTGGCAAAATTATCGACATAACAGGTATATAACCGGAGGAAACAGTTGGTTTCCTTAGCAAAAAAAAGTGTAACAAAGTTGCCTTTTTATTTGGTATAATCTGATTGTATGCGAAACATTTAGGAGGTGGACGAAATGAATTTTTTCACTCAGATGCGGGAAAGCGTAATTGATTTAAAGTTCTACAGAAACATTAAGGATAATAAGTTCAGCAGAAGTTTTGTGTATTTGCTGCTGCTTTTTCTTATAATCTATTTTATAAATGGAACGAGAACTTTTATCGCTACTAGAATAGCCGTGGATGAGCTGGTTGTCAGTTTGAGTTGTGATGCTCCGGAATTCAAGTTTGAAAACGGTGAATTCAGCTTTGAAGGCGAGATGCCATACTACATAAGCAGCAGCACTAATGAAGCTTTCGTTATTGACACTACAGGGCAGGTGACAAAAAGTGTATTGGAGGATGTAGCAAGCGGAATTCTTATAACCAAGGACAAGTTATATGTGAAAAGGAGTGAGGTAGAGACCAGAGAGATAAGCTTAACAGAGCTTAAAGACATTACCCTTAGCAAATCGGATGTGATTGAGTTTTTGCCGAAGCTTAGCTGGATTGTGCTCATATTTATTGCTTTTGCTTTTATTTTCCTTTTAGGTTGGAAGCTTATAAATGCTGTCATACTGGCACTATTAGGACTGATTGTGAATGCTTTTTTTAATGGCAGGCTGAAATTTAATAATATGATAAATATCAGTATATATGCATTGACGCTTCCGATGCTCATACAGGTGGCAGTTAACCTGTATGGCTATCCTATACCCAATTTCGGGTTCATATACTGGGGGATATCCATACTATATGTGGTTTTAGCGGTAAAAAGCTGCAGGGATGAAGCAAATGAACTTAATGCAGGGGATGATCCGGAGCAGGTTTGAATATTAATTTCTGGAGGATGCTATAATTGAAAATAGGTGTAATTTCGGATACACACATAAGAAGCAGCACCAGACTGCTTCCCAATATTATCTATAAGGTATTTGATGACGTTGACATAATACTCCATGCGGGAGATATACTTATTGCTGAGGTTATCATTGAACTGGAGGCAATTGCTCCGGTATATGCAGTAGCAGGAAACAATGACGATTATGAAATGTTGTACAAATACGGAACAAGAAGGATAATTGAAGCAGGCGGAAAGAGAATCGGCTTGACTCACGGCACCAGCAGAGGAAGAACATATATGAACGCATATGCTGAATTTGACAAGGATAATGTGGATTGTGTAGTATATGGACATAGCCATAAGCCTCACAATGAGGTTATTAACGGAGTATTGTTCTTTAATCCGGGCTCCCCGACCTCGAGAAGATTTGAGCCAAGGTATTCCTTGGGGCTTTTACATGTGGACAAGGATATTGTGGGAGAAATAATATACTTTGATGAAATAGGGGATTAACATGGCAGATATGGAAACAGCTATAATACTTGCAGGAGGTAAAAGCAGCAGGATGGGCTTTGATAAGCAGTTTTTAATGCTTCGGGACAGGTATATTGTTGAGATGATAACAGATAAGCTTAAAAGAGTTTTTAAAGAGATTATTATTGTTACCAACAGACCTGATGACTACATAAAATACGGATTCAAACTGGTAGAGGATGAAGTCAAGGACTTCGGGCCCCTGGCAGGGATACATGTGGGACTCAAAAGCTCCGGAAGTATGCACAATTATGTCGTAGCCTGTGATATGCCTTTTATAAATTTAAATTACCTGAAATATATGATGGAGCTTATCGAGCAGCATGAGGGTAAGGTTGATGGGGTTATAACCAGGCTGGGTGAATGGATTGAACCGTTTAATGCTTTTTACTCCAGAAGCCTTTTGGATAGGATAGAAGAAAATATGGGAAAGGGCAAAAGGCAGATCAGTGCACTTCTGAAAGAATCCAACGCACTTTATGTCAGTGAGGCAAAAGCAAGGGAATTCAGCCCAGGCTGGGAAATGTTCACCAATGTGAATACTTTAGAGGACTATGAAGGGATAATGAAGCAGCTTATGAATCGGCAGGAGGTGTCAGTATGAAGTTGACCAGAGATATCCCGATAATAAAATATGAAAATGGTGCAGTATCATCAGTTGACGATATGGTAGTCAAGGAATATGCTTTAACTATTATGGTTGATGGAGAAGAGTTTATCACTCTGCTTTGCACGCCGGCAAGTCTTGATTGCCTGACTGTCGGATTCCTGCTTTCTGAAAGCGTTATAAAGAGCAAGGCTGACATAAGGAAAATGCGAATAAATGAAGAAAAAGGCATAGCAGAAGTCGAAACCGAGAAGTGCAGTCTAATTGCCAAAAAGCTTCACGGTAAGCGGACAATGACCACTGGCTGCGGCAAGGGCTCTACCTTTTATAATGCTGTGGATTCTCTAAGCTGCAAGAAAGTGTCAAGCGGTATAGAACTTAACGTACTTACAATTGTTGATCTTATGAGAGATTTTAATAAAAGGTCGGAATTGTTTTTTAACACAGGTGGAGTTCATAGCGTAGCACTTGGCACAGATACAGGCATCATGCTGTTTCACGAAGATGTGGGACGACACAATGCTATGGATAAGATTATAGGGGAAGCTTCCATGAAAGAAATTCCGCTTTCTGACAAAGTAGTCTTAACAAGCGGCAGGGTGTCTTCTGAAATGCTTATTAAGGCTGCAAAAGGCAATATACCGGTCATTGTATCAAGGTCTGCGCCAACTGACCTTGCGATAGAGCTTTCAGGTCAGCTTGGCATAACTGTAGTTGGGTTTGCCCGTGGGCAGAGGATGAATATATATAGTAATCCGGAAAGAATTATAATTTAGGGGGAAGTTAGAATGCTGGAAAAGATATTGGAGCACAACAGGAAATTTGTGCAGGAGAGAAAGAATGCAGGACAGGATAAGCCTATAAGCGGTCATGCAAAGAAGGACGCAATGGTATTCACCTGTATGGATACAAGGCTTGTGGAGCTTTTGGAGCCTGCAATGGGTTTTGGCAGAGGGGACATAAAGATACTTAAAAATGCAGGCAATATAATAAGAGGAAACTGCAGTGATGTAATAAGAAGCATAGCTGTAGGAACTGTGCTTATGGGCTTAAAGGAAGTATATGTGGTAGGCCATAGTGACTGCGGAATGAGAAAACAGAATGCAGACGACATAAAGGTAAAAATGGCGGAAAGAGGTATACCCGCGGAGGCAATTGAAGCTATAGATATAGAAGAATGGTTTGGACTGTTAAAGGATGAAGCGGAGAATGTCAAGGATGCTGTTAATAAATTGAAAGAGTCTCCATATATTCCTAAAGATGTGAATATTTACGGTTTATTAATGGACCCGAATACAGGCGAAATAGAGGTTATTGCGTAAATTAATATAAAACCAGGCAAAATCAAAAATCTTACAGGAATTATAGACATATTGCTAAAAAAATGTTAAACTTGTACTGTTAAAAATATAACTAACTTATATTTGTTATTTTATTTAATTATTGATTGGAGGGTCTATTAAAATGGAGAAAAGAATGCTGGCTCCAAAGGAAATTGCAATGGCAACCTGCGATTCAGGTGCTGGGAAAGCTAAGCTTTCAATTGTACAGATGATTGTACTTGGTATTTTCGCAGGATTGTTTATAGGCTTTGGAGCGCAGGGAGCGATTACAATAGGACAATCGCTTACCAAGATTGATGCGGGGTTGCAGAAGTTTGCATTTGCCGGAGTTTTCCCTGTGGGACTCATGTTGGTAGTAATCTGTGGTGCAGAGCTTTTTACAGGTAACAATCTTATGACTTTAGGGTGCGTTAATGGTCGCTACAAATTTTCGGATATTTTAAGAAATTGGGTTGTTGTTTATTTTGCAAATTTTGTAGGTTCAATAATATTGGCGTACTTAGTTGCAAACTCAGGATTGATGGCTGCAAAATCACCTATTGCCGAGTTAGCTGTTGGAATTGCAACGAAGAAAGTTGCAATTGGTTTCGGACCTGCAATTATAAGAGGTATACTCTGCAATATCCTTGTTGTACTTGCTGTTTGGATGGCTACCGGAGCAAAGGATATAATAGGAAAGATATTCTCTTGCTGGTTCCCGATTATGCTGTTTGTACTGTCAGGTTTTGAGCATAGTGTTGCGAATATGTACTTTATACCACTTGGAATGTTCTTAGGTGCACCTGTTACCTGGGGACAGATTTGGATGAATAACCTTATACCTGTTACAATAGGCAATCTTATTGGTGGAGCACTTATCGTTCCGTTATTCTACCATATAGCATATATAAAGACATCAGCACCTACTGTAGCAAAAGATGCAAAAGCTTAAAAAAAAGATGCAAAAGCAGTTATAGTGGTATATAATTAAATACAAATATAAGTTTTCCGAGTCATCGCTTCTAAGGGTTATCTATGATGTTATGACCAATGGGCAGGTCCCATGAGGGTTTAGAAAGAAATTTCTAAGCCTCCCGTGTTAGGAAAGGAAAATGTTTTGTTAAACTTAAATATAAAACAATCCTTTTTTGGATTGTTTTTGTTTTTAGCATAAAGGAGTAGAAATATGGAGTATTTTGTCGAAGCCTTTAACAAAGCAATATCCTTAATGCTGTCTTTCGATCCGGAGCTTTATGGGATAATATTTCTATCATTAAAGATATCAGTAATTGCTACTATTATAAGTACAATCATAGGATTGCCGCTTGGTGCAATGATAGGACTCAACAGGTTCTGGGGAAGAACAGCATTGATAAACATAACAAACACTTTTATGGGAATGCCTCCGGTGGTTGTCGGACTTGTGGTGTATATACTCTTGTCAAACCAAATGGGTATATTGGGATCATTAAGACTACTTTTTACGCCTATTGCCATGATAATTGCACAAGTAATGCTGGCGGCTCCAATAGTTTCAGGGCTTACTATTGTTGCGGTTCAAGGAATAGACCCTCTATTGAAAAAAACCGCAGTAAGTTTGGGGGCAAACAGCTTCCAGCTTGCATTGCTTATTATCAAGGAAGCAAGGTATGCAATAGGAGCAGCTGTTATTACAGCTTTTGGACGGCTTACTGCAGAAGTCGGCGCTGTTATGATGGTAGGTGGAAATATAAGGTTCCAGACCAGAGTGATGACGACATCAATAGCATTGCATAAAGGCATGGGCGAGTTTCAAATGGCTCTCGCATTGGGAATAATTCTTCTTCTAATCTCCCTTTTGATAAATAGTATACTTGATATGTTAAGAGGCGGAAGGGGGATGGGTGACAGATGAAAGAAATATTCAGTATAAGGATGCTTATAAAGGAATATAATGGTAGAAGGGTTTTGGACATAAAAGAGTTAGACATTGAGGAAGGTGGTATAACAGGAATAATAGGCCCAAGCGGAGCAGGAAAGAGTACCCTTTTGTACATACTTAACGGTCTGGAAAAAGCCACAAGCGGAGAGATTATATTTGACGGAAAGAAGCTTACCGGTGAACCGGATATAGAGGTAAGAAGACAGATGTCAATGGTATTTCAGAAGCCTACTGTGTTTAACATGTCGGTGTATGATAACATGGCATACAGTCTGAAACTTCGCGGATTGCCAAAGAATGAGATAAAGGGCAGGGTGCTTGAGCTTTCGAAGTTTATCGGGATCGAGAATAAGCTTAGGCAAAAGGCAGTAACACTTTCTGGTGGGGAAGCCCAGAGACTAGCACTGGCAAGGGCGATTATTCATAAGCCTAAGGTTCTTTTGCTGGATGAGCCCACAGCCAATCTTGACCCGGCGAATGTAGCTATGATAGAGAAACTTATACTGCATGCAAATGAAGAATACAAGACAACAATAATAGTAATTACTCACAACATGTTTCAAGCCAAAAGAATACCAGAGAGGCTGGTTTTCCTGCTTAACGGCAGCATAGTGGAAAGTGGAGAAACTAAAGAGATGTTTACTAAGCCAAAGGATAACAGAACTTTGGATTTTATTGAAGGAAGAATGATTTATTAGGAGGAATAATAATGAACAACAAAAAAAACATGAAACACAGTATTATGGCTGTATTACTTGTACTGCTTATAACGGTAATGTCAGGTTTTTCTTTTGTAAGTGCAGATGACACATTAAGCGCAGGGGATAAGGCACTTACGACAGCCTCCTGGCTCAATTTAAGAACAGGTCCCAGTACTCTTAATAAAGTACAGTCAGTGCTTATCAGGAATACAACTGTAAATATTATTGAAAAATTAAACAATTGGTACAAAGTAAGCTTGGCAAACGGCAAGACAGGTTATGTACATGGAAATTATCTTAAGGAAATAGCAAAGGTAGCGGCTGCAACTCCCGCCAGCAAACCGGCAATTGCAATAGGCAAACCGGAAGCAGCAATGGTGCTGGCAACCACAACCAGCACAAGAGATACAGGGTTATTGGACGTGCTTGTACCTGCCTTTGATAAAAAGTATGGGGTAACTACAAAAGTAGTCTCTGTAGGTACTGGAGAAGCAATAGAGATGGGCAAGCAGGGAAATGCAGATGTTTTACTTGTTCATGCAAGAGCATCGGAGGATGCGTTTGTTGACAGCGGCTATGGAGTGAACAGAAAGGATGTAATGTACAATTATTTCTTTATTGTAGGACCGAAGGATGATCCGGCTGGGATTTCTTCCATTAAGGATGCCGGAGTAGCTATGAAAAAAATAGCTGACAGTAAAGCTAAGTTTATATCAAGAGGTGACAAGTCAGGTACAAACACAAAAGAGCTTTCGATCTGGAAAAAGTATGATATCAAACCCCAGGGACAGAGCTGGTATCTGGAAGCAGGGCAGGGCATGGGAGACACTCTCATGATGGCAAGTGAAATGGGAGCATATACTTTAGTAGACAGTGGTACCTGGTATGCTTTCGAAAATAAGGTTAATCTTAAAATAGTGCTTCAGGGAGATTCTGTGCTTTTCAATCCTTATGGCGTAATAGCAGTGAACCCGCAGAAATACCCCAATATACACTATAATGCAGCAATGACCTTTGTACAGTTTATAACCTCTGATGAAGGACAGCAGATAATCAGAGAGTATACGAAAAACGGAAAACAGCTTTTCGTGCCTAATGCAACAAAATAGAAACGGGGGACAGAGTTAGAAGACTCTGTCCCTTTAACATTTAATAAATATTCCTAGATAGGGTATAATATATTGATAATCCATTTTTTATAAGCTAGAATTTAGTTTAGGATGTAATAATAAGAATCAGAAGATAAGTAATATGTTAAGGTACTGAAGGAGAGGACTGCTTATGAAGCTTTTAGAAGTTGATACGGTAGAGCAAGCTAAACAAAAAATGGAAAAGTACTTCGGGGATATCGCAGTTATATATGAAGAGGTTGAAATTACAGAAGCTTTAGGCAGGGTAGCTTTCGAGAATGTTTTCTCACAGCTTAATATTCCGGATTTCAACAGGTCCACCGTTGACGGTTATGCAGTGGTATCAAAGGATATCTATGGAGCCAGTGATAGTCTTCCTGCCTTTCTCAATATTTTAGGTAAGGTTGAAATGGGAGAAGCAACAGCACTTAAGGTAAGCGCCGGAAGCTGCATATATGTCCCCACAGGGGGAATGATACCTCCTGGGGCTGATGGTATGTTGATGATTGAATATGTTGAACTTATTGATGAAGGTATGTTGGCTGCTCAAAGCCCCGTGGCACCAGGTGAAAACATTATTTTTATCGGGGATGATGTAAAATTTGGAGAAAAGGTTCTAACTAAAGGCAGATTGATTAGATCCCGAGACATTGGTGTGCTGTGTGCGGCGGGAATAAGCCATATCAAAGTGTCAAAAAGACCGAGAGTAGCCGTTATATCCACAGGGGATGAAATAGTTGACCCCTTTGGGCAGGTGCAACCGGGGCAGGTCAGGGATATAAACACTTATACCCTTTCAGCCATGGTGCAGGAGCTTGGAGGAGAGGTAATCAAGAGTATTGTGGTGAAGGATGATTATGACCTTATAAGAAAAACAGTTGATGAGGCATCAGGCGACAATGATATTGTAGTAATATCGGGGGGGAGCTCAGTAGGAGCAAAGGATAATACCGAGAAAGTTATTGACTCTTTTGGAGAGCCTGGAGTATTCGTACATGGAGTTGCGGTAAAACCCGGGAAGCCTACTATTATCGGCAGAGTAAGAGATGCGGCGGTTTTTGGGCTTCCGGGACATCCTGTGTCAGCAGTGGTTATATTCAGGATATTTGTCGGGGAGCTTATCGACAGGCTGCTTGGAAAAACTAAAGAGAGTCTTTTTATAAATGCAGTATGCAGCGCAAACATCCATTCATCACCAGGCAAAGAGACACATCAGATGGTTGAGCTTTCGGAGGATGAAGACGGATTTGCGGCAAAGCCCATACATGCGAAATCTTCTGCAATTTCACAGCTTTCAAAAGCGCAGGGTGTGATCCGGATACCTTTAGATAAAGAAGGAATAAAAAAAGGTGAAACCGTGAAGGTGGAGAGGTTTTAAAACATTACTTGATGAATGGAGCGTGTGAAACATGAATAAGCACGAAAGAAATATATATATTTCAAATATGGATGTAAATGAAGCCCAAAAGCTTTTTATGGATAGAGCAGAAGCATACCTGGTAAATGCAGCTATAGAAAAGCTTCAGGTTTTAGAATCCCGGGGCAGAGTATCTGCAGACCCAGTGTTTGCCAGAGTATCCTCCCCTAATTTCAATGCTTCTGCAATGGACGGGATAGCGGTAAGGGCAAAAGCCACTTTCGGTGCCTCAGAGGCAAATCCAATGAGACTTAGAAAGGATAAAGACTTTATTTATGTAGATACTGGAGACCCCATTACAGACCCTTATGATGCGGTTATTATGATAGAAGATGTAGTTGAAATAGACGGGGAGACAGTGGAGATAATCAAATCAGCGGCTCCCTGGCAGGATATAAGACCAATAGGAGAGGACGTTGTAGCAAATGAGATGATTATTCCCGCCAATCATGAAATAAGGCCGGTAGATATTGCAGCCATGCTTTCGGGAGGTATTACTGAGCTTAAGGTTCTTAAAAAGCCCAGGGTTGGTATAATACCTACAGGAACAGAAATAATTGAACCGGATGAGCCCCTTGTACTGGGAAAGATAATTGAATCAAATTCCAGAATGTTTGAGGGTATGGCAGCGGAATACGGCGGCGAGCCGGTAAGGTTTAAGCCTGTACCTGATGACTATGAATTGTTAAAAAGCACAATATCAAAAGCGGTTGAGGAAAATGACATAGTTATAATTAATGCAGGTTCTTCAGCCGGAAGTGAGGATTTTACCGTAAAGCTTATAGCTGAGCTAGGAGAGGTTCTGGTCCATGGAATTGCAACCAGGCCTGGGAAGCCTGCCATACTTGGAATAGTGGATGGTAAGCCGGTTCTGGGCATTCCGGGCTATCCGGTATCCGCATATTTTGTTTTTGAAACCTTTGCAAAGCCGCTTATCCGAAAGTTTCTTAAACAGGTGGTGCTGCCAAAAAACAAAGCTGAAGCGGTATTATCAAGAAGGATAGTATCGTCCCTAAAGCATACTGAATATGTAAGGATAAAGCTTGGAATGGTTGAGGACAAATTAATAGCTACACCCTTAAATAGGGGGGCAGGTGCCACTATGTCCCTGGTCAGGGCTGACGGCATACTTACAATACCCCGCAACAGCGAAGGAATTGAAGCAGGAGAAAAAGTCAGGGTGGAGCTTACCAAGAATATTGATGACATAAAGAACACAATTGTATCTATTGGCAGCCATGACCTGATAATGGATATGATAGGCAGCCTCATGCACAGGGAGGACTCTGCATATAATCTTTCATCTGCTCATGTAGGAAGCATGGGAGGGCTTATGGCGCTGCGCAGGGGTGAAGCCCATATGGCGCCTGTACATCTTCTGGATGAAGAATCAGGAGTATATAATGAAAGCTACATCAGAAAACTTCTTCCGGGCTCCAGGATTGCCCTGGTAAAAGGGGTAAAGAGAGTGCAGGGAATGATGGTCAAAAAAGGGAATCCAAAGAATATAGCAGGCTTTAAGGATTTTGCAAGAGATGATGTACAGTTTGTCAACAGGCAGAAGGGTGCAGGAACAAGAATACTTGTTGATTATATTTTAAATAAGGAAGGAATAGACTCTGCTTCGATATCGGGTTATGAACGTGAGATGACAACGCATATGGCAGTTGCAGCAGCGGTAAGCTCCGGAGCTGCTGATGCAGGGGTAGGAGTGCTTTCTGCTGCTAATGCTATGGATTTGGACTTTATACCTATAGGAGAGGAAGAGTATGATTTTGCCATACCGGAAAAATATTTAGAAATGCAAATGTTTAAGCTATTTACTGATATAATTAAATCAGAGAATTTTAAGAATATACTTATGGATTTGGGTGGCTATGGAGCCGAAGGAATCGGAGAAATAGTACTCATAGGATAATAAGGAAATGTTCATGCAAAGGGTGAGGATTACAAATGAAGGATGCATTAGGCAGAAACATAAACTATCTGCGGATATCAGTTACGGACAGATGCAATCTCAGATGCCGCTATTGTATGCCTGAGGAAGGCATAGAGAAGAAGGAGCATATGGAGATACTGACATTGGAGGAGATATTCGAAGTAGTGAAGGTATGCGCTGACTTGGGTACGGATAAGATAAGAATTACCGGGGGCGAGCCTCTTGTGAGGCTGGGACTGACCGGGCTGATTGGAAAAATAGCAGCTATTCATAGCATAAAGGATATTGCTTTGACTACCAATGGAATACTTCTTAAGAAGCTTGCATATGAATTAAAAGAAGCGGGGCTTAACAGGATAAACATAAGTCTGGATACCATGGAGGAAGAAAAGTATAGGTACATTACCAGGGGCGGGAACCTCAAAGCTGTTCTGGAGGGTATTGATGAAGCGTTTAAAGTGGGTCTGGTTCCTATAAAAATCAATACCGTCCTGGCAAAAGGCTTTAATGAGGATGAAATTGAGGATTTCATCAAGCTCACACTTAGCAAGGATATTGATGTGAGATTTATTGAGCTGATGCCTTTAGGACAAGCAGCAAGCTTTGCATCAGAGCATTATTTATCCAATTCAGAGGTTCTGGAAAGGTTTAAAGCGCTGGAACCGGCAGAAGCAGCAGACAAAAGCAGTCCGGCCAGATATTATAAGCTGCCCGGGGCGAAAGGAAGGGTTGGGCTTATTAATCCGATAAGCCACAAATTCTGCGATAACTGTAACAGGATAAGACTTACAGCAGATGGGAAACTGAAGCCTTGCCTCCACTCCAATAAGGAAATAGATGTAAAAGGGATACTGAGGGACGGAAAGCTCAGTGACAAATGTGAAGTACTGCGGGGGGCTGTGGAAGAAGCGATACATGCCAAGCCTGAGCACCATACTCTGAATGATTTATGCAGCAAACCCATTGAAAGGAATATGTACACAATAGGCGGATAAAGAAAAGAGGGATATTAGTGAAGGGCAAAGTAATAGCTGTAAACATAAGCGAAAAGAAGGGTGTGCCCAAGGAAACCGTTGAACTGGGGGAATTCAAGGTAGACCACGGTCTTGTAGGAGATGCCCATGCCGGAAACTGGCACAGGCAGGTAAGCTTGCTCGGCATAGAGAGTATAAACAAGATGAAGGCTTTAGGCATTGAAGGGCTTTGCACAGGCACATTTGCAGAGAATCTGACCACAGAAGGTATTGAACTTTGGAAGCTTCCGGTAGGTACTAAGCTCAAAATAGGTGATACCCTGCAGGAGGTAACACAGATAGGCAAGGAATGTCATGTGAAATGCGCAATATTCCAGCAGATAGGCACTTGTATAATGCCAACCGAGGGCATATTTACAAAGGTCTTAAAGGACGGAATTATAAAGGCCGGAGATGAAATCGAAGTAATTTCGTAGGAGCGAATCAAATCGCTCCTCTTTTTATTTTTGTTCTGGTGTGAAATGGCTTTTCTCTTCCATAACTATAGTCTGATTCATTTTTAATTATCTCAAAAACCTTGATAAAGAAATTTGTGATTTTATTTTAAAATAAAAGAGGAATCTGCGGGTAAATATAGAATAATTTGTTATAATAGTATAATATATTATGTAAAAGAGGAATATGGATTATGAGGGAACAAATAGCAAATGGAGTTATGACAATTATAGTACAAGCTATAATGTCAATTTTAGGAGTATTTGCAGCCGCAGTTATGACAGCTGTAGTACAGTATTTAAACAAAAAGAAAGAAGAAGTTGTTAATAAAATTGGGGTTGATAAATACAATCATATCTATAATGTAGCAAAGGCTACGTTCTTTGCGGTAGAACAAAATTTTTCAGGCTTAAGTGGGATGAGGGAGCAAAAAAGAAAGCTGTTTGACAGTATGCTTTTACAGAAAATGCCTCATTTGACTCAACAGGAGCTGGACCACTTCAGAGAAGGGATTGTAGGAGAAATAAATTATCAATTGAGTCAAAGCCAGCTTTTAGGACCGGCGGCAGCAATGACCGGAGTACCGGCTATTGCTCAACCTGACGCAGAGTCCAATAATATAGCACCTGGTGAGTTGATAGTATCAAAAGAAGCAGCAGAAAATCCTGCACCGGCAGAACAGACTAATGTGACAGCCGCTAATACCCCCTGAGATGCAGCTTGAAGCTAAATTGAGATTTAAATATGAAGGAAAAAGAAAAAATGAAAAATACTTTGAATGATGAGCAAGGAAATATTATTTCTTTGTGCCCGGTGGCACCTTGCCATAAGGAATTCTTACTGAAAGTATTCGCTGAAAGCCGGTGGGATTTGGCTTTGATATCTGGAGTAAGTGAGGAGCAGCGGGCTGATATTATATCGGAGCAGTTTTCAATAGAACAGCAGCAGATGACACAAATGTATCCTGAAGCAAGTTTAAATATAGTTATGCTGAATAACCGGCCTATAGGACGGCTTTATATGCATTATGGAGAAACTGCAGACCGTATTTTGGAAATGGGGCTTTTGGAGAATTACAGGAGAACGGGAATAGGCAGAAAAGTTATGAACATGCTAATTGAAAATGCTTTGGAAAAAGGGCAAACTGTAAGTCTTCAAGTAGCCTGGTTCAATCAGGGGGCATATGCATTTTTTGAAAAGCTTGGGTTTAAGGCTATTGAAAATAATGGGGTTTTCTATGAAATGCAGTATATGCCGTGATTATTGTTGTGTAATCGGGAGTAGGATACCTACGCCCTCGGTTATAAAGAATAAAAGTTGAAGGGGGATTTTATATTATGGAATGTTATTTGGGGACTATTTTACCTTGGCCTGTAAGCTATGCACCGGAGGGATTTGCATTATGTCAGGGACAGTTAATGCCGATTACGCAAAATCAAGCACTTTTTGCTTTAATTGGGGCTACATACGGCGGTGACGGAAGAAATAATTTTGCATTGCCTAACTTGTGCGGACGTTTTCCTATTGGTACCGGACAGAATCCGAATAGCGGAGTTACTTATACATTAGGACAGCAGGGCACAAATTCAGGAAGCGTAGTACTTAAATCGACAGATGTACCTTTACCGGTGCATGTCCACGCAATCCAGAGTACTGCTACTGTCACAGGTGGCGGCGGTAATGTTCCGGTAAGTTTGAATGTTAGTATACCGGCTAATACAGATCCTTATCCGAATCCTATGCCGACTCCTGCGACATATGTAAGTACACCTGCTAATAATAATTGCACACTTGCTTCAGGTAAAGCGGGTCAATCTCCTACTAATATCTATACAACTAATCTACCGACACCAGGTGCCAGTTTGAAGCCTTTTACTGTACAAACTAACATAAATGTCCCGGCACCAACAGTAAGTGTAGCATCAGCCTGCGCCGCAGCTGGAGCAAACCCAACTACTCCTGTCAGCGTTATGCCTCCTTATTTGTGCTTAAATTACATAATAGCAACTACCGGGTATTTCCCTGTAAGACCGTAAGTACCGGTATAAGGAGAGCTTAAAATGCTGGACACGTTTACATCAGAAACATTCAGTGCAGGAGATATTTTCAAGATATTTTACGGAGAAGGTCAATCTGTGGAAATAACTCTTGTACGGGCATCGGAGTCAAAGTATAAAAATCCTTTTTCTGGCAGGCAGCCTTTCTTATTGCTGTTCAAAGGGGACAAGAATGTACGGATTGAAGCCGGCTGCTATAGTATGGAACAGGAGAAGGTCGGGGTTTTTGAGATGTCTATTACTCCTAGTTTGCCACCTAACGGAGACAGGGAAGCAAACTATTATGAAGCAGCTTTCTCTTAGCAAAACAGGGTTTTGGTAAAAACACTATCTTTCGTAAAAGGCTACACATCAACTCAGGTAATATTTGTTGAAGTAGCCTTTTGCCTTTTGACGACCTGGATTTTGAATTAAATGCTACATGTGAGAAAAAACTTCAAGTGGTCGGTAAATTGAAAAATATATTGGGAGGATATACTGTGAACAGTTTTATAATTTGGAAAAAAGGAAAACTTGTGTCTGTACTTGCAGCGGCCAGGAAAGCTCTGACTGTGATTATGGCACTTGCCATGATTATATCAAATCTGCCCGTTTTGGCGGTAGAGGCTTCTTCCGGACGACAGGAGATAGTTTTTATTGAAAATAACCTGACCGATTATCAGACGCTGGCAGATGGAATAAAATCCGGGGTGGAAGTGCATGTCCTGGATGCAGCAAAGGATGGCCTTGTGCAGATGGCACAGATACTGGATGAAAAGAAAGGTATTGATGCGATACATATAATTTCGCATGGTGAACCGGGTAAAATTTTTCTTGGAAATACGGTATTGTCTGGTGACAATCTTGAAAAAAATAGTAAACAGCTTGGGATAATCGGCAAATCGCTGAAAAAAGGCGGCGATATACTGATTTACGGATGTAATGTGGCGAAAGGCAAACAAGGGGAGGCATTCATTGGTGCATTAGCGAAGGAAACAGGAGCAGATGTAGCGGCAACTAATGATGATACTGGAGCTGCTGCAATGGACGGGAATTGGACGCTTGAGTATGCAGTTGGCAGTATTGAAAACCAAAATGTATTAAATGTTGCTGCCTATCAAGGTCTTTTAGTTAGTGCGACATTTGACTTTGAAGATAACATTACTACTGGTGCTATTAATGATACACCGGGTACAAATAAAACCGTAACACAGACAATAGATGGTAATACGCTTACAATTACACAGGATACCGGTAATTTAATAATAATGTCTACTTATGATTATTATAGCGGTACTGCAATGGCCAATTTAAACGGAAATGGAGCTATTATTGATACCAACAGTACATTATATACTTATAGTTTAACTTTAACGGTTGGCAGCGGGTATAAATTCGATTTAACCGGTATGACGGTGTTGGATCAAATTGCTGCCGGAGTTACACTAAAATTTGAAACATCCAAAGGCATAGTAACAGCTGATGTAAATGGCAGTAATGAAGGTAATATACTAGAATTTGATGAAGGCGCTCTTAGTGGGGTTGATTATGTTAATATAACAAATAATAGTAGCGATTCTATACTGATTATAATAGATGATATCAAACTCGAAAATATTACGGCACCAAATGCTGCTCCCACTTTCGTAAACGGTATGACAAGCTTATCGGTAAATGCGAATTCAGGTGCAACAGATATTAAAGGACTTATGAATGTCAGTGATAGTGACAGCAGCCAGACAGAAACCTGGACAGTAACCAGCGGACCAAGTCACGGAACTCTTAGCGGTTTTCCTGCAACAGCAAATTCAGGCAGTGCTGACATTATACCTACAGGAGCAATGACATATCAACCAACAACAGGATATTCAGGGGAGGACAGCTTTACAGTTCAGGTAAGCGACGGAACTGACACAGTTTCCAAGACTATTAATGTTACAGTGTCGTTAAATGCCGGTAAAGCGCTCACAGCAGATGAATCAAATAATGATGTAGATAATGACCTGGAAATAACATTCACAGATGATGCAGCCTTCAGGGCGGCAATAACAGAAGTAAGCTTTAGAGGAAATACATTGACTACAAACCAATATACAGTAACAGAGGGAAAGCTGACTTTGCATCCAGGTAATGAAGACAACAATTACCTGAGGATTCCTGCAACAGGAAATGTAGTGATAAAAGCAACAGGATATAATGACTCAACAGTATCACAGACCATAACGGCAGGAGCAGTGGCAAGTCTGGAAGTTACACATCAGCCTGCAGCAGGAGTAGCAAGCGGAGATGCATTTGCGACCCAGCCCATAGTAACCCTAAAGGATAAGTATGAAAATATCTGTGCGGATGGTACATCAGCATCAGCAAATGTAGAAGCAACAGCAAAAGCAGGAACGGTAACGGGAACGTGGACAATAGGGGGAACTACAACAAAAGCAGCGGCAGCAGGTGTAGCAACCTTTGAAAATCTGACCTGTACCTTAACTTCCCCTGGAACCGGAGCAATTACTTTTACAAGTGGAACAGCAACAATAGACAGCAGTGAATTTACGATTCCTTCTATTGCAGCGAAGACACTCACAGCAGACACAACAAATAATGATGTAGACAATGATATAGAAATAGGCTTTGCAACAGATGCAAGCTTCGCAGGAGCAATAACAGGAGTAAGCTTCGGAGGACATGCGCTGGATGCAAGCCAATATACAGTAGATACAACAAATAATGATAAGGTAACCTTGCACCCAGGTGTTAATATTGTAGGTGAAAATTACCTGAGAATTCCTGCAACAGGCAATGTAGTGATAACTGCTTCAGGGTATAACAACTCAACAGTATCACAGACCATAACTGCAGGAGCGGTAGCAAGCATGGTAGTTACACAGCCGCCGGTGGCAGGAGCAGCAAGTGGAGATGCATTTGCGACCCAGCCCATAGTAACCCTGAAGGATAAGTACGGAAATATCTGTGCGGATGGTACATCAGCATCAGCAAATGTAGAAGCAACAGCAAAAGCAGGAACGGTAACGGGAACGTGGACAATAGGGGGAACTGCAACAAAAGCAGCGGCAGCAGGTGTAGCAACCTTTGAAAATCTGACCTGTACCTTAACTTCTCCTGGAACCGGAGCAATAACTTTTACAAGTGGAACAGCAACAATAGACAGCAGTGAATTTACAATTCCTTCTATTGCAGCAAAGGCACTCACAGCAGACACAACAAATAATGATGTAGACAATGATATAGAAATAGGCTTTGCAACAGATGCAAGCTTTGCAGGAGCAATAACCGGAGTAAGCTTCGGAGGACATGCGCTGGATGCAAGCCAATATACAGTAGACACAACAAATAATGATAAGGTAACCTTGCACCCAGGTGTTAATATTGTAGGTGAAAATTACCTGAGGACTCCGGCAACAGGCAATGTAGTGATAACAGCTACGGGGTATAACAACTCAACAGTATCACAGACCATAACGGCAGGAGCAGTGGCAAGCCTTATAATTACACAGCAGCCGGCAGTCGGAGCAGCAAGCGGAGACGCATTTGCGACCCAGCCCATAGTAACCCTAAAGGATAAGTACGGAAATATCTGTGCGGATGGTACATCAGCATCAGCAAATGTAGAAGCAACAGCAAAAGCAGGAACGGTAACGGGAACGTGGACAATAGGGGGAACTGCAACAAAAGCAGCGGCAGCAGGTGTAGCAACCTTTGAAAATCTGACCTGTACCTTAACTTCTCCTGGAACCGGAGCAATAACTTTTACAAGTGGAACAGCAACAATAGACAGCAGTGAATTTACAATTCCTTCTATTGCAGCAAAGGCACTCACAGCAGACACAACAAATAATGATGTAGACAATGATATAGAAATAGGCTTTGCAACAGATGCAAGCTTTGCAGGAGCAATAACTGGAGTAAGCTTCGGAGGACATGCGCTGGATGCAAGCCAATATACAGTAGACACAACAAATAATGATAAGGTAATCTTGCACCCAAGTGTTAATATTATAGGTGAAAATTACCTGAGAACTCCTGCAACAGGCAATGTAGTGATAACAGCTGCAGGGTATAACGACTCAACAGTATCACAGACCATAACGGCTGGAGCAGTGGCAAGCCTAGCAGTGACACAGCAGCCGTCGGCAGTAACGGCAAGCGGAGCTGCATTTGTGACCCAGCCAGTAATAACCCTGAAAGATCAGTACAACAATATCTGCATAAACGGTACGTCAGCGACCGCGGATGTAGTAGCAGTAGCAAAAGCAGGAACAGGAACGTGGACAATAGGAGGAACTACAACAAAAGCAGCGGTAGCAGGTGTAGCAACCTTTACAGACCTGACCTGCACTTTCGCGGTTTCGGGTAATGGAATAATTACATTTACCAGTGGTATAGCTACAGTAGATAGTAATTCTTTTACAATGACTATTGCTCATGATGATGATGATGACGATGACGATGACGATGACGACGACAACAACAACAACAACAACAATAACAACAACAACAATAACAACAACAACAATAACAACAACAATAACAATAGCAATAACAATAACAACAGCGGAGCTAACGTTCTTGTAAACGGTAATGTTGAAAGCGCAGGAACTGCAACTACTACAACAAATGGTGACGAAACTGTTATTACCATCACGGTAGACCAGCAAAAGCTGGAACAAAAACTTGAACAGGCGGGCAATAATGCAGTAGTTACTATTCCGGTTGATGCAGAAGCAGATGTTGTTGTTGGTGAGCTCAACGGGCAAATGATTAAGAACATGGAGAATAAGCAGGCAGTGATCGAAGTAAAAACAGAAGCGGCAGCTTATACTTTACCGGCGCAACAGATCAACATTGATGCTATTTCCGAACAGGTAGGTACACAGGTTGAACTTAAGGATATAAGGGTTCAGATTGAGATTTCAAAGTCTTCAGCTGAAACTGTAAAGGTAATTGAGAATTCGGCTAAATCCGGTGAGTTCACAATCGTGGCACCGCCGGTTGATTTTGAAGTTAAATGTGTCTATAATAACAAGACTGTTGAGGTCAGTGACTTTAACGCTTATGTTGAAAGAACAGTAGCAATTCCGGACGGTGTAGACCCAACCAAGATAACAACGGGCGTTATTGTTGATCCTGACGGAACAGTAAGACATGTTCCTACTAAAGTTATTCTTATTGATGGCAAATACTATGCAAAAATTAACAGTTTGACCAATAGTACCTACTCTGTAGTATGGCATCCGCTCCAGTTCAAGGATGTTGCCAACCATTGGGCAAAGGATGCCGTTAATGACATGGGTTCAAGAATGGTTATAAGCGGCATTGGCAATGGCATATTCGAGCCTGACAGAGATATAACCCGTGCAGAATTTGCGGCTATTATCGTCAGGGCTTTGGGTCTCAAACCTGGAGCAGGGAAAACCTCATTTACTGATGTAAAAGCTTCCGACTGGTACAGCGGTTTTGTCAAAACAGCTTACGAATACAAGATTATATCCGGATATAGCACAAATAAATTCGGTCCTATGGACAAAATCACCCGTGAGCAGGCGATGACAATTATAGCCAGAGCAATGAAAGTCACAGGGTTGAAGAATGAGTTTGCTGATGGTGAAACGGATAAGCTTTTAGCAGGGTTCAGTGATGCAGTCAAATCGGCAGATTATGCAAAAAGCAGTATAGCAGCTTGCGTAAAAACGGGGGTTGTCTCCGGAAGAAACGGCAATTTAATAGCTCCGAAAGATAATATCACAAGAGCTGAGGTATCTGCAATCGTAAGAAGACTGCTTCAGAAGTCGAAGTTGATATAATTACAGACTTACTGTACAAATTTAGAGTTGCACTGTCTCTGACAAAATCCAAAGTTCTTACAGAGGATATTACATAACGACAGTAGGGTTCAGGGAGTTCTGGCAAAAGCCAGAACTCCATTTTTTTCTTGTCTTTGTAAAATAGATGTATAGTAAAATAATGTCTCCTGTCCCATTGTGTATTCTAACAAAATTATGTATTATTCCACATTTGTTATGGTATAGTATAAATAATAAAAACTCAAAATTAGTGCATTATGAAAATTGCAGGTGAAGCTTTTGAATTTGTTGTTTTTAATGTTGAGTACAGCAGTGATGTTCACGGGGCTTGCCGGAGTTTTTCTGCCGGTGCTTCCGGGGGTGCCGCTTGTGTTTGCAGGGACACTAATATATGCATGGAGCACAGGCTTTCAGGTTATAACCATTGGAAATCTTATACTCTTTGCAATTCTCACTGCAATAGCGGGGGCGGTTGATTATGCAGGCGGATTGATAACTGCCAAGAAGTACGGTGCATCCAAATACGGGCTTATAGGCGGCTTTCTCGGCGGTATGTTTGGACTTATACTTCTTAGCATACCGGGGCTTATAGCAGGACAGCTTATGGGTGTAATACTTGGTGAGCTTTATTTCGGCAAACAGTTGAAAGAATCTTTTACTTCTGGTTTTGCTATGTTCGTAGGTTATATTCTCGGAAGTACTGTAAAGATATTCTTTGCAGGACTCATTGTGATAGTGTTCTATATAAAAGTAATCGGTGCTCTTTAAGGCTTTAAAAATAGATTAATACGGTGATTTGAAATAAGATATTCTATAGTTCTGCTATACTGCACGTAGATTCCCACGAGCAGATATCAGAAAAGAATATCTAATTTCAAATTCACCTACCAGGAGGATATATAGATGCAGCATAATTTAGACATACTAAAGAATTTTATTCGTCAGTACAATAAAGTGGCAATTGCCTTTTCAGGAGGGGTTGACAGTAGTTTTTTGCTGAAGGTTGCAAGCGATACACTAAGCCCTGACAATGTGATTGCAATTACACTGAGGGCTGCGGTCAATCCTCAGTGGGAGGTCGCAGAGGCTGCTTTGCTTGCAGAGTTTATCAGTGTAAAGCATATAATAATTGATGTAGATGTTATGAGCATTCCGGGATTTAAGGAAAATCCTCCAGATCGCTGTTATATATGCAAAAGAGCAATATTTGAGAAGATAATTAATGAAGCCCGGGCACATGGGATAAGTATTATATTTGATGGCTCAAATGCCGACGATGTGAATGACTACAGGCCGGGGATGAGAGCGCTTAGTGAGCTTGGAATCATAAGTCCGTTAAGAGAGTGCGGCTTGGGGAAAAGTGAAATAAGAAAGTATTCAAGGGAGCTTGGTATAGAAACCTGGGACAAACCCAGCATGGCATGTCTGGCCTCCAGGGTGCCTTACAATGAGCCGATTACCGAAGAAAAGCTCAGAATGGTAGGAAAAGCTGAAGGCTTGCTGCAAGCTATGGGTTTCATACAATTCAGAGTCAGATGCCATGGCGGCATTGCCAGGATAGAGATAGCTCCAGAGGAAATGACAAAAATACTGGACATACATATTATGAGAGATATCAACGATAAATTAAAGAATTTAGGATTTCATTATGTAACTGTGGACTTACAGGGATATAGAACCGGAAGCCTGAATGAGATGCTTAATTTGGAGGGATAGCACAATGGATGAGAAATACTTAACCGAGCTTTTAAACAATGTAAAGAACGGCAGCGTTAATGTGCAGGAAGCTTTGGAGTCGCTGCGCAAGCTCCCGTATGAGGACCTGGGTTTTGTGAAGATTGATAATCACAGAAATCTAAGGCGCGGGCAGGGAGAGGTAATATACTGTGCCGGTAAGACACCTGGTCAGACTTCCGCAATATTTGAAAAAATGCTCCAGAATAACAGCAATGTGTTGGGGACCAGAGCAGATATTGAAACATACAGAGAAGTCAGTGCCAGAATACCTGATGCTGTATACCACGAAAAGGCGGGAGCTATAACAGTAGTCAGAAGTGCTGTATTAAAGTCTGCAGGCATGATATTGATTGCTACCGGAGGTACTTCGGATATCCCTGTTGCTGAAGAAGCTGCGATAACTGCAGAGTTTTTCGGAAATACTGTGGATAGACTATATGATGTAGGTGTTGCTGGAATACATAGGCTGTTAATGAATACTGAAAAGCTTATAGAAGCAAATGTTATAATAGCTGTGGCAGGAATGGAAGGCGCTCTTGCTAGTGTGATAGGCGGGCTTTCAAGCTGTCCGGTCGTTGCAGTGCCTACAAGTGTCGGCTATGGTGCAAATTTCGGCGGGCTTTCCGCTCTGCTAACCATGCTTAACAGTTGTTCCAGCGGTATTGGCGTAGTGAATATTGACAATGGCTTTGGGGCAGGCTACCTAGCTAGCATGATAAATGGGATGAATGGAGGTATGCGATGAAGACATTATATTTTGACTGCTTTTCCGGGATAAGCGGAGATATGACAGTTGGTGCGCTGCTGGACATAGGTGCGGATGAGAAGGTTCTTTTGGAAGGGTTGAATCAGCTTAAAGTGGATGGTTACAAGATAAAGATAGAAAAAAAGCTGAAGAATGGAATATCAGGTACAGACTTTTCGGTAATATTGGAAGAGCATCATCACCATGACCATGAGGGGCATCAGCATATACATAGAAACATTGGTGACATTGAGAAAATAGTTAATGAAAGCGGACTGAATGAAAGAGTCCGGAAGCTTAGTGCCGATATGTTCAGGATAGTTGCCGAAGCAGAGGGGAAAATACATGGGAAGCCTGTAGAGGAAGTACATTTCCATGAGGTGGGAGCGATAGATTCAATAGTGGATATCATAGGTACAGCAATATGCATCGACAATCTCGCTGCAGACAGAATTGTATTTTCCAGCCTGCCATTGTCAAGAGGCTTTGTGAAATGCCAGCATGGTGTGTTTCCGCTTCCAGCTCCTGCAACACTGGAAATTCTTAAAAATGTGTCGGTGTATTATACCGACATTGATTTCGAGCTGGTTACTCCTACCGGAGCAGCAATAGCAAAGGGTCTGGCAGATGAATTCGGAATGGTTGGAGAGCTTGAAGCAGAAGGAATAGGCTATGGCTTAGGCAAAAAGACTTACGAAATTCCCAATGTATTGAGGGTGGTGATTTTTAATTCCAAAAAAAAAATTTCAGATAATGTTGTAAAGATAGAGACAAATATCGATGATATGACAGCCGAGCAGTTGGGAAGTGCAGCAGAAAGACTGTTTTCAGAAGGAGCCCTTGATGTGTTCTTTACTCCTGTATTTATGAAAAAGAACAGACCAGGCACAAAGCTTACTGTTTTATGCCATCCTGAGAAAAAGGAAGGTATAGTGGAAACGGTATTGAAGCATACCAGTACTTTTGGTGTCCGCATATCCGATATGGAACGGAGTGTGCTGGAGAGGGAAATAGTTGCGGTTGCTACTGATTTTGGCAGTATACGGTGCAAGGTGGGGAAGCTTTCCGGAGAGATTCTGAAGTATTCTCCAGAGTATGAGGATTGCAGAGCTGCCTCTGAAAAGTATGGAAAACCTATTGCGGATATATATAATGAGGCAATAAGCAAAGCCAGAGGTAAGTTTGCAGTAAATTCTGCAAATTTCAAAACCATTTGACAAAGGCTGTTGATTTAAATATACTATTAAGAATAACTATTTTGAAAAGGAGTGTGTATTAGCCCAATGGAAAAGTTTTTGAAAGAGGGCTTGACTTTCGATGATGTTCTTCTGATCCCCGCAAAGTCTGAAATCCTTCCAAAGAACACAGATACTTCGACATTTCTTACTAAGAAAATCAAGCTCAATATACCACTGATGTCAGCAGGTATGGATACCGTTACAGAGTCCAAGCTTGCAATAGCAATAGCAAGAGAGGGCGGTATCGGTATTATACACAAAAACATGTCTATTGAAAAGCAGGCTATGGAAGTCGATAAGGTCAAAAGGTCGGAACATGGAGTTATCGTGGATCCCTTCCATCTATCTCCGGACCATATAATAGCAGATGCAATGGAGCTAATGGAAAGATACAGAATTTCAGGAGTTCCCATAACCGATGAGAAGGGCAAACTGGTAGGAATACTTACTAATAGAGACCTTCGCTTTGAAACTGAATTTTCAAGAAAAATATCCGAGGTTATGACTAAGGAGAACCTTATAACCGCTTCTGTAGGTACTGATTTAATGCAGGCAGAGCAGATTTTAAAAAAGCACAAGATAGAAAAACTACCTCTTGTAGATGAAAAAGGATATCTTAAGGGACTAATTACTATAAAAGATATAGAGAAAGCCATACAATATCCTAATTCCGCAAAGGACAAGGGCGGAAGGCTTATTGTGGGTGCTGCGGTAGGTGTTACCAAGGATATGCTTGAGAGGGTTGAAGCCTTGGTGTCGGCAAAGGTGGATATTGTTGTAATTGATACGGCGCATGGACATTCAATGGGTGTCACTGAATCGGTGAAAAAGATAAAAGGCCGCTTCCCGGATCTACAGGTGATTGCAGGAAATGTTGCTACAGCCGCTGCAACAAAGGATCTTATAGAAGCCGGAGCAGATGCTGTTAAGGTTGGGATAGGGCCTGGCTCTATCTGTACCACCAGAGTAGTGACGGGTGTAGGAGTACCGCAGATTACGGCAGTGTACGACTGCGCTCTGGAAGCTGATAAATATGGAATACCGATAATAGCAGACGGAGGGGTAAAATACAGCGGAGACGTTGCAAAAGCAATTGCTGCCGGGGCTAGTGTGGTAATGTTAGGTAGTCTTTTAGCAGGAACTGATGAAAGCCCCGGAGATATGGAGATATATCAGGGCAGAAGTTTCAAGGTATACAGGGGCATGGGTTCCCTGGGTGCAATGGCGTGCGGAAGCAGGGACAGATACTTTCAGGAGGATGCAAAGAAGCTTGTACCGGAAGGCGTGGAAGGAAGAGTTCCATATAAGGGGCCTTTGGCAGAGACGATATTTCAGTTGGTGGGCGGTCTGCGATCCGGTATGGGTTATTGCGGATCAGGCACAATCGAGCAGCACAGGAAGAACACACAGTTTATACGCATTACAGCGGCGGGCTTGAGAGAGAGCCATCCCCATGATGTAAATATAACAAAGGAGTCTCCTAATTATAGTCTATAGATAATTACCAAGCAGTTGAATGGAGAGTGTAAAATGACAAACAAGGAACTGGTATTGATACTGGATTTCGGTGGCCAGTACAATCAGCTTATTGCCCGCAGGGTAAGGGAAGCCAATATATATTGCGAGGTTGTACCTTATGACTACAGCGTGGATGATATAAGAAAGAAGAGTCCTAAGGGAATAATATTTACGGGTGGACCGGCGAGCGTATATGAAGAAGGAGCCCCCAAGTGTGATCCCGGATTATTTGAGCTTGGGGTGCCTGTTCTGGGTATTTGCTATGGAGCGCAGTTAATGGCGTATATGATGGGGGGTAAGGTCGCCAGGGCTGACAAGAGGGAATATGGAAAGGCACAGGTCAATCTGAAGAGTGATGCTCTTTTTAAGGAGGTATCACAGGATAGTATCTGCTGGATGAGTCATACTTGTTATGTAGATACCCCGCCTATTGGTTTTGATATTATGGGGACTACAAAGACATGTCCGGTAGCAGCTATGGGCGATAAAGAGAAAAAGCTGTACGGAGTTCAGTTCCATCCTGAAGTTGAGCATACACAATACGGGAAGCAGATTTTGAAGAATTTCCTTTATGATGTCTGTAATTTATCAGGGAATTGGACAATGGGCAATTTCGTTCAGGAGACAGTGTCACAGATAAGGAAAACCGCAGGAGACAAGAAGGTCATATGTGCCCTAAGCGGCGGAGTGGATTCCTCTGTTGCTGCAGTATTGGTGCATAAGGCAATAGGCAATCAGCTTACCTGCATTTTCGTAGACCACGGATTGCTCCGGAAGGATGAAGGAGATCAAGTAGAGGAAGTATTTAAAAAGCTTTTTGACATCAACCTTATAAGAGTGAACGCAGAGGACAGATTCCTTGGCAAGCTCAAGGGAATATCCGATCCCGAGCGGAAGAGAAAAATAATCGGCGAGGAGTTTATCAGGGTTTTTGAGGAGGAAGCTAATAAGCTTGGAGAAATTGACTTCCTTGTGCAGGGAACAATTTACCCTGATATTATAGAGAGCGGAACCAAGACTGCAGCCAAAATAAAGTCCCATCATAATGTGGGCGGCCTGCCTGAAGATATGAAGTTAAAGCTTATTGAGCCTTTAAAGACTCTTTTCAAAGATGAGGTGAGGCTTGTAGGTCTAGAACTTAGCATACCTGAGGATTTAGTATGGAGGCAGCCCTTCCCCGGACCGGGCCTCGGCATAAGAGTGCTGGGAGAAGTAACAAGGGAAAAGCTCCACATCGTTAAGGAAAGCGATGCTATTCTTAGAGAAGAGATTAAAAAAGCAGAGCTGGAAAGAAGCATATGGCAATACTTTACTGCCCTGCCTGATATAAGAAGCGTTGGTGTAATGGGAGATGAACGTACATATTCCCATACAGTAGCGGTTCGTGCAGTAACAAGCTCCGATGCTATGACTGCCGACTGGGCAAGGATACCCTATGATGTACTTGAGAAGATTTCAAACCGGATAGTAAATGAAGTGGAGCATGTGAACAGGGTGGTATACGATATAACAAGCAAGCCACCGGCAACTATTGAGTGGGAATAATAAACAAAAGGCCACAAACCCAAGCTTGATGCGGGCTTGTGGCCTATCTTTTTGTGCGGTGATAATATTTTGATAACAGAATTTATTTTAGAATAGTAGATATATTAATAATATCTACTCTAAGGATTTTAATCGTTCTTTCCTCAAATCAATGTGTTTTAGTTGTTGACCTAAATAAATATCTCTGGCTGTAAATTCAATTGTTTGGCTAAGTTGTTTTACATACAACATCATTTTTGATATTAATATTTGTAATTTAACTTTCAAATTAATTTATGTTTTACTGGAAGTTATACTATCAATAATTGTGTTTACAAGGGGCTCAGTGTTTTGCTTCTGACTTAATAAAAAATATCATATATGGTATTTACTCGATATATCATATATGGTATAATTAATATTGATAAGGGAATACTACGAAAGATGGGTAATGTTTATGAGTTGGATGATAGAATTTTACAAAGCCGAAGATGGTGAGGATCCTATAGTTGATTTTCTTGATAGCTTGCCACGCAAGCATAAAGCTAAAGCATTTTGGGAGTTAGATTTATTAGCGGATAAAGGCTTAGAGCTTAAAGAACCATATGCAAAGCATATTGAAGATGAGCTTTGGGAATTAAGGATAAAGTTTGCAAGCGATATATCAAGAGTGTTTTACTTTATCCCGACCGAAACAAAAATTGTTCTCTTGCATGGCTTCATTAAGAAAACAGATAAAACCCCTGTAAATGAGATTAAAACTGCGAAAAAACGATTGGTAGATTATAAAGAGAGGTGTTTATAATGAATTTTGAAGAATATAAGAAAAAGGCATTTGCTGAGGATTCAGAGCTTTATAAAGAATATAAAGCTTTAGAACCTGAGTATGAAATTATCAAGCAAATCATTAAAGCTCGTAGCGAGCTGAACATTACCCAAAAAGAACTTGCTGAAAGAGTAGGAATAAAGCAAAGTAATATTAGCAGGCTTGAGAGTGGTAACTATAATCCATCGTTGGATTTCTTGAAAAAGATTGCCCAAGGTTTGGGGAAGGAGCTTCATATCGAGTTCAGGTAATAGGAGTGATGATATGGCAGCAATTATTAAGATCACTTATTTGGCAGTGTTTGAACCAACTGGAACAGGTTATAGCGTATACTTTCCTGACCTTCCGGGCTGTGTAAGCTATGGAGAAGACTATGAAGAAGCAAGGAAGCAGGCTGCCGAAGCATTATGGTTGCATATATACGGTGCGGAAAAGGACGGGGATGAAATACCGGGAAACAACTTACCGTTATTGAGTGGGAATAGGTATAGGAGAGATAAGGGGGATATTTCGTTTGGAAATGACAAATGAAATGTCCCCGTTGCCTTCCGAATACTTGCAAATGCTGTTTCTTTATTCTATTTCTATTATTCCTAAGTCAATAAATGCTATTGATAGCAGGCTAAGCAATCGGTATAGTGATTTTTGGCGGTAATGGTTTTCCTGCCACTTAAAAACATTAATATTGCATTGAGAAAAATCGTCTATATTGTAATGCGAGATTCCTATTTCAACAAATGTCTTGGACATTTCTTCGGCAGCGGCAATCAGTGTATTGGCACTAATTTTATTTTGAATTATTCTATTATCATTTAAGAATTTTTTAAAGTTATCTCCAGTGTCCATTGAATAATTGAAACAATCTGTTAAAAAGTTTGAAGCAGTAAAACTTTCAATAGATGGATAACTCAAAAGTAATAATCCTTGTCTTTCATAACCTTCGGTTTCTTCTCTTGAGTTGTCCAATTTTGAGAGTAGGTCGTATACTAAATTGGTATCAGTGTTGGATTTGTTATCCCTGTCAAAAATATAATATATAGCTGCGTTTTCAAATTTGAAATTATAGTCGGTTATTAACAAGCTGAACACTTTGTCTAAATATTGCTTGCCATCTTCACCAATAAACTTTATATTACTATCCTGAGCATTAATAATAAAAACCTAAGAATTTTTGTTTGATTTAGATTTATATTTATAGACTTTGCCATTCCGACAAATTCTAGTAAAATCATAGTCAAATATTTTAGTGAATATTTTGTGAAGAATAAATTGCTCGGTCGATTCACCTTCGATAATAGACAGGACTCTTCCAATGTTTTTATCTTTATTGATTCTCATAATCTTCTCTATAGTTTGTCAATCCATTGAAAACACCACCTAAATACATCTTTTCCGGGTTTTGGGCTTCTCTGATTTTTTCACTTGAAAATCGTTTTAATGTACTTCCAGAGCCTTCATCAAAGTCTACAGAATACATTTGATCAGGTCTAAGCAGTCGGTTGCTTAAGAGGTTAGTAGAATGGGAAACAAATAATAATTGTGAGTGTCCTGAAAACTTCATAAAATACTTTATTAGTAATTCCTCTAGCTCATTATGAAAACCACTGCTGAATTCATCTAATATTAATATTCCACCATTTTTAACTACATAGAAAAATATTGGAAGAAGATTTATTAATGTTTTATTTCCTAATGATTCAAAATTATATGGTATTGGTTCTTCAATACCTTTCCTTTTAAAGAAAATAGAATTATCTTCTGACTGTATAGAGATAATGTTTCCAGCAGACTTTTTGGAATACTCAATTTGCTGATTAAAATTATACTCTTTGAAGAATTCGTTTATTTCATTAGTACCGACTTTATCAAGGTAACTTTGCAAGGATAAATCAATATCTTTATAAATATCCCCGCCTCTTGCGAATAAATCAAAATATATGGAGTTTGTTAAGAATTCAAACCACTTTTGCAGTATACCGTTTCCCCTGAATTTAGTATTGAAATAGATTTCACGCAGCAAAAGGGTATCATTACTGATATCGTTATAAACCTTATTCTCAGTAATAGAACTTTCTGCATTAGAGCCAATCCTGTTCAGCATAAGATCACTTTCAATATACAATTTTTCTGAAATCAGTTTTTCTCTCTTCTGATATTGAATTAGGTATATAATTTTTTGATTTTCAATACTAAATTCGTATTCCAGGGACATTTGATTGTCTTCTGAAAAGAAGCATGGGTATATGCTCCAATTCACATCGTGTTTTGCAAAAAGTAAATCAAGCAGTAGTTTTACGGCGATAATAATGTTTGATTTTCCTGAAGCATTTGCACCGACAAAAAGAGCTCCTTTTGTTATACCGTCTAATGTGTTTATATCAGATAGTATTCTATAGTTTGTAGCAGTTAGATCTACAATAGTTTCATTTTTAAAAGACTTAAAATTCTTGATCACATATCTTGTAAGCATAAAACATTCTCCTCTCTGAAATAATTCCTAATGCTATTATATCCTATTTGAGATAAATAATGAAATAAATTTACTGATTATTTTAATCTAAAGGTAAAAAAATTACATTATTAGTTAAGGCGGTTAAATATGCAGTTTTCTTTTTACTAAAGGGTACTATATGTTTTGTACTGAATTTTTACGTTGAATTCAAATGTGCAAAACATTTTCCTTGATTAATATATAGTGGCTTTTTTATGTTTCGCTTGGCAATGACAAACGAAATGTCTACGTGTCTTGCCTGTGTCTTGGTGTAGATGGAATGATGCTATATAGAAGGTAAGGTGCACTGAATTGGATTTATAGTGAAAAAAATAAGATTGAAATAGTATCAAAATAATGTTGTATCATGAAACGCAATTTCATTGCTATTGTTCGAGATGTGGAATATAATAAAAATAGTTGTATGGTTTATGATTAATAAGGAAGGTGCAAGAATGGAGTATATGACCGCACAAGAGGCAGCTGAAAAATGGGGAATTACTCGTCGTAGAGTACAAATCCTGTGTTCAAACGGTAGAATTACAGGGGCAGTAAAAATGGCTAACTTGTGGGTACTTCCAACTGATGCAGTAAAACCAGATGATGCAAGAAAAAATAAGGTGGATGAGGGCAATGAGAAAGACTGAGGAGTTAAAGGATTTAGTTGATCGGTTTCGAGATAGCCTTTCATACTATAAGGATAACAAAAAGCACTACAATGAGCATTCATGTAGAATTGAGTATATTGATCCTATGCTTAAGTTATTAGGTTGGGATGTATCAAATGAAAAAGGGCTGCCTCCACAGTATCGTGAGGTTATAGCAGAGAACTATTCAAGCGACACAGATCGTCCAGATTATTCTATGACGTTGAAGGGTGTAACAAAGTATTTTGTTGAGGCCAAGAAACCTGCTGTAGACATATATTCAGCTAGTGAAGCTGCTTTTCAGGCAAGAAAATATGGATGGAATGCGAATCATAAAATCACCGTTCTCACCAATTTTGAGCATTTAATTATTTATGACACGACTTACTGTCCAAAAGTTTCAGACTATAATAGCGTCGCGAGATTCAGAATATATCATTTTAGTGAATATGAAAGCAAATTTTATGAGATATATGAATTACTTTCTAGAGAGAGTATTTATGAAGGTCGGTTTGATAAGTTTTGTAGTGAAAATATTGTATGTGAATCAGCACATAAACAACAGGTCGACGAACTGTTTTTGGAGCAAATTAATCAGTGGAGAATATCGTTAAGTAATTCCTTGTTGAATAAAGATCAGAAGTATAGAAATATTGAGAAATTAAATGATGTTGTTCAGGAGTTTATTAATCAAATTGTATTCATTAGAATTTGTGAAGATAAGAACCTGCCGTTATATCACAAGTTGAGTGATACAATCGGAGATATTTCCAGTGTGAAAACGAAGTTTGAAGAACTCTTTCGTGCGGCGGACAAACGTTATAATTCTGGAATTTTTGAAGGTGAAAGTATTATTTTTGATCTTAATAATGATGTTATTGTCGAGATCATTGAAAGTCTGTACTATCCGCAAAGTCCGTTTTTGTTTAACATTATTGAGCCTAATTTACTGGGGCGAATTTATGAGATTTTCTTGACTGAACAATTAGATTATACAACGGATGGGCAAATTGTTCTGAAGAAGAAAAAAGAATGTATCAATAGATCAGTAGTTACTACACCAACAGAAATAGTAAAGTACATGGTTTCTAGAACGCTTAACAATTTGTGTATAGGAAAAACTCCAGATGAAATACTTACATTGAAAATTGCGGACATTGCATGTGGATCAGGTGTTTTTCTGGAAGAAGTTTTTGATTATTTAGTGCAGCATTGTGTTAATTGGTACGTAGATAATAAACCAGAAGAATTGATTGAAATTAGCGATGGAAGAAAGAAATTGCCACTTAACCTAAAGAAACAAATTCTAGTGTCATGTATTTTCGGTATTGATATTGACGTTCATGCGGTAGAGGTTGCTAAATTTTCACTAATAATCAAATTGATTGAAGATGAAACTACTCCATCTGTTGAGGATACAACGCCAATCCTACCTGATTTGCACAATAATATTGTTCATGGGAATTCATTAATCAGCTCAAAAGAATTGCATAACAAGAATATTCCGGTTAGTGAGTTGATGGAAATTATTCCATTTGACTGGAAAGATATTAATAATGGGGCAAGTTTTACTGCAATTGTTGGTAACCCTCCTTATGTAAAAACGGAAGATATGCATAATTTGCTACCCGAATGTGAATTTGAGATGTATAAAAAGCATTATGCAACGGCACATAAACAGTTTGATAAGTATTTTCTCTTTGTTGAAAGGTCTCTTCAAAGAGTATTAGAAGATGGATATGTTTGTTTTATTATCCCGAATAAATTCTTTAAGATTGGTGCTGGTGAGAAGTTAAGAAAATTAATAGCTTCTAAGGGGTACATATTATCTTTGGATGATTTTGGGGATGCACAGCTATTCTCCGATAAGACAATATATAGTTCAATACTATTACTACAAAACAAAAAGAATTTAACATTTTCTTATGCAAAGGTCGAATCCATAGCAGCCTTGTGGTCGGGTGAAGAGAGCTATTCTGTTGAATTAAAAAGCGCGAATTTAAATGAGCTGCCATGGAGATTAACTACGGACTTTGAATTTATGCGGTTGTTAACAAAACTTGACGCTGCTTCTGTTCCGATAACAGAACATGCGGATATCTTCAATGGCATACAAACCAGTGCAGAGAGACCTATGCCAGTCTATTGGTTTTCTAGTGATCAAATAGTTGGAGAATCAGATGGAAAATATAGTATAGAAAAAGAAGGACAGATTTATTTAATAGAAAAAGAAATTCTAAAAACGTATTTTAAACCATCGAAGAAGGCTGAAAAAGGCTTAAATTCTTATAGCCTCATCCAGACTGATAAGTGGATTATATTTCCGTATGACACTTATGGTAAATTATTCGATATCCATACAATGGAAACTAAATTTTCAGGAGCATATGATTACTTAAAGGCATATTACGATAGATTAGTACCTAAACAAGTATCCCCTGATGGTATTAGAGATGTACCAAATTCTACAGAAGAAACGTGGTATCAATATGGTAGAACACAAGCATTGACTTCATTTATAAATACTCCCAAGCTTATTGTTGGTGTGCTAAGTAAAGAGCCTATGTATGCTTTTGATGGTAAAGATGTTTTGATTGCTTCTGGTGGTACAGCAGGATACTGTGCAGTTACACAAAAACAAGGGAGCCCATATTCCATAGAATATTTACAGGCATGGTTGTCTAACCAGCATACCGAGAAAATTCTAAGAATTATCGGGAGTGATTTTGAAAATGGGTTCATCGCAAGAGGTACATATGTTCTTCAGACTTTACCATTTGTAGTGCTCGATTTTAGTGTGCCTAGACAAAAGGCAATTCATGATAGTGTTGTGAAAGAAACACGGAGAATTTATGAAATCAATACAGCACTATCAGAAAAGCCAGAAAAGCGCATAGTTAATGTGTTGCTAAGAGAAAAAGAACAACTCATTGAATCAATAAATAGCAGAATAGATAGCGTATATAAGCTTGAATTCTAAATAAAGGAATTAGTGATATGAGATTAAAAAAAGACAGCACAGAGCAAAAATTAAGAGGAGCATATTATACGCCATTACAATTAGCTAATGAAATGGTGAAGCTTTTTGCTGCCGAAAATATTGAGACAATACTCGAGCCAAGCTGTGGGGATGGTGTATTTCTTGATAGCCTCAAAGAGCAAGGGATAATTGATCAATTTACTAGTATTACTGCTGTTGAGATTGATGATATAGAATCTAAAAAGGTTCGTAAAAGATATTCAAACAACAAGCCATTAACTGTGGTTAATCAAGACTTCTTTTGTTTTTATAACGAAAATGTCGAAAAAAAGAAGTACGATTTAATATTAGGTAACCCACCTTACATTCGATATCAATATTTGACAGAAGCGCAAAGAGAAATCTTATCGAAGATATTAACAACTCAAGGTATGAAATCAAATAAATTAATAAATGCTTGGGTCGGTTTTATAGTTGCTTGTACTCAATTATTGAGTGGAAATGGTAGAATTGCTTTTGTTATACCTGCTGAAATTTTGCAGGTAGCATATGCAGAAGATTTAAGACTATTTTTATCAAACCAATACTCAAGAATAACACTGATAACATTTGAAAAATTGGTATTTCCAGAAATCGAACAGGAGGTACTCGTGTTTATTGGGGAAAAAGGTGGAGAAGAAAAAGGCATCCGTATTATTGAAATGAATGATTTAGATGATTTTGCTTCTCTTGATTTGCATTCAAATGGATATCAAAAAATGTTACATGTAAAGGAAAAATGGACTAAATATTTTACTAATGCAGAAGAGATTCAAATAATTCAGCAGATTAGGAAAGACAAAAGATTTGCTCCATTTTCTAGCTTTGGAAAAATAAACGTTGGAGTGACAACGGGTCACAATGATTACTTTTCTGTAGATAAAAACACATGCGAAAAATACGATTTAGGGGATGTTACTTTACCACTTATAGGTAGAAGTGCACATGCTCATGGTATTTACTTTACGGCAGAAGACTGGCTAAAAAATGTAGAAGAGAATAAAAAAGCAAGATTAGTTGTGTTCCCTGAGAAACCTTTGGAAGAATATAAAGAGAAAAACAAGGAGTATATCCAACTTGGTGAAAAAGAAGGCGTACATGAGGGATATAAATGCTCAATAAGAGATAAATGGTATATCGTTCCATCAATATGGATTCCTGATGCTTTTTTCTTAAGGCGAAATAATTTATACCCCAAATTTGTGTTGAATGCATGTGGAGCCATTTCTACTGATACAATGCACAGAATGAGGTTTAATGAAGGCATTGATGCAGACACTCTTCTGCTGTCATACTATAATAGTATTTCATTTGCATTTACTGAAATATGCGGGAGAAGCTATGGCGGAGGCGTTTTAGAAATTCTACCGGGAGAAATGGGTAATATTATGCTGCCTGTGATACAGAATTTTTCTAATACCAAGAAGATAGAATTACTGAATATTATTGATTCTTGCGTCGGAAATAGTGGGAATATTGAGGATGCTTTAGATGTTATTGATAACGAAGTACTTGTTTCGTATCTTGGTATAGAAAAAGATGTATGCGAAAAATGTAGGAAAATTTGGGAAAAACTACAAAAGCGACGTCTCGGCAGGGGTATGCTATGATTAGTTAATTTACAAAGGCAGTATGTGGGGTGAGGATGAAATGGACTTAGACGAGATAAAAAAAGTAATACAAGATTTTTTTCAAGAGAATACAATTACAATTATTGGTTCAGGGTTATCCGTTGCAGAAGGAATTCCAGGAATGAAGGCCTTAGCAGAAGAATTGCAATGCAAATTACCAACGAAGCTAGCGGATGATAATGATTTGGAAAACTGGGAAAAAATCTCACACAACTTATCAGTGGGAGTTGGATTAGAAGAATCACTTCACAATGTTAAACCAACTGAAACGGTTGAAGAAGCTATTAGAGAAGTTACAGCAGAGTTTATAAGAGGAGCTGAGAAAAACACCATAGAAGAGGTGCTTTCAGGCAAAAGATGTTTTCGTCTTTCATCATATTTAGATAGATTCAACATCAGAAATTCGGGAATTACAATAATTATGATCGGCTAGTTGAGCATTGCTGTGAACTTAATGGAATACGTATAGATACCTTATTTGTAGGAAAATATATATCAAAATTTGATCCTGAAGAAAGTAAATATTCATTTTGCACAGGAATAGTAAAATCAAAGAGTCACAGCCGTGTAGAATACGCTTCTAAAGTTAAAATACTTAAGCCCCACGGATGCTTAAGCTGGCTTTTGATAGATGGAGTTCCGTTTTCAATTCCACATAATGATAGATCCAATTGTCTTATTATTACGCCCGGTATTAATAAATATAAAGTGGGTTATAATGAGCCTTTTGACACAAACAGAGCTCATGCTAATTCTGCAATTGATTCTGCATCCAGATTTATCATTATTGGATATGGTTTTGGCGATGAGCATCTCGAAACTCACTTAATGAGACAAATAACCTCAAAAAAGCCTACTTTATTAATAACGCATACATTATCTCAAAAAGCAAAGCAAATAGTGAACAATAATAAGAATGTATTAGCTGTTAGCTGTCATAATAATGGATCGATAGTAAATTATAATGGCGAAGAGATATTTTTTGACAATATAAATATATGGGATGTTAGAGAAATGGTACAGGAGGTATTTTAATGAGCACAGCATTATCCTTTGATGAGAACTTTTTAGTGGGTTTTGTCACATATGTAGATACAGCTCAGATAATTATTGAAATTGAGAATTCAACAATAATGAATCAAATAAGTGTTGGAAATTTAATTGCAATTGAAACAGTTAAAAAGCATGAATTTTTGATAGCATTAATTGACAAAGTTACCCGAAAATATATAGATGAATTTGATGATGATGCTGATGATGATGAAGCGGTATTTTCATCAGCGGATTATCTTAAAGTGAATATTATTGGTACATATCATTCTGTCTTTGGAGAAAAAAGAGACATTTTCAAAAGAGGGGTTGATACTTTTCCACAATTAAATAGTAAATGCTATTCTATAATTGGAGCCAACCTTCAGAGTTTTATGAATTTGTTGAATAACTCTATCCAAACAGATAAAAGGCTTAAACTTGGTTCTTTTATGATGGATACTAATGCTGATGCAATTCTTGATGGTAACAAATTTTTTCAACGTCATGCGGCTATACTCGGAAGTACGGGTTCAGGGAAAAGTTGGTGTGTAGCTAATATCCTTGAAAAAGCAAGTGATTTGAAACATGCCAATCTAATAGTATTTGATATGCATGGAGAGTATGGAAGTCTAGCGTCATCAACAGATAAAATTGCGGAGATATTTAAAATCGCTGGTCCAGGGGATTTAGAATCTAGTGATAAAAAGATATTATTTCTTCCATATTGGTTGTTGAACAGGGAAGAAATGCTATCTATGATTGTTGATAGAAGTGACTCTAATGCTCCTAACCAAGCATCGCGATTCACTTTTCATACAAGGGAATTAAAAAAGGAAACTTTAATCAGCGAGGGTAAGGTTGATACTGAAAAGACTTTTACAGTAGATTCGCCGATTCCTTTTGATATGAATGATTTAGTTTCAAGATTAAAAATGGATGATACTCAAAAAGGGGTAGGCGCAAAAGGTACACCAGTTAAGGGCGATTGGGAAGGCAAGTTAACAAGGTTTATTTCAAGACTTGAAACCAAGTTGGCTGATAAAACATATGGGTTTATGTTTCAACCACATAAGGAAACTCTCAAATATACATGGCTTGCGGGTATGTTATGTGATATTTTAGGATATAAAGACGGTAGGAAAGGGATTAAAATTATAGATTTTTCAGAAGTTCCTTCGGATGTTCTACCTGTTGTTACTGGAACATTAGCTAGATTGCTATATGATCTTCAATTTTGGATGGAAGCAGAACTTAGGACTCCCTTTGCGTTAGTTTGTGATGAAGCCCATCTATATTTGCCTATTAAAGAAGATGCAGATTCTGTACAGAAACAAGCACTTTACAATTTCGAAAGAATCGCAAAAGAAGGAAGAAAATACGGTGTTTCGATTTTGGTTGTAAGCCAGCGACCTTCGGATGTAAGTAAGACCATTTTGAGCCAATGCAATAATTTCATCGTTCTAAGATTAACAAACGAAACGGATAAAAGCGTAATTAAGAATTTGCTTCCAGACTCACTTAAAAGCACTATTGATTTTTTGCCTTTGCTTGATATTGGAGAAGCACTTATTGTCGGAGATTCAATTTTATTGCCGAGCAAGATTTTGTTAGATAAACCTAAAGAATCTCATAGACCTATAAGCGCAACAAAAGATTTTTGGGATGAATGGGATGTTAAAATCCCTAATAATAGTGCTGTACAAAGTGCTGTGGAGTTTCTGCGAAAACAAAGTAGAGTGTAACATAAACATAAGAATTCAACGAGTTTCTGACTCCATATTGACCCCATTTTTTGGACAGTCATTAAGTCCATCCTAAAATAGGTTAATAGAAACACTAGAAACCACGAAATACCAACAAAAAACGCTAGGAATAACCTTATCGGAATCGAGTGGGAGTAGGTAGTATATTCCTTTCCTTAATAGATACAGTATTGTCAAGCAGGGAACACATGTATATATTAATCAAAAATAGGTCAATTATCATTGGCGATTTAGCATAATTATGATAAAATTATGCTAAATCAATTAACGGGTGATGAATATGCCACAGATTAGACCAGTATCAGATTTGAGAAATAATTTTGCTGATATTTCTAGGATCGTTCATTAAACTGCTGAGCCAGTATTCCTTACTAAGAACGGATATGAGGATATGTTGGCTATGAGTATAGAAGCCTTTGAACGTAAACAGTTTGAAAGTGAAGTATACTTCAAACTGAAAGAAGCATAATTAGAAATAAAAACAAACAGCAAGAGGTATTCCCATAAAGAGGTGTTTGATGAGTTAAGAGCAAAACTCTCTGATAGGGTGGAATCTGATGATATATGAGTAAAGGTATAGAGTGATGGTTAAAATACAACAAAGTAGTAGTAAAAGGGGTATAGCTTTTAATATAAGTTAGCCTCTTTTTTATATTGAATTATACATAAAGCTATAATAAAATATATTTAACTGAAGTAGTGAAGGTAAATATTAACATTTAGAGGGAGTGATATAGCATGGAAAACATGGAAAAGACCCGTGAGAAGCGCAAGGATGAGCATATAAAATATTTTCTTTCCAACAAACCTTCTGAAAATAATGGTTTTTTGGATGTTGTCCTCCAGAATAATTCCCTTCCGGATGTTGACTTTCATGATGTAAATACAGAACATGTATTCCTGAACAAATATATCGACAGTCCGCTTATGATAAATGCAATGACAGGGGGAACAGAGTACTCCGGCGATATAAACAGGAAGCTTGCAAGGCTTGCGGCGAAGTTTAATATCCCCATTGCTGTAGGTTCTCAGACCATAGCATTTGACAATCCTAAGGCGGCTGATACCTTTAAGAAGGTACGCGAGATAAATAGAGATGGGATTGTAATTGCGAACCTAAGTGCAAGTCTGGATATAGACAATGTCTATAAAGCAGTGGACATGATTGAGGCTGACGCTGTCCAGCTTCACTTGAATGCTGTGCAGGAGATGTGCATGGCTGAAGGTGACCGCAGCTTTAAGGGTGTACTGGAGAATATAAAAGAAATAACGGCATTGTCTGAAGTTCCGGTAATAGTTAAAGAAACAGGCTTCGGCATATCCTTCGAAACAGCAGCAAAGCTTTATGCAGCAGGCGTAAAGTATATAGACATAAGCGGCTCCGGCGGGACTGACTTTGTCAGCATCGAAAGCTCCCGGAATATTATCAGGGATTGTTCCTTCATGGAGAATCTGGGTATACCTACTGCACTGAGTCTTTTAGAGTGCAGAAAAGCCAGCAGTGACTTGTTTATAATTTGCTCAGGAGGGATTACTAAACCTGAGGAGGTTATTAAGGCTCTCTGTATGGATGCTGATATGGTTGCATTAGGAGGAGTGATACTGCGTATTTTGCTTGAAAAAGGCTATGATGCCGCAGAAAAGTATATGGGGGAGCTTATATACGGAAGCAAGGTATTGATGCTGCTTATGGGAGCTAAAGATATAGCAGAGCTTAAAAATGTACCCTACCTGCTAAAAGGAGAACTCAGAGAATTATACAGCTATAAGTTTGCATAATATTTAGGATTTTCCCTCCAAAAGCTCCACAAATTTTGATGCTGCAAGAGGCAGCGGTATGTTTGAATGTACAACAAATCCCAGATTACGATCAGGGATTTCTTCTTTTATATCTAAGATAAATATATCACTCTTAGAAAGCCCTTTTTTGACACATTCATCCGGTACAAAGGCTATTCCAAGCCCGATTTTGGCCATTTCCATGAGAATTTCCACACTTCCAAGCTCTATTTCAGGTTTTATGGATACATCATATTTTTCCATTATATTGTCAAAAAATTCTCTGGTTGTTGAGTTCCTTTCCAATACAAGAAGAGGATACCCTTCCAGCTCCTTTAATGACACCTTCCTGCCTTTCAGCTCTTTGAAATTATCGTTGGCTATAAATACATCTCTTATAGCTTTGGTGCTTTTTATTGAAATATTGTTATAGCTGCATTTTTCAGGGATATTTATAACACTTAGATCCACGCTCCCTTTTCTTAGCAGTTCAATGCACTTTGGGGAAGTCCTGTTCGTCAGGTGAATTTTTACATTGGGGTATGTGTGATTAAAGCTCTCAATGAATGGCATAATATAGTATTTGCAGATAGTGTCGCTGGCTCCTATCCTGATCTCGCCCTGACCCAGAGAGTTCATTTCCTCAAGTGTTCTTTCACCGGATTTTATAAAATTAAAAGCCTGCTCAATATGACCATATAAAATCTCTCCTTCCCTGGTGAGCTTCACCCGCTTGGTATTCCTAAAAAAAAGCTTGCATTTGAGCTTTTCCTCCAGAAGCTTTATAGACTGGCTTACTGCTGACTGAGTGATGAAAAGCTCTTCTGATGCCTGAGAAAAACTGAGAGATTTTGATACATAATAAAAAACCTTATAGAGTTCAAAATTTATATCCATATATAAGTTCTCCTTATTAATGCTATTAAAAATATTAATTATTTTTATTAATTTTACTATGCTAAAATCTAAATGTAAAGTAACTTTAGAATAAGTATGGCTCATTTTAGAGATATTAGTACAAATGGGGTGAAATTAATGTGCGGCAATGTAAAAAGGATATTTGTTGAGAAAAAAAACGGTTATGACGTTTCTGCAAAGGATTTATTCAATGATATCAGAGAAAACCTTAGAATAAAGAATCTTACAAAACTCAGGATAATCAATAGGTATGACATTTCAGAAATATCAGATAGCGAATACAATTCAGCGAAAAATACAATCTTTTCAGAACCTACAGTAGATAATTCCTTTGATGAAAATATAGAAGTTGATAAGAATGACAGGGTGTTTGCAATGGAATATCTTCCGGGACAATATGATCAGAGAGCTGATTCTGCTGCTCAGTGCCTGCAGATATTGACTCAGAAGGAAAGGCCGGAGGTTAAAACTGCAAAATTAATGATCCTTTCAGGCGAAATTTCTGACAGCGAATTTAAAAAAATCAAAAATTACTGCATTAATCCTCTTGAATTAAGGGAAGCTTCTTTTGAAAAACCTGAAAGCCTGGAAGTTATGTATAAAGAACCGGAGAATATAAAAGTAGTCAACGCTTTTACAAATATGAATGATGAAGAGCTTGCAAAGCTTATAACGAAATTGGGTTTTGCGATGAATTTTGAAGACCTGAAGTTTTGCCAGGAATATTTCAAAGATACAGAAAAAAGGAATCCTACTATAACCGAGTTAAGAGTAATAGACACATATTGGTCGGATCACTGCCGTCATACTACCTTTCACACAGCTATAGAAAATATTGAAATAGAGAATAGCAAATACAAAGCTGCAGTAAAAAAAGCTTTGTCAAGATATCTGGAAGCAAGAGCTTATGTATATGGGGAGACAAAACGGGATATAAACCTCATGGATCTGGCAGTAATAGGCATGAAAGAATTAAAGAAAAGAGGGCTTCTTAACGACCTGGAGGAATCCGATGAGATAAACGCCTGCAGTATAATTGTTAATGCAGATATTGACGGAAAACAGGAGGAATGGCTTGTTATGTTCAAGAATGAAACACACAACCATCCGACTGAGATAGAGCCTTTTGGCGGTGCGGCAACTTGTCTTGGCGGTGCCATAAGAGACCCGCTTTCCGGAAGATCGTACGTGTACGGTGCTATGAGAGTGACAGGAAGTGCAGACCCCAGAACAAGCATAGAAGCAACATTACCCGGGAAACTTCCTCAGAGGAAGATTACAACCGGTGCAGCAGCAGGCTACAGTTCATATGGAAATCAGATAGGTCTTGCAACAGGACAGGTAGCGGAGGTCTATGACGAGAATTTTGTGGCAAAAAGAATGGAAATAGGGGCTGTAATCGGCGCGGCTCCCAAAAGCAGCGTAGTGAGGAAGGATTCTGCGGAAGGCGACATTATAATACTTTTGGGAGGAAGAACCGGAAGGGACGGCTGCGGCGGGGCGACAGGCTCATCCAAGGAACATACTGAGGAATCGATACAGAGATGTGGTGCGGAAGTGCAAAAAGGCAATGCACCTACTGAAAGAAAAATACAGAGACTGTTCAGAAATCCCTTGACCAGCCGGCTTATAAAAAAATGCAATGATTTTGGTGCAGGTGGTATTTCAGTGGCAATCGGAGAACTGGCTGACGGACTTTTCATAGATCTTGATGTAGTCCCCAAAAAGTACGAAGGGCTTGACGGCACTGAGCTTGCTATATCGGAATCTCAGGAGCGGATGGCTGTTCTGGTAGCAGAAGAGGATGCAAAAAAAATTATTGCCTACGCTGCTGCTGAGAACCTTGAAGCAGTGATCGCAGCAAGAGTTACCGGGGATAATAGGCTTAGAATGCAGTGGCGTGGACAAATGATAGTTGACATAAGTCGTGACTTCCTGAATACTAATGGTGTAAGGCAGCATACAAAGGTTGTTATCAAAGCGCCATGTTCTGACAGCTACTTTGAAAGGCTTCAGGCTTTCGAAAAAAAGCAGGACGGTTTGAAAGTAAAATGGCTTGAGAACTTGAAGGACCTCAATGTTTGCAGTCAGAAGGGTCTTGTCGAAAGATTTGATAGTACGGTCGGTGCCGGAACAATATTGATGCCCTTTGGAGGCAAATATCAGGAAACCCCGTCGGAGGGATTGGCAATGAAGCTTCCGGTTTTGTCCGGGGAAACAAATACCGCAACAGTGATGACATACGGCTACAATCCGAAGCTTGCCAAATGGAGTCCATTCCATGGAGCAGTATACGCAGTAGTTGAGGCGGCTGCAAAGGTTGCTGCACTCGGAGGGGATTACAGCAAAATCAGGCTTACGCTTCAGGAATATTTCGAAAAGCTCGGAAAGGACCCGGAGAAGTGGGGGAAGCCGACCAGTGCGCTTCTTGGAGCCTTCTATGCACAGATGATGCTGGGGATTCCTGCTATAGGCGGAAAGGACAGTATGTCGGGTACATTTAAAGATATAAATGTGCCTCCTACCTTGGTTGCTTTTGCAGTTGACGTGGCGGAGGCTGATAAGATAGTATCCCAGGAGTTCAAAAAAGTTGGAAGTAATGTTGTGCTATTAAGAGCGGACAGGGATGAAAACGACTTGCCTGACTTTTCAGAGCTTCATAAAATATATAAAAAAGTACATGAGTTAATAAAGCAAGGGTTAGTGCTTTCGGCAGGAACTATAAGATTTGGAGGGGCAGCAGCAGCAGTCAGCAAAATGTGTTTTGGCAACAGGCTGGGATTTACTTTTGAAAAAGACTATAAGGAAGAAGGTCTTTTTACTCCCGATTATGGTTCAATCATACTTGAACTTGACTCAAAACATGATTTGGATAGACTTTTTGCCGGTATAGATTATGAAAAGGTCGGCAACACAGAAAATATTGAGGTTATAAATATCAATGGGACAGAAATAGAGCTTGAAGCAGCGCTTGAGGCATGGCATAACCCGCTTAAGGCGATATTCTCAAGCTGTAAGGATGATATAGATGACAAGCCGGAGAAGATATTAAATGGAAGTACCAAAATTAAAAGTTCTCAGGTAAAAATTGCCAGGCCGAGAATATTCATACCGGTATTTCCGGGCACCAACTGCGAGTATGATACGGCAAGGGCCTTTGAAAAAGCCGGAGGCATTCCTGAACTTTTAGTATTCAGAAATATCAATCCCGAAGATATCGAAGCTTCAATAAAGGCAATGGTAAAAGCAATAAGCAGTTCACAGATAATTGCAATACCCGGAGGCTTTAGCAGCGGTGACGAACCGGAGGGCTCAGGGAAATTCATAGCAGCAGTTTTCAGGAATCCTGAGGTTAAGGAAGCAGTAATGAAATTCTTGCAGGAAAAGGATGGACTGATGCTTGGTATTTGCAACGGTTTCCAGGCACTTGTCAAGCTTGGACTACTGCCTTACGGTGAGATAAGGGATATGGACGAAAGCTCGCCAACCCTCACTTTCAACAGAATTGGGCATCATGTGTCCTGTATGCTGAGAACGAAGGTAGTATCTACATTATCTCCATGGTTTGTGAAATCAAAGGCAGGAGACATACACACTATAGCAGTGTCTCACGGTGAAGGAAGATTTGCGGCAAGCAAGGCTATGGCGGCAGAGCTTATAAAAAATGGACAGGTGGCTACACAATATGTTGACATAATCGGAAATCCAACTTACGATATAGAATATAATCCAAACGGTTCTACGGAAGCTATTGAAGGGATAACCAGTCCCGATGGAAGAATTCTCGGGAAAATGGGACATTCTGAAAGAATTAGAAGCAACATAGCAAAAAATGTCCCTGGAGATAAAGATCAGAAGATATTTGAGGCAGGAGTACAGTACTTTACCTAATAAACAATGAAAGGAAGAGAGATTCATGTCTATTGAAAAACCAAAGGTTGCCGTTATAATGGGCAGTGACTCGGATTTACCGGTCGTAAGAAAGGCGATAGAAGTTTTAAAGGCTTTTGAAGTTGATTTTGAGGTCAGTGTAATGTCTGCTCACAGAACGCCGGATATGGCGGCCCTATATGCAAAAAATGCAGAAAGCAATGGGTTTGAAGTTATAATTGCTGCGGCAGGGAAGGCAGCGCATCTTCCCGGAGTTTTGGCAGCATTTACAACACTTCCTGTTATAGGTATACCGATAAAATCTTCGACCCTGGACGGATTGGATTCTCTGCTGTCGATTGTGCAGATGCCCTCAGGAATTCCCGTGGCGACAGTTGCTGTGGACGGTGCAGAGAATGCAGGACTGCTTTCAGTTCAGATTTTATCCGTTAAATACAATTTTTTAAGAGAGAAGCTTAAGGCGCATAAGGAAAAGATGAGGCTGGATGTACTAAAAAAGGATGAAAAAATAAAAAGGGAGGTTTTCTAATGAAAAAGCTGGAAATGTTGTATGAAGGAAAGGCAAAAAAGGTTTTTAAGACAGATGATGAAAATCTTTATATTGTAGAGTACAAGGATGATGCAACGGCATTCAATGGTCTAAAAAAAGGCACAATAGTAAACAAAGGGATAATGAACAACGAAATATCCTCAAAGCTCTTTAATTTACTTGAAGAAAAAGGTGTGGTAACTCACCAGGTTGAAAAAATCAGTGACAGGGAAGTAATTGTTAAAAAGGTAAAAATTGTTCCGCTGGAAGTGGTGGTCAGAAATTACGCAGCAGGCTCACTTGCAAAGAGGCTGGGTCTTACTGAAGGCACAAAGATGAATTCTACAGTGCTGGAATTTTCATATAAGGATGATGCTCTCGGAGATCCAATGGTAAACGACTATCATATTAAAGCAATGGGTTTTGCCACTGAACAGGAAATGGCTGAGATAAGTAAAATGTCCTTCAGGATAAATGAAATATTGTCAGAATATATGCTAAAAAGAGGAATCCTACTGGTGGATTTCAAGCTGGAATTCGGAAAGACTCCTGACGGGAAGATAATACTCGCAGACGAGATATCACCGGACACTTGCAGGCTCTGGGATGCAGCAACCCATGAAAAACTTGACAAGGACCGTTTCAGAAGAGACCTGGGTAAGGTTGAAGAAAGCTATATGGAAGTAGTAAGAAGATTAAGCTAGGAGATAAGCAATGTATAACGATATATTTGTTAAAGATGATAAACTCAAGGAAGAATGCGGGATTATAGGAATATACGACAAGGGCAATATGGAGATAGAAAATCTCACCTATTACGGACTTGTTGCCCTGCAGCACAGGGGCCAGGAAAGTGCCGGAATAGCTGTGAACAGGGATGGGATTATAACCTGCTATAAGGAAATGGGATTGGTATCTGAGGTTTTTGATGATAAGATACTGAACCTGCTAAAGGGAGACATAAGTATAGGCCATGTAAGGTATTCCACAACGGGGGAAAGCTTTGCCGCAAATGCACAGCCGCTTCTGGTCAAATACAAGAAGGGAAGCATAGCGGTGGCCCATAATGGCAATCTGGTGAATGCAGGTTCTGTAAGAGAACAGTTGGAAGATCAGGGTATGATTTTTACCACTACAATAGACAGTGAAGTTATCGCGAGTTTAATAGCAAGGAGTAATAAAACCAACATTGAAGATGCCATATTGGATACCATCGATATGATACAAGGCTCATATGCTCTCGTAATAATGACTAACGACAAGCTTATCGGTGTAAGAGACAAGCATGGCCTAAGGCCGCTGGTTATCGGCAGGAGAGGGAATGGCTATGTGCTTGCTTCTGAAAGTTGCGCTCTTGATACTATAGGAGCAATCTTTGTAAGGGATGTTAAGCCCGGTGAAATTGTTATCATAGAAGAGAACGGCATAAGGAGCATTTGCTGCAAAACAACTGAGAAGAAGGCAGGATGCATATTTGAGTTCGTTTACTTTGCAAGACCGGACAGTATCATGGACGGCATCAGCGTATACCAGGCCAGAGAAATGGCAGGCAGGATACTGGCAAAGGAGCAGCCGGCAGAAGCGGATGTAGTCATAGGCGTGCCTGACTCAGGAACTCCTGCCGCAATAGGCTATGCACAGCAGTCAGGAATCCCATATGCAGTTGGTTTAATAAAGAACAGGTATATCGGAAGGACATTTATACAACCCTCCCAGGTTACGAGAGAAATAGGAGTAGCATTGAAATTGAACCCCTTGAGGGCAAATATTGAAGGGAAACGTGTAGTGATGGTAGATGACAGTATAGTAAGAGGCACTACCAGTAAAAAGATAGTACAGGCGCTTAAAGCTGCGGGAGCAAGTGAAGTTCATGTAAGGGTAAGCTCCCCGGTTATTACTCATTCCTGCTATTTTGGAATAGAAACTTCAAACAGAAGGGAACTTGTTGGTGCATCCTGTATATTAGAAGCAATCAAACGGAAAATAGGAGCTGACAGCTTGGGATATCTTAGCTATGATGGAATTCTCCGGACGGTAGGAAGTACTGGGGAGGGCTTCTGCACAGCATGCTTCTCAGGGAAGTACCCTATGGATGTACCTGATAATTGCAGCAAGGATGTTTTTGAGAAAAAATAGAGTAATTTGAATAGAGGTGTGTGATCCTATGGATGAAAAATTGACATATAAAGCGGCCGGGGTGGATGTTGAGGCAGGCTATGAGACTGTAAGGCTTATAAAGCAGCATACCAGGCGCACTATGATACCCGGAGTACTTGGAGAGTTGGGCAGCTTTGGCGGCTTCTTTGAGATAGCTAAGGACAGCTATAAAAACCCTATTCTTGTATCAGGAACTGATGGAGTGGGGACTAAGCTTCAGATTGCTTTTATGACGGGAAAGCATGATACTATAGGTGTTGACTGTGTGGCAATGTGTGTCAATGATGTTGTCTGCCACGGAGCAAAACCTCTATTCTTTCTTGACTATATAGGGACGGGGAAGCTCGAGCCAAATGTCGCAGCCGACATAGTAAAGGGTGTATGTGACGGTTGTGTTGAGGCTGGCTGCGCTTTAATAGGCGGAGAAACTGCAGAGATGCCGGGTTTTTACAAGCAGGGAGAATACGATCTTGCCGGTTTTGCGGTTGGCATAGTGGATAAGGATGATGTAATAAACGGTTCCGGTGTAAGTGATGGCGATATGCTGATCGGCATCGCTTCAAGCGGTATTCACAGCAACGGCTTTTCCTTGGTGAGGAAGCTTTTCTTTGGTATTAATAAGTTTGATATCAGCAAAAAATTTGACGAACTGGATTGTACATTAGGTGAAGAACTTCTGAAGCCTACAAGGATATATGTAAAGACGGTTCAGGAACTTTTGAAAAAGCATAAGATAGGAGGAATTGCCCATATTACGGGGGGCGGCTTCATAGAGAATATACCGAGGACAATACCTTCCGGATTTAAAGCTGTAATTAAACCTGGAAGCTTTGAGATTCCTCCTGTGTTTAAGCTGATGCAGAAGCTGGGGAACATTGAGGACATGGAAATGTATAATACCTTTAATATGGGTATAGGACTGGTTTTGACAGTGAAAAAGGAAGATGCGGGAGAAACTCTTAACACACTTAGAAATTTGGGAGAGAAAGCCTATATAATAGGCAGCGTTGCTAAGGGTGAAGGGGGTATAGAATTTTGCGGAAGGTAAGGATAGCTGTCCTTGTGTCAGGGGGCGGAACCAATCTGCAAACACTTATTGACTCCGCACAAATAGGCGACATGAATGGAGAAATAGCAGTTGTAATATCCGACCGCGAAAATGCTTTTGCACTGGAAAGGGCGAAAAAATACGGGATCAAAGCAATGTATATTGATAGAAAGCATTGTGCTCTACGGCTTACCCGGGAACTACAGAAAATGGATGTAGAACTGGTTGTGCTTGCAGGTTTCCTTTCCATTCTTGGCAGTGAATTTGTAAAAGCCTATGAGGGGCGGATAATTAACGTACATCCCTCATTAATACCAAGCTTTTGCGGCAAGAATTTTTACGGTGAGAAGGTGCATAAAGCAGCTTTGGAGTATGGAGTAAAAGTATCGGGAGCTACAGTTCATTTTGTAGATGAAGGTACGGACAGCGGCCCTATAATTCTTCAGGAGTCAGTGCCTGTATATACGGAGGATACTGTAAAGACACTGGCTGCAAGGGTGCTTATTGTAGAACACAAGCTGCTTCCGGCTGCTGTCAGGTTGTTTTGTGAGGGAAGGCTCCGCATAGATGGGCGGAAGGTTATAATATCAAAAGAAGAGGAGTGATGCTGATATGATAAAGAGGGCGCTTATAAGCGTATCGGATAAAACAGGAATAGTTGACTTAGCTAAGGAATTAATAGTGCAAGGAATAGAAATAATTTCAACGGGAGGGACTGCAAAGGCCCTTCAGGAAGCAGGTATAAAGGTTATCGGAATATCCGAAATCACAGGCTACCCAGAATGCCTGGACGGAAGGGTTAAGACGCTGCATCCCAATATTCATGCAGGCCTTCTTGCTGTAAGAGAAAATAAGGAACACATGAGCAAGCTTAGTGAGCTTGGAATTGAAACTATAGACATGGTGGTTGTAAATCTCTATCCTTTCAGGAAAACTATAGAAAAAGAAGGTGTAAAGCTTCCGGAAGCTATAGAAAACATTGATATCGGAGGCCCTTCAATGCTCAGGGCGGCTGCCAAGAACTACAAATATGTAACAGTGGTTGTGAATCCTGAGGACTATCAGAAGGTGCTTGCTGAAATCAAAAAAGATGGGGATACATCTTTCGCAACAAGGTTCGAGCTTGCTGCAAAGGTATTTTCACATACTGCAAGCTATGATACGCTTATCGGCAATTATCTGTGGGAAAAGGCAGGACTGCCTAAGTATCCTGAAACAGTGACTATGACCTTTGAAAAAGTACAGGATTTAAGATATGGAGAAAACCCGCACCAGGCTGCGGCATATTACAAGGAAATGAAAAAAGTCGGCGGCAGTATTGCCGCAGCGGTACAGCTCCACGGCAAAGAGCTTTCCTTCAATAATATAAACGATGCAAATGCAGCATTGGAAACCCTAAAGGAATTTGATGAGCCTGCAGTTGTTGCCCTGAAACATGCCAATCCTTGCGGGGTAGGTGTTGGAAGCAGCATATATGAAGCATACATAAAAGCCTATGAGGGAGATCCCGTATCCATATTCGGCGGAATAGTTGCTGTTAATAGAGAAGTAGATGCAAAAACAGCTTCGGAAATAAGCAAGATATTCTTGGAAATAGTGATTGCTCCGTCTTATACGGAAGAAGCTCTGGATATAATAAAGGGCAAAAAGAATATAAGAATAATGCAGCTTAGCGATATATCCGCCAAGGTTGTAACTGATATTGACCTTAAGAAGGTTGGCGGCGGACTCCTTATCCAGGATGCAGACTGGAAGGATTTTGACATGTCTGCCATAAAAAGTGTAACCGATAAGAAGCCTACAGACAACGAAATGCAGGATATGCTTTTTGCATGGAAGGTTGTTAAGCATGTAAAATCTAATGCAATAGTAGTGGCTAAAGATGGCAGGACACTGGGTATAGGACCGGGTCAGACAAACAGGATCTGGTCTGCAAATATGAGTCTTGAGCGATCTGGAGAAAAAGCAAAAGGAGCGGTAATAGCTTCTGATGCATACTTCCCCTTTGGAGATGTGGTGGAGGCTGCCGCAAAGGCAGGAATAGGGGCAATAATTCAGCCTGGAGGGTCAGTGAGGGATCAGGAATCCATAGATGAATGCAACAAGGCTGGAATTGCTATGATATTTACTGGCGTCAGACACTTCAAACACTAGGTTTAATGCATTATAGACTACGGATTTCTTCGTTGTGCTTGGGATTCGGTGTCCTCACGTACTACCATGTACGCTCCGGGCACCTCACCTTGCACGCCTTGAACTCCTTGTCTCTAATGCATTAAACAGAAGAGTTTACTTACATTGTGGAAGGCGGTAAGTATATGAAAGTACTTGTAATAGGAAGCGGCGGAAGAGAACATGCAATAGTATGGAAGGTTGCAGAAAGCAAGCTTGTGGATGAAATTTACTGCGCACCTGGAAATGGCGGAATTGTCGGGCTTGCTGAATGTGTGAACATAGCGGCTGATGACATTGAGAAGCTTTTGAGCTTTGCAAAGGACAAAGACATAGGACTTACAATAGTAGGGCCGGAAGTGCCTTTGAGTCTCGGCATAGTAGACAGTTTTGAAAGGAATGGTCTTAGAATATTCGGGCCTTACATGCAGGGTGCAATGCTTGAGAGCAGCAAGTCATTTTCTAAGGATTTTATGATAAGAAATAAAATACCTACTGCAGCTTACAAGATATATTATGATCCTGAGAAAGCAAAGCAGGAGATTGATGATTTTGGTTATCCTGTGGTTATAAAGGCTGATGGACTTGCAGCGGGAAAAGGTGTAATAATAGCTCAAAACAGAGAGGAAGCTGTTACTGCTATAGGCGAAATACTTGACGGTAAAAAGTTTGGTGAGGCAGGCAGCAGGATTGTTGTGGAGGAGTTTCTTTCGGGAAGGGAAGCATCAATACTTGCTTTTGTCGACAGTAAAGTTGCTGTGCCCATGGTTAGCGCACAGGATTACAAAAGAGCGTTGGACAACGACAAGGGACTCAATACAGGAGGTATGGGTGCAGTATCACCGGCATTTTATTATGATGAGAAGACGGCGGCTATTGTAGAAAAAGATATAATTCAACGGACTGTAGATGCATTAAAAGCAGAAGGAATCTGCTATAAAGGCATTTTATACCTCGGGATTATGATAACCAAGGCTGGTCCCAAACTGTTGGAATACAATGCCAGGTTTGGCGATCCGGAGACAGAAGTTGTACTTCTGAGACTCAAATCAGATTTAGTCGAGATAATGAACGCAGTAATTGACGAAAAACTTGAAGCTCAAAAGATTGAATGGAAGGAAGAACAGGCTGTCTGTGTGGTTATAGCCTCGGGAGGATATCCGGAGCATTACGAAAAAGGCTTTGAGATAACAGGACTTGATAAGCCTGACGATAATAACGGTGTTCAGGTATTTCATGCAGGAACTAAAAAAGCTTCAGGAAAAATTGTCACAGCAGGAGGCCGTGTGCTTGTAGTAAGCGCTCTGGCAAAAAGCTATGAACAGGCAAGAGAAAAGGCATATAAAGCAGTGCAGAATATAAACTTTGAAAAGGCTCATTACAGAAGTGATATAGGTAAAAAATAAAGTTCCGAAAGGAACTTTATTTTTTGTACCTATACATCTTCTTTTTACTGGGTCTACTAAACTTGATTATTACAATACCAGCACCGATTATTATGAGATTGCCGACTTTCAGTCCTACATCACTCTCTAAAGCATTTATCTGTGGCAAGGTTTTTAAATATCTGACAGTAACCATACTCGTATTTGGTTTTGATACTTTAACATAAACAGCATTTCCAATTTTATAAGTAAATCCATCAATTTTTTTTCCATCAGGAAGGGTAAAAGAATAGCTCACAGCATAAGTATATCTATTTGGCACCGATTCATTTCTTTCTCCACCTTGCCTTCGTATGTTTGTTATAAATGCAGTGTCCTTCTCCCCAATAAAGCCTAGAGAAACTTGAACTAAACCGAATAAAATCAACATAACTGCAATAAACATAACAAATAAAGAACCGAATTTCTTATTCAAGTTAATTCTAAACATATATCTACCCGACCTTTTCACTGAATTTGCTTAATATGATATCCCTTACTATCTGAAAGTTGTCATCGTTGCAGAATAAAGCAATTTTCTCCGCAAAGCCTCCCTTTATAACTATGGATCTGGATTTGGGGTATACCTTTATTTTTTTTATGTTTTTCCATTTTAAAAATACGGATTGCTTTGTTTGAGCCAGCAAGCCCGCACCTGCTACAGAAGGCTTCTTTGAAATTAATCCGATAATTATTAACAAGGTGTTTATTATCGCGTTTCGCTTTGCATGTTTTTTCTGGGTATAATTTAGAATCCCGTTTTTATCGATAACATAACCGGCAGCATAGCTGCCTCCATAAATAAGCATAATAAACAGGAAACCGGCAAAGAATAATATACCGATGGAAATCAGGGGATACAAAATACCATCAGAGGATATGTTGCCACCTGAAATAACAAGGAGCATAAGAATCAGTAATCCGAAGGGAATACCCAGAGCAATTCCTAAATCCTTTAGAATCACAGTATTTCTAAATATAGGTACATTTATTTCCCAATTGATTTTTTCTTCATTCCACTTATTCATAAGTATTTATCCCTCTTATTTCAATAGAGGACGTTTGCATTTGATACAAAAATCATCTTCTATATGGTTAAATCTCATACAGGCTGCACACATTATCTGTTTATCCTTAGACTTGTCATATTTTTTATAATACATAAATCCTTTGTGGTGACGAACTGTATCATCAATGCTATATTAACTGTATAAACCAGGCTGGTCTTGCGATTTGTGTTTATATTTATTACGATGATATATGTTCTTAATCAACTACAGTAGGAATAATACCTGTTTCATGGCGAAACTTATTTATAATACTCAGCAGTTCTTGTTTCTCCATAATTCCATGTAAAAGCCGAATAGTATTGTTGTTTTCATTTTTGCTATAGACAATACAAATAAAATCATTACCGATTTCCACTTTTTTCAGATGGATTCTATCAATATTGAATTTAATTACCCTCGAGCCAATTAATATTCCAAAGCAGGATATGAATATCTCCGTACCCCATATGGGAGCGGTACTGATGCTGATATTTTTGGATTTTTGTTCTATTTTGGCAGCTTGAATGTGGATAATCTTATTTTCCATTATCAACTTTGCAAAAATACATTTTTTGTATTCTCCTATGGAAAGCCCAAGGAGTAAGACGGACAACGGAAACACAAATACAACAAATGAATTCCAATCAATTTGAAAAACAGGGGTATTCTTCACAAAAAGCAAAATGGAAATCAGTATTCCTATACAGCTTAATGCAGAAAGAATGAAAACTCTTTGCTGAATTGCTTTCAAACGTATCCCTCCTTTAGAAATAAAACCCCTCCCCCATTTCGGGTGAGGGGTTTTATTTTTATAGAAACTGGATTTTATTCTTCAAATACTATAACTGCTTCCTTGGTGCTGTTGATCCAGTCCACCTTGCAGTTGAGGTTTTCTGCTGCAAACCTTACAGGAACAAAAGTTCGACTGTTCTTTGAGGCAGGAGCCACATCCATTTTTTTGCTTACGCCGTTTATCTTTATATCAGTTTTACCCATCCACATTTCAACAGTATTTCCTCTGGCTTTAAGGGTTACCTTCTGAGTAGCGCCGTCCCATTCCACTGTTCCTCCCATGGCTTCAACAACTGCACGGATAGGTACCATGGTTCTTCCGGATATGGTTATTGGTGATGTGCCACGCCCGGGATCGACTTCCTGGCTTGTGCCATCCACACTCATATTCGGGCTGTCAAGTTTAAGCATTATGAAATGCTTGAAGCTTCCGGGCTTATATATCTTATCTCCGGTTTTTACAGTAAAGGTAGCAATGACAGCACCCAGTTTTTCGTCTATTCCTTCAAAAGGTTTTGCTTCTGCAAGCACTGGCTTCACAGAATAATAATAAGTCGTATTTGCTTCGACATTAACATCTGCATAGGAGGTGCTGGTGATATAAAAATCAGTTACAGATATTCCTAAGTTACTCTGAGATGTTGATCTAAAGAGTCTATAGCCTAGTCCACCGGCCGGCTGCCACATTATCCTGGAACCGGATTCAAAGGTCTCTGCATTATTGCCGGCAGTTGGTGCTGCTGGAGCTGTCGGAGTAGGAGCTGATGGTGCAAGTATAACTTCGGTAAGACGCTTGCCGCCTTCCCAGTTTCCCCAGCTTCCGTCAGAGCCGTAACGCCACTTGCCGGTAAAACTCTTACCATCGGCAGACATAGTCAATTCCATATCGCCTGCATCATTTGGAGGTGAATAAGAGGGTGATTCCGACCAAGTACCTGTGAAAACATTTCCAGAAACAGTTCCGCTGATTTTTCCTTTATCATGAGTGTATGTGCCTGTAATTAAAGCACCGTTTTGAGTCAGTACCATCTTGCCCCAATTGCTGTCCCATTCGCCTACCCAGGAATATGTTCCTAAATCTGAGTTGCCTGCAGGCTGCTGAACTGTAGTTCCGGTGGCTTCTGTCTGTTTCCATTCATAAGTATACCTTGTGCCTAATGAGCCTGGAGAACCTGCATAAACGGCTGCATATAGGGCACATTTCTGTCCAATTGTTCCTTTATCTCTGAATTTGAGAGTCATATCTGCCGTAAAGGATTGCTGAGACTGCTCATCCTTATTGCGTCCTACTCCAAGATATTTAGCCTCAGTACCATCAGAATAGACAGCTATGGCATTTTTTGAACTGGATGTACCATATCCAAGCTTTAGATCAGCTATATCCATGTAAAACTTTGGAGTAAATCCGATGCTGTATTTCCCGATATTATTCATTATTACTTCCTGCTCTAGCTTTATGCTCACAGTTTCATTTGGCTGGATAACACTTGGCGGGTTATTCCAGCTATACTTTGCATGAAGGGTTACCGGATTTGAATAGTCCGCTGAATTGTATACCCCTATGTCATAGGGTATTGAGGTTTTTACTTCAATGTTGTTGTCCGAAATATCACCAAAATAGCTCCAAGGATCTCCCTGCTTAAAGTATTCCGGTACTGGGAACTGGTAAGTATCCACCAATACCCAGGCATAATCACCTTCTGCGGCTGATACAGCCATGGTGAATCCTGTAGTTGCACCAAACACAATTATTAATGATAAAACCAGTGATAGTAATTTTTTCATTATACTTCCCCTTTCGTTTTCAAATATTGAACAATTACTAGTGATTTTTAACACAACTTATTTCTAGTATTCAGGTGTTAAAAATGCACTACATCTGTTTAGTGCCTCGTATGTCCTAAAAGTAAATTACGTTACGAGGCACTAGATTCAAGATACCTTATATCTATGAAAAAGTCATCACCCAAAAGGGTGATTTATATAAATACAGCCCCCACCTGATAAAGGTGAGGGCTTTGTTACAAATTATGGTAACAATGAAAACGGTTATTCCTATAACAGTGCTTGGATTTTCTGCATCAACTGAGATAGGTGCTGCAGATAACTAAGGTAAAGCAGTAATAGTAATTGAATTACTTGCAACTCCACCGGTAAGAGCTGCCGCATTTGCTTGCAGCGTCAATGTCCCGGCTTCCGCTGTGCCGCTCATTTGGAAAGTAATTTGAGTATCACTAACTCTGGTAATAGTGTTTCCAATAAGACCGGTTGTTCCTACGCTTCCAGTCCAGCTAGTCGGCAGAGTGGAAATTCCGTCTGCAGTGAAGGTGTCGCCTGTAAGTGTTACTACTACAATTGGACTGATATCTCCGACTGTTATTGTTGATAATGTTGATATTGTTGCTGTCGGTGCGGCAATAATTGTAATTTCTTTTTCTCCATATACTGCCGAACCGTCATTTGCCGTTGCTCTGACAGTTACTGTTCCGACACCTGTACCTGTCAATAATCCATCATTATCAATTGTGGCAGTTCCTGTTCCTGAATATACCGCCCAGGTTACACTTTGATCGGTTGCGTCAACCGGCAATACTGTCGCAATCATCTGCAATGGCACTCCATATACCGCTTCAGTAACACTTCCGGTTGAGTCTACTGTTATGTCTGTTACCAATACTGTCGCTTCTACCTCAAACATCATATTATCAGGGTCATATCCGGCTTTTGCAAATCTGATATGATAATTGCCTCCAAAGCTGCCGGATAATGGAGTTAAACAATACTCGTGGTCAGGAATAAAAGGATCATATTCCGGACCGGTAAAGAAGTTAACATTTATTTTATTTCCGGCAAAGTCAAACAGTGTAAAATCAGCGGCGCTCAGACCGGCAAGTACAGTTGATTCATCTGTGTTTTCCAAGGTTAACCAGATTTCATCTGGATAAGCCATAAAAGCATCAACATTTGTATTTGTACCATTCCATGCTGAGAATGTAAAGTCATCACTTTGAGCAATTACAGTAGGACTATCCAGAAAGTCTCCGGTATAAAGCCTGAAATAGAAACTCTCTGTGCTCAGGTCTCCCCAATTGCCCAATATGGCAATTCTCATTGAATTAGTTGTTTGCTCAAGCAAACCATAATGACCAATCCTTAACAAACCGTCACTTGTAAATACATCAAAATTATAGGTGCCTGATGATAAGGTAATTGAATTTGGCATATTTATAGATGTAATATTTTCTGAAAAAGTTATGGTTACTTCATCTTTTGTAGTTGTAATATTGCTTATTGCCGGTCCTGCTGTCTGCGCAAGCACAGTCAGTTGAAATTCCTTTGTTTCTGTCAGTGTGCCTTTTGTCAGTGTTGCCGTCAATGTTACGTCTGCATTTCCTGATCCCGAGGCAGGTCTGGTTACTGTACCATTATTTGCAATCACATTTGTATTGCTGGATGCCCACGATATTGTGGAACCAAAAATACCTGTGGTATCAAGTGTAAGATTTGTAGTTATATTTTGTAAGCCGCCTTCAGCAATTACGTTTCCCAAATTGTCTTTGACCAATAAGCTTTCCTTATCGCCATAAAGATTAAATACATCCAGCTCACCTGAGTTAAAAGATATCCAGTCTGTATCATAGGTCCAGGGATTGCTTACCGTTGCGCCGCTAACACTGGTCTTACTGACTAGATGGAGCTTAATGTGCGTGGGTCCGTTTCTGAAATCTCCAAAGGCCTCAGCCATTGAATTAAAATCTGTATAAGCAAGTTCTCCGCTGTCGTTGATTATCAGATCTGATAATGCAATTGGAGTTGATACGATGGAAGGCCCCATACTTTCTGTCTTTAATTGTACTGTTGAATTTTCAATATCTAAATAGTATGGAGCTGCTTTTGCCTGTCCAAAGGTAATTGGAGTACCGGAAGCTGAAAAATCATATGCAAAGTCGATACTGCCTTTTGTTACTGCGACATCTGCACTGGTAATTGCACTTATAGTTATATTTGAAGGCTGATTATCATCATCATCATCATCATTACTGCCGCCAGCACCGCCATCTCCGCCTGTTGTTGCAGGTGTAGGTGTGCTTGTCCCGGTATTGACCGTCACGCCGGCTGGTGTTTCTACTTTTGTTACAGGTACTTCTATTTTAGTGCCGGATACATTAACCTGTGCTATATCTATTTTACCTGTGCCGGTAACTGTTGCAGCAGCATTTGCTGTAAAGGTTGTTACCTTAGAATCTGATGCCAGGTTTATATCTACATTTGCTGCAGCTGAGGTAAGCTTCATATTGTTTATTGTTCCCCCGGAAGCTTGTAACTGTATTCCTTCCGCTCTTATCTCTACTGATTCAAAATTACCGATAAGCTCAACCAGCGCATCTTCTTCAAGTCCCTCTGCTATTGTTACATAGCCGAAGCCTTCTCCGGTAAGATCCTCTGATTCTAATTTCGCTCCGGACTGTAAATCTGTTTCACCAACTTTTGTACTACCCTTTGCAAGTATTCTTATCTTGCCATTTTCCTTTATTATGACTATCTTTGTAAAATCACAGTTTTCTATGGTGATACTATTTTCACCGCCGCCCTTGACAATGGTGTCGCCTTTTACAACAACATTAATCAAGTGAACATTACCCTCTCCAATGCCTTCACCAAGGTTCAGATCCCCGTTGATTACTGTGTCCTTCAAGGTTATGTCCTTGTTGTCTATCATTACACTGCCATCAATAGTTCCTCCTGTAAATGTGCCGGCATTTGCATAGACTTTTTTGATTTGTTTCAGATAGCTCTTCTCAACTGCTACAGCCATTTCAGCTCTTGTAAGCGGTATATCCGGCTCAAATGCTGTGTCTTTTCTTAAGCTTATGTAGCCCTTTGATACTATTGCTGCTATGCCTTTTACTCCCCATTCCTGAATTTTATCAACATCCCTGACAGATACCAGAGCCTTTGTGTCTGCGATTTCTTCAAGACTTAAGATTCTCGATAATATCACTGCTGCTTCTTGTCTGGTGATATTGCCGATTGGTCTCATAGTACCGTCGGCATAGCCTTTTATGTAACCTGCTTTGACTGCTCTTGCTATATGCTCATAGTGCCAATCGGTTTCTTTTACATCTTTAAAGGATATTACGGCTTTGTCAGTATATCCGAATGATCTGTTTATTACTGCCATAAATTCTGCTCTGCTGATTTGAGCCTCGGGTTTAAAAGAACCATCGGTGTAACCTGTCACAAAACCCTTTTCGAATAGAGCTTTTATGCTCGCTTCTGCCCAATGTCCTTCGTAGTCTGCATTTGATTCTGCGGCTAAGGAACATGGGAATACCAGCATCATGCACAATACCAGGCATAATACCTTGTTGATTGCTAACTTAGATTTCATATAATTACCTCCCTGCATAATAGGTTTTGATAGTGTAGCTGCTGAAACAGTCAGATATAATCTGTGGTCTATATCAATTATTAATAACACTTAATATAGCATATACCTATACAATATTCTTCACCCAAACGGGTGAATTATAAAAAACTCTCTCATCCAATAATGGTGAGAGAGTTAAATATTATGTATGTCATCACTGATAATATAAAAGCAGATGCTTCTATTGCTTTTATAAATGATAAATCTTTTTCGCAATATAGATAGGCGTAGTAACATAGAGCTATTCGGATTTTGAAGCCTCCTTTTGCATCAGTAACTTTACAAGCTCTGTTTTGCTCCGAATATTAAATTTGGAATAGATATTTTTAATATGTGTCTTAACTGTATTCTCACTTAAATAAAGTTCATTTGCAATCATCTTGTAAGTTCTGCCTTTTAGCAGCAGTGCTGCAATCTCACTTTCGCGTTCTGTCAACTGACCTATGATTTTAAAGCTTTCAATTGCTTCCTTCTGCTTCAAAGGTGCAATTTCATTCAGAACAGTCAGATAAACATGATCTTTTAATAGGTTAGAAAGATGCTTATGCAGTATTGGAAGTATGACAAGAATAATAAATACTACGACAAGCGCCAGCATTGATGAATTAATATTTCTATTGTCTGAAGCAGTAATTGCGCTTCCCAGCATTCCGCCAATCAACACTCCCAATACATTTGCAGATAATCCGATACCAAGAATTTTTGCAGGATTATCATGGAAATCGAGCATTTCTCCCAATATACTCCACCAAAAAAGGTCATATACACCGCAGGCACCCAACATCAAGGTATCTATAATAAGATAACTTACAGCAGAATGTTCAAGCATCATAAAGCCTATAAAGGAAAGACCTATCATGGCAATAGCAACATAGAGTATGTAGTTTCTGTTGGTTTTGTCAGGCAGGTTTCTGACAATATACAAGGCTATTATATAAGGTACAGCCCAATACCAGCTGACAAGCCATTTGAGATGAGCAAATGCAGGATTGACAACCTGGTACATCAATCCCGAATTAATGGTGATTATGACAATAAACAAGCATAAAAAAGCAAGAGGCTTTATGGGACTCACAATTTTTTTGATTTCGCCGGTATAGTTTGAAACATCTGTATGCACGTCTCCCGGCAATCTGATTTGGGAAAATAAAGCTATTCCAAGCATTAGTATCGATAGTGCAAGACCTAAGTTTGGAGATATGAGAACTGCTGTCATATTTATGATAATCATCAATATATTTGAATAAATAAGTACATCTGCTGCGGTTTTAATTCGCTCATTGGAGGGAGTATATTTTTTAAAATATAAGCCCCATGCAGACACACAAGCACCAGACAAAAATGACATTAATAAAAGAACAGTATGCCATAATCTACAAGGTGGAAAGAAAAACAGCATAGTACCAATCATACAGAAAATAATTGAAAAAAGTATTAGTTGATTTGCGGCTTTTATCGTCTTTATAAAAAAACCGCATATGAATAATCCAATAAAATGAGCTGCTATTGACCCGAAAGCTAAAGAATGGGTATCGATATTATATCTGGCAGTAATTTCATACAAAACCTGTCCCTCAAAAGGGAAAGCCAGCAGCCATGAAGAAAAAAAAGAAAAAACAATTATGGATAAGCTGCGCTTATTTATTGTCAATGTTATTCCCCCCGGTTATAACTTTGATAGGTTGATATACTTATTACCTTATTATACTTTCAAATATGCAATATTCCAAGACATAATATTAACAATGTATAGTGGAAATGTTGGAATGCCAGTAAAATTAAAGTGCATAGGATAAAAATCACATCCTATGCACTTTAATATGTGTCATGTACTGGTGTTAATGGTTGCTCTTAGTGCTATTTTGGATCAGCTCTGTCGTATATCCTGATCTTATGACGGTTCAGATATGAAGTTACAAGTCCCTCAGCCTGATCTTTTTCATTGTCAGGGTTGAAGTTTTCCGGAAAGTAATATGCATTGTACTCCCTTTCAATTATTGGATATTTCTTTCCATTATAGGTATCGTCAATTATCTTCATGACTACACCTCATCCTTTTCGATGCGTTCATTCTTAGGGGCAATTTCCTCTATTCCGTTATATTTTTTATGGGAATCATGTTCTATTTTGCCCATAACCATTTCATAGTCAGTGATGGGCTCTTTTGAAGCGGGAGTCAGTACGTTTATTTCATTATCTATTTTGGGAGACATAACACTTCACCTCACCAGCTTTATTTTGCATCATATCTATTTTTTGTGGTTTTATGATTTGTATTCAGTTATGTTTCAGTAAAACTACAGTTTATTTTCAACAATTTAATGAGTTTTCAAATACTTGTCTTTTTTATTTTAAATAAGGGAATGATGCTTTATAATAGATACATACAAAAGAATTTCGGGAGGTACTAATGAACTATATTGAGAAGTTAAACAAAGAGCAGGGAGAAGCAGTGCTGCATACTGAAGGTCCTGTTTTGATACTTGCAGGGGCAGGTAGTGGAAAGACAAGAGTTCTAACCTACAGAATCGCTTATTTGATAGAGGAAAAAAGCGTATACCCCTCAAATATACTTGCAATAACCTTCACCAACAAGGCTGCGAAGGAAATGAAGGAAAGGGTGCAAAGCCTTATAGGAAGCACCGATAATATGTGGATTTCCACCTTTCATTCAACCTGTGTGAGGATATTGAGAAAAAATGTGGAAAGTCTCAGGGACTATAAGAAGAATTTTGTGATATATGACTCAAAAGACCAGGAAACTCTCGTAAAGGAGTGCCTAAAGGAACTTAATCTCAATGAGAAGAATTTTCCCTTCAGGGCTGTATCGGCTGAAATATCTAAAGCAAAGGATATGCTCATGACACCTGATAAATACTATGACAAGAACATGCACGACATGAGGAAGAGAAAGATTGCTGATATATATAAGCTGTATCAGAAGAAGCTGCAGAAGAATAATGCCCTGGATTTTGACGACATATTGTACAAGACTGTGGAACTTTTTGAACTGAATCCTGATATACTGCAATACTATCAGAATAAGTTCAAATACATAATGGTAGATGAGTACCAGGATACCAACTTCTGCCAGTATACTCTTATAAGGCTTCTGGCCAAGCAGCATAAGAATCTATGTGTCGTGGGAGACGATGATCAATCGATCTATTCGTGGCGTGGAGCTGATATCGGGAATATCCTTAACTTTGAGAAGGACTTTCCCGGAGCAAAGGTTGTAAAGCTGGAGCAGAACTATCGCTCTACACAGGTTATACTGGATGCGGCAAATTCTGTTATAAGGAACAATTTCGCAAGAAAAAACAAGAAGCTGTGGACAGAAAACGGTGAAGGCCGCTCAATAATATTTCATAATGCAATGGATGAATGGGGTGAGGCAAACTTCATCATGGATGAGGTTGAGAGAATGATGGCGGAAGAGAACAGGGAACTGGGGGATTTTGCCATACTATACCGCACTAATGCCCAATCACGTGTACTTGAGGAAGCTTGCATGTCCCACGGACTGCCCTACAGGATTGTAGGAGGCTTCAAATTCTACGACAGGAAGGAAGTAAAGGATATAATAGGATATCTTAGGGTTATACAGAATCCTGATGAGGATCTTAGCCTGAAGCGAATAATAAATATCCCTAAAAGAGGCATAGGAAGCACAACCCTGGATGCCATAACACAATATGCCAGAACCACAGGAGATTCATTGTTCGGCGCTCTCCTAGAGGTTGACAGTGTCGCTCACGTAAGTACAAAGGCTAAGAAGGGAATCAAGGAATTTGTTAAGATAATGAGTGAGCTTATGAGCATAGCGGAGACTGAAAGAGTATCCAAGCTTGTAAAGGAAGTGCTGGAACGCACAGGCTATCTCGATGAACTTGAAAAGGATGAGGATGAAGAGTCACAGTCCAGAGCTGAGAATATTAAGGAGCTTCTGTCTGCAACTCTGGAATTTGAGGAAAAGAATGAAAATGCTACATTGCCGGATTTCCTGGAACAAATGGCTTTGATGTCTGACATAGATAGAGTGGAGGATGGGAAAGCCGCTTTAATAATGATGACTTTGCACAGTGCAAAGGGTCTTGAATATCCTTTTGTGTTCATTTCCGGCATGGAAGAGGGGGTATTCCCAAGTCAGCGGTCATATTTTGAAGAGAAGCAGATGGAAGAGGAGAGAAGGCTGATGTATGTAGGGATAACCAGGGCAGAGATAAGGCTATACCTGACTGCTGCTTTTGAACGTACCATATTTGGAAATACTACATACAATACTGCTTCGCAATTTGTAAAGGAGATTCCGAAGGAGCTTCTTGTTAAGGTATAGAGAAAATATGTGCCTCTTAACAGAAAGAATTTCTAATCCTGTAGAGGCACAACATTAAGGAAGTGCATTTTTAACACTTGAATAGCTAGAAATCTGTTATGTTAAAAAGCACTAGCTAGTGAAACATTATACAGTTGCAAAAAGCTACGAAACCAGAACTTCTAAACTCGCTGCGCTCAAACACTTGATGCTGCTATTCCTCCACTTCGTTAAGAAGTTCTAAGGTTTCTCCGCAAAATGCTCCTTTAATAATGTTTCACTATCCTAGCAATCTGACATATATATTGAAGGGAGGAGTCCGATTGGATATAGATAAACTTGAAAAAAAGGTGGATGAGCTGATAAAGCTCATAAATAAACACAGCTACAATTACTATGTACTCGATAAGCCAGAGATAAGCGATTATGATTTTGATATGCTTATAAAAGAGCTTACTGAGCTGGAAAATACATTTCCGGCTCTGAAACGTAATGATTCTCCTACCCAGAGGGTTGGTGGGGAGGTGCTCCAGGGATTTCGCGAAGTTGTGCATAAAACTCCGAAGCTAAGTCTCGGCAATGTATTTAACGAAAATGATATAAGGGATTTTGATTCAAGAGTGAGAAAAGCTGTTGGAGATGACGTGGAATATGTGCTTGAACTTAAGATAGACGGGCTTACAGTAGTACTGAATTACGAGGAAGGACGTTTTGCCCAGGGAGCCACCAGAGGCGATGGCGTAAGAGGCGAAGATATAACAGCAAATCTCAGGACGGTAAAATCCATACCTCTTGCACTTAGTGAAGAAGTTGACCTGGAAGTCAGAGGCGAGGTATTCATGCCGAAGAAGGCATTTGATGAGCTGAATGCAAGGCGCGAGGAGCAGGAGGAATCGCTGTTTGCAAATCCGAGAAATGCTGCTGCCGGTTCTTTGCGGCAGCTGGATACTAAAGTGGCTGCAGGAAGGCAACTGGATATATTCGTATTCAACCTCGAGGGAATTGGGAATAAAACTCTTGATTCCCATGCTGAAGCTTTGGAATATCTAAAGAAAATGGGTTTCAAAGTCAGTCCCTTCATAAGTGTGCACAAAAACAGCGAAGAGATTATTGAAAAATGCAGTTACTGGGCTGATAAGAGGGGTGAACTGCCTTTTGAGATTGACGGTCTGGTTATAAAAGTAAACAGCCTGAGACAAAGAGAAACCTTAGGGTATACAACAAAAACACCAAGGTGGGCGGCAGCTTATAAATTTCCGCCTGAGACTAAGAAAACTAAGGTTAATGATATCACTGTGCAGGTAGGAAGAACGGGAGCGATAACTCCTACTGCGGAGCTTTCGCCTGTAAGGCTTGCCGGATCCGTTATAAGCAGAGCTACTCTGCATAATGAGGATTATATAAAGGAAAAGGATATAAGGATTGGCGATACGGTAATTATTAAGAAGGCCGGGGATGTAATCCCTGAGGTTGTAGAGGTCGTTAAGGAAGCCAGGACGGGAACCGAAAGACCCTTTGAAATGCCGAAGAAGTGTCCTATCTGTCAGGCTGATACTATAAGAGAACAGGGAGAGGCTGTGACTAAGTGCACAAATATCTCGTGCCCTGCCCAGCTTAAAAGGGCTTTATTTCATTTCGTATCCAGAGATGCAATGAATATAGACGGACTTGGACCACAGATAATGACACTTCTCATAGATAAAGGCTTTATAAAGGATGCGGCTGACATATACCTTTTGAAGAATCACAAGGAAGAGCTTATAGAGCTTGACAGAATGGGTGAAAGGTCAGTGCAGAACTTACTGGATGCTATCGAAGCTTCCAAGGTCAATCCGCTGAACAGGCTTATTTTTGCTCTTGGAATAAGAATGATAGGGCAGAGGGCATCACAGGTTTTAGCCAATGAATTTGAAGATATTGATGCCATGTTTACTGCTGATTTTGAAAAGCTTATCGGAATACCGGAAATCGGTGAAAAAATGGCTGAAAGTATTATTACATTTTTTAAACAGGAGCAGAACCTTGAGCTTGTCAAGAAACTGCAGGAGTGTGGTGTGAATACAAAAGGCTCAAAGAAGGAGATAAAGGAAAACGAGCATTTCAAAGGGAAAACCTTTGTACTCACCGGTGCACTTCAAAGCTTTACAAGAGATCAGGCTAAGGATATTATTGAGAGCTTCGGCGGGAAGGTATCCGGAAGTGTCAGCAAGAAGACGGACTATGTTCTGGCCGGAGAAGATGCGGGTTCCAAGCTTGTAAAAGCGAATGAGCTAGGCGTGGCTGTAATAGATGAGGACAGCTTCATTAAGTGGTGCAATGAATAATAGCTGCCCCAGATTGCTGAACTTTTGAAGTTGTTGTAATAGTGTTGAGATTGGAGCAAACAAGCGGCGAGAATGCAATATTTGAAATCGTCAGAAAATTACTGGCAAATAATTCCAATTGTATTGTAGACTATAAAGAGGGTAAGGATAAGACTATAGAGTATCCGGCAGGTCAGACTATGAAAGCCCTAAAATCAAGGGGAATTCCCAGGTTATAAATAGAATTATTAAAGATTTGCTTGATAATATATAAGAGAAATAATATTTCCTATGAATTATAAAAATTCATAGGAAATATTATTTTCTTGCTATTTTCAAAATATTTATTCATGGTAAGTTCATAGAAAAAACAATGAAAGTTCACAGAAAATTCACAAACCTCTGGTATATTTAAATTAAGCTTCATGTCGAATGCATATATGTTAGCAAGTCTTAATAAGTTCAACTTGTACTAATTTAATTAAAACAGTAATTTGAATCTGTAACAGCCGTGTTATTAACTTTAAATTGGTTGGTTAGGATATATTGCGATATTTGATTGTTATAGAATTTGAACACTTGCTAATTTTTCAATGTAATTTTTCGGATAAGCTTCAGCTGTTGCGCTGCTTATGTTCTTTGAAATTTGAATAAGTTTTTACTATTTCGTAGATTAATTCTTGAAAAAAAGCTCCAATTAATATAATATTAAACTATACTTGATAAGGTTGTAGGGTTTGGCGGTGTGCTAATACAGAATATGATACACAGCTAATATGTTATATTCATAAAATATTTTTGCTGCGGAATTTTTTGTATCCCTGCATTCTTATTAGGCAAATAGCTTTGTGAGGCGATGAATTTATATATACGCCTAAAACAAAATAAGGGGGATGAATTAATGAAAAAGTCTTTAGTTATCGTACTAGCAATGCTGATGGTTTTGAGTATGGCATTATCAGCTTGCGGAACTAAGGCACCGGCAGGAACTCCATCAGGGGACACTACTCAGAAAGCAGAACCCAAAATATTGAGGACAAACAACAGCTCTGAACCTGGAACATTAGACCCGGCTTTGGCACAAGGAACTCATGAATCCTGGGTACTGGATCACGTATTTGAAGGACTCACTAAGAAAGACCCGAGTGGTAAGATAGTACCTGGTATGGCTAAAGAATACAAATTAGCTGATGACGATGTTACTTACACCTTTACACTCCGTGATGACATCAAATGGTCAAATGGTGACCCTGTAACAGCACAAGACTTTGAATATGCATGGAAACGTGCATTGGATCCGGCTCTGGCTGCTGACTATGCATTCCAGCTCTATTACCTAAAGGGTGGAGAAGCATACAATAGCGGTACTGGCAAAGTTGAAGATGTAGGCGTAAAAGCAATTGATGACAAAACATTAGAAGTTGTTCTTTCATCTCCTACTGGTTACTTCATAGAGTTATGTTCTTTCTACACTTACTACCCAGTAAACAAAAAGATTGTAGAAGCTAACGCTGATTGGGCAAAGAACGCTGATACTCACGTATCCAATGGACCTTTCAAATTAACTGGATGGGAACACAACGCTTCACTCACACTGGCAAAGAGTGATACCTACTACGATAAAGATCTTATTAAATTAGATGGTGTAGAACTTGCTATACTAACTGATGAAAACACAGCTTGGCAGAAGTACGAAGGCGGAGAATTCGACTTCCTTACTCCTCTTCCACAGGCAGTTGTTGCACAGCTCAAAGCTAACGGCAACTCAGAACTGATAATCGGCGGTGATCTTGCAACATATTATTATAACCTTAATACCAAAATGAAGCCGTTTGATAATGCTAAGATAAGAAAAGCGCTATCCATGACTGTTGACAGACAGACCATAGTTGATAAGATAGCTCAAGGCGGCCAGGCTCCTGCTGAAGGCGTAGTACCTTTCGGTATGTTGGACGAAAACGGCAAAGAATACAGAGAGGGTGCCGGCAAATTAGTTGAATATAATGTAGAAGAAGGCAAGAAGCTGTTTGCAGAAGGCTTAGCTGAGACAGGATTCAAAGCTGCCGATTTCAGCAAATTCTCAATCCTTTACAACACTTCCGAAGGTCACAAGAAGATAGCTCAGGCAATTCAGGAAATGTGGAGAAACAATCTTGGTATCGAGCTTCAGCTTGAGAACGTTGAATTCCAGGTTAAGCTTGACAGGGAAAAAGCTGGAGATTACCAGATTTCACGTGCTGGTTGGATAGGAGACTATATTGACCCGATGACATATGCGGATCTGTGGTTATCAACCGGTGCCTTCAATGATGCTAAATATAACAACCCTGAATATGACAAACTGGTACTTGAAGCAAAAGGAACTACAGACCAGACAATACGTATGAACAATATGCGTAAGGCAGAACAGATGTTAATGGCTGACATGCCGGTAATTCCGATATATTTCTATACTCAGCCATATGCACAGAAACCTTATGTAACAGGCATATTCAAGCCACTGAACAGATATCCATACTTCATTTATGCTGATATAGACATGAGCAAAAGAACTAAATAGGAGCTTTTTTATTAGAAGATCGAGGGGTTATATTCAGTATAACCCTCGGTTTTCTTTTGTGTTGGGAACAAATTTATAAATGCTAGTAAAGGAGGTATAAAATGAAAAAGTATCTGCTTAAAAGAATAGGGATGGCAATAGTTACAATTTGGGCAGTCATTACTATAACTTTTTTTCTAATGCACTCTATTCCTGGTAATCCATTCAGAACAGAATCAAAAATGCCAAAAACAGTATACGAGAATCTTCAGAAGAAATATGGCTTGGATAAGCCTTTAAGCCAACAGTATTTTATATACTTAGGTAAAATTGTAAAGGGCGACTTTGGTGACTCAATGAAGTCAAAGGTTGAGACTGTAAATGATATGATAAAGAGGGGCTTCCCTGTATCAGCAACTATTGGTTTCCAAGCTTTGTTAATAGCCATTTGTTTTGGACCGGCCCTGGGAGCAGTTGCTGCCCTGAATCAGAATAAGTGGCCGGACTATTTTTCCATGATACTGGCTATTATAGGTATTTCGGTACCAAGCTTTATCATGGGAACAATTTTCATCCAATTTTTAGCAAGGAATATAAAATGGCTGCCTATTGGAGGATGGGGTGAATTCAGGCATACTATTTTACCATCCGTAGCTTTGTCATTGATGTCAATGGCGCAAATTGCGAGATTAATGAGGTCCAGTATGCTGGAGGTTTTGGGACAGGATTATATAAAGACCGCAGCATCTAAAGGAATAACAAAGGCAACGGTTGTTTTGAAACATGCTGTCAGAAATGCCATATTACCAGTTGTTTCTGTTTTGGGTTTTATAGTATCTAACCTTCTGGTAGGAAGCTTTATTATAGAAAGAATATTCGGTATTCCGGGATTGGGATTGTTCTTTGTTATGTCTATAAATAATAGAGATTATCCTTTGATAATGGGGACTACAATCTTCTATTCCATAATTCTGGTTATTATGTTATTGCTTGTAGATTGTGCCTATATGTTCATAGATCCGCGCATCAAACTTACAAAGGAGGGACGATAATGAAAGCAGAATATAATTTGAAACCGGATTTGTTCAGTACTGCATCAAGAGAAGATAGAAACGCAGAAAAAATGCATCGTCCCAGTATAAGGTACTGGCCGGATGTATGGCGCAGACTGAAAATGAATAAATTGGCCATGACAGGCTTGGTTATAATATGTCTATTTTCTATTATGGCATTTGTTGGTACTAAAATAAATGGCTTTAAATATTTCGAACAGGACTATTCATTGATAAATATTCATCCTGATAAAGTCCACTGGTTTGGGACTGATGAATTGGGAAGGGACATGTTCACAAGAGTCTGGTTTGGTACTAGATACTCTTTGTTCATTGGCGTTACGGCAGCTCTTATTGACTTTGTCCTAGGGGTTTTATACGGAGGTATTGCAGGTATTACTACCAGAAGGATAGATGCTATTATGATGCGTGTTGCAGAGGTAATATACAGCATTCCTTATTTACTGATAGTTATCCTTATATCTGTTGTATTTACTTCGGCTGGTCAAGGAAGTTCACTATTTGTAATGATTTTTGCGATGACTCTTACAAGCTGGGTACCAATGGCTATACTGGTTCGTGGACAAGTACTGCAATTGAAAGAAAGCGAATATTCTTTGGCAGCAGAATCTCTGGGAGCAACCAGGGGCTGGATACTATTAAAGCATATTATACCTAACACTCTTGGACCAATATTGGTTAATCTTACTCTTCAAATTCCAGGGGCTATATTCGCAGAAGCTAACCTAAGCTTCCTCGGCCTTGGAATTCAAGCACCAAAATCTAGTTTAGGAGCCTTGGCTAATGAAGGTTTGGCGGGTCTCGCTGTTGGGAATGCATACCAGCTATTTATACCAGCAATATTTATTTCTCTTATCATGTTTGCATTTAACGTTTTAGGCGATGGACTCCGTGATGCATTAGACCCAAGACTGCGAAAATAGGGAGAGGTGAGAATATGGAAAATGTATTAGAAGTAAAAGAATTAAAGATATCCTTCCAGACCTTTTTTGGTGAAGTTGAGGCTGTTCGTGGAATATCTTTTAATGTCGGCAAAAAAGAGACGGTAGCTATAGTTGGTGAATCAGGCTGTGGAAAGTCTGTAACTGCCAATGGTGTCATGCAGCTTCTCCCTATGCCTCCGGCATTTTTCAAGGGTGGAGAGATAATTTTCAACGGTGAGAACCTTTTGAAAAAAACAGAAAAGGAAATGCAAGCCATAAGGGGAAATAAGATATCCATGGTATTTCAGGATCCTATGACTTCTTTAAATCCAACTATGAAGATTGGAAAGCAAATTGTAGAAGGTTTGGTGAAACATCATAAAATGAGTGGGGATGCTGCCCGCAAGAAGGCTATCGAGATGCTTGAGCTAGTTTCCGTACCACAGCCGGAAAAAAGAGTAAACCAGTACCCGCATGAATTTTCAGGCGGTATGCGTCAAAGAGTAATGATTGCTTTGGCTATGGTATGCAATCCTCAATTATTGATTGCTGATGAACCGACTACTGCTTTGGATGTTACTGTTCAGGCTCAGATTCTGGAGCTGATGAAAAAGCTGCAGGAGCAACTCGGTATGTCAATAATCATAATCACACATGATTTGGGTATAGTAGCCGATGTAAGCGACAGAGTTGTTGTTATGTATGCCGGACAGATTGTTGAGACAGGTTTGACTAGTGAGATATTTGCATCTACTAAGCACCCATATACAAAGAAATTGCTGGCTTCCGTTCCTCGTTTGGACATGAGCAGGGATGAGCCTTTATATTCAATAGATGGAACACCACCGGATTTGTATATTCCGCCAAAGGGATGCTCATTCTATGATCGCTGCAGTGAAGCTATGAAGGTCTGTAAGGAGCATGTGCCGGAATTAAGTGAGCATAGTGCTACACATCTGAGCCGTTGCTGGATGAACCATCCGATGGCGAAAAATGCATATTCTAAGGATGGGGGTGGGAAATAATGACAGAACCATTAATCTCTGCAAGAAATGTAAAGAAATATTTTGATGTCGGGGGCGGGAAGCTTAAAGCAGTTGACGGAATAAGCTTTGATATTTACCCGCAGGAGACCTTTGGATTGGTTGGAGAATCAGGCTGCGGCAAGTCAACAGCCGGCAGAACTATCACCCGGTTATACGAGCCTACTGGAGGAGAACTTTTTTTCAACGGCAAGAATATATACAAACTTTCAAGAAGAGAAATGCAGGAAGTCAGAAGAAACTTCCAGATAGTATTCCAGGATCCATATGCTTCACTGAATCCAAGAATGACCGTAGAAGATATTGTAGCAGAACCTCTTGACATACATCATGCTTACAAGAATAGAGAAGAACGTTCAGAAAGAGTTATTGAACTTTTAAGACTGGTAGGTTTGGGTGAAGAACATATATTGCGTTTCCCTCATGAATTCTCAGGTGGACAGCGTCAAAGAGTCGGAATAGCCAGGGCTTTAGCTTTAAACCCCAAATTCATCGTATGTGATGAACCTATTTCAGCATTGGATGTATCAATACAAGCCCAGGTGGTTAACCTTCTCAAAAATTTACAGGATAAATTAGGACTTACCTATATGTTTATAGCTCACGATTTATCTATGGTAAGGTATATATCTGACAGAGTCGGGGTTATGTATTTAGGGCATATGATGGAACTTGCAGAATCAAATGAACTATATAAGAATCCTATCCATCCATATACGAAGGCATTACTTTCTGCTATTCCTATACCAGATCCAGAAATCCAGAAGAACAGAAAGAGAATTATTCTTGAGGGGGATGTGCCAAGCCCCATAAATCCAAAACCGGGATGCAGGTTTGTTGAAAGATGTCATAATGCTATAGATAAATGCCGAAAAGAAACACCTGTATTTGAGGAGAAAAGCCCAAAACACTTTGCGGCATGTCATATAATATAATATTACCCATTGGGATGAGGTTTATAATACCTCGTCCCTTTTAATTTTTTTGATAATTGTTAAAGTCACATCACATACCGCTTGATTATAACAATAACTGTCAGCAATATGATTCTGATGCTGTCGAATATTACCCGGGGAATATTCAATATACTATTTATAGTTTTTATGATTTCGTCAAAACTACATATATCAGAGTTCAATTATAAAATGCCGGATTTAATCAGGAGGAGAATGGACTATGGCACTTGTAGATTGTGCAGAGCAAGGTTATTCATATCATGTAATCAACATAATAGATTTAAAAAAAACATTGGTTGAAGGTATCAGGTTTGATGATAAAGCCACATATGACAGCAAATATTATGATTTTCATTCATACTTTGATTATTACAAGCCAGCGATAATTCCGTATTGGGTAGAAAGAAAAAAAGCGATATTTGCAAGCATATGCTTTAGGGAAGGACATAAATGGCATTCTCACAGCGCCATTTTGAGAATCAAAATACAAAATGACAGGTGTTGGATCTGCAATGAGAATTTAGCAAATTTCATTTATGAACCTTATATTCTGCAGAATATAGAGGGATTTGACAATACACGGGAGTATATGAAAATTAACGGAAGGAAATTAGTTGGGCGGTATTGGGATAATTCTCTCAGCTATAATGATAATCTGGACAAAAGGTATGATAAAAGGGAGGGGTATGATGCGGAAGTTCTCGTTATGCACTCAATCCCTCCTGAAAATATTGAATGCCTGTATATAGTGTCAGATCATCAGATAATGAGCTATAAGGACTGGAAGGAGTATTTCGTATCCGGAAGCCCTTATCATAAAGCTCAATACAGCAGATATTTGCAGCCCAGCAGTACCTCTTCAGCTTGGAAAACCTCGGACTCACAATAGTACTTCTTTTTGTCCACTTTAACTTCAAAGTGCTCGGCAAAAACAGGGGCAGCATTTTTTTGTGAGGAGCCCAGATTATGAAGCTCCAGCTTAAGTTCCTGTAATATTGGATAGAATTGATTGCTGAACAGCTTGCTGCTAATTATTGACGAACTATAAAATGCGGACAATTGTCTATCAACATGTACAAATAGGTCAGGATCGGTGAGAAAACTGCGAAAGGCACGCAGTGCAGATAGAATGGCTGACACATCCTTGAAGGAATATTTCTGCTTGCTTTTATCTGTACATATAAAAAGACCGCTGTTGTTGTCCCAATATGAGTCAATCCTATCATAGAGCTTTAAGTATGCAGCTTCATACCTGCTTATTGCATTAAATCCATAAAGCTTTACCAGGCAATTCATGCAGTTGCATAAAGTGACAAAAGAACTGAAGCTGTCATCTGATATATTCCTTGAAATATCACCGGATCGGGATAAGCGTTCACAAAGCTCGAAGCCTATAGCATTAGCAGTGTTATATATTATAGCCTTATACAAATCGCTGTGTTTTAACATTGAAAGCAGACTCAGGCATATGGCAGATAGATCTCTGGAACTAATATCATTGATGTTTTCAACAACATTTTCACATATTATCATAAGAACCTGCAAACATTTCTCAAGCTTGGGCATTAGATCTCTTTTGTATATCTCGTTTTGGCCAAGCAGCGTTATAACGGCAGAAAGTGCTTCAGCGGCATAAAATTGAGTTTTTAAATCAGGGTTCTCATTATTAATCACAATGCTGTATTCTCCATTGGCATTATCGCCTGTGTCCTCTCCGGAATAATAGAAGTCACCTAACTTAAGAAAATCAACAAGAAAGTGTGCTTGTTTCATGGAGCAAATTCCCAGGCAATAAGCAATAAACTCTTTATTGTCGAGCTGTATTTCTTCATTGAGTATGACAGGTATCAGAGCAGTCATGGTGCTGATAGAATGAGCAAGCACATTGGGTTCGACTATTCGCTTCATTTTTTTGTTTACCCAGCGGAAGCCTTTAAAGTCATATGGAGTTTCTGGAACGTTTGCATAAATAGGTGTACATTTTTTATAAAGAGATGACATAAAGGCTATGTTCTTTGGCATTTTGCTGCTTTTAGCACCGCCCAAAAGCTTGTATATCTGGCTTAACTCCTGCTCAGCAGGCATTTCTATGCTGCCACAGCCCGAAAGCAGGCAGAAGGACACAATATTGAGGTAAGCCATGGTATTGCATTGTTTTACTATGTCAGGGTATGAGAATTCAAAGTTCATTGAAACACCACCTGATTATATAATAAGAAAGTCATTTAGTTATATATATATTTATGCAGCAGAACCGGGGTATAAGACTATATAAAATATTTGGTTTGAGGGGATTTGCGAGCTATGCGCGACAGGAACCGGCAGGAATAGCCTGACCTATTGCCCAATACAAATTTGTGCTATAATAATCATGATAAAATTAAGCCTAAGAAGAAGGTGTTCTATATGAAGGAAGGAAAGATTCCTCCAGAGCTTTTAAGAAGCCTGATATTCAATAATATAAAAGTTAAGAGCAAAGAAATCTTACTACGGCCTGAAATCGGTGAGGACTGCGCTGCAATTGATTTTGGCAGCCATGCATGTGTATTGTCTACCGACCCGATAACAGGGGCTGTAAAAGGCGCTGGTGCCCTTGCAATACATATCTCCTGTAATGATGTTGCTACCAGTGGGGTGAGGCCGGTGGGCATAATGGTCACAATTCTGGCGCCGCCGGAAGCTTCCGAAGAGGATATAAGAAAAGTAATGGAAGATGCCGGAGAGGCAGCGGCAAGGCTTGGAGTCGAAATAATAGGGGGACATACTGAAGTTACCTCAGCGGTAAACAGGATTGTAATATCTACGACTGCATTGGGCAAGGTGCTTAAGGATAGAATAGTAAGGTCTTCCGGAGCTCAGACAGGCGATGATGTATTAATGACCAAATGGGCTGGGTTGGAAGGTACATCAATAATAGCTGCAGATAAGGAAAAGGAACTGGTAGGAAGGCTGTCGCCAGAGGAAATAGAGGCTGCAAAATCTTTTATTGAGCATGTCAGCGTGGTGGAGGAAGGGGTAGCTGCAGGAGAATTCGGAGCAAGCAGTATGCATGATATAACCGAGGGAGGAATATTGGGCGCTGCCTGGGAGGTTGCAGAAAGCTCAGGAAAAGGGATTGATATATTCATAGATGATATACCTGTCCGGGAGGTTACCAGAAAAATATGCAGTATATTTGGAATAGACCTGTATAGATTGATTTCCAGCGGTTCAATGCTTATAACTGCGAAAAATGGGGCTGAACTGGTCAGAATACTTGAACGGAAGGGTATACCGGGAGCTATAATTGGCAGGATAACAGAGCAGGGCAGAAATATTATCAGCAAAGGAGAAACACTTCCTTTGAGTCCTCCTGATGTGGATGAGCTTTTTAAGGCTTAAGAATCACTTGAAACAAAATAATATAAATTTACGTCAAAGGATACGAGTATATCGTATCTTTTTTTGCGATTTTAAGGGTAAGTATTTGCCGTTGAGCCAGGTACTGCAAGAGGGGACTGAAATATAAATGAAATATAATGTAATGCAATTATAATATAAAAACGAAGGTATTTGATAAATGTAGTCGAAGTATATAATAGAATATTTAATTAAAAAATCATCTACCTGGAGGGAAAATATGAAAAAAGCAATTGCAGTCATACTTGTGTTCTGCTTACTGACAACAAGCTTTGCAGGCACTGTATTCGCACAAACAACCAACACAAAAGCACCTCCGCTTTCAATGCAGATACTGGGAAAGAAAATAAGTACAGCAAGCCCTCCTATTGTCAAGAATAATAGAATATTTCTTCCTATTAGGACGGTTGGGGAAGCATTGAGCTTTAAAGTCACTTGGAATGCTAAAACCAGCACCATGGAGCTTAAAGCCTCAAATCAGACTATAAAGGTAACAGTAGGCAGCAAAAACGCCTATGTGAATGGCAAAAAGGTAACGTTGGATGCTGCTCCAATAATGTATAAGGATAGATCATACTTTCCTTTGTCGTTTGTACAGGAGTATTTCAACTATACCACTACATATGATAAGACTACGAACATTATAGCCATTGTCAAGAAAACGGTACCCACCGGGGGATTGTATGTCTTGGGGAAAAAGGCAGGAAAAGACTTGCCGGTAGTGAAAAACAACATTGTGTACATACCATTGAGACCTGTAGGAGAGAGCCTGGGATATAAAGCAAGCTGGGCGGCAGCCGTAAAAACAATGGATTTGAGATCGGGCAGCAGTTCTGCAAAGGTGACAATAGGTTATGGGTACGGAGTTGTAAATGGTAAAAGTGTTAAGGTAAATCCCGCACCAATTATGTATAATGAAAGGACATATGTGCCGGTGAGCTTTATACAGGACAATTTCGGCTACGATGTTACTTATGACAAGGCAAAGAACATAGTAAACATTGACAAGAAAAAAGCGGCTGAGGATGTGACTGAAAAACCTGCTGAACAGCCTATAGAATATAAAAAGGCAAAAATTGAAGAAATAGCTTATGATGATAATGGAGGTTTTCCCCAGCTAAATATTGTTGCGGACAACCCTGTAAAATACAAAAGCTTTACAATGCTTGATCCGGATAGGATGGTAGTTGATATTGAAAATTCCGTTCTGGATACTGAATTCGAAACAAAGGAAATAGGAAAAGGCGGTGTAATCAGGGTCAGAGCGGCGCAATTCAGCAAATCTCCTGATGTAGTGAGAGTGGTAATAGACCTGGAGGACCAAAAAACATGCAAGCTGGTGCAATCTAACGATAAGAAGACAATATCACTTATATATGCAAATATAATCATTCCCGTCAGCTTTTTAAAAGAAGACGGCAGAGATGTGCTTATGATAAGAGGAAGCCAGGACATGGATACCAATGTGTTCCGGCTGGAAAACCCGGATAGGGTGGTAGTGGATATAAGAAAGGCTGTATTAATCGAGCAAGGCCAGACAGTAAATGCGAATACATCTTATGTCAAAAGTATAAGGACAGGGCAGGTAGATGTAGGAGTTGTACGGGTAGTGCTTGATGTGGAACCGGGAGTATATTATGATGTTACGAACAATGGAAGCTTAACGAAGGTGTATATTTCCAATGTGCCTTTCTCCTTCTTTGATTATAAGAAATACTACAATTCGGCTTCCGTAGATTTAAGCCCCGGTATAGAGGTGGAATATCAACCCATTATCGATAAAGCAAATAGAACCCTCAAAATAATGATAACAAAGGATCTTGATGTAGAGCAGAAGACATATGATATAAATGATAATGTGCTGGATTGTGTTACGGTTGCCAAAGAAACACACGCCGGAAAGGTATACACTGTAGCAGCCTTCAAGATGAAGCCTTTTGTGGAATATGAACTTTTTTCACCGTCGGTTACCAAGCTTATAAGTATGAAATTCAAGCATAAGTCGGAGACAACCGGTCAGCTTACAGTTCTTATTGATCCTGGACATGGGGGGAAGGATCCCGGTGCAACAGCAATAGATAAGACGACTTATGAAAAGGATCTGAATTTGGATGTTGCGCTGAGGTTGAACAGGATACTTAAGGGTTTAGGTTTCAATACAGAAATGACAAGAAATGATGACAGGTACGTGGATCTTGTCAGCAGGTCAAGCTTGGCTAACAATAACTATGTCGACTTTTTTATGTGCATACATTTTAATGCCTTTACGAGCAGTGCCAAGGGTATTGAAACATTATACTATCCTAATGAGATTACTGATGAATACCCGGTCGATAATAAAAAGATAGCGGAAATATTCCATAATGAGATTATAGATGCACTAAAGCGGCCGTCAAGGGGGATAACACCAAGACCCGGACTGCATGTCCTGAACAAGACAAAAATGCCTGCAATACTTGCAGAGTTGGGTTTCCTAACCAACTCTGAGGAGTTTGGGCAAATTAAGAAGGAAGATTACAGAGAAATGGCAGCAAGAGCGTTAGCAGCTTCTATAGTGAAGTATTATCAGGAAATTGAGCTTTTAAATCTTAATATTGATACTAATGCCATATATGCAGCACCGATTCCAAAAGACCCATACAGTCTGTAAAGCGCATAATAATTCATCAACCACAGACCCTGAATTTTCAGGGTCTTTTAATATAGCGATTAATTCACGAATATACCTCTTATTAGGCTAATATAATATATTGATAAAAAAATAAGGGGTGAGAAAAGAATGAACAGAAAGCTTGTAGTATTATTAGCACTTCTTTTATGTTGCACATTGGTGCTTGCAAGCTGCAACAATCCACTGACTTCCTTACGGGATTTCTTTAATAAAGAAAGCGAGACAATAGATGGTGATAAGGAACAGGTTCAGGAAGAAACCCAAAGCATGAGCGAAGTCAGTACATCTCAGCCGGAGAACAGCAGGGCTACTGTACTCTACTATAAAGATGATGAAAACTTTCTTGTACCTGTAATGCGATATATACCCAAAGACGATCTTGGCATAGCCAAAACAGCGTTATCTGCACTTATTTATAGCCCTGAAAAGGCGCAAGACCTCAGCGCTGCCGGTTTGACACCAACATTACCTATGGGTACAAAAATCAATGGAGCAGTTATAAAAGAAGATGGTTTGGCAGTAATCGACTTTTCAAAGGAATTCCTGAGCTTTAGCAGCGATAAAGCTGAAGAGCTGGGAATAAAGTCAATTGTTTATACACTTACTGAGTTTCCTAATATAAAGTCTGTGGAAGTCAGGGTAGACGGCAAAAAAATAGAAGAAATGGCTAAGGGAACAAAAGTAGAATCAGGTCTTAATAGAACTGAAATAAATTTACAGGCTGTTGAGAATCCTGGGGAGAAGCTGTCAAAGGTAGTTGTATACTATCATAAAAGAGGAAGCGGAGCATATTCATATTTTGTTCCGGTAACAAAAGTAGTATCAGGCTTCGAGAATAGTGCAGAAGCTGCGATAAGCGCACTGCTTGAGGGGCCTACAGACGGCAGCAGCTTGAATAATGCTTTTCCGGAGGGAACACAACTTTTAGGTGTGCAGGTGAATGACGGAATGGCTTATGTGAATTTCTCCGAGCAGATTTTAGCTAAACAAGGAGACAAAGCGGCAGAGAATGTGATGATAAAGGCAGTAACCCTTACACTAAAAGAGTTTCCAGAGGTATCAAAAGCCAAGATGTTTGTAAATGGTAAAATTGTAGAAGGTACTGATGGCATAGGCTCTGACAATTATATTGATGTTCCGGTTTTTGTCAACTTTTATGAATAAAAAATACATAAAAAATTTAATTATTAAATTAATCCACTTTAGCTTTAAGGTGGATTAATTTCAAATAAAAGGTTGACAAGCTATATGCTTTTAAGATATTTTGGAAGGAAAGGGCAAAATAAATCTAGTGCACTTTTGAAATAATATATAAGTAAACAGAATTTCTAATTATAAAACAAATTAATGAAGCAATCTTTTCCACTAAGAAATTACATGAGCTTATGCTCTATTCCATTGCTCCCGCAAAGGAACCCGCATAAGGGAATTTCTAAGTGTAAAACATTACTGGAAGGAAGGAAGACAGATGCAGAGGATAGACGGGAGAAACAAAGATCAAATCAGACCTGTAAAAATAACAAGAAATTATATAAAACATGCGGAGGGTTCAGTGCTTATAGAAATGGGTGATACCAAAGTTATTTGTACTGCCTCTATTGATGAGAAGGTGCCGCCTTTTATAAAGGGAACCGGTAAAGGCTGGGTTACCAGTGAGTATGGAATGCTTCCAAGGTCAACAGAAGTACGTAAGGCAAGGGAGTCTGTCAGAGGGAAAGTTGATGGAAGAACAATGGAGATTCAGAGGCTTATCGGAAGGGCGCTGCGCTCTATTGTGGATCTTAACAGATTAGGGGAGAAGACAATATATTTAGACTGTGATGTCATACAAGCTGATGGTGGTACAAGGACAGCATCCATTACGGGTTCTTATGTAGCTCTGGTAGATGCGCTGAATACACTTGTAGGGCAGGAAAAGCTTAAGGCAATACCTTTAAATGGATTTATCGCGGCAGTAAGCGTAGGAATAAAAGACGGAGAAGCAATACTTGATCTGAATTATGCAGAGGATTCAACCTGTCAGGTTGATATGAATCTTGTAATGACTGATAAAGGAGAATTTATAGAAATCCAGGGCACCGGAGAGGAATCCCCATTTAACAAAGCGCAGCTTTCGGAAATGCTGGAGCTTGGGGAGAAAGGTATAAAGGATCTGATTGAAGTACAAAAGCAATCCCTCGGTGAAATTGCGGGTAAGGTAGGTATGGGTAATGAAAATGGTAGCAGCAACAAATAACAGTCATAAGCTTGAAGAAATAAGAACCATATTAAAGGCGAAGGGCATAGAAGTAAAGTCTTTGAAAGAAGCAGGACTTGATATCGAGATAGAGGAAACCGGCGATACATTCGTAGAAAATGCACTTATAAAGGCAAGGGAGGTCATGAGGTTAACGGGGGAAGCAGCCATTGCTGATGATTCCGGACTTGAGGTTAATGCTATTTGCGGGCAGCCTGGAGTGAAATCCGCCAGATATTCAGGTGAAACAGGAGCGGACATGGATAGAAAAAATAATGAAAAACTTAAAGAAGCTTTGAAGAATATACCTGATGAAAAGAGGGGCGCAAGATTCTGCTCTGCAATCGCAGCAGTATTCCCCGATGGAAAAGAGATTACAGCAGAAGGTTTTGTGTATGGTAAAATTGGTTATATGGAAAAAGGAGAGCAAGGATTTGGATATGATCCGCTTTTTATAATTGATGGCTGCGGCAAAACAATGGCTGAACTTGATCCAGAAGAGAAAAACAAGATAAGCCATAGGGCAAATGCTCTTAAAGAGTTTTCGAATAAACTCAAATAAAAGCTTACATAATAAGGTATAGAAAATAGAATAGGTAATATGTTATAAATTGTATAAATTAGATACAAAATCAGTTGACACACATGACTTATTTTGTTATAATCTATAAATGTCGGCGATACTAATAACAGTACGCAGAAGGTATGCGGGTGTAGTTCAATGGTAGAACGTCAGCCTTCCAAGCTGATCGCGAGGGTCCGATTCCCTTCACCCGCTCCAAAAAAATGCGCTTGTAGCTCAGTTGGATAGAGCAACGGAC
>Ga0209467_1000250_pt1 | contig 92760 bp, 88 predicted proteins | sample Higcelwee11metaG_FD_187175 | JGI IMG/M metagenome (GOLD analysis project Ga0209467, IMG submission 187175) | Freshwater pond sediment microbial communities from the University of Edinburgh, under environmental carbon perturbations - High... | ecosystem: Environmental > Aquatic > Freshwater >...
TTGGCGTCCCCAAGGGGATTTGAACCCCTGTTACCGGCGTGAAAGGCCGATGTCCTGGACCAGGCTAGACGATGGGGACGCGAGTGTTGCGGTTGGCTGGGGGACTAGGATTCGAACCTAGGTTGATGGAGTCAGAGTCCATAGTCCTGCCGCTAGACGATCCCCCAGCAAACTCGTGAACGAAGGCGGATACTCATATTCGGCATGCCTGTCAAGCCCCGGCGTGCGGCCCGGAAAAAATCCAGATGTGCCTGCGCCGCCCGCTGGCCTTCGTCGCCCAAAAAACATGCCTCCGCGCTCGGCGCCGGGAATTACAGGCTTGACCGCCTGGATGTCAACCGTCACAACGCCGACGCCGCAAGATCGGACGGGGCCGGGCCGCCCGCCTGCGCCGTCCACAGCTCGAAATCCGCCGTATCCGCCAGACGCACGGCGTCAGGCGTCAGGCCCAGCCCGGCATAGGCCGCCGCAAGCTCACAGCCATGCCCCCACAGCTCGCCGCCATATCGCCTGGGAACGATCATGCCCTTGGGGCCATCGCCAAGACGCCGGGCCTGCTCACGTACCATGAAATAGAGCGCCAGCCCCCTGGCCCGGCTCCCCAGGGCCGGATGCGCCGGACCGGCCAACACCGCAGCAGCCAGCTCCGGTTGCGGCGCAAGCCCCACCCGGATGACCCGCACCCCCGCCCGCCACAGCTCCAAGAGCCCCTCGGCCACGGCCGAAATCGTCGCCTCAAGGGGCCAGGGCGCATATTCCGCCGCCCGCCACATGGCCGCAAGGCGCGTCCCGGACGCCACCACGCACGGATAGATCCGCGCCGTCTCAGGCCCCATCTGCGCCGCCAGGGCCACATCCCGGGCGAACATCTCCGGGGTGTGCCCGGGCAGCCCCGGCAGAAGCTGCACCCCAAGGGCCAGCCCGGCCTCCCGCACCGTGCGGCAGGCGGCGACCGCCGCATCCGGATCATAGGCCCGGCCGCTTCTGGCCAGGACCTCGGGCTCGAAGGTCTGGACGCCAAGCTCCACCATGTCGAGGCCCAGGTCGCGCAGCACGGCCAGACGGCCAGGGTCCACGGCGTCGGGCCGCGTGGAGCAGCGCACCCTGGTCAAAAGCCCCTGGTCCCGATAGCACGCGGCCAGGGCCGTGAACCGCTCGGCGCATCCCTCGGGCAGGGCCGTGAACGTGCCTCCGTAGAAACCGAGCTCATAGGGGCCGCGACCTGCCGCCAGGGCCGCGCCCAGGGCCTCGTCAAGCTCGCCTAAGGCCGTGTCCAGGCCTTTGCCTGCGGTTCCGGTCTGGTGGTGCTGGGCGCAGTAGACGCAGCGTCCGGGGCATCCGGCGAACGGCAAAAACACCGGCCATACCCGGACCCGGCGCCCCGCAGGCTCGGGATGGGCGAAACGCGCCCGCCCGGCTGCCGCCAGCCCTGTCCCGGCGGCGGCGAAAAAGAGGTTTTTTGACAATTTCTGCATCACCCCCCTTGAAAAAAAAATTATACTTAGCTATTGGGTGGTTATGGTCGCGTTGTGGCGTCTTGCGGCCGCTTTCCGGACAAAGGCGTGCGGCTTTGCCGTCAAGTTCACCTTTCAGTCCATGGACCCAGGCATGACCGAAACAGACTGTCTCTTTTGCAAGATCGTGCGCGGCGAGATTCCCTGCGCCAAGCTTTTCGAGACCCCGGAGGTGCTGGCCTTCCTGGATATCGCGCCCATCCGCCCGGGGCACGCCCTGGTCATCCCCAAGCTCCACGCCCCGTCTTTGTGGGAGCTTCCCGACGCCATGGGCGGCCAGCTCCTAAGCGCCTTCAAGCTCGTGGGCCGGGCCGTGGCCGCAGCCACGAAGGCCACCGGCGTCAACGTGGTCATGAACAACGGCGCATCGGCCGGACAGATCGTGCTCCACGCCCATTTCCATCTCATCCCCCGCCTGGAGGACGACGGCCTCGCCCCCTGGACGGGCGCGCCGTATCCCGACGCCCAGGCCATGGCCCGGATGGCCGAGGCCATTCGGAACCAGATACACCCCTAACCCCGGGCGGCCCCGCGACGCGGCAGGCGTCAGGCCTCCTGGCATCGTCCCACCACGCTCCGGAGGGAAACATGAGCGGAAAGACTCTCACCAAAGCGGACATCGTCGATTACATCTATGAAAAGACCGAGCGCAACCGGGCCGAGGTGAAGGTTCTCGTGGATCACCTCTTGGACATCATGAAGCAGTCCATCAAAAAGGACGACGCGCTTCTGGTCAGCGGCTTCGGCAAGTTCGAGTCCTACGACAAAAAGGCCAGAAAAGGGCGCAACCCCCAGACCAACAAGAGCATCGTGCTGCCGCCGCGCAAGGTGGTGGTGTTCCGCCTGTCCAGGAAATTTCGGGCCGAGCTCAACCCCGAATAGGGCCTGGGCCGACACTTTCCCAGCTTCGATCGCACGTGACGGCCGGTCGTCCGGATTTTTTTCAGAGGACCGGCCGACATCGGTCGCGCCGCCATGGGCCTGGGCCAATTGGCCCGGGCGCCGCACGCCCCTTCCCGACCACGGATGACCCGCCACCGGCCTTGATCCGCGCCGCGTAGGCCGCCGCCCTACTCCCCGATGACGAAGGCGTCCCGGTATTCCCCGGAAAGCCGCACTCTGGCCCGCTCCGCCTCGTCCAGCGAGGGGAAGGTTCCGGCATGCACCCGGAAGAAGCGCTCGCCGCCCACATCCTTGGAGTGGATGCGCGACTGCTGGTATCCCGCCCGCCTGATGACCGTCAAAAGCCGCTGGGCGTTGCTCTCGTTCACGAAGGCCCCGATCTGGACATAAAACGGCCCGGGCAGGTCGCGGACCGAGGTCGCCCCGGGAATGCCGCCCACGCTCTCCAGGCGCACCTTGGTGGTGCCTTTGACATGCATGTCCAGGGCCTTGGCCCCGGCATAGGACATATCGATGATCCGTCCGGACACGAAGGGTCCCCGGTCGTTGACCCTAACCGTGACCGAGCGGCCGTTCTCCAGGTTGGTCACCTTGAGGGTGGTGTGCATGGGCAGGATCTTGTGCGCTGCGGTGAGCTTGTACATGTCGTAGATCTCGCCGCAGGAGGTGGACTTGCCGTGGAAGTCCTTGCCGTACCAGGAGGCCACCCCCTCCTCCGCATAGCCGTCGGCCGAGGGGATGGGATGGTAGGTCTTGCCCTTGATGGAATAGGGCCGCTGGGTGGCCGGGGCCTTGCCGTAGCCGCCTTGCGGCGGGGGTTTTTTGCCGCCGCATCCGGCCAGGGCGAGGGACATAAGGAGCATCGCCGCCAGAAGCATCAGGCGCGACGCAAGACCACGCCCCGTAGCCCAAGGGACGCGGGACGCGGGACCGGTCAGGAAATTCCGGCCCTTCCGGGCAGGCGCAAGGCGTAATGCGGGCATAGGATCACGCAGGCTTGGGGCATGGCCGATCATCGACCATCCCGATATCCCCAAGCCTACGGCATCCCTGAAGGAAAGAAAAGGCCACAGGCCCCGGACCGGTCGCCGTTTCCCGGCGACGCAACCGCGCCCTATCCCCGGGGCAGGACCTTGCGGACCTCGCCCAGGATGTCCTCACGGGAGAAGGGCTTGGTCAGCGCCCCGCTCACGCCGTAGCTTCTGGCCCAGTTGAGGGTTTCGTAGGCGGTGAAGGTGCTGCCGGTGGTGAAGGCGATGACCGGCAGGCCGGGATGGGACTCGCGCAGGAGGCGGATGACCTCCAGGCCCTCGATGCCGGGCATGAAGATGTCAGTTAAAAGCAGATCCACGCGGTGTTCGTTCACGGCGCGAAGCGCCTCGGCCCCGTCGGAGGCCTCAACCACTTCGTGCCCCTCTCCGGACACGATGGCCCGAAGGGTGTGGCGGGACGTGACGTCATCATCGGCGATGCAGATGGTGGCCATAAGACTCCCCCTGGTGTGCGGCGCGTATGCCCATGGATTCCGTTTCGTCATGCCGGTCCGGACGATGGTCAGGGACCGACGCCAAGGCCGACATACACGCCCATGATGTCGAAACGGCGACGCATTGCGGCGTCGGCGAGAAGTCGCCGTCTCAGGCCGCCGGGGAGCGGAAGAGTTCACAAGCCTTGTCGTGGGGCAAAGGCCGCGCATACAGGAATCCCTGGCCGAAATCGCAGCCGAATTCCTTGAGCAGGGCCTCCTGGCGCGGGGTCTCGATCCCCTCGGCCACGACCTCCAGGCCCAGGCTGTGGGCCAGGTTGACCACCGTCTTGACGATGACCCTGTTGCCGTGGTCGTCCATGCCGCCCACGAATCCCCGGTCGATCTTGAGACAGTCGATGGGGAAGCGTTGCAGGTAGGAGAGAGAGGAATAGCCGGTGCCGAAATCGTCGATGCCGATAGTTATGCCCAGTTCACGCAGGCCGCGCAGCTTGGCCAGGGCCGACTCGGGATTGTCCATGAGCACGCTCTCGGTGATTTCCAGGCGCAGACGCCTGGGGTCGGCCCCTGCCTCGCGCAGGGATTTGACGGTCTGCTTGACCAGATCGGGCTGGGAGAACTGCTTGCCGGACAGGTTGACGGCGATGGAGAAAACCCTGTCCGCAGGCATCTCCTTGCTCCACCGGCCAAGCGTGGCGCAGGCCTCGGCCATGACCAGATTGCCAAGCGGAATGATCAGCCCCGTCTCCTCGGCCACAGGGATGAACTCCCCCGGCAGATCGATCCCGCCATCCGGCCTCTGGCGGCGCACCAAGGCCTCGAACCCGACCAGGGACCCGTCGGCCAGGGAGAGGATGGGCTGGTAATAGAGCAAAAACCGCTTCTCCTCCAGGCTGCGCCTCAGCCCCGTCTCCACGCCCATGTCGTGCTCGGCCACCTCGCGCATGACCCAGTCGAAGACCTTGATGCGCCCCTGCCCGCCGCGCCGGGCGTGGTTCATGGCGATGGTGGCGTTTTGCAGAAGCTCTTCGGGCCGCTCGTAATCCGCCGGACCAAGCACGATGCCCATGCCTGCGGATAGATAAATGGCCTGCCCCTCGATGGTCAGGGTCTCCTTGAGGCTGTCGCGGATGTTGCGGGCCACCCGCAGGGCGTCGCCGGGCGAGGCGATCTCTTCCAATAAAATCGCAAATTCGTCCCCGCCCACCCGGGCCACGGTGTCCAGGCGGCGCACGTTGCGTTTGAGGATCGCGGCCACCCGGCACAGGACCTTGTCCCCGGTCAGGTGCCCCAGGCTGTCGTTGATGAGCTTGAAGCGGTCCAGATCCAAAAAAATCACGGCGAAGGTGTAGTTGAGCCGCCGTTTGGCCCGTTCGATGGCCCGGTGCAGGCGATCCAGGCACAAGGCCCGGTTGGGCAGATCGGTCAGGGGGTCGTGGAAGGTGCGGTGGCGCAGGAGCTGCTCGCCCCGGCGCAGGTCCGTCACGTCCTCGATGATGGCCGCCACCTGCCCGGGACTTGGGCTGTAGGCCTCGACCAAAAAGTACTGGTTCAAATCGGCCAGATAGTTCTCGAACCGGGTGGAGACGCGGGTCGTGGCCACCTTCCCCAGGGTCTCGATCCAAAACGGCTCAAGCCCCGGGACGACCTCGTGGAAAAGCCGCCCCTCCACCTCGCCCCGGGAAAACCCCGTGACCCGCTCAAAGGCCGGATTGACCTCCAGGATGCGCAGGTCCGTCACCAGATCCGCCGGGTCGCAGACGATCTCAAAGAGCGCAAAGGCGTTGAGCATGCGTTCGAAGAGCCTGCGGAACCGCTCCTCGCTGCGCTTCAAATCGACCTCGGTGGCGTGTTTGTAGAGGGCCACCTCGATGGCGCTTTGCAGCCAGCGTTCGTCCACGGGCTTGATGACGTAGCCGTAAGGCGCGGTCCTGGCCGCCCGGCGCAGGGTCTTCTGGTCGTCGTGGGAGGTGATGTACACCACCGGAAGGTCGTGGTCCTCGCGGATGCGACGGGCGGCTTCGATGCCGTCCATGTCGCCTGCGAGAAAGATATCCATGAGCACCAGGGCGGGCGGGTTGTCGCGGCAGGCGGCCAGGGCCGCCTCGCCGGAGGCCACCACCCCGGTGACCGTATAGCCGAGTTTTTTCAAACGGGTTTTGATGTCCAGGGCGACGATGCGCTCGTCCTCGACCACCAGGATGCTCTGGGGCGGCTTCGCCGCTCCCGGCGCATCCTCTACGGCTTTTGCGGGGGCAAGGTCATGCGCCACATCGACGGCGCCAAGGGCCTGTCTGGTCACGAAAAGGCTCCCGTGTCTGAAGCGAAATCCGCCGCCGCCCGTCCCTGGGCGCGGCACGTCCGGATTCCGCCCGATCCTTCGCTGCGGCCCTGGCCGTATCGAAGACGTCGTATATATCGCCCGCCATAAGGATGGCGGTCAAGACGATTCTGCAAGGCGCACCCCGGTCAGGCCCGCAGTCTGGCCCGCCAGGCCTCCACGGCCGCCCGCTCGTCCCTGGCCGCGGCACTTTCAGGATTGACGCGGCAGGCTGCCTCGGCCGCCTCGGCGGCCTGGGCCGCCCAGCCGCCCTCGCGCAGGCTGCGCGCGGCCATGACCTCGAGCATCTCCGGTCGGCCGTCGTACACGGCCGCAATCAACTCGCGGTAGCTCTCCTCAAAAACCTGGCGCACCAGTTCGTTGCGTTTGAACAGGAACCGGGCCAGCCAGTGGTTTGTTTCCTGGTCGGCCAGATACAGGGGAAAGAGCTTGCGGCACTGGCGGATGATGAACCGGATGCGGCGAATCTCGCGCTGCATGCTCTCGTTGGTCTGCATGAGCAGCTGGAAAAGCTCCCGGCTGATGATGAGATCGGTTTCGGGCAGTTCGCTGGCCTGCATGGCCCGAAACCAGGGGGCGTAGTTCTGCTGCTGGTAGGCGTCCTCCTTGAGCTTCATGGTCTCGTGGAAGATGTAGCCGATGCACCAGTCCAGAAACTGGCCCACGGGGTTTTTGTCGTCGTGGTCGCGGAACAGATGGTGGGCCGTGTCCTTTAGGCGCCACAACAGGCCCTTGTTCATCTGCTCGCCCAGAAGGTCGCGCAAGACCTCGAAGACCATGCCGCTTCCCTGGTCGAACTCCTGGAAATGCTCCTCCAGGACCCGCGCCGACAGGCAGAAGTCCCGCACCAGATCACGCACGAACTCCTCGTGCTTCTCCCGCAGCCAATTCTTGGTCATGACGCTTCGTTCCTCGCAGCAAAGCCCTGTTCGCGATCCATGTCCCGTCCCCCGGGCCTCAGCGGCCGGACTCCTGGCCAAAGGCCAGACCCGCGCCCGCCGGGGAGGGGCGGCTGGCGCGCAGGGCCAGCCGGGCCAGCCGGGTGAGCCGCTCGTCCACCAGCCCGTACAGGCTGCCCGCCGGGAACGACCCGTCCGCCCCCCGGGAACCGGCCGGGATGCCGGTCAAAATCTCCATGGCCCCCTCGATGCGGCGCACCGGGAAGATGTGGAAAAGCCCCTTGGCCACGGCCTCGACAACCTCTTCGGCCAGCATCAGGTTGTCCACGTTGTCCGCAGGCAAAAGCACCCCCTGCTCCCCGGTCAGGCCCCGCCTGCGGCACACGGCGAAAAAGCCCTCGATCTTCTCGTTGACCCCGCCCACGGCCAATATCGCCCCGGACTGGGACACCGCCCCGGTGAACGCATAGCACAGCCGGATAGGCCGCTCGGCCAAAGCCGACAAAAGCGCCGCCAGCTCCGCGCCCGAGGCCGAATCCCCCTCCACCTCGGCGTAGCTCTGCTCGAAGCACAACGACCCCGTGAGCACCAGCGGCTTGTCCTGGGCGAACCGGGCCAGCAGATAGCTTTTAAGAATCATCATGCCCTTGGTGTGGATGGGCCCGCCAAGCTCGGCCTCGCGCTCCAGGTCCATGATGCCGCCATGGCCCACGCCCACGGTGCAGGCGATCTGGTGCGGCAGCCCGAAGGAATGGTCCCCGATCATGCGCACGGACAGGCCGTTGGCCCGGCCCACGGCCGTACCCGAGGTGGCCACCTTGAGCATCTCCCGGTCGTATTCGGCCAGGTATTCCTCCTCGAAGAGATCGGCCCGGAAATCCCGGGCCACGACCGCCCGGGCCAGATGCTCCCGCATGACGCACGCCCCCCCGGCCATGCGGGCCAGGGCCTCGGCCTCGATCATCAGTTCGCGCAAAAGCGGAATTTTCAGCGTGAGTTTGGCCTGGTCCTCGGCCAGAAGCGAGGCGTGGTCCACCAGGGCGGCCAGGGCGTCGCGGGAAAACGGCAGAAGCCCGGCGTCGCGGATGGCCCGGCACATCAGGGAGACCAGGATGGCCACGTTTTCCGGCGTACGCTTCATGGCGTCCTGCAGATGGGCCTTTAGCTTGAAAAGCTTCTGGAAGCGTTCGTCGGTGTAGAGCAAAAGCTCGTAGGTCTCATCCAGGCCCACCAGGACGACCTTGACGTCAAGCTGCACCGGCTCGGGTTCGATGGTCCGGGTGCGCGTGTGCTCGGCGCCCTCGGCCGGGTCCTCCACCCGGGCCAGACCCGAGCGCAGGGCGCGCAACAGGCCCTCCCAGGCCGAGGGATTTTGCACCAGGTCATCCACCTTGACGATGAGGAAGCCGCCGTTCGCCCGGTGCAGGGAACCGGCCTTGATCAGGGAATAATCCGTATAGAGCGCGCCCAGTTCGGATTCGCGCTCGATGCAGCCCATGAGATTGAAATAGGTGGGGTGGTCCTCCACGATGACCGGCGCCCCCCGGGTCTGGGAGTTGTCCACGAACAGGTTGCATTCGTAGCGGTACAGGATGTCTTCCAGGGCCCCGCCGTCGCCGTGGCCGCCCATGCCCGGGCCGGGGCCATGCATCGGAGGGGACGGCTGCCGGGCGTCGCCGTCGCGGGCGGCCAAGGCCGCCAGGACGTCGATGTTGTCCAGGATGTCCTCGCGCAGGGCCGTAAAATATCCGGCCAGGGCCGCATTCTCCCCGAACTCCTCCGCCAGCGGGGAGAGCCTGGCGTCAAGGACCTCGGCCGCCGTCTCCCGGTCCAGGCTTTTTTCCTGGTCCCGCAGGCCCTTTTCCTCGCGGCTTAGGCGGCGCAGGTATTCCCCCATCTCCTCCAAAAGCCGGTCGCCCCGGCCCTTGAGCTCCTTTCTGAGGTCCGGGTCCAGGTGCTCGAACTCCTCGTCGCTGACCACCTTGCCCTCAAGCAGGGGATAGAGGGTCAGCGCCCCCTGGTCATCGAGCGACAGGCTGAAGCCCTCGTCCTTGGCCCGGCGCTCCATGTCCGCATAGAGCTCGTCGCGGCCGGCGGTGAAGCCGCGCATGAGCGTCTGGCGCTTGGCCAGATAGACCTCGCGCTCGAAATGGGCCGGGATGTCGTCCTTGATCTCGGCCACGGCCTTGGCCAGGGCGGCCTTGAGCCTGCGGCCCTGCCCGGCGGGCAGGCCGATGATCCGGGGCCGGTCGGCGTCCTCGAAGTTGTGGACGTAGACCAGATCCGGCGGGGCGGGCGCCCCGGCGGCGGCCGGGTCCAGGAAGCTGCGGGCGAAATAGGTGCGCCCCAGGTGCGGGTCCCCGGCCAGATAGACGTTGTATTCCCGGTTTTTTATGGCCAGGGCCATCATCAGGGCCGAATGGGCCCGGGGCTGGGTCTTGGCCTGGGCCTCGGGATCGTCGGGGATGTCCCGGCTGTCGCCGCCCGGGAGGGCGGCCGGATCGCAGGCGGTGCGCAACCGCGCGGGGGAAAGGGGAATGGTCATGGATATCCGTTGTGGTTAGTTGGAGATCAGGGGCGTGGTCCGGCGGCCCGGGCCGGGCGCCTGATCCCGCCATGCACATGTGCCAAAACGTCGCGCCCGGGGCGAAAATCCGACACGCCCCGGCGTTTCCACACATAAAGCCTTCCGGCCGGGTTGTCACCCCGCCCGGGGGCATCCGGGGCGCGGGGCCAGGGCCAGGCGCTCGCCCAGCCAGATCCCGCCCGGGCCGCACACGGCCCGGCAGGCCCACATGGCCACCCCGCCGTCCACGGCCTGCCAGAATAAATCGGCATATTCCGGATCGACCGCGTCGGCCGGGCCGAAGCAGCCGCCGTCGGGGCGCTGCACCACGAACAGGCAGGCCGCCCGGACCCCGGTCGTCCGGCCCTCCCGGGCCACCCGCATAAGCTCGACCAGATGCTTGCGGCCGCGCCCGGTTTCCGCATCCGGAAACTGGGCCGCCCCGTCCTCGACCAGGGTCACGTTTTTGGTCTCCACCAAAAGCGTCCCGGCCGGTCCCGACAACCGGGCGTCCAGGCGCCCCCCGGCGAAGGCCGGTTCCGGCGTGAGGCGGTCGTAGGCGGCGTCCGCCGCCGAACCCGTGATCTCGGGCAGGCGTCCGGCCCGCACGGCCGCCGCCAGAAACCGGTTGGGGATCATGGTGTTGACCCCGGCCCAAAACCCGCCCCGAAAGGTCGGCACGAATATCATCTCCAGGGTATGGGGCAGTTTGCGGGCGGGGTTGCCGCTTCGGGACACAAGAACCGGCGCGCCCGAACGCAAAAGGCCCAGCATGCTGCCGGTGTTGTTGGTATGGACCGTGAACGCCCCGTTCTCGCCGACCACGTCCACCAAAAAGCGCAGGCGGCGACGCACGAAACGCGCCGTCTCCAGGCCGCCCGGAAAGACCAGGAGCGGGTCCTGCGGGAAAAGTCGGGATGAATTTACCTTTTCAGAGTAATCCACTACAAAGACGCCCGGGCGCTGACCAGACAGGCCCGCCCTTTTTCCTGCAACCCTCGACTCCAGGGGATGTCCGCCATGCTCACCGCCCTGCGCCTTGCCTGCGTCAAACCCTCCGCCACCCTGGCCATGAGCGCCAAAGCCAAGGAAATGAAAGCCGCCGGCCGCCGGGTCCTGGACCTGTCCGCCGGGGAGCCGGATTTCCCCACCCCGGCCCATGTCAAGGATGCGGCCAAGGCCGCCCTGGACGCCGATTTCACCCGCTACACCGCCGTTCCCGGCATCCCCGAACTGCGCGCCGCCGTGGCCGGATATTTCAAGAGATTCTGGGATGTCAGCGCCCCGCCCGAGGCCGCCATCGTCACCAACGGCGGCAAGCAGGCCCTCTACAACATGATCCAGGCCTACGTGAACCCCGGCGACGAGGTGCTCATCCCCGCCCCCTACTGGGTCAGCTATCCCGACATCGTGCGGCTGGCCGGGGCCGAACCGGCCTTTGTGCCCACCACGGCGGCCGAGGGCTTCACGGTCACGGTTGCGGCCCTGGAAAAGGCCCGCACCCCGAAAACCACCATGCTCATCCTCAATTCGCCGTCCAACCCCACGGGCTGCCACCACACCCAGGCCCAGTTCGACGCCATCGCCCAGTGGGCGTTTTCTCGCGGCGTCTTCGTGCTTTCCGACGAAATCTACGACCAACTGGTCTACCCGCCCGCAAGCCCCGCCAGCATGGCCGGGTGGTGGGCGAAAAGACCAGAGATGGTAGGCATCGTCAACGGGCTGGCCAAGAGCTTTTCCATGACCGGCTGGCGCATCGGCTACGCCCTGGCCCATCCGGACCTCATAAAGGCCATGAGCAAGCTGCAGGGGCAGTCCACCTCAAACGTCTGCTCCTTCGTGCAAAAGGCCGCCGTGGCCGCCCTGACCGGCCCCTTCGACAGCGTCGCGGTCATGCGCCAGGCCTTCATACGCCGTCGGGACCTGGCCCTGTCCATCATTGGGACCTGGGACAGGGCCGTGTGCCCCACGCCCCAGGGCGCGTTCTACCTCTTCCCCGACCTGTCGGGATATTTCACGGCCGACGCCCCGGACAGCACAACGCTTTGCGCCAAGATCATGGAGGCCACGGGCGTGGTCACCGTGCCCGGCGCGGCCTTCGGCGACGACGCCTGCCTGCGCCTGTCCTACGCCACGGACGAAAAAACCCTCACCGAGGCCCTGGGCCTTTTGGGCGAGGTGCTGTCCGGATAACCCGTCTGGCGGCCGGGACGATGACGCTCGTAACCGGTTGCAACCGGTCGCAACCGCTTGTATCCGGTCGTAACTGCTCGTAACCGGCGCGGCGTCGGACATGGCCCTTGCCCCGTCCGGACTCCGCGCTTAACGGCCGCATCCGGCCGCCGCATCCGGCCTGCCCCGGCCGAAGGAGCCCCCTTGGAGCATAAACCCGTCAAAGACGTGGAACAGTCCATGGGACTGGTCAAGTTCATCTCCTGGAGCTCGCTGGCCTTCATCCTGCTCATCAACCTTTTTTTGTCCATCTTCCTGTCCAATTACGGCCGCCAGGAAGTCCTCTCCAAGCAAAAAGAGTTCGCCAGGCTTTTGGCCGAGAACTTAAACCACCAGATATATCAGCGCTTCACCCTGCCCACGGTGCTGGGTTTCGGCCGGGTGGAGCTGCAACAGCCCGCCCAGTACGAGCAGCTCGACAAGGTCATCACCTCCACCATCCACAGCTTCCACGTCATGGATCTGCGCATCTACGACTTCGACAAGCGCATCTCCTACGCCACGGAGAAAGACCTGATCGGCCAGTCCGGCTATACCGGAGAGGCCGTGGTGGAGGCCCTGGACAACGGCAAAAGCGACTTCCAGGTCTTAAGCCGCACCGGCGCCCTGGGCGGCATCCTGGATTTCACCCCCCAGCCCGGGGCCGTCATCCTGCGCACCATCTACCCCCTGCGCACCGAGCGGGCCCTGGCCAGCGGCGCCCCGGCCGGGGTCATCATGGGCGTTTTGGAGATCACCCAGGACATCACCGAGGACTACCAGAAGGTCGTCAACTTCCAGCGCATCATCATCCTCTCCGCCGTGGCCTCGTCCCTGGCCCTGTACGTGGCCCTGGCCGTGATCATGCGCCGGGCCGGGCGCCTAAACGCCCAGCGCATCCAGGAGCGCGAGGCCCTGGAGCGCGAGCTGCAGCAGCAGGAGAAGCTGGCGGGCATGGGCCGGGTGGTGGCGGGCATCGCCCACGAGATCAGAAACCCCCTGGGCATCATCCGCAGCAGCGCCGAACTTCTGCTCAAAAAGGCCGAAAAGGCCGGCGACCCCAACACCCGGCTTTTGGCCGCCATCTTCGACGAATCCAAACGCCTAAGCAAAACCGTGGGCGACTTTCTGGACTACGCCCGGCCCAAGACCCCCCGCCAGGAGGCGGTGGATCTGGCCCTGATCCTGGATCAGGTCCTGGCCTTTTTGGAGTCCAAGTGCGAGGAGCACGGCGTGGCCGTGGCCCGGGACTACCTCCGGGGCGTCACGGTCCAGGGCGACAAGGACCTGCTCTACCGGGCCGTGTACAACATCGTGGGCAACGCCCTGGACGCCATGGTCCTGGCCCCCCTCCCGGGCGCCCCCCCGCCGGGCGGGCATCGCCTGGACATCCGGCTGGCCGAGACCCCGGAAGGGGCGCTTTTGACCATCGCCGACACCGGGCCGGGCTTCGATCCCGGCCACAAGGACAAGGCCCCGGACCCGTTTTTCACCACCAAGGACACGGGCACCGGCCTTGGGCTGGCCATTGTCAAAAACATCCTGGAAAGCCATAACGCGACGCTTACCCTGGACAACGCGGAGGGCGGCGGGGCCAGGGTGGAGATGCTCTTCCCGCGAGCGCAAGGAGACGGGCGCCATGCCGAGTCAGATTCTCATTCTTGACGACGAAAAAAACTACCTGCTGATCCTCGACGCCATGCTCTCGGACGCGGGCTATGCCGTGACCGCCCTGGACGATCCGGAGATGGGCCTGGCCTATCTGGAGGAGTCCGAGGTGGACGTGGTGATCACGGACATGAAGATGCCCAAGGTCACCGGAAAGCAGGTGCTGGAATTCGTCAAAAAAAACTACGCCCACGTGCCGGTGATCATCATGACCGCCTTCGGCAGCATCGAAGGCGCGGTCGAGGCCATGCGCTACGGGGCCTTCGACTACATCGCCAAGCCGTTCGCCAACGACGAGCTGCTTTTGACCGTGGACAAGGCCGCCCGCTTCGCCCAGGCCCAGCGCGAGAACATCATGCTGCGCCAAAGCCTGGAGGACCGCTATTCCCAGCACCAGATCATCGGCCGGGGCAAGGCCATGCAGCGGGTGCTGGAGCTGGTGACCAAGGCCGCGCCGTCCAAAAGCACGGTGCTGATCACCGGGGAGTCCGGCACGGGCAAGGAGCTCATCGCCAAGGCCATCCACTACGCCTCGCCGCGCAAGACGGGGGCGTTCGTCTCGGTCAACTGCATGGCCCTAAGCTCCGGGGTGCTGGAGAGCGAGCTTTTCGGGCACGAGAAGGGGTCGTTCACCGGGGCCGTGGCCCGCAAGCGGGGCCGCTTCGAGATGGCCCACGAGGGCACGATCTTTCTGGACGAAATCGGCGAGCTCTCGGCGGACCTCCAGGTCAAGCTGTTGCGCGTGCTCCAGGAGCGCAAGATCGAGCGGGTGGGCGGCGCCGAGACCCTCGACGTGGACATCCGGGTGCTGGCCGCCACCAACAAGAACCTGGAGGAGGCCGTGGCCTCCGGGGAGTTCCGCGAGGACCTGTTCTACCGCTTAAACGTGGTGCGCCTGGACATGCCGCCCTTGCGCGAGCGCCGGGAGGACATCCCCATCCTGGCCGCCCACTTCCTGGAGCGTTACGCGGCGGAGAACGCCAAGCCCTTCAAGGGCTTTTCCCCTGAAGCCGTCGATTATCTCACGGCCTACGAATGGCCGGGCAACGTGCGCCAGTTGCAAAACGTCATCGAACGCTGCGTGGTCCTGTCCTCGGGGGACCTCATCGGGGTGGAGGATCTGCCCCTTGAGATCAAGGACGAGGAGTCGCAGTACAAAAGCGCCGTGGACCTTCTGCCGGTGCGCATCAACCTCAACGAAACCCTGGAGAAGATCGAGCTGGCCCTGGTGCGTCGGGCCCTGGCCCGCTCCAACTTCGTGCAGGTCAAGGCCGCCGAGATGCTGGGGTTGTCCAAAAGCCTTTTGCAATACAAGCTCAAAAAGTACAAATTGACCGGGCATTGATCCTCCGGACGTTTGTCCCGGCCTGACAGGCCCCGAACCCCCTGCGGAGAAACGACATGACCAGACCTCTCTTGCTCATACTTGTCGCCGTCTTTTTCGTCATCGGATGCGGCGGCAAAACGTACTACGGAAGCGCTGACAAATCGCGTAACGAGACCGAAAAAGACCACATGAGCTGCGAATACGAGGCCGAGAAGGCCACGGCCGGGGTGGTGGACAACGCCGAACGCCAGGAGCGCATAGCATCCCTGGTGGACAAGTGCATGCGCCTTAAGGGGTATCAGCCCGAATAGGGGGGGCGGGCGGCGGGGATGCGGCCAGAAGCTCCCGGGCGGCCCGCACCAGAAGCGACGAACGCGACATGCCCAGGCGGTGCGCCGTGGCGTCGATGCGGCGCAGGTCCGACTCCGGAATCATGATGTTGACCCGCACCGCCTTGGACTTGGCCTGCGGCCCGGGCACGGCCAGAAACGACACCACGGCGGCATTCTCCGGATCGGCGACGATGGCGTCCAGGGTTTTGGCCTCAGGCAGGCTCCTGCCGGTCTCGATCATGTATCCCACATGCAGGGCCAGGGCCTCGGAAGCCATCTCCCTGGCCTCCTCCAGCGTTCTCCCGGCGGTCACGCACCCCGGGAAATCCGGAAACGACACGCCATAGTCACTGCCTGGGTCCTTGTGGATCATCGCGATATACACGGCCATGCCGTCTCTCCTTCCTGTCGGCGCCCCGGTTTGCACACCCACGCTCACTCCCGGTCGATGCGTCCCGTTTTCAGGATGCTTCGCAACGTCCCCACGGGAAAATCCCTTTTCGGATGGGGCACGGTGACGATTTCCAGAAAGTCCGGGTGCTCGAAAATGCAGTGGCTGCCCGCCGTGCGCACATGGACCCAGCCTTTCTTTTTCAGCTTTTTGATGACGGCGAGGCTGTCCATGTGTGGATAAATACACATGCCTCCTTCCCTGTCAAGTCGGGGCCGGGACGCGAGGCCGCAGGGACGGGATGCGTCCGACTTCGGACTCTCGGGCCGGGACTTGCCGCCGGACCGCTTTTGGGCAAGAGTCGCCCCACCCATGGAAATGCGCGACATCGCCGAATACGTCCAGGCCCTCATGGCTTCCGAGGCCCTGGGCGGCTTCGTGGCCCACCACCGTCTCCTCCCGGGCAGGCCTGCCCGCACCGCCGCCGCCGTCCGTCCCTGGCCAGCCGTGGTCACCGAGCTTCTGGCCGCCCGGGGCATAGACGCCCTGTATTCCCATCAGGCTGCGGCCTGCGACCTCATCCGGGCCGGAAAACACGTGGCCGTGGCCACCCCCACGGCCAGCGGCAAATCGCTCATCTACCTGTTGCCCGTGCTCGAACAATTCCTGCGCGACCCGGAATCCCGGGCCGTGTTCCTTTTTCCCCTAAAGGCCCTGGCCCAGGACCAACTGCGGGTCATCGAGGAGCTGCTCGCCCCCCTGCCGCCCTCGGCCAGGCCCCGGGCGGCCATCTTCGACGGCGACACCTCGTCGCATTTCCGGCGCAAGCTGCGCGACAATCCGCCCAATATCCTGCTCACCAACCCGGAGATGCTGCATCTGGCGCTTTTGCCCCACCATGAGAACTGGGCCGTGTTCTTCGCAGGCCTGACCCATGTGGTGGCGGACGAGATGCACACCTACCGGGGGGTCATGGGCTCGCACATGGCCCATGTCTTCCGGCGCCTCGACCGGGTCTGCGGCCGCTACGGGGCGCATCCCTCCTTCGTCTTCTGCTCGGCCACCATCGGCAACCCAGGCCAACTGGCCCGGGACCTGACGGGCCTGGACGTCACGGCCATAACCGACAGCGGCGCGCCCAGCGGTCCCCGGCATTTCATCTTTTTAAATCCCCCGGGCAGCGCGTCCACGGCCGCCGTGCATCTGCTGCGCGCGGCGCTGGCCCGCGAGCTGCGCACCATCGTCTACACCCAGTCGCGCAAGATGACCGAACTGATCGCCATGTGGCTTTCCGAGAAGGCCGGGAAAGACGGGGTGAACGCCTCCCGGGTCAGCGCCTACCGCTCGGGCTTTCTGCCTGAGGAGCGCCGGGAGATCGAGGCCCGCATGACCTCGGGGGAGCTTTTGGCCGTGGTCTCCACCAGCGCCCTGGAGCTTGGCATCGACATCGGCGGGCTCGACCTGTGCGTCCTGGCCGGCTATCCGGGCTCGGTCATGTCCACCTGGCAGCGCGGCGGCCGGGTGGGGCGGGCCATGCGCGAGTCCGCCGTGGCCCTGATCGCCGGGGAGGACGCGCTGGACCAGTATTTCATGCGCCACCCCGCCGACTTCTTCGACCGCCCCCCGGAGTCGGCGGTCATAAACCCGGCCAACCCGGCCATCGCCTCCCGGCACCTGGAATGCGCCGCCGCCGAGATGCCGCTTCGGGCCGGGGAGGCCTATCTGGCCGACCCGGGATTGTGCGCCGAGCGCGACCGGCTGGTGGAAAAAGGACTGCTTTTGGCCGACGAGGACGGGGCGAGGTGGTATGCGGCCCGCAAAAGGCCCCACCGGGACGTGAACCTGCGCGGCTCGGGGGGGCGGTTTCGCATCGAGGCCGAGGGCCAGACCCTGGGCGAGATCGACGAGCACCGGGCCTACCGGGAGACCCACCCGGGGGCCGTCTACCTGCACCGGGGCCGGACCTTCGAGATCACGGCCATGGACCTCGTCGCCCGCAAGGTCACGGCCGCGCCCTGCCGGGCCGACTATTACACCAAGGCCCGGGGCAGCAAATCCACGGAGATTTTGACGGTCGCCGGGCAGGGCGTGGCCCATGGGGCCAGGGTCTATTGCGGGCGGCTGCGGGTCACGGAACAGATCACGGGCTTTGAGCGCCGCCGGGTGCGGGGGGGGACGCTGCTTGGCATCGTGCCGCTTGACCTGCCGCCCCTGACGTTTGAGACCGACGGCTTCTGGTACGCCATTCCCCGGGCCGTCCAGGAGGACATGGACGCCCGGCTTTTTCATTTCATGGGCGGCATCCACGCCATGGAGCATGCCCTTATCGGCATCCTGCCCCTTTTGGTGCTCACGGACCGAAACGACCTGGGCGGCATCTCCACCCCCCTGCACGAGCAGGTGGGCCGGGCTGCGGTCTTTGTCTACGACGGCATCCCCGGCGGCATGGGGCTGACGAAAATGGCCTTTTCTCGGGCCGCCGAGGCCCTGTCGCGAACCCGGGCGGTCGTCGGTTCCTGCGAATGCGAGACCGGGTGCCCGTCCTGCGTGCATTCGCCCAAGTGCGGCTCGGGCAACCGGCCTATCGACAAGGCGGCGGCCAAGTATCTTTTAGACCTTCTGACCTCCCGCGACCCGGAACCCGAACCCAACCCGGCCGTGCCCGCAACAGGCGCGCCGCAACCTACCCCGGAGGCGCCCGCCATGGCCACAAGGCAAAACCCGCCCGGCACGCCCCACGCGCCCGGCACGTCTGGTCCGACGACAGACCCCATGGCCGCCCCGGGGCGTGGCGAATCGCCCGGCCTCGTGTCCGGCGCGACCCAGACGCTGCCCGGGCTTATGGTCGGGGAGCAGGAAAAGACGGCGCAACGGCCCCCCGCCCCCCGGCGCTTCGGGGTGCTGGACGTGGAGACGCGGCGTTCGGCCGAGGAGGTGGGCGGCTGGGGCAACGCCAAACGCATGGGGGTCAGCGTGGCCGTGCTCTACGACTCGGGCCTGGACGATTTTATAAGCTACCGCCAGGAGGAACTGCCGGATCTGGCCAAGGCCCTGGGCGTCCTGGACCTGGTGGTGGGGTTCAACATCAAGCGTTTCGACTATCAGGTGCTTGGCGGGGTGTGCGAGTTCAATTTCCGGGGGCTGCCCACCCTGGACCTTCTGGAGAAGGTCCACGAGCGCCTGGGCTACCGCCTGTCCCTGGACGGGCTGGCGGCGGCCACGCTTTCGGCCAAGAAATCCGCCTCGGGCCTTGCGGCCCTGGCCTGGTGGAAGGAAGGCCGGATGGATCTTATCGAGGAGTACTGCCGCAAGGACGTGGCGCTTACCCGCGACCTGTACCTTTTCGGCCGGGAGCAGGGATATCTGCTTTTCACCAACAAGGCCGCCCGCACCGTGCGGCTGCCGGTGGTCTGGTAGGGCGTCCGCGCCGCCTGTGCGCATGCGGTCGCGCATTGCAGTCCGACCGGCGGTCCTGTAGAGGACGTGCCCTGAGGCCATGGCCCGAACAAAAAATGCGAACTCCCCTGCCGCGCCTGGAGCGACATGTTTGACGCCGCCTTCGACGAACTGGGCTTTTTCAGCCTGACGGCCACGGCCATCTTTTTGGAGGCCGCGCCGTTTCTGCTTCTGGGCTCGTTTCTGGCGGCGCTCATCGAATGCCTCGTACCGCCCGAGCGCATGCAGCGCCTTTTCCCCCGCCGCGCCGTACCCGGGGTCCTGGCCGGACTCTTCGCCGGACTCCTTTTGCCCGTATGCGAATGCGGCATCGTGCCCATCGTGCGCCGCATGCTGCAAAAAGGCGTGCCCCCGGCCTCGGCCATGACCTACATGCTGGCCGCGCCCATCATAAATCCCGTGGTCATGATCTCCACCTACACGGCCTTCCAGGGCGACTGGTTCATGGTGGCGGCCCGCACGGCCATGGGCGCCGTCACCGCCCTGGGCATGGGGCTGGCCCTGTCCGGGCTCTCCGCCCGGGACATCCTGCTCGACCCGGCCGGACAGGCCCCGGCCTGCGGCTGCGGCTGCGGACACGACCATGACCAACCCTGCGACGACGCCCCGCAGACCCGGCCCTCGGCCGCCGCCCGGGCCAGGGCCGTCATCTCCCACACCCTGGGCGAATTCATGGACATGGGGGCCATGCTCATCCTGGGCAGCCTGTTCGCCGCCGCCTTCAAGACCCTGACCCCGTCCACGGTGCTCGCCTTTTTCGAGACCGACCCGCTTTTGTCCATCACGGCCATGATGCTCCTGGCCATCCTGCTGTCCTTGTGCTCCGAGGCCGACGCCTTCGTGGCCGCCTCGTTCACCACCTTTCCGGCCAGCGCCAAACTGGCCTTCCTGGCGCTGGGGCCCATGCTGGACATCAAGCTGGCGGTTATGTTCCAGGCCGTGTTCACCCGCCGGGTGACGGCGGCGCTGCTGGTCGTGCCGCCGGTGGTGATCTTCGCCCTGTCCTACGGCCTGTCCCTTTTCGGGCCTTAGAAAAAACAACGGTCTCCAACAATGCGCAATATGCTTTCGAACCTGCCCGGGCGGCTCGACGCCCTGCTCCTCCTGGGACTGTCGGGCTTCATGGCCTTTTTGCTCTCCGGCGACGCCTACTGGCATTACCTGCACCCCCGGTTCATGCCGCTTACCGCCGCCTGCGCCCTGATCCTGGCGGCTCTCGGCGTCTATGCCCTGATCTTCCCGCCGCACCCGTCCGGATCGCGCACCCTGGCCTTCACGCTCATGCTGGCCCTGGCCTTTGGCAGCCTGTCCGCCGCCAACCCCTTCGGATCGCTGGAAGGCCCCGCCGGGGCGGCCTCCGAGGCCGAACCCGTCCCTGATGACGAGACCGGCTATCTGCGCCTCAATACCGGCGAGCTCTACGATATCGCGGAAAACGGCGAACTCGGGAAATATCCGGCCCCGGGATTCGCCCTGCGCGGGTTCGTGCGCCGCGATCCGGAATTCGACAGGCTGGGGCTTTTCGGCCTGTACCGGGTGGCGCTTTTTTGCTGCTTCGCCGACGCCACGGCCGTGGGGATCGCGGTGCGGCCCGCAGACGGCGCGCTGCCTGCCGACGGGTCCTGGGTCCGCGTGGCCGGGCGCCTCGTTCCCAGGCCCGAAGACATCACCCTGCCCCAGCCCCAGACGCCGGGCGTCTTCTACGCCTCCACCCTGCCCGGCTTCGTTTTCGAGGCGAAAAAGACCACCCCCGTCACCCCGCCTGCGGAGCCGTTCATGTTCGAATGGCGGCAGGAAGCGCCCTTCGCCTACTGAGCCTGCCGCCGACTTGACGGTGGGCCGGGGCTTTGCAATATCATGGCCCGTTGCTTCGTTATTTTCGCATCCCAAGGAGTCCGCCAATGGACGCGCCCGTCCGTCGCCTGGAAGATCTTGTGGCCCTGCTTCGGGCCAGGGCCTGCCGCGTCACCCCCCAGCGGCTGGCCATCCTGCGCGTGCTGGCGTCGAGTACGGGCCACCCGTCCGCCGAGCAGATCCATTCCCGGCTGGCCCGGCGACATCCCACCATGAGCCTGGCCACGGTCTATAAGACCATCGCCCTGCTCAAGCAGGCCGGGGAGGTGCTTGAACTCCAGTTCAGCGACTTCGGCAACCGCTACGACGGCAGGCGGCCCGAACCGCACCCCCATGTGATCTGCACCCGGTGCGGGGCCATCGTGGACGCCGACGATCCGCTTTTGGGCGACGCCTCCGACCGCGTGGCCCGGGAGACGGGCTACGCCATCCGCTCGCATCGTCTGGATTTTTTCGGTCTGTGCCCGACCTGCCTGAAAAAAAGCGCCTCCCGGCCCTCGTAAGGCCGGTCCCTCTCCGGTCCCCGGCCCGATCCTTCGGCCTCAGGCGGGATGTCACGCGCCTGTCGCGCGGGCGGCGCCAAGGCCCCATAGCCTCGGTCGCCGGGCCAAGCGCTCTTCGGTCCAGCCACCCCGACCAAAGGAGTACCGGAGATGCTCGATCAACCCCTTCCCTTCCATGCCAAACCCGCTGCGGACGTCCTTAGCGACCTGCGCACCACGCCCCGGGGACTGTCCGCCGCCGAGGCCGCCGCACGTCTGGCCGCCTCCGGCCCGGGCCTGGGAAAAATGGGCGGGCACAGCGTCCTGCTCCTGTTTTTTTCCCAGTTCAAAAGCCCCATTATCCTCATTTTGATCTTCGCCGCCGTGCTGTCCTATTTCCTGGACGACCCCACCGACGCCATCATCATCCTGGTCATCGTGGGGGTCAGCGGCCTTCTGGGCTTCTGGCAGGAGCGCGGCGCGGCCGGGGCCGTGGCCAAACTTCTGGCCATGGTCGAGACCAAGGGCACGGCCCTGCGCGACGGCAAACCCGTGTCCATCCCCTTCGGGGAGTTCGTGCCCGGGGACATCGTGTGCCTGGACGCCGGGCGCGGCGTGCCGGGCGACTGCCTGATCCTTTCGTCCAAGGATCTGTTCGCCAACGAGGCGGCCCTGACCGGCGAGACCTTTCCTGTGGAGAAATGCGCCGACCCCGTGCCCCCCGACACCCCTCTGGCTAAGCGGCAAAACGTCCTTTTCATGGGCTCCCATGTGGTCAGCGGCACGGCTTTGGCGGTGGTGGCGGCCACGGGCCGGGCCACGGAATTCGGCAAGGTTTCGGCCAGGCTGCGCGCCGCGCCCCGGGAGACGGACTTCGAGCGCGGCATCCGGCGCTTCGGCTTTATGCTCATGGAGATCACCCTGGTCATGATGACCGGAATCTTCGCCCTGAATGTCCTTTTCGATAAGCCCGTGGCCGATTCCTTCATGTTTTCCCTGGCCCTGGCCGTGGGCCTGACCCCGCAGCTTCTGCCAGCCATCGTCAGCGTCAATCTGGCTGCCGGGGCCAGACGGCTGGCCGCCTCCAAGGTCATCGTGCGCCGTCTGGCCGCCATCGAGAATTTCGGGTCCATGAACGTGTTGTGCTCGGACAAGACCGGGACGCTGACCGACGGCGCCGTGCACATCAAGGGGGCCTATGACGCCTCGGGCGCGCAAAACCCGGGAGTCTTCGAGCTGGCCTACGTCAACGGGTCCTTCCAGAGCGGCTTCGCCAACCCCATCGATCAGGCCATAAAGGAAAAGGGCGGCGTGGACATGGCCGCCTGGGAAAAGCTCGACGAGATCCCCTACGACTTCGTGCGCAAGCGCCTGGGCATCCTGGCCCGCCATGAGGGGAAAAACCTCCTGGTGGTCAAGGGGGCGCTCTTGAAAATCCTGGAGGTCTGCGACCGGGCGGCCATGCCTGGCGGCGGGCTTGCGCCCCTTTCGAGCGTCAGGGACGATATCCTGGCCCGCTACGAATCCTACGGCCATGAGGGCCTGCGCTGCATGGGGCTGGCCTACCGGGACATGGACCAGACCCGGACTGCGACCAAGGCCGACGAGTCGGGCATGGTCTTCGCCGGATTTTTGACCCTGTGGGATCCGCCTAAGCCCGGCATCGCCGCAACCGTGGCCAATCTGGCCGCCAAGGGCGTGCGCCTCAAAGTCATAACCGGCGACAACCGCCATGTGGCCGACAGCCTGGGACGCCAGATGGGCCTTGCGGCGCCGGTGGTCCTGACCGGACCTGACCTGCGGGCCATGTCCCCCGACGCCCTGGTGGCCCGGGCGCCCACGGTGGACGTGTTCGCCGAGGTGGAGCCGAATCAGAAAGAGGATATCGTGCGGGCCCTGCAAAAGGCCGGGTTCGTGGTGGGATTCATGGGCGACGGCATCAACGACGCCTCGGCCATAAAGGCCGCCGACGTGGGGCTGTCCGTGGACGGGGCGGTGGATGTGGCCAAGGAGGCGGCGGACATCGTGCTGCTCGATCCGGACCTGGGGGTCTTGGAAAACGGCGTGCTGCTTGGCCGACAGACCTTCGCCAACACGCTCAAATACATCTTCATGGCCACCAGCGCCAACTTCGGCAACATGTTCTCCATGGCCGGGGCCTCGCTGTTTCTGCCCTTTTTGCCCTTGCTTCCCACCCAGGTGCTTTTGACCAACCTCTTGACCGACCTGCCGGAGATGACCATCGCCTCGGACGCCGTGGACCCGGATATGGTTGAGCGCCCAAGGCGCTGGGACATCCGGTTCATCCGCAATTTCATGCTGGTTTTCGGGCCGTTAAGCTCGGTCTTCGACTGCCTGACCTTCGTGGTGCTGCTGCATTTTCTCCATGCCTCGGAGGCGCTTTTCCAGACGGGCTGGTTTGTGGAGTCGGTGGTGTCGGCGGCGCTGATCGTTCTGGTGGTGCGCACCAAGCGGACCATGTTGACCAGTCGGCCCAGCCGACTGCTGCTTTGGGCGACGCTTGCCGTGGTTGGGGTGACGCTGTGGCTGCCGTTTGGGCCGCTGGCGGAACTGTTCGGCTTCGTGCCCCTGCCCTGGGCCTTTCTGCCCGCCCTGGCCGGGATCGTGGTGCTGTACGTGCTTGGCGCCGAATTGGCCAAGAAGTGGTTCTACCGCCGGTTCGGCTAGACCGTCCCGCCCGGTGCGGACACGGGGATTCGCCCGGGAAGGCCATGGCCTTCCCGGGCTTTTTTACGGCCTAAGGTCGAAGGCCACCTTCATGCTCTTGTGTCCGCGCTTGTCGAAGGCGACGGTGAAGGCCCTGGCGTAGTCGTCCAGGCGGAAGAGATGCGTGACCAGGCCGTCCACAGGATAGCCCCCCGAGGCCAGGAGCTCCAGGGCCACCTCATAGGTGCGCGCCCGCCTGCCGGTGCGCGGGTCCGTGGCGTGGCCGTAGCTGGCCGAACCCACGGCCGTGAGCTGGCGAAACCACAGGCTGGAGACGTCGGCCCCGGAAAGCCGGGCCGTGGTCCCCACCATGACGTAGGTCCCCCCGGCCCGAAGGGCCAAAAGGCCTTCCTGAAAGGCCCGGGAGCCACCGGCGCAGTCGAAAAACAGGTCCGCCCCGCCCTCCAGGGCGCCGCCGCCCAGCGTGGTGGGCACGAACGTCGCCCCCACAGCCTCCCCAAGCTCCCGCCGACCCGGCGACCGCAGCACCACGTCGGCCCCGCCCCGCTTCGCGGCCTCGGCCTGGAACCCGTGCCGGGCCACGGCCACGATCCGGGCCTTGGAGCCCAGGGCGCGCAAGGATCGCACGGCGTGCTGCCCCAGGATGCCCATGCCGTTTACGACCACCGTGTCCGCGTCCGCCGGGAAATGCAGCAGCACCGGATGAAGGGCCGAGGCCAGGGAGTCGATCAGGACCGCGACCTCGTCCGGCACGTGGTCCGGGATGGCGAACAGGCGCGAGGGATGGGCCGCCGTGCGCTCGGCCATGCCCCCCGGGGCCTTGGCGTTAAACCCCAGGAACGAGCCCGGCGGCAGGTCGCCGCGCAAAAAATTCTCGCACAGGTTGTAGTCCCCGACGGCGCAGAACCGGCACGGGGCAAGCCCCCGCGCGGCGCACGGCAAAATGGGCTCCACCGCCACCCGCTGCCCCGGGGAAAAGCCCGATCCCGCCGGGGCCTCCTCCACCACGGCCACAATCTCGTGCCCAAGGACCGAGGGCATGGAGGCGTAGGGTTCAAGCAGCACGGATTCGTGGCCCTTTAAAAGCCCCAGGTCCGAGCCGCAGACGCCGCACAGAAGCGTGCGCAGGCGCACCCATCCGGCGGGCGGGTCATAGGGCGTCTCGGCAAGCGCCAGCGGCGAGAGCCAGGGCCGGAAGCGGCGGCGGTCGAAGCGGGCCGCCAGGGCGCTCAAAAGATAGCGGGGGATGCTTTTTGCGTAGACCAGGGCTTTCATGCCGGGATTTTTTCCTTGCCGCACAGCCAGGTTCAGCGCCCGAAGTCCTTGAAGGGCGCCCGGAGGGTGGTGTAGAGGATGTTTACGGCGACGAGACGCCGCCCCGGACAGCGATTCCCGGGGCCTGTGATATACGTCAAGACGGCCCCGGGCGCCAAGCGCCCGCATCCGCCATCCCAGTGAAGGAGACCCCCCATGCTGATCAAGGACTGGATGACCAAGGAGCCCGTTGTGGCCAAGCCGGGCACGTCCATCATGAAGGCCGCCAAGCTCATGAAGGAAAACAAGATCCGCCGCCTGCCCGTGGTGGACGACGAAGGCCGGTTGGCGGGCATGCTCTCCGACCGGGACATCAAGGAGGCCTCGCCGTCCAAGGCCACCACCCTGGACATGCACGAGCTGTATTACCTGCTCTCGGAGATCAAGGTCGGGGACATCATGTCCAAAAACCCCCTGTCCATCACCCCGGACGAACCGGTGGAGCGGGCCGCCGTGGTCATGATGCGAAACCGCATCGGCGGGTTGCCCGTGGTGGACGAAGGCGGCAAGGTGGTGGGCATCATCACCGACAGCGACGTGTTCAAGGTGCTCATCAGCATCACCGGCGTTTTGACCGGCGGCGTGCAACTGGCCTTCAACCTGCCCAACTCCGAGGGCGGGCTTAAGACCGTGCTCGACGACTTAAAGGGCCAGGGGGGCCGCATCATGTCCATTTTGACCTCCTACCCCCCGGCCGAGCAGGACAACCGGCATGTCTACATCCGCATCCAGGACATGGAGGAAGCCCCGTTGCGCGCCCTGGTGGACATGCTCAAGTCCAAGCACGACCTGCTCTACTGGGCCAGGGACAACGCCTGATATTTCCATGCCTGCCGCCGCCGCTCCCAAATCGTGCGGCGGCGGGAGACGCCGCATGGCCGCACGACAGCCATGGCGACACACCCCGGAGAACGTCATGAAGTCCATCAACTATCGCGAGGTCGGGCCCACGGTCTTCCCAGCCCCGGCCGTGGGGACCACCGGCCGGGTGGTGATCGGCAAGGCCGACGGCGCGACCAATTTCTGCATGCGGATCATCGAATTCGCCCCGGGCGGCGAGACGTCCCTGCACAGCCATCCCTGGGAGCATGAACAGTTCGTGCATGAAGGCGCGGGGCAGATCTTCATCGAGGACCGCCGGTTCGACGTGGGACCGGGCAGCATCGTGTTCATCCCCTCCGGCGTTACGCACCAGATCAAAAACACCGGGGCGGTCCCCCTTGTGATTGTGTGCCTCGTGCCGCCGTTCGCCCCGGAGCTGCTATAATCCCCTCCCGTTGCGCCGGTCCCTTGACGCCGCCCCCATCGTGCCTAGTTTGCAGTTGGTATACGGCCCGATACTCCGGGCTTTTTGCTCGAGAAGGAGAGAGAGATGTCTGAAAAACGTACCTGCCCGCACTGCGGGCACGCCCTCGAACCCTGGGTCGGCCCCCCCGAATCGGGCTGGGGCGAGCTTTTGGTGTGCAACAACAACGTCTGCGTCTACTATACCGGCTCCCAGGCCGACATCCGCAACAAGGACGAAGAGAACCATCTGGGATGCCGCTACGCCGAAAACCCCGACAACGACTACAAGCCCTTCGCCCTTCTGGCCTGGCTGCCCGAGGTCTGATTCCGACCCGCCCGAAAAAAAAGCCGACCCGTTTGCGTCGGCTTTTTTTGTGGCCTGCCGGGGCCTTCGCCACGTGGCGGGCCGGTCTTCAGGCCGCACCCCCGGCCTATTGCCGCCGCCTGCGGTTTGCCATAGGCAGACGGGCCTGATATCAAGGCCCGGACGTCCAGTCGCGGGCGTCGGCCGTGACGGGGAAGGGAGGCCCCGGCCCGGTGTCTTGCCTGCCCACACCACGCTCTCTTGTTGGACGCCATGAACCACATCGACGCCACCCGTCAGGGAAACTGCCTCTTCGTGCGCCTGGTCGGAGAATTCGCCACAGACGCCGCCGCAGACCTGGACGCCGTGCTTGCGGCCGCGCCCGCCGCCTGCTCGCTGGTGCTGGATCTGTCCGAGGCCGTAAAGCTGGGGGGGCTTGGCATCTCCTACCTGATCAGGCTTCAGACCCGGCTTTCCACCCAGGGCGGGGCGCTTTTTCTGCGCAACGTCGCCGCCAGCGTGGCCAGGGAGCTGGTCATGCGCGATCTGGCGGGATTTTTCCGGGTGGTGGAGGAATGGGACGACGACATGGGCGACGACATGCTGTCGCTTCTGGCGGTCCGCTAGGGCCAGGGCTTTTGCGCCCGTTTGTGCAGAAATGAAGACCTTTCCCCGGACGCGGGGACTCAGCGTTTCAAGGCGGGCGAGGACATGACCACGTCCCCGTCATGGTAGCGAAAAAACACGTCCCTGGCCCCGTCCGGGGCGTCCATGACCGCCTCGCCGATGCCGATCTCCACATTGGCCCCGACCTCGCCGGGCACGATCACCCGGCACACCAAAAAATCCTCGCACCCGTGCCGGTTGAGCCACAGCCTGTGGCGCAACAGATGATAGGAGGCCAGCTTTTTTTCCAGCTCGGCCAACTCCTCTCCCGCCTCCTTGCCCTGCCTGCCGCCGGGACCCGCCTCACGGCGCAGGGCCATGGCCCGCTCACTGAGGTGATGGATCTTGGCCCGCAAAGACCGGTCGCGGGAAATCAACTCCGGGTCGTACCCCATAAGCACCTTGGTCTGGGTGCGCAGCCCGCCGCCCAGGGCCTCCCCCACATAGACCGCCCCCCGGGAGGCCACCGTGCCGCCCACCAGCCGCTCCTTCACCGCCAGCTTGGCCCCCACGTACAGGTTGCACAGCATGCTCGAGGTATCCACCAGGAGGTTGCCGGCCGCATGCAGTTCGGCCTTCTCGCAAAATTTGGTGCGTAGATTGGCCCCGGCCCGGATCACCGCGTCGTCCGAGCCCTTGATCCCGGCCTCGGCCACCACGGACTCCGTGGCCCGGATCCTGGCCCCCTCCACCAGCCCCTTGACGACCACGTTGCGCCCCACCACCTCGAACCCGGCCCGCACCGCGCCCTCGATCAGCACGTCGCCCACGAACACGATGTTTCCGGTGTGGAAATCCACATCGCACGGCACCACCAGATTGCGGCGCACGGTGATCCGGCCGTTGTCAAAAGACACGTATCCATTGACCGTGGCCACCAGCCGGTCGGGATTGGCCGGGTCCGGCGTGCAGCCAAGGCCGTAGGGAAAGACCTTTTCGGCATAGAAGGCGCGGGGATCGGCATCCGGCGGGGCGTCGGCCGCATCGAGCCATACGGCCAGGGTCTCCCCGGCCATCACGTTTTGCACGTATCCCAGATTGTACAGATCGACGGTGCCGTCCTGCCGCCTCTTGGGCGTGAGCTTGCGCCGGTCCAGCCCGGGATCGAAGGAAAACTTCAAGTAGTATCGCATGATGGGGATCACGCCTTTGGCATTTCCGGCACGTCCTCGCACGGCGAACGAAAACGGCGTACGCCGCGCGCCATAAGACAGGAACCGCGTTTCCGCCTTATTGGGTTCTTATCCGGCCCGGGAAAAATGCACAAGACACAACATCTTGCCTGATCGCTTTGCCCCAGCGGATGCAGGGGGGCGGGGCGTTTGACTTTGCACAGCAAATAGAGTGAACTTCTTCGTGCCGGGAGCGCCGTCCCGGCCCCGCCCTTTGGGCGTCAGCCGCGCCACGACCCATCCTGGTGGAGACCGCCATGAAAAAATATCTGGCCCTATTGGCCATGTTGAGCGTCATCTGTTTCTCCCATGTCGCCCTGGGACAGCAGCAAGGCGCTCCGAACATCAAGGAAAGCACCAACTACTTCACCCACTATTTCAATGAGTCCATTGTACAAAGCATCCAGATTCAGGAGCTTTACAAATCGGACCGTATCGACGGACAGGGCGTCATTTTCTATACGGACCTGAACAACCGCCTGGAAAAAACCCTGGCCCTGGTCCTGAACCTGCGCGACCTGTACTATCTCTACGGCAAGACCACCTACTGCTTCACCAAGGATGAACGCAAGTACCTCCTGGACCGCATCGCCAGCATAAGCGACATGCTTGGAAAAATCGCCGCCATCGATTTCGACATCAACCCTGCTGGCGACGAGAAGGATCTTCGCGCCAAGGAAAGCGAGGCCATCGCCGCGTTCCGCAGCCGCGTGGAGCGGCTTGTGGCCTTTATTGAAACCTCCCTGCACATCTTCAAGTAGGGCGCCGCCACTTTTTGTCGCCGCCCGTTTCCGCCCCCATGCGGCATGCCGGAGCCGACCATGCCCCAAAGCCCCATGCCCGACGCCGACGCCCCCCCCTGCCGTGCGCCTGACCGCCAATCGGCTGTCGTGGCCCACATCGCCCGCCGGGCCGTGACCATGGTCCCTGGCGCGGCCGCCCTGGACGCCGCCGCCGTCCTCGTCCGGGGCCGGGAGATCCTTGACGTCGGGCCGCGCCGCGCCGTCCTCAAGGGTTTTTCCGGAACCGTCGTCGATCATGGGGACGCCACCCTTTTGCCCGGACTCGTCAACGCCCACTGCCATCTGGAGCTGTCCCACCTGCGCGGGGCCATCCCCCCCGGACTCGGATTCGCCGGATGGGTGCGCCGCCTTTTGACCCTGCCCATGGCCGGGTTCGATGACGCGGCGGCCCGGACGGCGGCCCGGGAAATGGCTGACGTCGGCGTCTGCGCCGTGGCCGACATCGCCACCCGCCACCCCGGAAAGACCGCCCGGGCGCTTGCAGCCGCGGGCCTCACAGGCACGGTCTTTTTCGAGGCCTTCGGCTACTCCTCGCCCGCCCGGCCCGAACCGGACTGGCCCGCCGACCTTGCGGGCCGCCCGGACAGCACGGACGGCCCGAACCATTCCCTGGCCGGGCATGCCCTGTACTCCACCCATCCCGACCGCCTGCGCGCGGCCAAGGCCTGGACCACGCGCCAGGGCCTTCCTTTTTCCCTGCATCTGGCCGAGCATGCGGGCGAAACGGCGCTTTTGGCCGACGGGTCCGGGGAATTCGCCGAGCTCTTGCGCGCCCGGATTCTGCCGCCCGACTATTCCCCTCCCGGCCGCTCCCCCGTGGCCCAGGCCGACGCCCTTGGGCTTTTGGACGCGCGCACCCTGGCCGTGCATGTGGTGCATGTGGACGGCGCCGACATCCGCATCCTGGCCAAGAGCGGCTGCACGGCCTGCCTGTGCCCGCGCAGCAACGCCTATATCGGCGTTGGCGCGGCCCCGCTTCACGCCCTGGCCGCCGCCGGAATTCCCCTGTGCCTGGGCACGGACAGCCTGGCCTCGAACACCGACCTTGACCTCTGGAATGAAGTCCGCTATCTGCTTGAGCATAGTGATAGGTTTTCATTGGCCGCCGCCCTGGCGGCCGTGACGACGATCCCGGCCCGGCTGCTTGGACGGGAGAACTCCATGGGAATGCTTGCGCCGGGCATGCGTTCCGGACTGACCCTTCTCCCCGGCGATCTGGAAAACGCGTAAAAAAACTTCCGCGTGAAAAATTTCACTTTCTCCCTAAAAACTGGCTTTCAGGGGCTTGGTATTCTGTGCGCCCTCATGTATAGGTTCCGTGCGTGAAGATTTTCCACGCCCGCGTCGACAGGAAAACCCCCGGTCGGCACGTCGAATGAACGAAAAAAATCCATTGTAAGGAGGCATTACATGTCCAAGCTGGTTCCGCCGCATGGAGGCAAAGGTCTCGTTATCAAACTGCTCGAAGGCGCCGCCAAGGAAGCCGAACTGAAGAAGGCCGCCGGCCTGAAGAAGATCGAGATCACCGCCCAGGAAAAGGGCGACCTGATCATGATCGGCATCGGTGGTTTCTCGCCCCTGGGCGGCTTCATGACCAAGGCCGACTGGAAGAGCGTGTGCGAGAAGATGACCCTGGCCGACGGCACCTTCTGGCCGGTTCCGGTCGTTTTGGCCGTGACCACGGAAGAAGCCGCCGGGATCAAAGAAGGCCAGGAGATCACCCTTGAGCGCAAGGGCGAAGTCTTCGCCACCATGAAGGTCACCGAGAAGTTCGAGCTGTCCGCCGCCGAGAAAAAGACCGAGTGCGAGCTGGTCTACAAGGGCGCCGGCGACGACTCTGCCGACGACAAGTTCTGGAAGATCGCCGAGGCCGAGCATCCCGGCGTGAAGATGGTCATGGAGCGCAAGGCCGTGTGCCTGGCCGGCCCGGTCAACGTGTTGTCCGAGGGCGAGTACCCGACCAAGTACAAGGGCGTGTACCTGCGTCCGGCCGAGACCCGCAAGATCTTCGACGAGAAGGGCTGGAAGAACGTGGCCGCCCTGCAGCTGCGCAACCCCATGCACCGCTCCCACGAGTTTCTGTGCAAGATCGCCGTGGAAGTCTGCGACGGCGTCATCATCCACTCCCTGATCGGCAACCTGAAGCCGGGCGACATTCCGGCCGAAGTGCGCGTTGAGTGCATCGACACCCTGGTGAAGGGCTACTTCGTCGAGAAGCACGTGGTCCAGGGCGGCTACCCCCTTGACATGCGCTACGCCGGACCCCGCGAAGGCCTGCTGCACGCCACCTTCCGCCAGAACTACGGCGTCAACAAGATGATCATCGGCCGTGACCATGCCGGCGTCGGCGACTTCTACGGCATGTTCGAGGCTCAGGAGATCTTTGACCGCATCCCGTACAAAGACGACGAGAAGGCCGATCCGGGCAAAAAGCTCCTGTGCGAGCCGCTCAAGATCGACTGGACCTTCTACTGCTTCAAGTGCGACGGCATGGCCTCCCTGCGCACCTGCCCGCACAGCAAGGATGACCGCGTCATCCTGTCCGGCACCAAGCTGCGCAAGATGCTGTCCGAGGGTGGCGACATCCCGGATCACTTCGGCCGCGACGAGGTTCTGGTCATCCTGCGCAAGTACTACGAGGGTCTGACCGAGAAGGTCGAGATCAAGATGCAGGGCGCCGCCAGCGGTGATGCCCTGAAGTAAGTCCGCCTCGGCTGCAAAGCCGCTGCGTGATACGGTTTCATGAGGGGGAGGCGTTTCGCCTCCCCCTTTTTTTGGCCGTCCCCCGCCCCCGGCCCCTGCGACGTGCCGACCCATGTTTCGCAGCGTCACCATTGACAATTTAGGAAAACCGGGGCATGGTTTCAAATCCTGCACGACGCCTGGAAAACTTGTAGCGACAAGCTTTTTTTCCGCGTGTTCGCAATGGCGGCGTTTTTTTCAGTGCAGATTTCGACACGGTCGCGCGTCCCGGGCATGTCCCTGGGGCGCCGCCCCGACACCGGCGCGGCCAGATAACCGGCGGGCGCCCAGGGACGGTTCAGGCATGGCATTGATCGAATTTCACGACGTCCATAAATGGTACGGCGACTTCCACGTCCTCAAGGGCATCAGCGAATCCGTGGAGCTGGGCGAGGTGTTGGTCATCTGCGGTCCCTCCGGATCGGGGAAATCCACGCTTATCCGGTGCGTGAACCGGCTTGAGGAATACCAGAAGGGCCACATCTTAATCGACGGCAAGGACATCCACGGCGACGACATCGACGTCAACGACCTGCGCTCGCACATCGGCATCGTCTTCCAGCAGTTCAACCTCTACCCCCATCTGTCCGTCTTAAAAAACATCACCCTGGCCCCCATGAAGGTCAAAAAGGTCGCCAAGGCCGAGGCCGAGGCTGCGGCCATGGTCCTGCTCGAACGGGTGGGCATCCACCAGCAGGCCCACAAATACCCGGCCGAGCTATCCGGAGGCCAGCAGCAGCGCGTGGCCATCGCCCGGGCGCTGGCCATGAAGCCCCGCATCATGCTTTTTGACGAGCCCACCTCGGCCCTTGATCCGGAAATGATCAACGAGGTCTTAAACGTCATGAAGGATCTGGCCCGGGAGGGCATGACCATGCTGTGCGTCACCCACGAGATGGGCTTCGCCCGCGAGGTGGCCGACCGGGTGGTGTTCATGGACTTCGGCGAGATACTGGAGCAGGCCCCGCCCCAGGAGTTTTTCAGCAACCCCCGCCACGAGCGGACCAAGCTGTTCCTGAAGGAAATTTTGTAGCGCATCCGCGCACGGCGCCCACATCTTTCACCCCAACCCAAGGAGGCATCTCATGCGCAAAGTGGCACTGTTACTCGTCATCGCCGCCCTCGTGGCCCTGGCCGCCACCCCGGCCCTGGCCGGCAAACTCGACGACATCAAGGCCCGCGGCACGCTCATCGCCGGGGTCAAGGACTCCCAGCCGCCGTTCGGTTTCGTGGACGAGCAGACCAAGCAGATCGTGGGCTTTGAGATCGACATCTGCAAGGCCCTGGCCGACAAGCTGGGCGTGAAGCTGGAAACCAAGCCCGTGACCTCCTCCACCCGCATCCCCATGCTCACCCAGGGCGCCATTGATCTGGTGGCCGCCACCATGACCCACAAAAAGGACCGCGAGGACCAGATCGACTTCTCCGTCACCTACTTCATGACCGGCCAGAAGCTGCTCGTGAAAAAGGATGGCGGCATCAAGGGCGTCAAGGATCTGGCTGGCAAGAAGGTCGGTTCGGTGAAGGGCTCCACCTCCGAGCAGAACGTGAAGAAGGCCCAGCCCGAGTGCACGGTCATCTCGTTTGAGACCTATCCCGAGGCGTTTTTGGCCCTCAAGCAGGGCAAGGTCGAGGCCGTGACCACCGACGAAAGCATCCTGGTCGGCCTGCAAAACAGCGACGACAAGCCCGCCGACTTCGCCATCGTGGGCGAGTACATCTCCCCCGAGCCCTACGGCCTGGGCCTGGCCGAAAACGACTCCGACTTCCGCGACTTCGTCAACGTGACCCTGATGGACCTGTGGACCACGGGCGAATTCAAGAAGATCTACGAGAAGTGGTTCGGCAAGGACACCAAGTTCTACATCCCCCTGGAATGGACCATGGAAGTGTGGCCCTAGGCCAGCGTTTCTCCCTCCCGCCGGGCTCGCCCGGCGGGAGGGCTGTCGCGTAGGCGCGGTTTTGCGCCATGGCCCGGAACCTCCCGGGACATGCCCCGAAACCGCTTTCGCTGCGGCGACCCCATAGGCAACCGGTATTTCGGCCGCGTCCGCGGCGGCCCAGTGGAGAGGCGTGATTGAGCTACACCGTTGATTTTGCAAAAGTCCTTTCCGACCCCTACGGCGAATGGATCATGCAGGGCCTTGGCGTCACCCTGCAAATCTCTGCGGTATCCATCGTCTTTTCCCTGCTCCTGGGCACGATCATCGCCGTCTTCCGGCTGTCCCGGGTCAAACCCCTGGTCTGGTTCAGCCTGGCGTTTACGGAGTTTTTCCGAAACACCCCGCTTCTGGTGCAGATATTTTTCTGGTATTTCGGCTCCTACGCCATCCTGCCCGACGTGGTGAACAAGTGGCTCTACAAGCAGGACTTCGAATTCGCCGCCGGGGTCATCGCTCTGACCGTCTACACCTCGGCCTTTATCGCCGAAGAGATCCGTTCCGGGGTCTTCGCCATCCCAAAAACCCAGCTTGAGGCCTCCCGGGCCTGCGGCCTGTCCTTTCTCCAGGCCATGGGCTACGTCATCCTGCCCCAGGCCTTTCGCATCGTCATCCCGCCGCTGATCTCCCAGTTCCTCAATCTCATCAAGAACTCATCCCTGGTCATGACCATCGGCGTCATGGACCTGACCTACATGGCCCGGCAGATCGAGGCCCATACCTTCCACGGCTTCGAGGCCTTCACCGTGGCCACCGGCATCTATCTGACCATCTCGCTTGTCATCTCCTACTCCATCACCCTCTACAACAAGCGGGTTCTTCGAACCACGTCGCATTAGCGGAGCAGATACGGTGCACTGGAACGTCATCGCAAACAATTTCAACTATTTTCTGATAGGCGCCTATCCCGAAGGCCCGCTCGGCGGGCTGGCCATGAGCATCCTTCTGGCCCTGGGCGGCATCTTCGGGGCCTTCTGGCTGGGGCTTCTCATCGGGCTGATGCGCATGTCCAAAAGCCGCACCGCCCGGAATTTCGCCCTAGTCTACACCGAGATCATCCGGGGCACCCCGCTGCTCATGGTCATCTTCTGGTTCTATTTTCTGGCCCCCATCGCCTTCGGGCATACCCTGCCCGAGGCCGAGAGCGCGCTTATCGCGCTTATCGTCTTCACCAGCGCCTACATCGCCGAGATCGTGCGGGCCGGGGTCGAGTCACTGCCCAAGGGCCAGACCGAGGCCGCCCGGGGCACAGGCCTTTCCCGCTACCAGGCCTTAAGCTACGTCATCCTGCCCCAGGCCCTATTCAACATGATCCCGTCGTTTGTGAACCAGTTCGTGTCGCTCACCAAAGACACCTCCCTGGCCTTCATCATCGGCGTCAACGAGCTGACCAAGGCCGCCACCCAGGTCAATAACCGCACCCTGAACGCGCCCACGGAAATATTCATCACCATCGCCGTGCTCTACTTCATCATCTGCTACGTCCTGACCGCCCTCTCCCGCCGCCTGGAAAAACGCATCAACCGCTATCAGGCCCGCGACCGGTAAATATCGCGCGCCAGACGCAGACGAGGGAGAAACTTTTTAAAAAATGTTTCCCCCCTCGACTCCCCTTCAATAATTTTGACACGCCTCGCGTCCGCGCCCGGGAGACCGCATCTTCCGCAGTCCCCCGGGCGGAGTTCGGAGCGGAAAGCCCCGACGGTTACGTGAGCGTGTCTGGCAGGTGGGCCAGCATGTTGCGGCAGTCGGTATGCGCGCGCAGAGTTTCCAGGATGACAGGATGATGGGCGGCCAGGATGTCCGGATACGAGACCTCGCCGAGGTGCGGCCGCACGGGGAAGGCGAGTTGCTCCCGCAGCGGGTCGGCGGCATGGAATTGGGCGTTTCGGCCGTTGGTGTTGCCCCGGGCGTCGAGACGCACCCAGGCCCCATGGCCGGGAAGGAAGACAGCGTTTACGGCATGGATGCAGTGCCCGCGCGAGGCATCGGCGTCGTCCAGGGTCAGGCGCTGGTAGCAATAACCTGCGGGAATCCCTGCCGACCGCACAAGCGCCGCCAGGAGCATGGTCTTGGCATAACAGATGCCCTCGCCCAAAGCCAGGACCTCCGGCGCGGAGCGGGTGACGCGGCGGCTGCCGATGTCCGCCGAATGATGGATGCGGTCCCGCACGAAGATGAAAGCCGCCAGGATGCGCTCCTCCTCGCTGCTGCACCCGGCGAAGAGCCCTTCGGCCGAGCGCCGGATGTGCGGATCGTCGAGCCGCAACGTCTCGTCGTCCGCCAGATAGTCGTTTCTGTCGGTGCTTTGCGGCACGAGGTTCACGCTTTCTCCTCCTTTTTGCCGTTCGCCCCATAATGGGCCCAGGATTCGCCCTGGCGGCCTCCATCACGGGCGACGACCCATCCCCGTTATTTACGAGAAAATCCCTTTGGGGGCGTCCTGGCGGACCGTGATTTCCCCTGAACCATGCCGACCGGGAACGGCCGACCCCGGCGCCTAGGCCCGGTCGATCCCCAACCGGTCGCCGTAGGCGTCCAGGAAAGGCGCGATGCCCGGCCGATAGTCGGGATTATGGGTCTCGAAGGTGACGGAGGGAGCAAGTCCCCGGGAGGACAGGGCGGCGAGGACCGTCGGCCAGGGAATGGTCCCGGTCCCCGGGGCCAGGTGTTGGTCGAACGTCCCGTCGTTGTCGTGCAGGTGCAGGTGCGTCAGGACCGGCGCCAGGGTCTCGACCCATATATCGAGATTTCCCAGGCGGCAGCCCCCTGCAAAGCTATGCCAGTGCCCCACATCGAAGCAGACGCCGATGCGCCCGGCATGCTCCGGCAGGCGCTGGCGCAGGGCCTGGGCCATCCCGGCCACGGTGGCCGGATCGGTTTCGTGGACGTTCTCCAGGTGCAGGGGCGGGTGGTCCGGCCAGGATTCGAGCACGTCGGCCCAGGTATCGGCGGCGCGTTCCCGCCAGTCCGGATAGGACCGGATGTAGAGAAAGCGCTCGTAGGCCACATGCCCCACCAGATGCGACGGCCGGTAGATCCGGGCCATCTCCACGGCCCGCAGAAGCCGCGTTTTCGTGGCCTCGCGGATAAGCGGATCGACGGCCCCGGGCTGGAGGTCGAAAAAGGGCAGATGCAGCGCCGCCGTGACCCCGGCCCCGGCTATGGCGTCTTGGATGCGGCGATGCCAGGCCGCATTCGTCGCGTCCATGAGCACCGGATCGAGCCCCAGTTCCGGATGCAGACCCTGGCTGAGAAATGCGTCAAGGCGCCGCTGGTCGTCGCGGACGGCGCGCAGGGACAGACTGACGTGATAGGGGGCGGCTGTCATGAGCTGGCCGGGACCTTCCCCGAACGACTGGGCGGCTAGGGCCGGTCGAAGGGAGAGATGGCGGTGTAGATGGTTTTTCCGGCGGGATCGACGATGCTGATCTTCACGCCGTAAATGTCCGCCGCGACCACGCCCTGGGGCAGGGGACCTTGCACGGCAACCTGCTTGAAGCGCTGGATCTGGAAGGTGAGTTCGTCCTTGTCGGGCTTTATGTGATGCAGGGCGCCGTCGTTGGACAGGACGTACAGATCGGCCTTCCCGGCCAGCGCGGTCTGAGGGGAAAGGTTGCTTAAGTCGAAGCCGACCACGAGCTTGTTGTTCTCGATTTTGGCCTTGAAGTTGTCCACCCCGGCCTGGTTGATATCCACCCGGTCGAAAATCTTACGCAGGTCGATCTTCGCCGCAGCGGGTTCGGCCTTGTCCGGCGTTGCGGGCGCGGCCGATGCGTCCGGCATGGCGGGTTTCCACCAGGCGGCGGCGTCGGGATTGTAAAAGGCGATCAGGGTTTGCAGGTCCGTGGGGTCTTTGGCGCGCAGGATGGCCTCAATCTCGTCCAGGCGTTTGAGGCGGTCTCCGGCCTCGGTCACCGCCTTCCTGGCGTTTTGGGCGGCCTGCTCCGATTCGGCCACGATGCCCCGGTAGTACACCGCGCCCGCAGCGAAAATCCCGGCCGCCAGGGCCAGAAAGCCCACGGCCCACAGGCCGGATTTGATCCAGAAGGGACTCACGCGCATGCGGCTGACGCCGGCGTCGTCACGCATGATGAGGATGCTGATTTTTCCGCCGGACGCCATATCAGGTACTCCTTGGGGAACGCCGGGCGGGCTGTGCGCGCCGCACGCCGCACAGTGGTCCGGCTGCCGACAGACGGTCGGTGCGCCGCATTACATGGCGCTCCACTGCTCGTCGACGATGATGATCCGGGGACCGGCCTTGATCAGGACCATTTTCTTGAGGCCCTTGTCCACGAAGCCGTCCTTGCTGGCGTAATGCTGGACGAATTCCACCCGCCACCCGTTTTTGCGCTCGGTGACGCGCATATCTTCCATGTGGACGCTTTTGGGCGGCCGTTCGGCCCACAGGCCCACCTTGTGCTCCCGGATGGCGGACAGTCCCCGTCGGTCGCCCTGGGCTGCCCGATCGCCGTAGAAGCCCATGTAGGCGTCCAGGTCGCCGCGTTCCCAGGCCTTGCGCCAGTCGTCCAAAAAGGCCTCCACCTGCCCCTTGCCCGCCGGGACGGAGGCGTCGGTCAGGATCTTGTCCTGGGGCTTATCCAGGGGCTTATCCGGAACCATGGCCACCACGATCTCCTGCACCGGCGGCTCCACCGTGGGGATGGTGGCCGGGAGGGAGACCGCCGCAGCGGGCGCAGCCGAAGCCGGGGCGGGTTTGGCCGCCTGGGCCTGGGGCCGGGAGGGGAAAAGGGACGCCGGACGGGGGGCGGCGGCCGCCGCCAGCAGGGGATGGTCGGCGACGATGGGGGCCGCAGGCGCTGGCGGTGTGGCCGGGACAGGCGCGGCCTGGGCGCTCTGGGCGGCCTGGGTCGCCTGATCGGCGGCGGCGATCTGCCGCCCGGCCTGGGCGGGGCTGGCGGGCAGGGCCTGCGGCGCGGCGACGGCCGCCGGGGGCGGACCGGACGGGGCATAGGCCGTCTGGCGGGCGTCGGTGGCCGTGGCGAGGTCTTCCTCGCTGGTCTTGTCCAGAACCGGGGTCTCGCGTTCGCGTTCGCGGATGTCCGCCGCAGCCAGCACCACCTGCCCGGGTTTGACGTATTTGCCGGCCAGGGTGGGCTCCATCTGTTCGAACTCCATCCCCACCACGGCCCATTTGTTCTTGTCGTTTTTCTGCCAGTACAGGCGCTTGACGCCCTGGGAAATAAGCGACGGCGACCGGTAGAACTGGATGAAATAGGTGACCCAGTAGTCCGGCCCGGCCACGGCCTGCACATCCTCCACCGCCACCAGGATCCAGGGCAGTTTCCGGAAAAGGCCCTCTTTCTGGGCGCGAAAGGCGGAAAACGGCTGGCCCTGGGAGATGGCGAACTTCTGCGGATCGTGGGCTTCGAAGAAGGCCTCGGACCGAGATTCCCAGGCCTTGGCCCAGGCATGGGTGGCGGCCACCACCTCGTCGGCCTCGCGGGCCAGGGTCTCGGGGGACTTGTCCAACTGGATGCGGTCGCCGATGACCACGGGCATGCGCAGTTCAAGCTGGTTGGACAGATTGCGGATGTCCGGGGTGTTTAGGGCTACGCAGCCCTTGGTCTCATAGGGGGTGATGGTGTTGCCCCGGCCGTGGATCCAGATGCCGTGGCCGGTCTTGCCCTTGATGACGTCCACGGGGTTGGGAAAATTGAGCGGATAGGCCAGATCGCCGTACTGCTCCCAATCCAGGCCGCCATCCAGGCGCGAGGTGATGAAATAGACCCCCTCGGGGGTGCGCAGATCGCCCTCTTTGGCCTTGTCGCCAAGGAGCAGCCCGGTGGTGCAGGGCAGCTTCTCCACCAACCGCAAGGGGCTTTTGCGCTCGAACAAAAAAAAGGTCTGGGAATTTTTGTCGATGGCCACGAACCGCTTGGGGCCCTTGTCCGAATCAATAAGGGGGGCCTGCCAGCCCTCGCCCCACGCGGTGGCGCACAAAAGGCTCAGCCCGAGCAGTATGGCCCAAACGACACTCCGCATCATTTCGCCTCGCGCGGCGCGCTCCCCGTGGCTACCAGTTCGCGCCGGGTGAAGATGGCGCGCAGCGTAAAGCCGCGACCGGCCAGCGTGTCCGCGCCGCCTTCCTCGCGGTCCAAAACGCTGTACACCCCGGCCACCACGAGCCCCGCGTCCGTGACCCGGTCGATGACCTTCAAAAGCGTGCCGCCTGTGGTCACCACGTCTTCCAAAAGGGCCACCCGGTCGCCGGGCCGGAAGTTGGCCATGCCTTCGAGATACTGATTGGTGCCGTGGCCCTTGGGGTTTTTGCGCACGATAAATCCCGGCAGCGGCCGCCCCCGCATCTGGGACACCACAGACACCGCCGTCACCAGCGGGTCCGCCCCGAGCGTCATGCCGCCGACCCCGGCCAGATCCTCGTCAAGCATCTCAAAAAACAGATTCCCAAGCAGATACGCGCCCTCGGGATGCAGCGCCGTCTGCTTGCAATCGAAGTAATAGTCGCTTTTTTTGCCCGAGGTGAGAACCACCTCGCCTTCGATGTAGGATTTCTCCAGAAGCAACTGCGCCAGTCTACGCTTCATGGTCATGACCGGATGTCCCTTGTGAAACGGTCCGCGAACCCAGCCCCTGCCCGCTTCTCCGCTTCACCCTTATAAAAGTCCCTTGGGTTTGAAAAGCTCTTTCCTCACCAATTCCTTACCGGATCACATGGAAATTGCGGGGTCGCCGCCCCGCCCGGGTGGACATGGTCCCCTGTCTCCGGCTGCATCGCCTCGCGGCAAGGGCGCTTGGCGAAACATCCGGCGAGGCTTACTCCGCCGGTTTGTCGCCGAACACCCGGGCGAAAACCGTGTCCTCGTGGCGCAGATAATAGGCCGGGTTGAAGAGGTCCGAAAGGGCCGCATGGTCGAGAATGGGCGCAATTTCGGGGTCCTCGCGCACGGCGTCGGGAAACTGGGTCTTGTCGTTCCAGCAGCGCATGGCGATACGCTGCACGAGTTCGTAGGCCTTCTGGCGGTCCATGCCCTTTTCAATCAAGGCCAGCAGGATGCGCTGGGAATAAAACAGGCCGAAAGAGGCCTCCATGTTGCGGCGCATGGCGTCGGATTTGACCACCAGGCGCGACAGGATGCCCGTCAGCCTGGCCAGCATGTAGTCCGCCAAGATGGTGGAATCGGGCATGATCACCCGCTCCACCGAGGAATGCGAGATGTCGCGCTCGTGCCAAAGGGCCATGTTCTCCATGGCCGCCAGGGAATTGGAGCGCAACAGCCGGGACAGCCCGGTCAGGTTCTCGGCGGAGATGGGATTTTTCTTGTGGGGCATGGCCGAAGAGCCTTTCTGGCCCTTGCCGAAGCCCTCCTCCACCTCCATCACCTCGGTGCGTTGCAGGTGCCGAAGCTCCACGCACAGCCGCTCCACCCCGCCGCCCAAAAGCGCCAGGGCCGTGAAAAAGGCCGCGTGCCGGTCGCGCTGCACGATCTGGGTGGAGATGGGGTCCGTGGCCAGCCCCAGCCTGGCGCAGGCCCGGCGCTCCACCTCGGGGTCCAGGTGGGCGTAGCCGCCCACGGCCCCGGAAATCTTGCCCACGCGCACCCCTTCCACGGCGGCCGCCACGCGCTCCCGGTGCCGGGCGAACTCGGCGTAAAACCCGGCCAGCTTATAGCCGAAACTGGTGGGCTCGGCGTGGATGCCGTGGGTGCGGCCCATCATGAGCAGGCCCTTGTAGCGCCGGGCCATGTCCCGCAGCACGTCCAAAAGGCCGTCGACCCCGCGCAGGATGAGATTCCCGGCCCGGGTCAAAAGCACCCCGTTGGCGGTGTCCACGATGTCCGAGGAGGTGCAGCCCAGGTGGATGAAACGCGCGGCCGGGCCCACCTTCTCCTCCACTGCGGTCAAAAAGGCGATGACGTCGTGACGGGTGATCTCCTCGATCTCAAGGATGCGCTGCACGTCGAAATCGGCGGCGCCCCGGATGTGCTCCATGTCCGCCGGGGGGATCACCCCCAGCTCACACCAGGCCTCGCACACGGCCAGCTCCACCTCGAGCCAGACGCGAAACCGGTTTTCCTGGGTCCACAAGGCGCCCATCTCCGGGCGTGCATAACGGTCGATCATGGCGCGGCATCCCCCTTTGGCGCGGCGTTTTCCGGTCGCATGGGGCAGGTCTTCAGGGCTTTCTTCCGGCCTTTCCCGAAGCGGCCTTTTTTTTGGGCGCAGGCGGCGCGGACGGATTGGTCGCCAGGCTTGGCACATCAACGGGTTTGCATGAGGGCTTTTTGTTTTTGCCGCTGTACTTGTTGACAACCTCGGGCTTGCGGTCGGCGTAATCCGTGGCGTACCAGCCGGAACCCTTCAGAATGAAGGCCGATCCGGACACCACGCGGGGGGATTCGGCCCCGCACTGCGGACAGGTCAGGGTCTTTTCCTCGTAGCCCCGCTGCCACTCCTCGAACTGGAGGTCGCAACGGGGACACCGATATTCATAGATGGGCATGGGGCTTTCCTCCGGGATGCAAGGAGGCGCGCGGCCTGTGTCCGCAATGACGGACGATGGCCGCGACCGCGCACGGACCAGGCAATGGGGGCCGGATCCGCCGCGTGTGCGCGCCTTGCGGGGCGTGCCTGGGGCATGTACGCCCTGCGCAGGTCAGAAACAGGCTGCATCGCGGAAGGCTCTGTCCGAAACGGACGCGGGCCCGCGTGCGCTCGGCCCTGCGCCGTGCCTGTGACCGGCACGCCCGCACAGCCACGAAAAGATACGACGACAAAACAAGTCCGCACAACGGCTTAGGCTACATCGTGCGGACGCGGGGCTAGGACTTCTTGGCGGCCTTGGCTTCCCTGATGCGTTCCTTGAGCCGATCCTGGCGGCGGCGGCGGCGGCGGTCGAGTTCCTTCTTGCGTTCATGCCGTTTGTGACGGGCCATATGTCGTCCTCCTTGATGTGTATCGCGCGTGATTTGGAACCAGAGAAAATATTATTTTTTTTTACGTTTGTCCAGACGCCCCGCCGCCCCTATTCCGAGACGATGCGCTCCTGGGCCTCGGTCAGGGTGAACTCGCCCTTCTCGATCCATTCCTTGAGCGTCTGCGCCACTTCCAGCGACATGGTCAGGCTGGTCAGAGGCACGGTGGCCGTGGGCGTTCCGTTTATCACCGCCCGGCCGGACAGAAGCTCCGCGTAGCTGACATGCCCAAGCACGCGCGGGATGCCCTGGGGATAGTCGTGGCCGTAGTCCTTGACCGGCATGAGGATGTCGGCGTCGGACACGCCGGTGAAAAAGGCCATCTCCTCGTTGAGGATGGGGATGGGGATGCCCACGCCCACAGCCAGGGAACAGCCGTAGCCCATGATGCTCACCCCGCGCACGAACCGGGGGTTCATGCCCTTCATGTCGCCCCTGACCATGAGCGTCCCGGCGGCGGACAGGGGAATGCCGCGTTCGGTGCGTTTGGGCTTTTGATCATGCTGGGTCCCGGCCCCGAGCACGTAGCCCACGCCGCCGCCCAGAAAAATCCGTGTGCCCAGGCCGATGGTCCGGAAATAGGGGTCGTTGAAAAGGGGGCTTAGCGACCCGGCTGTGGCGAAATTGGCGTTTTTGGCCCCGGGTTTGAGCGGCCCCATATAGGTGTAGATGAGGCGGCTGGTCAGGTTCACCGCCACATTGTAGCTTTGGTAGCAATTGCGCGGATTAAGCAGCATGGCGGTTTTTAGCGACGCCAGGGTGATGTCTTTTTCCAGAAACTCGCGCGGATAACAGTCCGTGACGTAGGATTCGCACCACAGGCGCACCGACTTGCCGCGCAATAAATCCTCGATGACGTGCCCCCCGCCGTACTTGAACGTGCCGGGATAGACCTTGTTTAAGGGATCGTCGCGCCTGGGCTCGGTGCAGCCCAGATAGGCGTCCACGGCGGCCAGCCCGGCATGGCACTGCACGTTGTTTAAGCGGACCTTGGAGGCGCGCATGACCGGCGGCTCCTGGCCGAAGTTGAAAAGCATCCCTGACGAGCACATGGGCGAAAACGTGCCCGTGGTGACCACGTCCACTTCCCGGGCGGCCTTGACCTTGCCCAGGCGCTGGACGATTTCGGTCATCTCCCGGGCCGTGACCACGACGGCCTTGCCCTTGCGAATCCGCTCGTTGATATGTGCGATGGTCTTTGTGACTTCGTGCGCCATGGTGTGCCCGCTTCCTTCATGGTCGGCGATATGCGGCAAAATCACTCCGCAGGGCGCGTATCCTTGCCGATTTCACCTTTCTTGGCAATTTTTTTCTCCCGGGCCTAGCCAGCCGATTTGCCGGGCTTGGCTTATGATGCAAAATCAGGTAGGTTCGGGGCGGAGTGCGAGGGGAGGGAGGGTTTCCTTTTTTTTCTATTTAACCCCCTTGTTTTCTACTTCTTTTTGCATCCGGTCCACTCCGGAGAATCTACTTTTCACTGGAAAATACGTGCTCAAGGACGCCTTACGTCAGCATCTGTCGCGCGCCTGCCCCGAGCAGGAACTCAAGCGCTGGTTCGATCCCCTTGAAGTCGAGGTGATCGAACCTATTCAGGTTTTTTCCGTGGAATTTCCGCATCCCTATTTCGCCCAGTGGTTCGGACAGAGCGTGCAGGATCTCTTTGAGAAGGAAGTCGGGCGCTTCATGGGTCCGGGATACGTCATGCAATATCATTGCCGCACGACTCCGACCACCGGTGCCAAAGGCGCTCCGTTTAACGACCTCATCAGCCACATAGATTTTCCCTTCGGCCACGGTTTCACCTTTGAAACCTACCACGCCAACGAAAAAAACTTCTTTCCCGTGGCCCTTGCCAAAGAAGTGGCCAAGTCAAACGAGATCAAATACAATCCCTTTATCTTGTGCGGCGCCTCAGGCGCCGGGAAAACACACCTGCTTCGGGCCATGGCCAACCATATCAGCCGTCACCATGACAAGCACAAGATATTTGTCGGCGACGTGGACGACATCGAGAACATCTTCACGGTCAAATTTCCCGGCAAACCGTACGAAGCGCGCAAATTTCTGCAAACCTTCGACTGGCTTTTCGTGGACGATTTCCAATCTGTCCGTAAACATCTGCATCTTCACGAAGAACTTATTCTGCTCTTTAATATGTTTTATGATCGAAAGAAGCAGATGACCTTTTGCAGTTCCGAGCGCATTTCCAGCTTCGATTTCCTTGACCCGACCCTGCGCTCGAGGCTGGAATGGGGCCTGGTGGTGCACCTCAAGGATCCGGATCTGGACGTTCGCGTGGACTATGTGGAGACGTCCAACCGAAAGCGCAAGTTGGGCCTCGACCATGACAAAATTCTGATTCTGGCCAGGCGTTTCGAAAACATCCGCAAACTACGCGGCATCCTGCTCAAAATCGACGCCTACCGGGAGCACATGCAGCGCGACCGGCTCACCGAACCCGAATTTCGGCGCATCATCCGCCAAAGCGATGACCGGCGTGGGGCGAATCTGACCGCCGACCACATCGTGTCCGTGACCGCCTCCCATTTCCAGGTCGAGGTCAAGGACATTCTCGGCGCCAAACGTCATAAAAACCTGGTCCTGGCCAGACAGACGGCCATGACCCTGTGTCGCAGCCTGCTTGGCATGTCCTATCCAGCCCTGGGCAGGTTTTTTGGCGGCAAGGACCACAGCACGGTTTTATATTCCATTAAAAAAATTCAATCTCTTCAGGTTGATAATGAGGATTTGAAAAATATGTTCCAAACGTTGTCGAAAAAATGCCGCCAACTCGGCGCAGCCTGAGATGATGCGGCGTCACGGCGCGTACGGTTCCTTTCCGAACCCTTCTTTCAGCCTTTTTCTTACCTGCTTTTTTAGCTGGTTACCGCCGTTTGGCACATGCGAGCCGCCTCTATGACGATAACGAAGTAAGAATTCTTTTAGGATTTATAAAACCCAAACCTTTTCCGGGACAGGCCACAAAGCCTGAACCTCCAACCGGAGACACGGGTATTTCTCGATCAGGATCGTTTTGACGAAACAAAGGAGACCTCCATGTTTGTGAAAGTCTTTCGCAACGACATCATTGACGGATTGCAAAAATCATCCGCCATTATTCCCGCCAAGACCGGCGCCGCCTTTTTGCGCACCTTATGGCTCGAGGCCAAAAACGGGACCTTGCGAATCTTTTCCACGGATTCAAGCCTCGAATTCACCGGCGAATATAACGCCACTGTCGAGGAGGAAGGGCTTGTCGGCGTCCAGGGCAAAAATTTCCATGAACTCATCCGCAAGCTCCCTTCCGGCGAGATCGGCATGCGCCTGGATGCAGCCTCCGGGAATCTGATCATCACCCAGGGCAGCCGGAAATATAAGCTTCCCACCAGCGACAAAAGCTGGTTTCAAAATTTCTCTCCGTTTCCAGAAACCGGGGCCGTGGTCTGGGCAGGCGATTTTCTCCAGGAGCTCATTGACCGCGTCACCTACTGCATAAGCGACGAGGACACCATGCAGGCCATGGCCTGCATGTATTTAAAGCCTGATTCCGCGGAATCCCGGGTCGAGGTCTGCGGATTAAACGGCCATCAGTTCGCCCTGTCGGCGTTTCTCAATGACGACGTGCACGGCATGCTTCCGGGCGAAGGGATTTTGATCCAGAAAAAGTACGTCTCAGAACTCAAAAAGTGGCTGACGTCAGACGCCATTGAGCTGGCCATCAATCAAAAACGCCTTTTTTTTCGCGGCACCGAGAAGCGTGAGACCTTCAGCCTGCCTTTGAGTTATTACCAATATCCTGATTACAGTTCGTTCGTCTCCAAGCTCTCCGGCGATGATATTTCCGTGCTCTCGATTGATCGGGAGGAATTGTACAGCGCCTTGGATCGGGTCGCCATTTTCAACACCGACACCAATCGTTGCGCCTATTTTATGTTCGAATCCGCCGGGGAATTGTCGCTGCGCAGCCAGGGCCAGGAGTCCGGCGAGGCCAGCGAAATCCTGCCAGCCCAGTATACCGGGTCGTTAAAGCAAATCGCGTTTCCCACCCGGGACATCAGCGATATCCTTGGCCACTTCAATTCCGAGCGGGTGACGTTCACCCTGACTGGAACCGAAGGTCCTTGTGGTATTACCGGTTCGGATGATCCGGATTATCTGGTCATCATCATGCCCATGAAGATCGTCGAAGAGACGTACTATAACGAGGAATACATTTCATGATTCAAAACGGTTCCCAGAATACGTACAACGCGGATAGCATCACTGTCCTGGAAGGTCTTTCCGCAGTCCGGATGCGTCCTGCCATGTACATCGGTTCAACCGATGTGCGCGGCCTGCACCATCTTGTCTATGAGGTCGTCGACAACTCCATCGACGAGTCCATGGCTGGATATTGCGACCGCATCGGCGTCACCATACATCTGGATAATAGCGTCACCATCAGCGACAACGGGCGCGGCATTCCTGTGGACATGCATCCCAAGGAAGGCCGACCAGCCGTCGAAGTGGTCATGACCGTGCTGCACGCTGGCGGCAAGTTCGACAACGCCGCCTACAAGGTCTCCGGGGGGCTGCATGGCGTAGGCGTCTCCGTGGTCAACGCCTTGTCGGAATACCTGGAGGTCACGGTCAAACGCGACGGCAAGCGCTATCAGCAGCGCTACGAGCGCGGCATACCCGTGACGCAGGTGTCGCTTATCGGCGTGTCCGAGTCCACCGGCACAACCATTCGTTTTCGACCGGATGAGGAAATATTTGAAACGGTACAGTTTTCCTACGACATCCTGCGCAAGCGGTTTGAGGAACTGGCCTACTTAAATAGCGGTCTGGAGATCGATTTCCGCGACGACCGCAACCAGCAGCGCGAGACCTTTCATGCGGAAGGTGGTCTGGCCCAATTCGTAAGCGACCTCAATTCCGGCGAGACCGTCATTCACGACATGATCGCCGGAGATGGCGAGATCGACGGCGTCGTGGTGCAGTTCGCCCTGCAGTACAACGCCAAATACAAGGAAGAGGTTCTGACGTTCGCCAACAACATCCGCACCCGGGAAGGCGGTAAGCACCTGGAAGGCTTCCGCACCGCGCTGACCAGGGCCATCAACACCTACATCGAAAAATCAGATCTGGCTAAAAAGTATAAACAAAAGCTCTCTGGCGACGACGTCCGCGAAGGCCTGTCTGCAGTCATCAGCGTCAAACTGCCCATGCCGCAGTTCGAGGGCCAGACCAAGACCAAGCTCGGCAACAGCGAGGTCGCGGGCATCGTCGCCAAGGTGGTCTACGACAATATCAACGTCTTTTTTGAAGAAAATCCCAAAGACGCCAAGGCCATCGTGGAAAAGGCCGTGGACGCCGCCCGGGCCAGGGAGGCGGCCCGCAAGGCCAAGGAGCTGGTGCGGCGCAAGGGAGCGCTTTCCGACCACTCCCTGCCCGGTAAACTGGCCGATTGCCAGAGCAAGATCCCGGCGGAAAGCGAGCTGTACATCGTCGAGGGCGATTCGGCCGGCGGTTCTGCCAAACAGGGCCGCGATCCCCGGTATCAGGCCATATTGCCCCTGCGCGGCAAGATCTTGAACGTGGAAAAAACGCGCATGGACAAGATGCTCGGCAACAAGGAGATTCGCGCCCTGATCACGGCCATGGGTCCTGGTATCGGCGAAGAGGAAAAAGACATCTCCAAGCTGCGCTACCACAAGATCGTGATCATGACCGATGCCGACGTGGACGGGGCGCATATCCGCACCCTGCTGTTGACGTTTTTTTTCCGGCAGTATCCGGAGCTCATCGACAACGGGCACATCTACATCGCCCAGCCCCCCCTGTACCGAGTGCATAAAGGCGACTTCGAACGATTCATCAAGGACGAGGAAGAGCTCTCCAGTTTTCTTCTGGGCCGCATCGGGGAAGACCTGGTGGTCATGGCCGGAGAACGGGAATTTCGCGGTCAGAACCTGATCGACCTCATTACAAACATCCGGCTTTTTGAGACCCGCATCAGCGAGGCCGTGGCCTACGGCATACCTGAATCGCTTTTGCAGGCCATCCTGCGCTTTGAACGACGCATTACCCCGGACGACTTTGCCGACGGATCGGTTCCTTCTGATTTGTCATCCTATCTGGCGACAGTGGGCTACGACATAGTCGTCGAGGTGGAAGAAGAAGAAGATGAAAAGCGGTACTATGTCCTTTTTGAAAATACGAATCGCTCCCGATTCCGTCTGGGCATTGAATTTTTTCATTCCAAGGTCTATCGGCGGGCCTTTGAATCGCGCAAGGAACTGGACGCCATGTGCGCGCCATTTCAGTTCACCCTGCAAAAAAAGGATGAACTGCGACCCATTACAGGTCTGTCGGCCCTGCATACGGCGGTCATGGAAGAGGCCCACAAAGGCGTCAACATCCAGCGCTACAAGGGCCTGGGCGAGATGAACCCGGAACAGTTGTGGAAGACCACCATGAACCCGGAAAACCGGACCTTTCTCAAGGTCCACGTGGACGATTTAAGCGAGGCGAGCGATATTTTTTCCGATCTCATGGGGGAAAAGGTCGAACCGCGTCGGGAATTTATCGAACGAAACGCCCTTAGCGTCCGCGAATTGGATATTTAGTGAATCGCCATTTTTGTGATGGCGTCATCCCAGGCATGTTTTGCAGGAGCCAAGCGTGAGCGAAGTCATAAGCATCGAACAGGAACTCAAGAAGTCCTATCTCGAATATTCCTTGAGCGTCATCATCGGCCGGGCCATCCCGGATGTCCGCGACGGACTCAAGCCCGTGCACCGACGTATTTTATACGCCATGCACGACCTGTCCAACCACTATAACCGGCCCTACAAGAAATCCGCGCGTGTGGTCGGTGACGTCATCGGTAAATACCATCCCCATGGCGATTCCGCCGTCTATGACGCCCTGGTGCGCATGGCTCAGGAATTCTCCATGCGCGACGTGCTGGTGGACGGTCAGGGCAACTTCGGCTCCATCGACGGCGATGCGGCTGCGGCCATGCGGTACACCGAAGTGCGCATGTCGCGGCTGACTGGCGAGTTTCTGGCGGACATCGACAAGGAGACCGTTCCTTTTCGCCCCAACTACGACAACTCGCTGGAAGAACCCGAGGTTTTGCCGACCAAGGTGCCAAACCTGCTTCTCAACGGCTCCTCCGGCATCGCCGTGGGCATGGCCACCAACATCCCGCCGCATAACCTGGGCGAGCTGTGCGATGGCCTCCTTTTCTTGCTCGAGAACCCGCATTGCGATGTCAGGGAACTGATCGCCTTCATCCCTGGACCGGACTTTCCCACCGGCGCCTCCATTCACGGCGGTCGGGGGATTATCGAGGCCTATACCACCGGCCGGGGCAGCATCAAGATTCGGGGCAAGGTGGATATCGAGGAACGCAAAAAAGGCCAGTCCTCCATCGTCATACGCCAGATACCCTATGCCCTGAATAAATCCTCGCTGGTGGAAAAGATCGCGGCCCTGGTCAACGACCGCAGGATCGAGGGCGTGTCCGATCTGCGTGACGAGTCCGACCGGCGCGGCATCCGCGTGGTGCTTGATCTGAAAAAGGGCTTTATCCCGGACATCATCATAAACGCCCTCTACAAGTTCACGCCGCTTGAAACCTCGTTCGGCATGAACATGCTGGTCGTGGCCGGAAATCGTCCGGCGCTTCTCAATTTAAAGCAGATCCTTGTCCATTTTCTCAACCATCGCCGGGAGGTCATCCTCGCCAGGTCGCGCTACGACCTGCGCAAGTCCGAAGAGCGGGCGCACATCCTGGAAGGCCTTAAAATCGCCCTGGACAACATCGATGAGGTCGTGGCCCTGATCAGGGCCTCCAAAACGCCGGCAGAGGCCAAACAGCGCCTGATGGACAGGTTTTCCCTGTCCGAGCGGCAGTCCCAGGCCATCCTGGATATGCGCCTGCAGCGGTTGACCAATCTTGAACGGGAAAAATTGCTGGAAGAATACGCCGAGCTTTTGAAGCTGATTGAATATCTTAAAAGCATCCTGGAAAACGAGGAAGTCCTGCTTGGGGTCATCCGTGACGAGATCACGGAGCTTAAGGCCAGGTTTGCAACGCCCAGGCGCACCCAGATTCTCGAAGACCTGGAGGGCATAGACATCCTTGACCTCATCCCGGACGACGAGGTGGTCATTACCCTGTCGCGGCGGGGATATATCAAGCGCACGCGCATGGATAACTACCAGCAGCAAAAGCGCGGCGGCAAAGGCATCGCCGGAGTCCTGACCGGCATCGACGATTTCGTGCAGTCTTTTTGCACGACGACCAATCATCAATCCTTGCTGCTTTTCACCAACCTTGGACGCATGTTCCTTTTGCCTGTGCATCAGGTGCCGGAAGGCGGCAGAACGGCCAAGGGCGCCCATATCGCCAACCTTCTGCCCCTGGACAAGGAAGAGTTCATCGCCACGGCCATGACGCTGCGTGAATTCAGCCCTGAGCAGTCGTTTTTGTTCGTGACCAAACGCGGCATGGTCAAACGGACCGCTGTGGAATTGTACAAAAATTGCCGCAGCACCGGTCTTATCGCCGTGACCCTGCGTCCTGGCGACGAACTGCTCATCGTCAAGGACATCTCGTCAGACGCCGAGATATTACTGGCGACCAAAAACGGCCTGTCCATTCGCTTTAGGGCTAATGACGTACGGCTCATGGGCCGGGGCGCCTCTGGGGTTCGCGGCGTGGCGCTGCGCGGCGGCGATGAAGTGGCGGCGGGTGTCGTGGTCGAAGGCACGGACCGCATGGAGACGTTGGCCATCTCCGCCAACGGCTACGGCAAACGCACCTCGCTTGAGCATTATCCGCTGCGCAACCGCGGCGGTCTGGGCGTCATCAACATGAAGGTGACCCCGAAAACAGGTCCCGTCATCGGCGCGGTCATGGTCAAACCTGACGATAGTTTGCTGCTTCTGACCTCCGCCAACAAGATCATCCGCTTAAGCGTCTCCGAGATAAGCACGGTGGGACGGGCCACCCAGGGCGTCATGCTGGTGCGCATGGAAGAGGACATCAAGGTCATTGGTTTCGATATTGTGGAAAATTCGGATGTCGTGGACCTGGATGGCTAGGGAATGCGTCGTATCGCCCTATGCCTGTTCCTGCTCGCCTCGTGCAGCTCGCAACCCGATGCGGAGACACTGCTCATACACAGCGCCCGCACCGCCTATATCACAGGGGAAAATCTGACGGCCGAGGATCTATACCAGAAGTACCTTCAGAATTTCCCCCAGGGCGTCAATCGGCTGGAGGCCTGGAATCGCTTATACGACATTCGCGTCAACCTAAGAAATGACAAAAAAGGCGCCGTACCCCTCGTGGACGCTATGCTCATGGAATATGCAACAGATGCGTCCTTGAGGCCTGAGCTTCTCAAAAGGGCAGCCCATATTCACGCTGATTTGCATGAATATGCCGCATCCGCCTCGTTTTGGGTTCAGTACATCGCCTTGCCAGGAATTGATGCAGCAGCACGAAATGACGCGCGTTTGCAAATTTCCAAAATCTATGTGCTCCTGAAACAATTGGACGACAGTCTGCGTACCCTGCGCGAATGTCGCCAAGACCAGGATGCACAGGCATTTTATCTCGAATGTGAACTTGAATCCGCAAACGTTCTTGTCCGCATGGGACAGTATGGCGCGGCTAAGGATGTTCTTGTAAACTTACGCTCACAGGTTCAAGAACGTTCCGTTTTATGGAGCCGGGTGTCCTTTCAACTCGCCGACGTCTATGAGCATGAGCATCAAAATGACAAGGCCCTTGAGATTTTTGCATCGATTCTCGATACGTTTCCGAATCCGCAGGTCGTGAAGACGCGCATCCAAAATCTTAAATAAGAGTTGCAGGACCTCCCGTGCACCCACATTTTCGCTTCCCCTTTTTTCACGGAAAACGTCTGCATCTTGGCGTCACTGGCAGCATCGCCGCGTTTAAGTCGCTGACGCTTTTGCGGCATTTTTTGGAGACCGGCCTAAGCGTCAGCGTGACCCTGACGCAGGCCGCGACCCAGTTCGTCACAGCCTTATCCTTTCAAAGCCTGGGCGCCGATCCCGTCTATGACGCCTTTTTTTCGAAGGCTGAGTCCCCCTTTGACCATCTCGAACCTGCCAGGTCCGCCCAGTGCCAACTTATCGCCCCTGCCACAGCCAATTTTATCTCCAAAATGGCCCGTGGTGCGGCCGATGACCTTCTTTCCTGCCAGGCCCTGGCCTTTGCGAAGCATCAGATCGTGGCGCCGGCCATGAACCCGCTTCTGTGGAACGCCGCCGCGACTAGGGAGAACATCGAAATTCTTTCCAAGCGCGGCGTGGAGGTCCTTGAACCGTGCAGCGGCCACATGGCCTGCGGCGATTCCGGCCAGGGGCGTCTGGCGGACCTTGAAGCCCTGTTTCTTAGCGTCTTGCGGGCCATATCACCGCAGGATCTCGCCGGGCGCTCGGTCCTGGTCTCCCTTGGGCCGACGCACGAATATTTTGACGTGGCCCGCTACTGGTCAAACCCGTCTTCCGGCCTCATGGGGGCGTGCATAGCGCTTGCCGCCTGGCTGCGCGGGGCGCGAGTCCAGGTCGTGCATGGCCCGGTCGAGTGGTATTTCCCTCCCGGCGTCGTGCGCGTTCCCGTGGTCAGCGCGCGCCAGATGCATGACGCCATGAACGACCTTTTCCCAACTCACGATGTGACGTGCATGGTTGCGGCAGTCGCTGATTTTTCACCCGTCCCGCATGGATCGCCAACTAAGAAGGTGAAGCGTGACGTGTCGGGAATGACAACGCCTGACATTCGTTTTGCGCCCAACCCCGATATCCTGGCCTCGCTTGGCGAGCGTAAAACCGCCCAACAATGCCTTATGGGATTTTGCGCGGAAACAGGCGACCTGCGGCCTCTGGCTGAGGAGAAATTGCGTCGCAAGAAATGCGACATCATGGTCGCCAACCCCCTCGGGCAGTCCGGCAGCGGGTTTGCGGCCAGCACCAACGCGGTTTCAGTCCTTGATGCGCATGGTCGGTTCGAAACCTGGCCGGTCCTTCCCAAGCCGGAAGTCGCCTGGAGGTTACTTGATTGGGCGAATCACGTTTAAGCGTCCCTGAGGACCTGCGGGTATGGCACTTCGCAGGCTGGCGGTATGCCTTTGTACAACCGAAGGACATGCCTGAATGTCTTTTGGGGCATGATCCAACCACCTGGCCACACCCATGGCGCGGGTTTTTTCTGAAGGCGCCACCCGGGGCGAAACTCTTTATCACCTATCCTGAACTGGCCTTGGATTTGGCTGGAAACGGCGATCCAGCCAGGGGCGCGTTTTTTCGCAGGTTTCTCAGCCTTTTTCAGGCTCCGAAAGGAACATTTGCATTTTGGCCTTTTGCTCTTTATGAAAAGGAATTAGTTCAACCATATATACAACATTTTCACGAAGCGCTGGGCTTTTTTTCTCCTCGGGTCGTCGCCTGTTTCGGGAATGAAACCCATGCCAAAATCACGAGTATCCTTGCTCAGAACCACAATCCTACGCAAAATAATGCGCAGTTTATTGAATGTCCTAGTTTGGCGGATCTCATATCACAACCAGATACGGCGCTTCGTGAGATTGTTCACATACTGTCCAAGGGATTGACGGATTTGTAATACATGGTAGATTTTCGCGTTGAACGTGTTAAGATGCATACTTTTACTCTTTTTTTCTTAAACCACTATCCAATGGTATAATATCATGAAAATTCTTGTTACAGGCGCTGCAGGCTTCATCGGCTATCATCTGTGCCGCCGTTTTTTGAAAATGGGCCATTCAGTCGTTGGGTTGGACAATCTCAATACCTACTATTCCGTTGAGCTAAAGAAGGATCGATTGGATCGGCTCATGAAATATGAGCATTTTACGTTTGCCCACATCGATCTTTCCGACAAAAAAGAAGTGTACAAGCTTTTTCAGGACATGGATTTCAGCCATGTCGTCAATCTGGCTGCCCAGGCTGGCGTCAGGTACAGCATTGAAAATCCGAGCGCGTATGTTGACACCAATCTGGTCGGTTTTTCCCATATTCTTGAAGGATGCCGCCATGGCGGCGTGAGGCACCTTGTTTTCGCATCTTCAAGCTCCGTCTATGGCTTAAATACCAATATGCCTTTTTCCGTGCATAATAACGTGGACCATCCCATCAGTCTGTATGCCGCCACTAAAAAGGCAAATGAATTGATGGCCCATACCTACAGTTATCTGTATGGACTGCCTTGCACGGGGCTTCGCTTTTTTACGGTTTACGGGCCATGGGGCAGACCGGATATGGCTCTTTTTCTTTTCACCAAAGCTATCCTTGAAGGCAAACCCATCAAGGTTTTCAACCACGGCATGATGCGCCGCGATTTCACGTATATTGACGACATTATCGAAGGTGTCTCTCGAATTACCGGCCGCACTCCGACACCTAATCCGAATTGGGACGCCAACAACCCAGATCCGTCCTCGAGCGTCGCACCTTACAAAATATACAACATCGGCAATAACAATACGGTTGAACTTTCCCGTTTTATTGAGGTGATCGAAGAACAACTTGGCAAAAAGGCCGAAAAGGAACTTCTTCCGCTTCAGCCTGGCGATGTTCCTATGACCTACGCCAACGTCGACGACCTTGTTGAAGATGTGGGTTTCAAGCCAGCGACCACCATCGAAACAGGCATCGCTAAATTTATTGAGTGGTATCGCGAGTATTACAAGGTTTGAGTTGACAGGGCTTGGGGAATGTCCCTAATGAGAAGCGCATATATATTCTGCATTCCTCCACAGGAGATGGGGACGGTCCATGGATTTCTCGACGATAAAGAAGGAAATGGCAGCGGTTTTTGAGCTAATCACAGCACAAACCGATGAAGGCCTTCTCCCTGACGAAGGGGCTGTCAACAGGTTCGTTCGGTTATGCCAACGAATGCACCAAATTGCCCAGGATGTCTGGATCGGCGAGGCCGAGGATTTTTCTCATCTTTCCAATCAATTGCTTAATGCAGTAAAAAAACGAGACGTTGAAAGCACCATCATGCTTGTCGAGTCTCTCCAGGACGCACAGGCATATTGTCATCGTACCTTTCGCGAATGAGCCTTCCGTTGTTTCACGTGAAACAATCCGTGAGTCCGGAGACGACGGGCCGGGGAGCGTTGGCTGACGGGGATGACGGGCTGGCGGCGGGGCGAGTGATGAAGTGTGACGTCAGGCAGGGCAACGCCCCGGGAGTGCGCCATGGCTAGAGTCATCGTTGTCGCAAATCAGAAAGGTGGCGTAGGGAAGACGACCACGTCGGTGAACCTGGCCGCGTCGCTGGCGGTCATGGAAAAAAAAACCCTCCTAGTTGATTGCGACCCACAGGCCAATGCGTCGAGCGGCCTTGGCATCTACGCCGACAAATGTCCTAAAAATATCTACACCGTGCTTTACGAACCGTCCCGGGCGGCTCAGGCCGTCATAGAGACGGATTTCCCGTTCCTGTCGGTGCTGCCGTCAAGCACGGATCTGGTGGCGGCGGAAATAGAGCTGGTTGGCAAAACGGGGCGGGAGTATTTTCTGCGGGAGGTAGTGCGGACCCTTGGCGGCGATTATGAATTCATCGTCCTGGATTGTCCGCCTTCGCTGGGTCTTATTACCCTAAACGCCTTGTGCGCTGCCTCGGAGCTTTTGATTCCGCTGCAGTGCGAATACTACGCCCTGGAGGGCATCGCCCAGCTCCTGCGCACCTATGATCTTGTTCATAAACGCTTCAATAAGAATCTCTCACTTCTTGGCGTGCTGCTTACCATGTATGATGGGCGAAACAAGCTCAACCGCCATGTCAAACGGGAAATCTGGAAATGCTTCCCGAAGCTCGTTTTTGATACCCTGGTCCCTCGCAATGTCCGCCTTTCAGAGGCCCCGAGCTATGGGAAGCCCGTCCTGGCCTACGACATCAAGTCGCGTGGGTCCGAGGCCTATCTCACCTTGGCCCAGGAAGTCGTCCGCCGCACTCCGGAGAAAATGACAGCGCGTGCCGGCGTCAGATAGACGCAGCCGCGACGGGGTGGGGTCAGCCCTTTTCCACGAAGGGCCGACATTCCACACTGACGTGTTTTTTGAAGTGCCGTTTGATGATTTTCGATTGACAAGACTGACAGCAAAAGGTGGCTAACCCGCCAAGGTTCGCCGCAGTCAGGCGGAATGTACGCGGTTCGTCAGCCCGCCAGTCGTCGGTGTGCGCCCCGCAGTGCTCGCAGGTCAGGTCGTAGCTCGGCGGATATTTGAAATCCCAGTACGTCAGGAGCATCTCCCAGTCCGCCAAGGGTTCCGGCGCAGGGGGAGGCGCGATGGCCGAGGCGTCGTTTCCGATGGATGCCGCCTCTAGGATGGGGATGAGCTCCGCACGGGTTTTCTCCCATAGTTCCGGGCTGATGAATACGCCCACAAAGATTCCGTTGGCGTCGTGCAGGTGGATCATGTCGCGAGTGTTGTCAGGCATGGCTTTTTCCTGTGAGCATGGGCCGTGGTGGGCTTTTTTATGGTTCAGCTTTAGGGTTGGATTTTTAGCGGTCTTGAAGGTAAGGTATCACCGTGGCCTGTCAAGTATTTTGCAGACGCCGCAGGATACGCCGGGTTTTCTGGTCAAATCGGCGGCGAAGGGGAGATAATCATGGCGCAATCCGCGCGCGGTTTGGGCAGGGGGCTTGAGGCCCTGCTTGGCGGTCTGGGCGACGCCAAGGCGGTTGGTGAGGTCATGATGATCCCGCTTGGCCGGATTCGGCCCAACCCGGATCAGCCCCGACGGGAATTTTCAGAAGAAGGCATGGCCGATTTAACCCGGTCCATCAGGGAGCAGGGCGTGCTGCAGCCGGTGGTGGTCCGACCGATACGGGACGAGACGTACGATTATGAGATCATTGCCGGGGAGAGACGGTGGCGGGCCTGCGGGCTGGCCGATTTGGACGAAATACCCGCCCTTGTGCGCGAGGCTGATGATGAACAGAGTCTGGCCCTGGCGCTTATTGAGAATCTGCAGCGCGAGGACTTAAATCCCATGGAAGAGGCGGCGGGGTACGCCCTACTGGTCGAACGGTTCGGACTCAGCCAGGAGGATCTTGCGTCCAGGGTGGGCAAGAGCCGGTCCGCCGTGGCCAACACCCTGCGGCTCATGCAGCTTCCCGAATCCATTCGGATTGATCTGGGAGCGGGACGGATCACAGCCGGACATGCCCGGACCCTGCTTTCACTGGCTGACGAGGCGCTTCGCGACCTCCTGTGGCGGCGCATGGTTGAGCATGGCCTGTCGGTGCGTCAGGCCGAAGATCTGGCGGCCCATGCCAAGGCCCACGGCGCATTTCCAGAGTTTGCGGACGCTGCGTCGCCGGGAGATACCGCATCGGACGCGGCCGCAAACGCTGCCAAGTCCGAAAAAGCTGCGCCCTCCCGTCGCGAGGCGGCTCCCATGGACAAGGAGTTGCACGCGCTTCAGACCGCACTTGAAGAGTTGTACGGGGTCAAGGTGCGGGTGTCGGGGACGCCTGGACGGGGTCGCATCACCCTGCATTACGGGACAGAAGAAGCCCGCCGGGACATCGTGGGTCGGATGGGTCTTGAGGACTGTTAGGACCATGGACGCCGCTACGAGCATGGACGCCATCGCCGCCGCCGTGCCGGAATTTCTCGGCAAGCGGGTGCTTGTGCTGGGCGATCTCATGCTCGACCACTACCTGATGGGCGATGTGGACCGCATCTCGCCGGAGGGGCCTGTGCCGGTGGTTCGGGTACGCAGCGAGGCGCACACCCTGGGCGGGGCGGGAAACGTGGTGAAAAACCTGGCGGCGCTTGGAGGCATTCCCACGCTGGTGTCCGTGTGCGGGGATGATGACCCGGGGCGGGTGCTCCTTGAGCTTGCGGAAAAGGAAAAGGCGACATCGATCATCGTGCGCGATAAAAAACGCCCGACAACCATCAAAACACGGATCATCGCCCAGAACCAGCAGGTGGTCAGGGTGGACCGGGAAAGCGAGGCCCCGATTTCCTCCGGCGTGCGCGAGATGGTGATCCGAGCCATGCGCGAGGTCCTGCCGGGACATGACTGCGTGGTGGTGTCGGACTACGCCAAAGGGCTGCTCTCCAGGCCGCTCTTTGAGGCGCTTTTGTCGGAGGTGGCCGGTATGACGCCCAGGCCGCTGGTGCTGGTGGACCCCAAGGTGCCTAACAGGGACATGTACCAGGGGGCTGACCTCTTGACCCCCAACGCCAAGGAAGCTGGCGAGATGGCTGGCCTTCGGTTGGAGGGGAAAGCGGACATCATCCGGGCTGGTCTTGCGATATTTAAGAAAACCCGGTGCAAATCGCTTGTGATTACGCTTGGGGCGCAGGGTATTGCGCTTTTTTCCGGACCAGCCCTGGTGCGCCGCATCCCCACCATGGCCCGTAAGGTCTTTGACGTAACAGGGGCGGGCGATACGGTCATCGCGGCTCTGGCCATGGGGCTTTCGGCCGGGCTCGACTTGCTTGACGCCTGTGTTCTCGCCAATTACTGCGCAGGTATCGTGGTGGGCCAGGTGGGCAGCGCCACCGTTTCCCACAAGGAGCTGCGCGACAGCGCCGGTCGGGCGCCGACGCCTGAGGTGGAAACGTGGCTCGACGCCGGAGCGAACTGACGAAATTGCTGACGGTTGCCGCTTCGGGCACTGTCGTGGACTTAACTCGCGAAATGGCCATTGGCCGGGAAAGGCGCACGTATTATGTCCGACACGAAGCATGCGGGGAAAGAAGGCGCAACCTGGGGTTGGGAGGCCGAATCCCGAACAAACACCGCCAAGATCAGCGGCGAGGTGGATTTTACGGTGAGCCCTGCTGTTCGTGACAAGCTCGTGGCCTTCATCGAGAAAACCCGGGGCGATATGTTCCTTGATCTTGGCGAGTTGGCCTATATCGACAGCTCCGGATTGGCGGCTCTCATTGAAGGGCGCAAGTTGCTTAAAATGAAAAATCGTAAAATCACCATAACGGCCATCTCACATCAGGTGCGAAAGCTCTTCGAGCTGACGCAAATCGGCGAGTTGTTCGGGCTCTAGCATCTATGCGGCGGGGCGCCCCGCCAATTCCTGGCTTCGGGAAGGAGAAGGGATGTGCGCGAAGGCCTGAACGCCTTTTTCGGGATCGTCAACGGGTTGGTCAACTGCCTGTGGCTCTCCCTGGCGCGCCGGTATCGTTCCAAGCCCTATCAGCGGGAGCGCACCTGGGACAACCTGTCCTGGATCGGGGCGGACTCGCTGCCCATCGTCAGCGTCATTGCGGGTTGCACCGGCATCATCCTGGCCTTGCAGGCGGCCATGCAGTTGGAGAAGGTCGGGGCCTTGAGCTATGTGGCCAATCTTGTCGGATTTTCCCTGGTCACGGAGCTTGGGCCGCTGCTGACGGCGCTTATCCTGGCCGGTCGGGCAGGGGCGGCGTTCACCGCAGAAATCGCCACCATGAAAATATCTGAGGAGATCGACGCCCTGTCGGTCATGGGCATCGATCCCATTCGGTTTCTGGTCTGGCCCAAGTTCGCGGCCATGCTGGTCATGATGCCGCTTCTGGCCCTTTGGGCTGATTTTGTGGGCATCATGGCCGGGGGCGTCTTTTCGGCCACGGTTCTGGGCTTAAGCGGAAAGGTCTATTTCGAGCAAACAGCGACCTTTCTCAAGGTCAGCGACGTCATGTCCGGGCTGGTCAAAAGCGCGGCCTTCGGCATGGCCATCACGCTTATCAGTTGCACGCAGGGTTTTTTGGCCAAGGAAGGGGCGGCTGACGTGGGGCGACGCACCACCATGGCCGTGGTGCAATCTATTTTCATCATGATTCTCCTGGATCTATTTTTTACGGCGCTCAACTATGTGTTGCGATAACAACAGCGCGCATTCAAGTTGGGAGATGGAGTAAGGCAAAGTAATATATGTAAGCATAAAGCAAGTAATCAATGTTCCATTGTATTATGGTTGATAATGTCTAGTGAATTCGTTAATATAGATTGTGTTCAATACGGAACGGCATGCATTAGAAGAGAATTACACCACTATATTCCGAAATTATGTCATATTTAAACATAATTCAGGATGTAATTTCTAACGTTACAGTAACGTCAGGGAAGAAGTATGCGGCCAAAGGGTAGGCTACACGCACCGGAAATCGTTTTAGAGAACGTCAGCGTCGGTTATGGCGATCGCGTCGTTCTGGAAAACATCACCACGGTGCTCCCCGCCGGAAAGATCAGCGTCATCCTGGGTGGCTCCGGCTGTGGGAAGTCCACGCTTTTGCGCAACATCCTGGGGCTGGTCAGCCTCAAGACAGGGAAAATCCGGCTGGGCGACGTGGACCTCTACACCATGCAGCCCGGCGAGGCCATGGCCATGCGCCGTCGGCTGGGCGTGCTCTTCCAGGACGGGGCGCTTTTGGGGTCCATGCCCCTTGGCCAGAACGTGGCCTTGCCGCTTCGCGAGCACACCACCCTGGACGAGGGGATGATCGAGGAAGTGGTGCTCATGAAGCTCAAGCTGGTGGGGCTTGAACGCTTCGTGCACTATTTTCCGCGCCAATTGTCCGGGGGGATGCGCAAGCGGGCCGGACTGGCCCGGGCCATGGCCCTGGACCCGGCGATTTTATTGTGCGACGAGCCCACTTCGGGTCTCGATCCCATCACCTCGGCCGACCTCGACCAGCTCATTTTGGAGCTCAAGGCCACCTTTCCCATGACCATCGTGGTGGTCACCCATGATCTGGAAAGCCTGTTCACCATCGCCGACTATGTCGTGGTCCTGGACAAGGGGAAGATGCTGTTTCAGGGCAGCCTGGACGAGTTGAAAAAAAACCAGGAGCCCTTCATCGTGCGTTTTCTGGGGCGGATTCCCACGCGGGAAAGCCGAGTCATCGCCATGGGGCAGGCCCGGGCCTGCGTCGCCGTGCCGCATGACCAGACTTCAGGGGGCAACGGATGATCCCAGGCAAAGGACCATGTCATGCTCGATGAACGCGGCAAGCGGAAGCAGTACGTCAAGGCCTCGCTGACCCTGGCCCTGGGGCTGGCCATCCTGTCCGTGTTCATGGTGGTTCTGGGCGGCCACTGGTTCTGGGAACGGCTGGTGACCTATCCCGTGCGGTTTTCCACGGTGAAGGATCTGGTCACGGGGCGACCGGTGAAATACGGCGGCATGGACATCGGCCGCATCCAGACCATCGAACTCGATCCGGATGATCCGCGGCTGATTCGGGTGGTGCTGGGGGTCCGTTCCGACTTTCCCCTGTACCAGGGGACAACAGCCCGCATCGCCCAGAAGGGGCTGGTAGGGGATTTTTACGTCTTTTTGGAGCTCCAGGGCGAGCCGGGAAAGCGTATTGAGCCGGGGAGCGAGATTCCGGCGGCCAGAACCATGGACATGCAGGAACTCGCCGCCGTGGCCGGGGACATGCTGCAAAGCGTCAAGCCAAAACTCGACGCCATCGCGGACAACATCGACCGACTGCTTTCAACCCAGAATGTAGAGCTTGTTAACCGGATGCTCACGCAGGGGCCGGAGCTTTTGGCCGAGACCAAGGCGGCGGTGGAATCGTTTCGGGCCGATTGGACTAAGCTTGCGGCCAAGGGCGAGAGCGCGGCCACGGCCCTGGATAAGACCCTGGGGCGGGCCGAGACGGCGGTTGGGGCCGTGGAGAACGAGCTGCGCCTGACGCTGTCCGAAATCCGCACGCATACGGATACGGCCGGGAAGGTCGCCTCGGATTTGCGCCTGAGCCTGGACTATGATCAGCGGCAGGTGGAGCAGATACTGGAAAATCTCAATCGCACCAGCCGCGATCTGAAGGATCTGACGGCCCGGGTCAAAGAACGGCCCTGGCAGGTTCTCAGGGCGCCGAAGGAGGTGGGGCCGTGATGGGTTTACGGGGTTCGTTGCGGGCGACGGCCTGGGCGGCGGCGGTTTTTTTGGCCGGGTGTCTGGGTTCTGTCCCGCCTGTGGAGCAGTATCTGCGGGTTGACGCCGTGGACATGGCCTGCGACCGGTCGGTTTCGGAAGGGCGCGACCAGGCGCAGGGCGTGGTCGCGTTTATGGATCTGACGGCCCTGGACAATCTGGATCGCCCGGCGGTCTTGGTCGCAAACGGCAACGTGCTGGCCCCGAGCACCCAGTGGTACTGGGAAGGATCGCCCCAGGCCGTGATGACCGGGATCGTCACCAGGATGGTCAACTGCCTGCCGGGGGTGGCCGGGGTCATGAAATACCGGCCGCGCGTGGAGCATCAGGCGGTGCTGGGCGGCAGCGTGACGGCGTTTAACGTCCAGCGGGCGGGCGGGACACGGTTCGTGGCGGCCGTGCGGCTTGAGGTCTGGACCAGGGACTCCAAAAAGCTGGTGGCGTCGCGGGAATTTTCCGCAGAGGCCTCTGTGGGGGGCGAGTCGGCTGCGGCTGTGGCCGAGGCAGCCTCGAAGGCGGCCTCGGGGGTGGCGGCCCAGGCGGCGGCATGGTTGTCGGGAGAGCAGGGCGGGGTTTTGGCCCGGGCCTTTGCGGAGTCAGGGAAATGAGCCTCACTCTGGCGTCATTCGCCTCTATCGCGGAGCGGCGCATTGAGGAGGCCATGGCCAGAGGGGAGTTCGACAATCTCGAAGGTCGGGGCAGGCCTCTTGTTTTTGAGGATGACTCCATGGTTCCCGACGACCTGCGCATGGCCTACAAGGTCATGAAAAATGCAGGCTATCTGCCTCCAGAAATCCTGGAGGAAAAGGAGATTCTCACCGCCGCCGACCTTCTGGCGAACGCCCCGGACGAAAAGGAGCGCTACCAGCGCATGAAGAAGTTGCAGGTGCTGGTTATGCGGGCGAACCAGCGGCGTAACAGGCCGATTCAGCTTGAAAAATGCCCGACGTATTATGAAAAGGTTGTGGCACGTGTTGGCTAATGCCGGCACATGCCTAGAGCCTAAATTTTTGAAATGGCTCGCTCCGTGGCAATTTATTTTGTTCCATATCTGGTTCTGGTGATACTCTGACAGGCGTAATGTTAGGAAAAATCAGCGGGTTGCGGCTTGTATCCCTTCCGAAACGGACGTATGGTTTCAAATCTGGATTTGTGCCCTGAGGCCCAGCCGCCGCCATGCGGCGGGGCGCCACGGGGCCGTAACGCCCTGCCGCAAGCGGAGGAGTCATGACGGCCTATACCGTGCAGATGGAGCAACTTCCCGGGCTGTTCGCCGCCTGGAGCGCCCAGTGCCAGGTGCACGTCCCCGTGTCCCTGGACAGCGGCTACTATGACTTCGCGCCCTGGAAACCGGGCACGGAAATCGCCTTCGAATACGATGTGGCCTACAACCCGCTCAAGCGCTTCTTCATGCCGCCGCGAGAGGACATGGTCGTCTTCGACCTGGAGTCCTATACGGCCAAGCCCGTGTTCGCCGCGCCGAGCATCCTGCTTTTCGGCGTGCATCCATACGACGTCAAGGCCGTGACCCAGCTCGACCAGCTCATGGAATCCGGCAGCGTGGATCAGAACTATTTCTCCCGACGCGACGCGGCGGTCATCTTCGCCATGACGCCCCTGGCCGTGTCCGACACGGCCTTTTGGGCCTCAGTGGGCGCAGACAAGGTGGACCAGGGGTTTGATCTGTACTGGACCAAGATCGGCCCGGGTACGTTTCATGTCGAGATCGGCTCGGGCCGGGGTGAAGAGCTGCTTTTGGCCGCCGGTCCCCTGGCCACGGCCACGGCCGGGAGCCGCGAGGCCGCCAGGAAGGCCCAGGTGCGGTCCAAAAATCTCGGTATGGCCAGACATCTGCGCTACGACTGGCGCGAGACGCCCCATGTCATGGGCCGGTCCTGGAATTCGTCCGTCTGGCACCGCAAGGCCGAGAAGTGTCTGGGCTGCGGCTCCTGTAATACCGTATGTCCCACCTGCTACTGTTTCGACATCCGCGAGGAGGTGGACGAAAAGCTTAAAACCGGCCACCGTTTCCGGGAATGGGACGGCTGCATGTTAAACGGGTTTGCGCTGGTGGCGGGCGACCATAATTTCCGGTCCCAGGCCTCGGAACGCTACCGGCACCGCTACATGCGCAAGGGAAAATACATCTTTGACAAGATCGGGGAGCTCGGCTGCGTGGGGTGCGGGCGTTGCGTGCGGGCCTGCACCAGCAAGATCGCGGACCCCTGCGAGATATTCAACGCCCTGTGGGAGGAAAGCCGCCATGAAATCTAGGACGTTTTCCCCCTACGTGCCGCGCCCGGCCACACTGGTCTCCAAATCGCCCCTGTCCGATCTGGTGACGCTCTACGAATTCACCCAGGACAGCGGCAAGAACCTGGCCCACAAGCCGGGCCAGTTCATCATGCTCTCCATTTATGGCGTGGGCGAGGCCCCGTTCTCCATCAGTTCCGCGCCCATCAAGGAGTCCAACGTCTTCGAGCTGGCCGTGCGCAAGATCGGGGCCGTGACCAAGGCCCTGTCCGAACTGCCCGTGGGGGCCAAGGTGGGCATACGAGGGCCGTTTGGCACCAGCTTTCCAGTGCATGAGTTCGTGGGCAAGGACACCCTGCTGGTGGCCGGAGGCCTTGGCTACATCCCCATCCGGAGCCTTTTGCATTACCAGCTCCGGCACCGCCAGGAATTCGGCCGCATCGCGGTGCTTATCGGGACCCGCTCCCCCAGGGACCGCATTTTCATCGATCAGATCGAGGCCCTGGCCAAAAGCGGCGATGTGGAGCTGCTTGAGACCGTGGACGTGCCCGATGCCGACTGGAAAGGCAACGTGGGGGTCATCACCACGCTTCTGCCCAAGGTGGGCGTAGACCCGCACAACACCTACGTGGCCATGATCGGGCCGCCGATCATGTACAAATTCGTGCTGCGACAGTGCCGGGACATGGGCATCGCCTCGGACCGTATCTGGGTGTCGCTTGAGCGGCGCATGAAGTGCGGCCTGGGCAAGTGCGGGCACTGTCAAATCAACAGCCTCAATACCTGCATGGATGGGCCGGTGTTCCGCTATACCGACATCGAGAGTCTGGAAGAGGCCATCTGAGGCCATGCTGGGCGTCGAGCGCAGACCCTGATTTGGTTCACAACGCAGCACAGGAAGGCCTTCTATGGAAACCGCGACCGCCGCATTCTCGACCAACGAGACCTGCCTTTTGACCGCCAAGCCGCGAATCGCCTTTTTCGATTTCGCGGGATGCGAGGGCGACCAGCTTCAGATCGCCAACCTTGAGGAAAAGCTCCTGGATATCCTGGCCCATGTGGAAGTAGTCAGTTTCCGGGAGATCAAGACCGGGCACGGCGATGATTACGACATCGCCTTTGTCGAAGGGTCCGTCACCCGCCCGGAAGACGAAGAGCGCCTGAAGGACATCCGTTCCAAGGCCAAGGTGCTGGTGGCGCTTGGGGCCTGCGCGGCCATCGGCGGCATCAACTGTCTGAAAAATTTCATGGGCGAATCCTTCTACCGCGACGCGGTCTACGGCCCCCAGGCCGGGTGGTACAAGACCTATGCCGCCAGGCCGCTTTCCGCCGTTGTCCAGGTTGACGCCGAGATACCTGGTTGCCCCATCGACCGGCTGGAGTTCGCCCGGGTGGTCAAGGAGATTTTACTTGGCCGCACGCCCTGGCTGCCGGACTATCCGGTGTGCGTGGAATGCAAGATGGCCGGGAACATCTGCCGCTACGACATGGGCAAGATGTGTCTGGGCATCATCACCCGGGCCGGGTGCGGGGCCTGCTGCGTCACCGAGGGCGCCCACTGCTGGGGATGCCGGGGGCTTTTCCCCACGGCCAACCTGGATGCGGCGCGCCAGGTCATGGACCGGGCCGGATTCGACAGGCGGCAGGTGCAGGACCTGATGCGCTTTTTTCTGGGTGATACCCGGGCCGGGTTATAGTCCGGACCGTCGGCGCGACTCGACCGACTTCAACCGTTTTCCCATCGCGAGGACCGACCATGGCCAAGGCAGCCAAGGAAAAAGCCGCAAACACGGCCAAGAAGATCAATGTCCACTACCTAAGCAGGGTAGAGGGGCACGGAAACATCATCGCCGAGGTGGACGAGGCCGGGACCGTGACCGCCTGCCGCTGGGAGGTGCCGGAAGCGCCGCGCTTTTTCGAGGCCATGGTGCTCGGGCGCAGCTACCAGGACGTGCATCACATCGTCTCGCGCATCTGCGGCATCTGCTCCATCGGGCATCAACTGGCCTCGCTTCAGGCCACGGAAGAGGCCCTGGGGGTCATGGTCTCGGAGCAGACGCTCATTTTGCGCAAGCTGGCCTTGCACGGGGAAAACATCCAAAGCCATCTCCTGCACGTGGGCTATCTGGTGCTGCCCGATCTTCTGGGCGTTGATTCGGTGATCCCCCTGGCCTCGACCCACCGCGAGGAGTTATTGCATGTGGTCAAGGCCCGGGCCATGTCCAATGAATTCTGCCGCATCGTCTCCGGCCGCACCACCCATCCCCAGCGTCTCATGGTCGGCGGCATGGCCAAGCTGCCCACGGACGAAGACCTGATTCGGCTGCGCGAGATCCTCGTCGGCTCACAGGAGCACCTGCGGGCCGTGGTGGACCTGTTCGCTGCGGTCAGGGGGAATTTCCCGGATTTCACCCGCCAGACCGAATACGTGGGCCTGTCCTCGCCCTCGGAATACGGCCTGTACTGGGGCGAGGTGGCCTCCACCGCCGCTCCCAGGCGTCCGGCCGCCCTGTATCAGGACGTGGCCCGGGAATACTGCGTGCCGGCGTCCACAGCCAAATGGGCCAGGGGGGCGGACGGCCCGTACATGGTGGGGGCCTTGGCGAGGTTCAACATCAATAGCGGCCAGTTGAACGCGGCCGGGCGGGAGGCCGCGGAAAAGCTGGGCCTCACAGCGCCGTGTTACAATCCGTATCACATTTCGCTGGCCCAAATCGTCGAGGTTGCGCATTCCGTTGAGGACGCCATTTCGCTTACGGACGCGCTTTTGGCGCGCGGGCTGCGGGCCGAAAAGCTGCCGCCGGTGCGCCTAGCCCCGGGACGCGGGGCAGGGGCGGTGGAGGTGCCGCGCGGCATCCTGTTCCACGCCTACGAATATGATGAGAACGGCCGGGTGACGCATGCCGACTGCGTGATCCCCACCAACCAGAACCACGCCAACATCCAGAAAGATCTGGAGGCTCTGACCCCGCTCATCGCCCGGGAGGACAAGGCCGCCGTGGAGTTGAAGCTGAGCATGCTGGTGCGGGCCTATGACCCGTGCATCTCCTGCTCCACGCATCGCCTGGACCTGTCGGAGGAGGGGTTGGTGCGGTTTGTTCCGGCAGGCGCCAAAAAGGGCTAGGTCCGCCCCGGCCAGAGGCGTGCCCGGGCTGGATGGGGTTGTTTTCGGGGCGAGCCTGCGGTTTTATCCGGGCCTGCTCGGGGCCTGTTTGGGGCTTGTTCGGGGCTTGGCTGGGTCATGACCGGGGTTTGCCCAGGGCTTGACTGGGGCGAAGCTGGGGCGTGACCGGATTTCGGAGGTAGGTGCGCCAGGCGGGGAGGGGTTCACGGCGGGAGGGTCGTGGGCGCGTCCCGGTCCGGCCATACGGGGGGGGGACGCCTGGTGGTCCGCCTCTCGCGGTATTTTTTCGCACGATGCCCGTGTGCACGCCGACGCGAGGCCGCGCGCCGTCCCGCTGATTCTTTGCGTTCGCCCGCCTGCGGCGACAGGCGGGTCTTGCCTAAGCAAAGCCTTCTGTGGAATCCTCTGCCCTCCCGACGCATTTTGCGCCAATACCCGTCCCGCCAAAGGAGGACGACCGTCCATGCGTGGCAAACTCATGACTCAGGGCCTGGAGAAGGCCCCGCACCGTTCGTTGTTAAGCGCCCTTGGGCTGACCCGTGAGGAGATGGACCGGCCGCTTATCGGCGTGGTCAACGCCGCCAACGAGATCATTCCCGGACATATTCATCTGAACATCCTGGCCGAGGCGGTCAAGGCCGGGGTACGCATCGCCGGCGGCACGCCCATGATGTTCCCGGCCATCGGGGTCTGCGACGGGCTGGCCATGAACCACGCCGGTATGCGTTTCTCCCTGCCAAGCCGGGAAATCATCGCCGATTCCATCGAGATCATGGCCACGGCCCACCCCTTTGACGCCCTGGTCATGATCCCCAACTGCGACAAGATCGTTCCGGCCATGCTCATGGCCATGCTGCGGCTCAATATACCGGCCATCATGGTCTCCGGCGGCCCCATGCTGCCGGGCCGGGTCCGGGGCAAAAGCTGCGACCTGATCACGGTGTTCGAGGCCGTGGGCAAGGTCAGCCAGGGGAAGATGGACGAAGAGGAGCTGACCGAGCTGGAAGAGGCGGCCTGTCCCGGCTGCGGCTCCTGCGCGGGCATGTTCACGGCCAATTCCATGAACTGTCTGTCCGAGAGCATCGGCCTGGCCCTGCCCGGCAACGGAACCATTCCGGCCGTGTCGGCCGCCCGGGTGCGGCTGGCCAAGAAGGCGGGCATGCAGGTCATGGAGCTTTTGGCCAAACAGATCACCCCGCGCATGATCGTGACCGAAAAAAGCGTGCACAACGCCATGGCCATGGACATGGCCCTGGGCTGCTCCACCAACACCGTCCTGCACCTGCCCGCCATATTCGCCGAGGCCGCCCTCGACGTGGACCTTGCGGCCTTCGACGCGGTCAGCCGCACCACCCCAAACCTGTGCAAGCTCTCCCCGGCCGGACACCACTACCTGTCCGACCTGGATCAGGCCGGGGGCATCCCGGCTGTCATGGCGGCCCTGGCCAAAATGGGGATCATCAACGTGGACGCCCTGACCGTGACCGGCAAGACCGTGGGCGAGAATCTGGCCGCGTGTAAGGCCAGGGTGAAGGACCCCGACGTCATCCGGGTGGACGATCCGTACAGCCGGGAGGGCGGCATCGCGATTTTGCGCGGCAATCTGGCCCCGGACGGCGCGGTGGTCAAACAGTCCGCCGTGGCCCCGTCCATGATGCGCCGCACCGGCCCGGCCCGGGTCTTCGACAGCGAGGAGGCGGCCATCCCGGTGATCCTGGCCGGGGGAATAAAGCCCGGCGACGTGGTGGTCATCCGCTACGAAGGCCCCAAGGGCGGCCCCGGCATGCGCGAGATGCTCTCGCCCACCTCGGCCATCATGGGCATGGGCCTTGGCGGCGACGTGGCCCTTTTGACCGACGGCCGCTTCAGCGGCGGCACCCGCGGCGCGGCCATCGGGCACATCTCGCCCGAGGCGGCCGAGGGCGGCCCCATCGCCCTGGTCGAGGAGGGGGACGCCATCGAGATCGACATCCCGGGAAGGACGCTGCGCCTGCTGGTCTCTGAGGAAGAGCTGGCCCGGCGCCAAGCGGCCTGGACCCCCAAGCTCAAAACCATTGATTCGCCGTTTTTACGCCGCTACGTGAAGACGGTCATGTCTGCGGCCCAGGGCGCGCGGCACCGCAGCGATTAGAATGATGCGCAGGGCGTTGAGAGGAATAGGCCCCCGGCGGCCAAAGGGCGGGCGCCCTTTGCAGTCCTGTGGTTGGGGCGTTGCGGGTACGTAAGGGACCGGCCGGATAAGGATCGCGGCAGCCGGGCGCGGCGTGGGGTTTCACATGGCCAGACTGCTTCTTGTCGATGACGACCCGTTTTTCCGCGAGACCATCCGCCGCGTGCTGGGGCGCATGGGGCATGAGGTGGTGTGCGCCGAGAATCTGAAGGAGGCCCGGACGCTTCTGTGGTCCGAACGGCCGGACGTGGTTTTTTTGGACCTGCGCCTGCCGGACGGGCATGGGCTGTCGCTTATGCCCGACCTCAAGCAGGGCCTAGACGCCCCCGAGGTCATCATCGTCACCGGCGAGGAGGACCCCGAGGGCGCGGAGCTGGCCATTAAAAGCGGGGCCTGGGACTATCTGCAAAAGCCCGTCACCCCGTCCTCGCTGACCCTGCCCCTGGCCCGGGCTTTGGAATACCGGGCCCAAAAGGCCGCCAAACGGCCCCGGGCCGTGCTCAAGCGCGAAGGCATCGTGGGCGGCAGCAAGGCCATCGAGGAATGTCTGGAGCTGGTGGCCCAGGCCGCCGAGTCCGACGCCGGGGTGCTCATCACCGGGGAGACGGGCACGGGCAAGGAACTCTTCGCCCGGGCCATCCACGCCAATTCCCAGCGGGCCAACAGCAATTTCGTGGTGGTGGACTGCGCGGCGCTCCCGGAGACCCTGGTGGAGAGCGTGCTTTTCGGCCACGTCAAAGGGGCGTTCACCGGCGCGGATCGGGATCGGGACGGGCTTTTCCGGTTGGCCGACGGCGGCACGCTTTTTCTGGACGAAATCGGCGAGCTGTCCCCGGCCATCCAGAAGGTGTTTTTGCGGGTGCTCCAGGACGGCCGGTTTCGGGCCGTGGGGGCCAAACACGAGTCCCAGAGCGATTTCCGGCTGGTGGCGGCCACCAACCGGGATCTGGGGATCATGGCCGATCGGGGGAGTTTTCGCGAAGACCTGCTCTATCGCCTAAAGACCATGGTCATCTCCCCGCCCTCCCTGCGCTCCCGGGCGGAAGACATCAAGCCGCTGACCATCTACCACATGAACCGGCTGTGCGAACGCTACCGCATCCCCACCAAGGGCTTTTCCGACGAGTTTTTCGTGGCCCTGGCGACCCATCCCTGGCCGGGAAACGTGCGGGAATTGTTTAACACCCTGGAGCGGGTGCTTTTGCAGCACCGGGATCAGCCCGTGCTCTATCCCATGCACCTGCCGGACGATATCCGTATCCGGGCCATCCGGGCGGGGGCCGGAGGCCGGTCCGCCCGGGACGCCGCCGAGGGCGGGGCGCGCACCCACCAGGAATCCGGCCGGGACGGGGCCGAACACGCGGCAGGCCCGGCCGGCGGCATGGGGGGCATGGACCGGCGGGGGCGGGAGTCCCAGGCCGGGGAGGCCGTCCCCATCAGCGCCTGGAAAAAATACCGGCGCATGGCCCTGGAAGAGGCGGAACAGCGCTACCTGCGCGAGCTCGTGGCCGCCTCGGGCGGCAACGTGCCCCGGGCCTCGGCGGTTTCGGGCCTTTCCCCGTCACGCCTCTACGACCTGTTGCGCAAATACGGACTTCCCACCCGGTAGCCCGTCCTTTTTTTTGGGGATTGAAAACGGGAAAACCGGAAAAGTGTGAGGCCACGCCGGGCCATGACCAGTCCGAGAGAGGATACGAAATTTTTAACGTACTATAATGATGATGTTTTTGAGATAAGAGGGCGAGCGGCGGGTCTTGGTACGTTTTTTGGAACATATGGGTGAAGAGCAGACAATACCTCCCTATTGTTCTGACCTCTCCTTCAACTCCTGCGCGGGGGCCTTCACGGCCCCCCACCTTTTTTTGGGGCCGACCCGGGCAGGGCTAGGTTTCCGGTGCGAGTTGGGGTAGCATCCTCCCATCCTAAACGGCTGCGCCCATGTCCACCAAAAAACTCCTCTCGCCCCTGGCCCTGCCCATCTACGTCTTCGCCGCCGCCATTTTCCTGGGCGCGGGGCTGTTGCGCAGCCCGGCAAGCCATGCCGGACCCACGGTGTCGTTTCTGGACGCCCTGTTCACCGCCACCTCGGCCACCTGCGTGACCGGACTGACCGTGGTGGACACCGGCGCGTCCTATTCCACCTTCGGGCAGACGGTCATCCTGGTGCTCATCCAGCTCGGGGGACTGGGCATCATGACCTACGCCAGCCTTTTTTTTTATCTGTGGCGGCGGCGGGTGTCGCTCACCGACCATATCGCCGTGGGCCAGAGCCTTTTGCAGGACCCCTCCTTCCACCTGGGGCATTTCCTCATGCGCGTGGCGGGGTGCGTGGCGGTCATCGAGGGCCTGGGGGCGCTTTTTCTGTATGCGTTCGATCCCGTGGGCTTTGCGCCGTTTTCGGCCGTGTTTCATTCCGTCTCGGCGTTTTGCAACGCCGGATTCGGACTGATGCCGGACAACCTCATGCGCTACCGGGGGGATGTCGGCGTCAACCTGGTGATCATGGCCCTTATCACGTTGGGCGGGCTGGGATTTACGGTCCTGGTGGAGCTGTACCGGCTTTCCCGACAGCGCCTTCGGCCCGGGGGGCGGCTGGCGCCGCGCCGGGGCCTGAGCTGGTATGCCCGTACGGTGCTGGCCACCAGCGCCTTTTTAGTCGTGGCCGGGGCGGCGCTGCTTTTTCTCGGGGAGCTCAACACCGGTTCGGCCGGTCCGGACCGGACGGACGCCGTGCTGGGGGCGTTTTTCCAGTCCGTCACCTGCCGCACGGCCGGGTTCAACACCCTGGACATCGGCCGCATGGGCGAGGCGTCGCTGGTGATCATGATCCTTCTCATGTTCATCGGCGGTTCCCCTGGCTCCTGCGCAGGCGGCATCAAGACCACCACCTTCCGGGTGCTCGTGGCCTTCGGGCGGGGGCAGATGCGCGGCGGCAGGCAGGCGGTCATCGGCCGGTTCGCCGTGGACGAGGCCACCCTGAACCGGGCCGTGACCCTGACCATCTTCTCCCTGGGCATCGTGCTTGTGGCCTTGCTCCTTCTATGTTTTACCGAGGGAGCCACCATGGCCCATCATCTGGCGCCGGGGCGGTTCATGGACATCCTGTTCGAGGTGGTCTCGGCCTTCGGCACCGTGGGGCTGTCCACGGGGCTGACCCCCCACCTGACGCCCACGGGCAAGGTGGTGGTCATCGTGCTCATGTTCGTGGGCAGGCTGGGACCCATCGTGTTTTTGTCCGTGCTGCAAGGCTTCCAGGAACGGCCGCGCTACCAGTGGCCGGAGCAGGGGATGCTCATCGGCTAGTTTCACGTCGTGAAACATCCGTTTGTCTTTCTCATAAAGTGGGACACGCGGCGGCGTCGCCAGGGGCGGCGGTTGCAGCGACAAGGACGGGGAACGCAGACCATGGCCGTCATGCAGATCGGAATCATCGGGCTGGGAAAATTCGGCTTCCACCTGGGCAGGCAGCTCGTGGACATGGGGCATCAGGTGCTGGGGCTGGACGCGGACCCGGAAAAGGTCCGCGACGCCCAGGCCGCGCTGACCCAGGTCTACCAGCTCGAGGCCACGGACAAAAAGGCCCTGGAGCAGATCCGGGCCGCCGACATGTCCCACATGGTGGTCAGCGTCGGGCACTCCATGGAGGCCAGCATTCTCATCTCCCTGTACCTCAAGGAGCTGGGGACGCCAAAAATCTGGGTCAAGGCGGTGTCCACGGACCATGAGAAGATCCTGCGCCGCATCGGGGTGGACGAGGTGTTCATTCCAGAGCGCTACGCCGCCAGGCAGTTGGCCCACCGGCTGGCCAACCCGGGGCTTATCGAGTTTTTGCCCATGGACCAGCAGGTGGCCATCAAGGAGCTGGCGGTGGACGTCTGGGCCGGGAAGACCCTGCGCCAACTGGACCTGACCAACACCTTAGGGGTCCAGGTCATCGCCTATCGCCTGGGCGGCGAGAAGACCTACAGCTACATTCCCAAGGCGGACAAGGAGCTGCGCCAGGGGGATTTTCTGGTGGTGGTGGGCAACGATAAAAAGCTCTGCGCCTTGAAGCCCTAGCGCCTTGTTGCCGACACAGCGGCTCTTTTTCGAGAAACATTGTTATTTTTCGCGTTCCCGCACGATTCATGGACAGGGATTTCGGGGCGACGACACCAGGACGGCTATATGCGATTTGTCGACGAGGCGGTCATCACCGTCAGATCCGGGAAGGGCGGGGCCGGAAGCGTTTCGTTCCGGCGGGAAAAGTTCGTGCCGCTGGGCGGCCCGGACGGCGGGGACGGGGGCAAGGGCGGGGACATGGTCTTCCGGGCCTCGGACAACCTGCTCACCCTGTATGATTTGCGCCTCAAGCGCATCTACGGGGCCAAAAACGGCCAGGGCGGCATGGGACAGCAGCGCTACGGCGCGGCGGCGCCGGATCTGATCGTGGACGTGCCCACGGGCACCCAGCTCTACGAGATAGGCGAGGACGAGACCGAGTTTCTGGCCGCCGATCTGGTGCGTAACGGCCAGGTGTGGATCGCCTGCCAGGGCGGACGCGGCGGCAGGGGCAACATGCACTTCGCCACGGCCACCATGCGCGCCCCGCGTTTCGCCCAGCCCGGCGAGCCGGGGCAGGAGAAAAAGCTGCGCCTGGAGCTCAAGGTCCTGGCCGACGTGGGCATCATCGGCCTGCCCAACGCCGGAAAATCCACGCTGATCGCCGCCGTGTCCCACGCCAAACCCAAGATCGCGCCCTATCCCTTCACCACCCTGGCCCCCAACCTGGGGGTCATCGAGGACGCCGACGGGCGACGCATCGTCATGGCCGACATCCCGGGCCTGATCGAGGGGGCGCACCTGGGCCAGGGCCTGGGGCACCGGTTCCTCAAGCACGTGGAGCGCACCAAGGCGCTTTTGCACCTCATGAGCGTGGAGGACGTGAACCTGGAGGACCCCATGGCCGGGTTCGCCGTGGTGGACGAGGAGCTTCTCCGCTTCGATCCGGCCCTGGCCGAACGGCCGCAGATTCGCGCGCTCAACAAGATCGACCTGCTGGACGCGCCCGCCCTGGCCGCCCTGCGCGCCGCCGTGCCGCCGGGGACGCTGCTCGTCTCGGCCAAGGAGCGCGTGGGGCTTTCCGAGGTGCTGGCGGCCATGAGCGACATGGTCTATCCGGAGGGCGGGGAGGAATAGGAGATTTTCCGGGGGGAACCTTTTTTGAAAAAAAGGTTCCCCCCGGACCCCCTTCCAAAAAACTTCGACGCGCTTCGCGTCCGCGTTCGGGAGACATCATGTTCTCCGAACCGCCTGGAGTTCCCGGCTCGGCGCCCTGGCGCGACGCGCCGGGGCGCCGAGCCGGGCGCCAGGGGGTCCGGGGGAAATGATTTCCCCCGGCCGGGGTTCGGGGCGGGTAGCCCCGACGCCAGGGGGTTCGGGGCAGGCAGCCCCGACGCCAGGGGGGCCGGGGCAGGCAGCCCCGAGGGACAACGCATGACGACGCCAGTGAACCTGATCGACCTGTCCTTCCACCAGTTGGAGGCCTTTCTGACCGACCTGGGCGAGGCCCCGTACCGGGCGCGCCAGGTATGGCAGTGGCTGTGGCAGAAGGGCTGCCGGGACATCGCGGGTTTCTCCGACGTGGCCAAGGGGCTTCGGGCGGCGCTTTCCGAACGGGCCGCAGTCCGCTGGCCGGAGACGCTCCGGGAGCAGGTCTCGGCCGACGGCACGGCCAAGTTCCTGCTGCGCCTTGGCGACGGCGAGGCCATCGAAACCGTGCTTATTCCGGAGAAGGACCACTACACCCAGTGTCTGTCCACCCAGGTCGGCTGCGCCCTGGGGTGCACCTTCTGCGCCACGGGGAAGATGGGCTTTCGCCGCAACCTGACCCCGGGCGAGATCCTGGGCCAGATCCTGGCGGCAAGGCAGTGGCTGGCGGACCGGCGCTCCCCCCTGGCCCTGCGCAATCTGGTATTTATGGGCATGGGCGAGCCGCTTTTAAACTATGATAATCTCCTGCAGGCCCTCGAGGCCCTGCATCATCCCCAGGGCCTGGATTTCTCCAGCCGCCGCATCACCCTGTCCACGGCCGGGATCGTCAAAAACCTGCTGGCCTTCGGGGCCACGGGGCTGGGGTCTTTGGCCGTGTCCCTGCACGCCCCCACCCAGGAGCTGCGGCAGCGCATCATGCCCGTGGCCGGAAGCGTGCCCCTGGACGAGCTTATGGCCGTGCTCAAGGCGTATCCGCTCAAGCCCCGGGAGCGGCTGACCTTCGAATATCTGCTGCTGGACGGGGTCAACGATTCTTTGGCCGAGGCCCGGGAGCTGGTGCGGCTTTTGTCCCACGTCAAGGCCAAGGTGAACCTGATCGCCTACAACCCCGTGCCGGGCATTCCCTACGGCGCGCCGGACCCGGCCCGGGTCGAGGCCTTTCAGGACGTGCTGCGTCAAAAGGGGCTTACGGCCACGCTACGCAAGTCCAAGGGCGCCGACATCGCGGCGGCCTGCGGCCAGTTGCGAAACGAGGGCGAGGCAGGGGAAAGACCTGACGGGGATTCCTGAGCGGAGAGGGGACCCCCCGTCCCGGCATTGTGATCAAACCGCTGCCGGAGCGTCACCTGCGCCCCTTGTGCCCGGCCGCGCTTTTCACTACAAAGGCCTTCCCCAATTCCACGGTAAAAAGGAATTTCGTCATGTCACGACCCGATTTCGCCAAGTGCGGCGGATTGGTCCCCTGCATCGCCCAGGAGGCCGCCACGGGCGAGGTGCTCATGCTCGCCTACATGAACGAGGAGGCCTGGGAAAAGACCCTGGCCACGGGCGAGGTCCATTACTACAGCAGAAGCCGCAACGCCCTGTGGCGCAAGGGCGGCACGTCCGGCCACGTCCAGAAGGTCAAAAGCGTGCGCCTGGACTGCGACAAGGACACGGTTTTGGTCCTGGTGGAGCAGCTTGGCGGCGCCGCCTGCCATACCGGCTACAAGAGCTGCTTTTTCACCGAGATCGCCCCGGACGGCGACCGCGTCTGTTCGCCGCTCATCTTTGATCCCAAGGAGGTCTATAAATAACATGACCCAGCAAAAAAAACTCAAGCTCGGCATCCCCAAAGGCTCCCTCCAGGACGCCACCATCGCCCTGTTCGAAAAGTCCGGCTGGAAGATCCGGATGCATCACCGCAACTATTTTCCCGAGATCAACGACCCGGACATCCAGTGCAGCATGTGCCGGGCCCAGGAGATGTCCCGCTACGTCGAGACCGGCACCCTGGACGCGGGACTGACCGGCAAGGACTGGATCCTTGAGAACAACTCCGACGTGGTGGTGGTCTCCGACCTGGTCTATTCCAAGGTCAGCAACCGCCCGGCCCGCTGGGTGCTGGCCGTGGCCGCCGACTCGCCCTACCGCCGCCCCCAGGATCTGGCCGGAAAAAAGATCGCCACGGAGCTGGTGAGCTTCACCAAGTCCTACTTCGAGGCCGCCGACGTGCCCGTGTCCGTGGAGTTCTCCTGGGGCGCCACCGAGGCCAAGGTGGTCGAGGGGCTGGCCGACGCCATCGTGGAGGTCACCGAGACCGGCGCCACCATCAAGGCCCACGGCCTGCGCATCATCGCCGAACTTTTGCAGACCAACACCCGGCTCATCGCCAACAAGACCGCCTGGGAAGACCCCTTCAAGCGCAAAAAGATCGAGAACCTGGACATGCTCCTGCAGGGGGCGCTACGGGCCGAAAGCCTGGTCGGGCTCAAGATGAACGTGTCTGAGGAGAAGATGGGCGACATCATGAACCTTCTGCCCAGCCTCACCGCGCCCACCGTGGCCAACCTGTTCAACAAGGACTGGCTGTCGATCGAGATCGTGGTCTCCGAGAGCCTGGTGCGCGACCTGATCCCCAAGCTGCGCGAACTCGGGGCCGAGGGCATCATCGAGTATTCGCTCAACAAGGTCATCTAGCCGCTGCCTGGCGCGCGGCGGACCCGGCGAGGCATGCGACGCCCCATGCCTTGCCGGGGGGCATGGACCGACGCAGGCCTCAGAAAGACGACGGAAACCCGGCTATTCGATGGCGGCGAGTGGTTTTTGGAGGAATGCAGGATGCGCGACAGGCGATCGGGACTTCCACTGAAGGCCCTGGAGAGCATCCAGTCCGGCACGCTTCGCTATACGTACAAGGGCGTACCGTGCATGAAAAATCCATTCGATTTTGCCCTGTACACAAAACTTATCTATGATCTGGCCCCGGGATCGATCATCGAGATCGGCACGTATCGGGGCGGATCGGCGCTGTGGCTGGCCGATCTGCTTCGTTCGTTCGGCCTGGACAGTCGTGTCTATTCCATTGACCATCGATATCAATGCGACATAAAGGATGAGCGCATCAGTTTTCGTGCCGGAAACGCCCTGGAGCTGTCCTCGGTCCTGACCCCGGACATCGTGCGGAAACTGAAGCGGCCCCTGCTTGTCATCGAAGACAGCGCCCACGTCTATGAAACGTCTCTGGCCGTCATGCGTTTTTTTGCGCCGATCATGGCGCCCGGCGACTACCTGCTGATCGAAGACGGCATTGTGAACGACCTGACGCCCCTGGGCGAGGCGTATGCCAGATTGGCCGACGGGCCGAACCGGGCCGTCGCCGATTTTCTGGCCGAGGTCGGGGATCGCTTCGAGATCGACACGGGCTATTGTGATTTTTTCGGCTACAACTTCACGTACAATACGAACGGCTATCTCAAGTGCGTCCGCTGACGTCGCGGCGCTGATCCGCGCCGGGGGGGCGGCGCCCGGCCACAGCCGCCGCTGCGCCTGCGCCTCGCGGACCCCGGAGCCCGCCTGCCGGAAAAACGCCTTGTCGGCGCGGTTGGCCGACGGCGTTTTCCCGCTTGCCCCTGCGCCCGTTTTCGAGAACAACAAGATAACCGGGGCGGATAATCCGCCACGGCCCTTTTTCCGGAGAATCCCATGTCCCACCGTTTCGGCCACGTGGCCGTCCTCGGCCCCACCAACGCCGGCAAGTCCACCTTCGTCAACCAGGTGATCGGCCAGAAGGTGTCCATCGTCTCGGCCAAGCCCCAGACCACCCGCAACCGCATCACCGGCATCCTGACCACGGAGGCGGCCCAGGTCGTCTTTCTGGATACGCCCGGGCTGCACCGCCAGACCCGGGGCATAAGCCCGCTGCTTCTGCGCTCGGCCTGGAACGCCCTGCCCATGGCCGACGTGGCGCTGTTATTTTTCGACGCCCGGGCCCTGGTCCAGAAACCCAACATGCTGGAGACCGAGGCCCGGCCCCTGGCCAGGGCCCTGGCCGAAAACCCGATCCCCGTGGTCGTGGCCTTAAACAAGGTGGACGCGGTGCGGCCCAAGGAACGCCTGTTGCCGATCCTCAAGGAAATGGCCGCGAACTTCCCCCAGGCCGAGATGTTTCCCATAAGCGCCCTGACCGGGCAGGGGGTGGACGAGGTGGTGGCGGCCGTCGTCAGCCGGTTGCCCGAGGGGCCGCCCCAGTACGGCGAGGACGAGATCACCACCGCGCCGGTGCGTTTCATGGCCGCCGAGGCCGTGCGCGAAAAGCTGTTCGTGGCCCTTGGGCAGGAGCTGCCCTACGGTCTGGCCGTGGAGATCGAGGAGTTCGACGAACAGACCAGCCCCGGCATGCCCCGCATCTCGGCCGTCATCTATGTGCCCCGGACCACCCACAAGGGCATGGTCATCGGCAAGGGCGGCGAGATGCTCAAACGGGTCGGCACCGAGGCCCGGGCCGAGATCGAAGAGCTTTTGGGCGGCCGGGTGCACCTGGAGTTGTGGGTCAAGGTCAAGCCCGACTGGGCCGGAGACAAGGGCTTCGTGCGCGATTTGGGGTTGGGGGAATAGGCGCCCTGGCCGGGCGGCGGGCGTTTTTTTTTGCACCCGGATGTGCTAGCCTTTTTCCATGAATCATGATCCGGTTTTCAAGGCGCGCCTGGAAGAGGTCCGGGGGCGCATTGCGAGGGCCTGCGCCCGGGCCGGTCGCGATCCGGCCGGGGTGACCCTGGTGGCCGTGTCCAAGTTCCACCCGGCCCAGGCCGTGGCCGCCCTGCACGCCCTGGGACAGGACGTTTTCGGCGAAAGCTACGTGCAGGAGGCCCTGCCCAAGATGGAGGCCCTGGCGGATGAACGCCTCCAGTGGCACTTCATCGGCCGGTTGCAGAAAAACAAGGCCAGGTTCGCCGTGGGCCGGTTCGCCCTGATCCATGCCGTGGATTCCGTGGAGTTGGCCCGGACCTTGCAAAAGCGTGCCCTGGACGCGAACGTGGTCCAGCCCGTGCTCATCCAGGTCAACGTGGACGACGAACCCCAGAAGGCGGGGGCGGCCGTGGGAGAGCTTGGGGAGTTGGCCGAGACCATGTGCGGCATGGCCAACCTGGACCTGAAGGGGCTTATGGTCCTGCCCCGGCTTTTCGACGCGCCCGAGGCGGCGCGTCCGGCCTTCGCCGCGTTGCGCCGCCTGCGAGACGATCTGGCTGCGCGCCTGTGCCGCCCCCTGCCTGTCTTGTCCATGGGCATGAGCGGCGACCTGGAGCCTGCCGTGGAGGAAGGGGCCACCCACGTCCGGATCGGGACGGACCTTTTTGGCCCGCGCCGCGTCTGATGCAGACGCCGCCAGCGCCCATACCAAGCCGCAGGCGGGCATGTCCCGGGAGAGATGAGCATGGCTGAAGAAATCGAAGGCGAAAAAAAGAAATCCGGATTCCTCAAGTGGATCATCCTGGCCGTTTTGCTCCTGGCTTTGTCAGGCGGCGGCTATTTCGCCTATCTGAAATTTTTCATGGCCGCTCCGGGCGAGGCCCCGGCCGCCGCCCCGGCCGAGGGCGCCGCAGCGGACGGACATGGACAGCCCGCCGCCGAGGCCCCCAAGAAAGAGGAAGGCCACGGCGGGGCGCCCCCGGCGGCGGAAGGCCACGGCGGCGGCGATGCGCATGGCAAAGCCGCGCCCGCCCAGTCCAACGTGACCATCCCCACCTTTGTGGTGAATCTGTCCGATCCCTCCGGAAGGCGCTACCTCAAGCTCAACATGGAGCTGGAGGTCAAGGGGGGGCCTGAGGCCGTACAAGGCTCCATGGCCAAGATCCGCGACGCCCTGCTCATGCTTTTGTCCGGCAAGACCGTGGATGAGCTGGCCGGGATCGAGGGCAAGATCACCCTGCGCAAGGAGGTGGCCGACCGGATCAACCAGGTGCTGGGCAAGCCGGTGGTCATACGCGTGTATTTCACGGATTTCGTGATTCAATAGGCCCGTATTCCCCGTCGCGGCGCGGCTGCGGCGAAACGCCCGAACCCGACACGAGAGGCGACGACGCATGGGCTCCGACGATCAGGATCAAGACCAGCTGGCCGCCGAATGGGCCGCCGCCCTGGCCGCGCAGGAAAAGGAAGGCGATGAGGAGACTCCCGGGTCGGGAGGCGCGGGGGAAGCCGCTGCCTCTGGAACCGACTCCGCCCTGGCCGACGAATGGGCCGCCGCCCTGGCCGACGAAGAGGAGCAGCACCTCAAAAAAGAGCGCGAGCAGGATCAGTTCGCGCGTCAAAGCCGCTCCGCCCAGTTCAAGGATTTGACGCAGGAGGCCAAGGCCCCCCGGGCCGAGGGCGGCGCCCGGCGCGACCTGGACTTTATTTTGGACATTCCCCTGGACGTATCCGCCGAATTGGGGCGCACCAAGCTCCTCATCAACGAGCTGTTGCAACTGGGGCAGGGCTCCGTGGTGGAGCTCAACAAACTGGCGGGCGAACCCCTGGAGATCTACGTCAACGGCAAGCTCGTGGCCCGGGGCGAGGCCGTGGTCATCAACGAGAAGTTCGGCGTGCGCTTAACCGACATCATAAGCCCCATTGAGAGGGTCAAGCAGCTTGCCTGACGCCGCTTCCTCCTCCGCCTACGGGCTTTCCTCCGTGGCCGCGCAGATGGCCCTGGCCCTTTTGCTGCTCCTTGGCGTCATGTTCGTGGCCTTCTATCTCCTCAAGCGCTTCGGCCCGCGCCTGGGGCTGCCCATGGCCAAAAGAAACAATCTGCTGATCCTGGAGGGACAGTTGTCCCTGGGGCCTAAACGCGGCGTGGTGTTGGTCCGGTTCTTGAATAAGGTCATGGTGCTCGGAGTGACCGAGCATTCCATCAACCTGTTGACCGAGATCGACGACAACCATGACCGGGAAACCGACTTCGCCGCAGCCCTCGATAAAGCCGATCCTCCGGCCGATCCTCCGGCTGCTTCTTCTTAGCCTTTTCGTGCTCCTGCCGGGGCTGGCCCTGGCCCAGGACATGCCCTCCCTGTCGCTGAACCTGTCCGCCGGGCAGGCCGAGCCGGAACGCGTCTCCACGCTGCTTGAGATCCTTTTGCTTTTGACGGTGCTCTCCCTGGCCCCGTCCATCGTGCTCACCCTGACCTCGTTCACCCGCATCATCATCGCCTTCTCGTTTCTGCGCCAGGCCATGGGCACGGCCCAGATGCCGCCCAACCAGATCCTGGCCAGCCTGGCCATCTTCATGACCGTGGTCATCATGTATCCCGTGGGCAAGCAGATCAACGACGAGGCCCTGCAACCCTACCTGCGCGAGGAGATCACCCTCAAGGCCGCCGCGCAAAAGGGCGAGGTCCCCCTGCGGGAGTTTCTTTTCAAGCACACCCGGGAGAAGGACCTGTCCATTTTCTACACCATCACCAAGATGCCGCGCCCCGAAAACCGCGATCAGGTGCCCACCATCATGCTGGCCGCGGCCTTCATGATCAGCGAGCTCAAGACCGGCTTCACCATCGGGTTTCTCATCTACATCCCGTTTCTGGTCCTGGACATGGTGGTCTCGAGCATCCTTCTGGCCATGGGCATGATGATGCTGCCCCCGGCCATGGTGTCCATGCCGTTTAAGCTGCTGCTTTTTATCCTGGTGGACGGCTGGACGCTTCTGACCGGCTCACTGGTCAACAGTTTCGCCCTCTGACCGCGCCGTGCGCAAAGGAATGACGCCGTGACTCCAGATACCGTTATCGCCATCGCCCGCGAGGCCATCGAGCTGGCCCTTTTCATGGCCCTGCCCATGCTGGGCGTCAGCCTCGTGGTGGGCGTGTTCGTCAGCGTCATGCAATCCGCCACTCAGATCCAGGAGATGACGCTGACCTTCGTGCCCAAGATCCTGTCCATGTTCCTGGCGCTTTTGCTCACCTTCCCGTGGCTCATGGACAAGATGATCACCTACACCCGCGAGCTGTTCCTCAACCTGCCGACCTACATTCGGTAGGCCGACAGGCAGTCCTCGATAGTCCCCTGCGGACGGGTCATCTGGCCATATAGCCCGAACGTCCGGACCACCTTGCCCACAGCACCGCGCCCAGTAGGACCATGGCCAGAAACAGGTGCGTCCAGTCCACAACCAGCACCGTCCATTCCCCCAGATAGACCCCGGAGAAGTTTTTTATCATGCGCGCCGCGCCGGTGGCGATCAGGGCCGCGTACAGCCCGGTCCGCACGACGCCCGATGTCGTAAGCCCGCTGTCGCGCCGCCAGGAAAGGACATACGTGGCGGCGAAGCGAAAGGTCAGAAACAGGAACGCCACGGCCAGGACGTAGTGCATAATGTGGGTGACCACGAAGTCCCCAAGCCACCCGAAGCCCGGGATGTCGGCGATGTAGTAGCGGCTGAAGATGGGCATCTGGGCCACGCCGGTCAGCCCCAGGCCGAAGACCGTCACGGCGAAGAGCCGTTTGGTCCAGGGGGAAACGTTAGGACCTGTCATGGCGTTCTCCCTGTGCGTCCTGCGCATTTTTCCCGTCCTGGCCGCGTTTCGCGGCGCGCAAAAAGGCCCCGGCCACGGCGGCCACAGGGGCCATGAAGGCGGCGGCGGCAAGCGTTGACTCAAACGACATGGCGTCGGCCACGGGGGCCAGGCCGGGACGGCCGGGGCCAGGGGGCGCGGCGGCCTGGAGGAGCTCGAAGGGCGCCGGGGAGACGTAGAGGGTCCCGGTTCCGCCGTTTTCCGTCTCGCCGTAGATGAAGCCGTTCATGGATTTGGCCAGGGCGTGGGCCTTCTCCACGATTTCGGACCGGGGGCCGATGCTCTGGACCTCGTTGGGACAGGCCTCGATGCAGGCCGGGACGCCCCCGGCGGCCACGCGGTCGTAGCAGCGGTCGCACTTGTACATGACCCCGTTGCCGGCCAAAGACGGCAGAATGTCCAGATACAGGCCCACCCCGGTCTGGCGCTGGGGGACCGACCAGGGGCACACGGTCTTGCACTTGGCCCCGCCCAGACAGATGTCCGTATTGATGCGCACCGAGCCGTTTTGGGCCTTGCTGGCCGCGCCCCAGGGACACAGGTTGGCGCAGGGCGGTTTTATGCAGTGCATGCAGCGCCTGGGCATGTGGATCTCCTGGGTCTTTCCCTGGTAGGCCACGCTGGCCGACTGGATGAAAAGCCAGTTGTAGGGGGTCAGGCGGTCGGTAACATCGCGCTTGTCCGACCAGTCCTCCACCTTGACCCGGCTGGGATACATGGGGGGGAAGGGTTTTTTCGGCTCGGGATAGCGGGCGGCGTTGGCCTCGCGGCAGGCCTCCACGCAGGCCCCGCAGCCGATGCACTTGGAGAGGTCGAACAGGGTGGCCAGGGGCTGGGACCCGTCTCCCGCCGCCGGGGGCGCGGCGGCCAGCCCGGGCGCGGCGGCGGCGACCGTGGCCGCCCCGGCCAGGCCCAGGGTTTTTAAAAAGGTGCGTCGTTTCACGGCAAGATCCTTGTGCGACGTGCGGCGCGCCCGGTGCGGGCGCGGCTGGTGTTGTGGACGCCCGGGCGGCCCGTCAGCATCCCTGGCCGAAAAATTGGCTTGTCAGCCGGAAATGGCCCGCCTCGTCCAGGTCGATGTCCGCCCGGCCGATGTCCCGGGACAGCCCGGACTCGATGTGCAGCCGGAAACGGCCCTGGGCGACGCTTAGGTCGCCTGCGCCCGGTTCGTCCAGAACCAGGCCGAGCTTGGGGCCGAATCAGCCGGGGGCGGCGGTCACCCGGACATGGACGGGGTCGCCGTCAGGAAAAAGGGTCTCAAGCTCCCGCAGGGCGCGGGGGGTGATGCGGACGGGTTCGGGGGCGCCGTCCAGGGATGTCGGCGGCGCAAGGGCCTGGGTCGGCATGGGGTGCGGCATGGTCATGGGGCGTCCTCCCGGGGACATACGTAGTCCGCGTCGCGCGTTTGGCCAGTCCCTTATCGCCTGGATCGTGCAAAAGACATTGACCATGATCAACGTGACGGGGCATTTTGCGGCCATGACCGACGCCGCTCTCGTTTTGACGCTCAAGTCCCAGGAATTTTTCCGGGCCCTGCCGCCCGGGCAGTTGGCCGCCCTGGCCGCCGGGGCCGTGGCCAAAACCTATGCCGCCAGGGTCCGGGTGGCCTCGGAGGGCGACGACGTGCAGGGGTTTTTCCTGGTGCTCACGGGCAAGGTGAAGCTTTTTAAGCTCGCGCCCGAGGGCAAGGAACAGACGCTCTACGTGTTCGGCCCGGGCGAGCCCTTTTGTCTGGGGTCGCTTTTTGGCGAGGGCGGCTTTCCGGCCCACGCCGAGACCCTGACCCGCAGCCGGTTGGCGTATTTTCCGGGGCGGCTGCTCATGGACATGGCCCGCGATGATCCGTCCCTCCTGTTTCATTTCCTGCGGGTGGTGTCCGGGAGGCTGTTTCAGGCCATGGAGCTGATCGAGTCCCTGTCGCTTCGGGGGCTGCCCGGGCGCCTCGCGGGGTTTTTGCTGCACGCCCGGGAAATTGACCAGGACGGGCGGCGGCTGGTGGCCCTTGGCGTCAGCCAACGGGAGTTGGCCAAGATCGTGGGGGCCACGCCTGAGGCCGTGTCCCGCACGCTTGGGCGCCTGGGCCGACAGGGGCTGGTGCGGGTCACGGGCCGGGAGATCGAGCTTTGCGACCGGGAGGGGCTTTTGGCCGTGGCCGCCCAGGACGGCGACCCGGGACCGGGCGGCGGGGCCTCCCCGGGGGGACCGGGCGGACCGGGCGCATGCCGCGCCGTGGGGCGGGACGCTGCGGCAGCCACAGGGGCCGCAGGGGCTAAAGACGGGACCGCATGATCCGGGCGGGCTAGATCGCCGCGCCCCGGCGCAGTTTTTTCTCCAGCTCCACGACGGCGAAGACCAGAAGGGACGCGGCCGCGATTTTTAGCCAGGCCTGGGGGCCAAGGGGCGCGCTGCCGAAAAGCGCGTTCATGACCGGGGCGTAGGTGTAGAGCAGTTGCAGGGCCGCCATGAGCCCCGCCCCGCCAAGGACGAAGGGGTTGCTGAAAAAGCCGATGGCCAAAGGCGACCGGAAAAAGGACCGGGCATTGAACAGATAGACCGCCTCGGCCATGACGAACACGTTGACGGCCACGGTGCGCGCCGTCTCGTGGCTCGACCCCAGGGCCAGCTCCCATTCGAAAAGCCCGAAAGAGGCCGCCAGGAGCAATATCCCCACCAGCACGATCCTCCCGGCCAGGTAGCCGCTAAGGATGGGGCGGCCCGGGTCGCGCGGCGGGCGATCCATGATCCCGGGCTCCCTGGGCTCGAAGGCCAGCATCAGCCCCAGGCAGCCGGCCGTGGTCATGTTGATCCACAAAATCTGCACCGGCAGGATGGGCAGGGCCGTGCCGAAGACGAAGGCGGTCAGGATCACCAGCCCCTCGCCCAGGTTGGTGGGCAGGGTCCAGACGATGAACTTGAGCAGGTTGTCGAAGACCGCCCGGCCCTCCTCCACGGCGGCGGCGATGGTGGCGAAGTTGTCGTCGGTGAGCACCATGTCCGCCGCCTCCCTGGCCGCGTCCGTGCCGGAGCGGCCCATGGCCACGCCGATGTCCGCCTGCTTTAAGGCCGGGGCGTCGTTGACCCCGTCCCCGGTCATGGCCGCCACCTCGCCCCGGGCCTGGAGGGCCATGACCAGCCGCAGCTTCTGCTCCGGCGACACCCGGGCGAAGACCTGGGTCTCCTGCACCCGCTCGGTCAACGCCTCGTCGCTTATGGCCGCCAGTTGCGCCCCGGTCAGGGCCATGCAGGCCGGATCGTCGGCGCACACGTCAACGCCCAGCCCCAACATCCTCCCCACGGCCACGGCGGTCACGGCGTGGTCGCCGGTGATCATCTTCACCCGCACCCCGGCCCGGCGAAAGGCGGCCACGGCCTCTACGGCCTCGGGCCGGGGCGGGTCGATCATGCCCTGGAAGCCGAGGAAGACCGCCCCGGAGGCCACGTCGGCGTGGTCGATCCGCAAGGCGTCGTCGGGCATGGGCCTTTCGGCCAGGGCCAGGACGCGAAGGCCCGTGGCGGCCATGGCCTCGGCCACCCGGGAAAGGGCCTCGCGGTCGATGGGACCCGCCACGCCGTCCGGTCCCATGGCCGCAATGCAGCGGGCCAGGACGCGCTCCGCCGCGCCCTTGAGGAGGATGATTCGGGCCTCTCCCGCCTGGTGCAGGGTGGCCATGTATTGATGCCCGGACTCAAACGGCAGGGCGTCCAGGCGCGGGTAGGCGGCCTGGGCCGCCTCGACCGTCAGGCCCCCCTTCAGCGCGGACACGACAAGCGCCGCCTCGGTTGGGTCGCCGGTTACGGCCGGGCGGCCGCCATCGTGCGCCACAGCGGCGTCGTTGCACAAAAGCCCGGCCAGAAGGCACCGGGCGCGGGCGTCGTTTCTCGTTTCGCCGCCTTCGGGAACGATCTCCCCGGCCAGGGCGTAGCCTGCGCCCGTGACGGCGGCCTTCACTCCCCCGGCGAAGATCTCGCGCACGGTCATCTGGTTTTCGGTCAGGGTCCCGGTCTTGTCCGAGCACACCACCGTCACCCCGCCCAGGGTCTCCACGGCGGGCAGATTGCGGATGACGGCCTTTCGCGCGGCCATGCGCGACACGCCCACGGCCAGGATGATGGTCAGCGCGGCCGGAAGCCCCTCGGGGATGGCCCCTACGGCCAGGGCCACGGCGGCCATGAACATGTGCGCGGCCGGTTCGCCGCGCAGGACCCCGAGAACGAAGGTCAGGGCGGAAAGGGCCAGGATGACCGCCAGGAGCAGGTGGCTGAACCGGGCGATCTTGCGGGTCAGGGGGGTGGAGAGGTCCCCGGCGCTGTCGACCAGGAGGGCGATGCGCCCCAGTTCCGTACGCCCTCCCGTGGCTGTGACCAGCCCTGTGCCCTGGCCGTAGGCAACCAGCGTCCCGGCGTAGACCATGCCGGTGCGTTCGGCCAAAAGCGCCTCCCGGGCCACGGCGGCCGGGCTTTTTTCGACCGGCAGCGACTCGCCGGTCAGGGCCGATTCGTCCACCCGCAGTTCCCGGGAGCGCACGATGCGCGCGTCGGCCGGGACCTTGTCCCCGGAGCGCAGAAGGATCACGTCCCCGGGCACAAGCTGCGCCGCGTCCGCCCGGACGGTCTTGCCGCCGCGCACAAGCGTGGCCTCGGCCCGCATGGTGGCGGACAGGGCGGACAGGGCCTTGACCGCCTTGGCCTCCTGCACGAAGCCCACCACGGCGTTGATCAGGACCACGCCGCAGATGACCCCGGCGTCCAGCCATTCGCCAAGGGCTGCGGTGACCAGCCCGGCGGCGATGAGGATGTACACCAGGGGCTGGTGGAACTGGAGCAGAAAGCGGGTCAGGCCGGACGCGCCGGGCCTGCCGGTCAGGACGTTTGGGCCGAAGCGGGCCTGGCGGCGGGCGGCCTCCTGGATGTCCAGGCCGGTGTCCGGGTCGGCGCCCAAAAGGGCCGCGACCTCTTCGGGGGGCAGGTGATGCCAGTGTGTGTCCGGCAGGGAATCCATGCGCACCTCACCGTCGTCTGGCGCATCGTCCCAAGGACGGGCGTTGCGCGGGAAACGCGGCGGCGCGGCCTTGCGGCGCAACGCCGTGCGGGGTGATGTTCGTGTCGTCGTCCGGGGGCATGCCGGGCGACCCTCTCACGGCGCGGCAGCCACCGTCTGGGATCGCATCGGCCCTTCCAGTATCTGGTACGATGCGGGCCGGACCCGGATGATACGGGTCTCCGGCCGGGTCAGAACGCCGCCCAGAGGGCCGTGGCGGGCGGCCACAAGGCCGATGACGGACGCCTCGTCGGCTGGGTCCGGGAAGGGGACGTGGCGGCCGGCCACGGTCACGGCGGTCAGGCCGTCGCGGCCAAGCTCGGGCGACCGCTCCCTATTGTCCATAAGCAGGCTCACCTCGGGATTCTCCTGGAGGTTCGACCATTTGCGCGTCTGGGGCAGGGTGGCCATGCAGATGTCGCCGCCGGGGATGATGACATAGGCCATAAGCGAGCAGTGCGGGACGCCGCCCGCCGCCGTGGCCAGGACGCACAGGTCGTGCGAGGTCAGGAAGGCCAGAATTTTGTCAAGCATGATGGCTCCTTGCCGGAGTGGGCTGGTGTCCGGCCATGGTCTGGGATACGAAACCATGATAGCAGGCGTAACGCGGGGTGTGAACCTGTATCGGACTTGCGGGCGTCGAAGGGAGAACCGGATATGAAGGACGGGATGTACGGGGCGGACGGCGGGGCCGGGCGGTCCCGGCGGCTGCCCGCCGCAGCGGGGTCGCCTGTGCGGCGCAGTCTGGCCATGGGCGCGGCCTGCGCCCCGGCCGGGCTTGTCGTCGGGGTCTTCGCCGACCGGCTGGGGGCGCCGGACGGGCCGCAGGTCATGTGGGCCTATGGCCTGCTGGCGGCGTTTTTCACAGGATTTCTGGCCTGGAGGGGGCTGGCCGCCGTGCGTCCCGGGGTGCTGCGGGGGGCGGTGGCCGGTGCGGTCACCGGGGCCTTGAGCCCGGCGATGTGTTCGGTGCTCATGTCCGCCATGGAACGGGCGCAGGACGCCCTGGCCGGGCTGCCGGTCGGGCCGGGGGCGGTGTTTAAGGGGTTTTTCCTGGCCGTGCTCATGGGCCTTATCTCATTGTACTACGCCGGAGGGGTGACGGTGCCGGTCGGGGCTGCGATCGGGGCCGTGCTGGGCGCCATCCAGCGGCGTCGCGCCGAGCGAACTGCGCCGCCGGAGCAAGGCGCCCGCCCGGGAGCTTTTCCCCGGCGCACCTGACCGCCCCCATTGCGCAAAGCGCCGCACAGGCCGCGCGGCGCCGGAAGGCTTACTGCCGGGGCGCGACCAGGATCCTGTCGGCGTCTTTTTGCTGGAAATACAGGCGCAGCCCGTCGCTGGTGACGCAGACCACGGGGTTATGCCGGGTCAGGCGCATGACCTGTCCGGCGGTGACGTTTTGCAGGACAAGCCGCGTGCCGGGGCGGATGCCCAGGGATTCGAAGGTCTCGCGGGCGTTGTCCCCGGCCAGGATGGTCGTGACCGTGAAGTCCTCGCCCACCCCCACCCCGCAGAACTGGACCTGGCCGCTTGGGGTCTGGCCCAAAAGCTTGGAGGCCATGCCCTCGCCCAGGCGCACCCGGACCTTGCCGTCCGCCAGGGCGTTGTAGGCCATGGGCGGCAGGCGGCGGACAAAGGTGATGCGGTCGTTTTCCGTCAGGCCCAGGGCGGCGAGCGACGCGGCGATGCGGTCCTGGCCGGTGACGCCCTCCACATGCCCGGACTCGCCCGGGGCGCATTCCAGTAGCGGCAGGCGGCGGTCGTCGTCCAGGTGGACCACCATCCGGGCCGCCCAGGAGGCGCTTAAGACCGCCTCTCCCAAGGGGCCGCGCACCTTCACCGGCGACACGTTCACGGCGTCGCCCAGGCGGGTGAGCGTGGCCCCGACCGCCACCCCCAGGCGGGCCATGCGTTCGCCAAAGCCCCGGCCTACGACCTTCTCCACGGTCATGGGCATTCCCAGGCGGGCAGTTGTCAGAGGAATCAACATGCCGCATCCTCCTTGGCGGGGATCGCCTGCGCCGTGCGGCCCGATCCGGCCAGGGGGCGTCCGGCGGCCATGGCCGCGTAGCCCAGGATGCCCACGGTGCTTACGTTGTGCAAAAGCGCCGAGGCCAGGGGCGAAAGCCCCGATCCGGCCAGAAACAGGATCAGCGAATTGAGGCCGATGGTGGAATAGAAACAACGTTTGACGATGGTGTTGGTGCGCATGGCCGCCTCCCTGGCCACGGGCAGGGCGTAGAGGCTCTCGCTCAAAAGCAGCACCTGGGCCGCCTCGCGGGCCAGATCCGCCCCCTTGGGCATGCAGATGCCCACATGCGCGGTCATAAGCGCCGGGGCGTCGTTGACCCCGTCGCCCACGTAGGCCAGCCTGCGCCCGGATTCCTTGAGCGCGGCCACCATGGCCGCCTTGTCCTCGGGTTTGAGCTCGAAGTGCACCTCGTCGATCTGGGGCAGTTGCCGGTGAAGGGCCTCGGCCGTCTCGCGGTGGTCGCCGGTTAAGACCACCACCCGGGTGACGCCTGCGGCCTTAAGCGCGTCAAGCACCTCCCCGGCCTCGGGACGGGGATCGTCGCGAAGCGCGATAAGCCCGGCCAGCTTTCCCTCCCGGGCCACATAGAGCAGCGATTTGCCCTGGCGGCGAAGATCATGGGCCGCCTCGTCCATTGCGTCGCAGGGCACGCCCTCGTCCTCGGCGATGAAGTGGTGGCTGCCGACAAGCACGTTGTGGCCGCCTATGGCCGCCGAGACGCCGTGGGCCACGATGAAGTCCACCCGGCTGATCGGCGGCAGGGGCAGGTTTCTGGCCTTGGCCTCGCGCACCACGGCCCGGGCCACGGGATGGTCGTAGTGCTCCTCGGCCCCGGCGGCCAGGCGCAGCAGCTCCTCCGGGGACAGGCCGTCAGCGGGCAGCAGGTCCGTGACCGCGATGTCGCCCGTGGTCAGGGTGCCGGTCTTGTCGAAGACGATGGTGTCCACGTCGTACAGGGCGTCCAGGGCCGAGGCGCCCTTTAAGAGCACCCCGGCCTTGCCTGCGGCGTACATGCCCGAGCGCACGGCCACGGGGCTGGCCAGCTTGACGGCGCAGGAAAAGTCCACAGTGAGCACCGAGGCCGCCTGATTCACG